>Ga0194132_10001733_pt1 | contig 43342 bp, 46 predicted proteins | sample TA2KigOf80mmetaG_FD_148612 | JGI IMG/M metagenome (GOLD analysis project Ga0194132, IMG submission 148612) | Freshwater microbial communities from Lake Tanganyika, Tanzania - TA2015054 Kigoma Offshore 80m | ecosystem: Environmental > Aquatic > Freshwater > Lake | place: Tanzania: Lake... | reverse complement strand
TCACTTCGCGGGCTCACCCCCGCGGAGTTCAGACAGGAACATCAACAACGCGAGAATACCCTCGCCACAACCCCGGAATTCCGTCATAACTGGATCAACTTCGGGGGTCACCTCACGTCCTCCTCGCTGTAGAACGCGCTTTGGGCGCTCCTGCTGGCGGCTGAGGGGCGGCAGTTGCGGTGGTGATCAGGCGGTGTATCGTTCGAATTATGGATGTCATGAGTCGAGGCGTACTCGAGGCGAGGGCATTGGCGTGCAAGCCGCGCGTCGCATCTGTGCGCGCGGTGCACGTGGGTCTCGTGGCGACTATAGCCGCCTGCGCCGGCGTTACGGACCTCGCCGATACCTCTACGCCGCCGCCTGTGACCTCCGGTTCCCCGCCACCCTGCGTGATCTCGGTGGGCCATGCTGGCTCGCCCGTGATGGATCCATCCGGCCCGTACTACCACCAGGTCGTCGTGGGGCAGACCATAGATGGCCTGACGATCAGTGGGTCGCGCCAGGTGCTTGATCACGCCTCGGTGCCGGACGCCGTGCGGCGCGCCGACGGCTCCGTGTTCATCTACTACGTCAATGGTGCGCGTGGGTACGTTTGGGTCGCCCGGCTTGAGAGAGATTCGGCGCGCGTGCTGGGCCAGATCACGGTGGATGGCATCGCTAACGCGGCTGGCATCGTGGATCCAGATGCGACGCTCCTGCCGGACGGGCGCGTGCGCCTAGTCTACTACTGGGGCTTTGGCCCCCCGAACACCGTGACCACGAAGGCCATGTGCATCGCGGAGTCGAGCGATGGTATCAACTTCACAACGAAGGGGTTGGCGTTCACCATAGCAGGGTCCGAGACCCTCACCGATCCTTCGCTGCTTGCGCTCGCGGATGGCACATGGCTGATGGCGATTTCCAACGGGCAGAAGACTATCATGGCGCGCTCGGCGGACGGGCTGACCTTTACCCGTGAGGCGACGTTCAGCATCGGCGGCGTCCCGGAGCTGGCGCTCGCCGCTGATGGGGCATTGCGGATGTACGTCTGCCGGGGATCCATCCAAGCGTATCGATCAACGGATGCGGGACGCAGTTGGACGTTTGAACAGATCGTTGTGAGCCCGCCGATCAATGGGCGGAACATCGTGTGCGATCCCTCCCTCGTTCCCGGGGCGAACCTCTTCGTCTTCAAGACGGGGTGAACTGATGTGAATCACCCCAAGCAGCAGGGAGCCCTCCGCTCAAGCGAAGCGAGTCGCCGTCGAACGTACTGTCACAGATTGGAAGCCTTCTTGCTGAAGAAGCCCGCAAGTGAACGCTCGAGGGTCCTTCCTGCTCCCTCAGGGTGGTTGAGCAGCTGGATCCTACTCGAGCCAATTCGCCGGGGCGGACGAGACTTGAGCCGTACCTCCTGCACCTCGCCGCGTTCGTCGATTCAATGATGTCGTTCGGAGCAGATGGCGTCGTAATTCAGGCAGCTATGATCAACTCGGCCACAACCATCTCGGCAGACATCTTCGGGACGCCCGCTGGCTCGGCCGACGAAGCGCGTCTAATCCGGCGCCAGCGAGCTGTCGGCCACTTCTACCTCGGAGTGGTCCGGATTTGCGATTCAGCCATTGCAATTCGGCGCTCGCTAAGGCGGGAGGAGGATACCGCCGAGCCGCCTAATCGCGGCCTTACGCTCCTCGAGTTGCTCGTCGTGCTCGTGCTCCTCGGGCTCGCGATCAGCCTCGCCGCACCCTCGTTCCTGGCGCCGGGCGGTCCGCCCGATGACGACGTACAACGCGTGATCGATGTCGCGCGTCGGACTGCCGTGCGGCGCGCGCAGGCCGTTACACTGGCGATCGAGTCCGACGGCCGCTGGGTGATCGAAGGGTCGAGCGGGCTGGATTCGGGACGCCTGCTCACCGGGACCGTTACCTGGACGCAGCAGTCCCCCGTGCGCCTGGACATCTCACCACTCGGAGCCTGCCTGCTCTACGCGAGGACATCATCGCTGACCATCGATCCGGTGCGTTGCCGGCTGCGCGGACGCTCGGGCTAGGGATCGACACGCGTCATGACGTTGCTCGAGACGCTGGTCGCCCTCGTCATCCTCGGGCTCACGGCCGTGGGGTTTCTGAGCGCGTTTCAGGCGACATCGCGCTCGATACGTGAGGCCGAGACCTGGGTGCAAGCGGTCGGCTACGCGGAAGCATCCATGGAGCAGAGTAAGCTTGCGAGTGGTAGCGACGCGCGCGCTCTGCGCGAGGTGCTTCCGCAGGGCTTCGCGCGCGAGGTCGGTGTACGGCCCTGGCCGTCCAGCCCCGGCCTGGAGCAGGTCACCGTGACGGTGACGCTTCCCGGGGGCGGCACCTTCCAGCTGCACCGTCTGGTGCGCGCGCCGTGACCCGCCGCGCCGGCTTCACATTGCTGGAGCTGATGGTCGCCCTCGTGGTGACCGGCGTCGTTGCGCTACTGGCGTACGGTACGGCGAGCGCGGGGTTCGATACGAACGAGCGTCTGGAGCGCTACCGAACGGCGGTCGAGTCGCGCCTGATCGTGCGCCAGCTGTTGTCCGACGCGCTGCGGCATCTGCCGGAAGGAGGCGGCGCGGCGATGAACGACGTGCTTCTCACGATCGAGGATGCGACGAGCGCCGAGGGCTTGCCGGTCGATGTCCTCCACTTCCTCTCGCGTGGGATCACGTCACCGCTGGGCGCCTCGGCCACGTGGTCGGTCACGTTGGGTCCATCGCTCGAGGGCGTGCGTCTGGTTGCCGTACCCCTCGGCGCGACGCAGGCGGCGCCGATCGACGCGGTGTTGCGCGACGTGAGCGGGCTGAGCGTCCGCGTGCTCGCCCGCACGGACGATGCCAGCTGGAGCGAGCGTTGGGATGTGCTGGGCCGCGTGCCCGCGGCGGTCGCGATCGAGTGGCTCTCCGAGAGCGGACAGCCCGTCGCGCCGATGCTCGTGGTGCATGCCGCGTTGGAGCGCGTGCCATGAGGTCGGGACTCGGTTCGTGTCTGAGCGAGCGTCGGGGCGTCGCGCTCCCGCTGGTGCTCTGGGTCATCGTCGTGGTCAGCGCGATCTGCACCGGGGTGGTCGTGTCGACGCGCTTGAACACGAGTGTAGCCGCGAACTATCGTGCGCGCGTGGTGGCGCGATACGCTGCGGAGAGTGGCGCGGCAGCGGCGGTCGCTACGCTCGAGGCCGGTGCGCAGCTGGGCGACACCACGGCTCGCCGCGACTACCTGAACGACCTCGACCGAGCTCTGGGCGGCAGCCGCCAGGGCTCGCTCGGTGATGCACGGTTCGCCGTCGGGCTGATCGACGTGGGCTCGCGGCTCGACGTGAACAGCGCGGATATCGCATCGTTGACGCAGTTGTTCGCGTTTTTCGCGGATGCGATCCAGGCCGAAAGCGCCGCTCGCGCGATACGCGCCTTCGTCGGCGGTGATGTCACCGGACGTCCGTTGCAGAGCCTCGATGAGATGCAGCGTATTCCGGGCGTTCCGAGGCCGCTGGCCGAGCGGGCAGTCGGGTTCCTGACCGTCGATGGGGATGGTACCATCAATCGGGCGACGGCTTCGGATACGGTGCTCGCCGCTGCGGGTGGTGAGCTGCGGGACGCGCCCTCGCGCATCCTCGTGGTCAGCCGCGGCTGGCTGGATGGGCATCCGCTCACCCACGAGATCCAGGCGGTGTACGCGGTCGGCGAGCGCGAGCTGATTCTGGTCCGCTGGCGGGAGCGAGACTTGTGAGTGATGTGATCGGCGTCGAGCTATTGCCCGACGTGGTGCGAGCCGTCGCTCTCAGGCGTTGGTCCTCCACGCCGCGGCGAACCGCCGAGATGGCGTGGGACCCGGCGCGTCCCGCCGAGCTGGTCGCGCTCCTGCGCCAGCAGCTCGGATCCGCCAGCCGCATCGCGATCAGCGTCGGGATCGGCTTCCTGCACGTGAAGCAGGTAAAGTTACCGGCTGTGCCGATCGGCGAGCGACGGGGCATGCTGGCACTCGAGCCCGACCGCTTCTTCACCGTCCAGGGCGAGTCCCTCGCTGTCTCGCTGGACGAGCACAACCTCGCCTTCGCCATCGAGGCCGATCTGCTCGAGCGCTGGCTCAGCGCGTTCGCTGAGTGGGGCACCGTGGAACACGTCGAGGCCTCGCCCCACTCTCTGGCGCGCGCTCTCGACCCGGATGCCGACGGCACATTCTCCCTGCCGGCTGCGACCGGCGAGCAGGGCGTCGTCGAAGTGCGCGGAGGGCGCGTGCACTCCGCGCGCCGCATCCCGCCGGGTCTGGCTGCCCCGCCCGCCGAGCCGTGTCCCGCACGACGCGGGGTGGCCGGTGAGTACCTCTGTGCGCTCGGCGCGGCAAGGGGCGTGGACCACGCGGAGGACGCGATCCTTGCGCCGGCGCCGTTCGCCCGCCGCATCCAGCGAGGGCGAGTGCGCCGGCTGGCCTTCGTCGCAACCGCGTGCGTGTTCGCGCTCGGCCTGGCCGTCTGGGCCGCGGATCGCTCACGTGAGCGTACGCTGGTGCGCGTACGTGAGGAGCTGGCGGCGCTGGCGCCCGAGGCGCAGCCAGCGATCGAGCTGCGCGCGCGCCTGACCGCGCTCGACCAGGAGACGCAGGTGATCGGCGATCTGGCGCAGCGGCGGCCGGATCCGGTCGTCGTGCTCGCGGCGCTGAGTGAGCGTCTGCCCGCTGGAGCCACGGTGCTCGTGGTCAGCGCGAGCGACTACGAGTGGCGGATCGAGGGTCGAGCTCGCGATGCCGCGGCGATCGTGCCGCTGTTGGATCGTGACAGCCGCTTTCAGGATGTCTCGTTCCTGTCCGCGAGCGCTCGCTTCCGCGAGGGCAGCGAAACCTACGAGACCTTCTCGATCGCCTTCCGTGTCGGCCCTGGGAATTAGCGCTCGCGAGCGCCGTACGATCGTGCTCGGGCTGGCCGTGAGCCTGTCCGCCCTGGCCATCACCTATGGCGTGATTCCATTCGCGCGGGGCTGGCTCGCGCGAGAAGAGATCATCGCGTCGGAGCTCGAGCGGCTCGCGCGTACGCGCGGGCTGGTGGCGAACGAGGCGGAATTGCACGAGCTGCTCAGCGCACGCACGACGGGTCTGCAAGCGGAGCCGCAGCGTTTGCTCGCGGGACGCACGCCGGCTCTCGCGGCCTCGGCGCTGCAGTCGCTCCTCCAGGACTTCGCCGACCAGAGCCAGGTGATGGTGTCGCGGCTCGACGTGGCCGGCGCGCCGGACGCGGCCGAGGGGGCGCTGCCGGCGATACCGGCCACCGTCTCGGCAGTGGGTGACATCTACGGAGTCACGGACCTGCTCTCGCTGATTCAACACGGCCCACTGCTGCTCGAGATCACGGAGCTGAGCGTGCGGCCGAACCCGGCGCTGCGCGGCGAGCTGCTGCAGCTGACGGTGACCGTTCACGCCGCCTATGTGGCCAGGTGAGGTGAGGATGAGGGCCGCGAGGTGGATCGAGCCTGCGCTGCGGGCGCTCACGCTCGTGTTTGCCTTGGCGGCCTTCGTTTTGCTTCTGGGCCAGCCGTCCGTGCAGCCGGTCGCGATTCCTCCGGCGGGGCTCGACGCTCGACCGGCTACGAGCGTATCGGCCGCCGGCCTGGACCCCGCGCCGCTACGTGCGATCGTGGAGGCGAACATCTTTTCCCCGTCGCGCCGCGCCCCGCGCGTCCGCTACAGTCCGCTGGAATCGGAGGCCGCGAGCGCCCCGCCGATGATTGTCGATCCCGGCCTTGTGGAGATGGCGGGCGGCACGAGTGATGAGGCGGTGCCTCACCTCTTCGGGACAGTCATCGGTCCTGGCGGCGCGACCGCGCTGATGCGTCTGGATCCGGCGGTCCCGGGCGCTCAGATCTATCGCGAAGGAGATCGCGCGGGTATATATCGAGTGGTGAGGATCAGCGAGCAGTCCGTCATCCTCAGCGGTCCTGGGGGACAGATCGTGTTGAGGCTCATCCCCCCGGGAGGCCCAACCCCGTGATGCGAATCGACCTGCGAAGGCCCAGCGCTGTGGTGCTCGCGGCCCTCCTCTGGGCTGGCGGACTCGGCGCCCTCGGCAGCGGCCTGCGCGCTCAAGAGCAGCCGACCTCGCTCAATTTCGTCAACACGCAGCTCTCCGACGTCGTCCGTTCCTTGGCGACCGCCCTCGGCGTGAACGTCGTCCTCATCGAGGTACCCGACCGCCGCATCACTTTCAGCACCAGTGTCCCCGTGCGACCCCAGGATCTGGGTGGTGTGCTGGAGTCGATTATGGAAGCGAACGGTCTCGTTCTGGTGCAGAGGGGGCCCGTCGCGCAGGTGCTGCCCGTCGACAGCGCGCCGCCCACCGGCCTGGTTCGCGTCGGCTTGGACCCCGATGATCCGCCCCCCCTGGGATTGGTCACGCAGCTGGTGCCGCTTCAGTCGATCCGCGCTGACGAAGCCGCCGCGGCGCTGCGGCAGGTCGTCGGCCCGCGCACGCGCATCGAGCCGGTCGCCCGCTCGAATGCGCTGCTCATCACGGATCTCGGCTCGAACGTCGCGCGTTACCTCGAACTGCTGCGGCGGCTCGACGAGCGCCCCCAAGGCGAGGCGGGGTTGAGCACGTACGTGGTGCCGCTCAAGTACGCCAACGCCGACGATCTCGCGGCGTCGCTCGGGCAGCTGTTCGGCATCGGCGTCGGTGCGTCGCGGGCCGTCTCTCTGGCGGACCGCAGCCTCTCTCGTTCCCTCGACGTATTTCGCGAGCGCGAGGCGGAAGCGTTCCGCATGCGGCCGGAGGTGCCGCTCTCCGCCTTCGCGGCCCCGGGCGACACGGCGGCAGGCGCCCTCATCGGCCGCACCGCGATCGTGCCCGACGCGCCCACCAACTCGCTGGTGATCCGCACGGCGCCGCCCAATTTCTCGCTGTTGCGCGAGACGATCGAAGCGCTGGATACGCGCCCACCGCAGGTGCTCTTCGAGGTGACGGTCGCAGAGATCGTGCTCGGACAGGCGCAGGAATTCGGAGTCGATTGGTCGGTATTCGGCTCGCGGACGACGGTCACTAGCGGCAGGCCCGCTCCGCTCGACACCGTGACGCCAACCCAGGACTTCAGTCTGCGGGCCGTGAGCATCGACCGCGCCGATGTGCGCGCCGTGCTACGAGCGCTCGCCTCGACGTCGAGCGTGCGCGTGCTGTCCACGCCCGAGATCCTCGCCGTGAACAATCGCGAAGCCAGCATCGTGGTCGGCAGCCGGATTCCCTTCATCGCCTCGACGCGGCTCGGCGACTTCGCCGTCGACCGCTCCGTCCAGTACGAGGACGTCGGCACCACGCTCACGATCATCCCAACGATCAACGCGGACGACTATGTCAGCGTGCAGATTCTGCAGGAGGTGAACAGCCTCACGAACCAGGTGATCGCCGCAGCGCTCGGCGCGCCCGTCATCTCGACGCGAGAGGCCTCCACTCGCGCGATCATTCGCGACGGCCAGACGGTCGTGATCGGCGGGCTGATTGGCGACTCGCGCGATTACCTCGACAGAGGCATCCCGTTCATCAAAGACATTCCGTTGCTCGGCAACCTGTTCAAGCGACGGAGCGAGGTCCTGACGCGGAGCGAGCTCGCCATCTTCGTGACGCCTTACGTCGTGCGCTCGGACGAAGATGCCGACGCAGTGCGCGAGCGAATTCGCGAGCGCATGAACCAAACGTTGCCCGAGACCCTTCGCGATACGATCCCGCCGCCACGGCCGTGAGCGCGGATTCGGGGCGCGACCTGCGTGAGGCGGCGAACGGCCCACTCGCCGCGCGTCTTTCCACACGGTATCTCGACGAGCACTGTGTGCTGCCGCTCGGTATCGACGCGGACGGCGCTCTGGCCACGGCGGTCGGGGGTCCGCTCGATCCGACCGTCTCCGATGAGCTGGTCCGTCTCTTCGGACGGCGTCTGCGTGTCATCGAGATGCCGGCGGGAGAGATCCAGGCGGCGACCCTGTCCGCGCAGCGCGAAGCGGACGCGGCTAGCGGCGACGGGCTGGTCACACCAAACGCGCCGAACGGAGACGAGGGCGACGCGCTCGACGATCTGCGTGCGCTGGCCAGCCAGGCGCCAGTGATCAAGCTGGTCAACGTGATGCTCCTGGACGCGCTGCGCGCGCGCGCAAGCGATGTGCACGTGGAGTCCACGGCGTCCGGCCTGCGCGTCCGCTTCCGACTCGACGGCGTGCTCCAGGATATCTCACGTCTGGCCCGCCCATATCAGCCGGCCGTCATCAGCCGCATCAAGATCATGGCCGGCCTCAACATCGCGGAGCGACGCCTGCCGCAGGACGGACGCGCCCGGCTCCGTCTGGCCGATCGCGAGATCGATCTCCGCGTTTCGACCTTGCCCGCGCTGCACGGCGAAAGCGTCGTGCTGCGCATCCTCGATCGAGCGGACGCCGCGCACGAGCTCGCGGATCTCGGCATGCCCGACGTAGTGCGTGAAGACTGCGAGCGGCTGATGCGCCGGACCAGCGGGATCGTGCTGGTCACGGGGCCCACCGGCTCTGGCAAGACGACGACGCTGTACGGCGCTCTGGCGCGGGTGAATCGGCCGGGCGTGAAGATCGTGACGGTCGAGGACCCGATCGAATATCAGATCGATGGCGTCACGCAGATCCCGGTTCAGCGCAAAGCCGGGCTGGCGTTCGCGACCGCGCTGCGCTCGATTCTGCGCCACGATCCGGACGTGATCATGGTCGGCGAGATGCGCGACCGCGAGACGGCGGAGATCGCGATCCAGGCGGCGCTCACCGGACACCTGGTGTTCTCGACGCTGCACACGAACGATGCGCCCGGCGGCATCACGCGTCTGATCGACATGGGCATCGAGCCGTATCTCGTGGCGGCGACAGTTCAGGCGATTCTGGCCCAGCGGCTGGTCCGCATCGTGTGTGAGCGCTGCCGATCGGCCGCCGGCTGCGACGCGTGCTCACATACCGGGTTCCGCGGGCGCACGGGTATCTTCGAGCTGCTCTCCCTGACGGACGAGCTGCGTGCGCTGGTGGTCGCTCGCGTGCCGGTGGACGAGATCCGCGCTGCGGCTCGGCGTGCGGGCATGAACGACCTGTACGCCGACGGCATGCGCAAGGTCGAGGCGGGGCTGACGACCGTCGACGAGGTGCTGCGCGTGACCAGCGCAGAAACGCAACCCTGATGATCTGGCGCGGATGACGCTGAGCTTTCGCTACCGCGCCGCGACGGCCGAGGGACAGCTCGTCGAGGGGGTCGTGCAGGCGCCGTCGCAGCGCGGCGCGATCGAGGAGCTGCACCGGCAGACCCTCTACCCGATCGAGCTGGCGTCGCTCGCCCACGCACAGCGAACGCCTCGGCGCGGGGCGCGCGGGCGGGCGCCGGCCGTTGCCCTGCTGGCACGGACCATGGCCACGATGCTGAGCGCCGGGATCGCGCTCGATCGCGCGCTCGGGTTCGCGGCCGAGCAGGCCAGTCATGCGGAAGTGGCCGACGCGGCGCGCCGCGTGCGCGCGGAAGTGCGGCGCGGCTCGAGTCTGGCCCAGGCGCTAGCCGAGCATCCCACAGTCTTCAGCTCGCTCTTTGTCACGCTAGTCGCGGCGGGCGAGGAGAGCGGCGCGCTCGATGAGACCATGACGCGCATCGCCGATCACCTCGAAGAGCTGGTCGAGCTGCGCGCGCGCATCCGATCCGCCCTCCTGTATCCGGCGCTCATGGCCATCGCTTCAGGAGTCGGAACCCTCATCCTGCTGCTCTTCGTGGTGCCTCGGTTCGTGGCCATGCTGGAGGACGTCGGCGGCGCTCTGCCTCTGTCGACCCGGCTGCTCGTGGGCGCGAGCACCGTGGTGGTCGATGGCTGGTGGCTGCTCCTGCTCGTGGGCACGTTGCTCGCGCTCGCCTGGCGCTCCTGGCTGGCGCGGCCCGACAACCGCCGCCGCTGGCACGCCTGGCGCATACGCACGCCGCTGGTCGGCCGGCTCGAGATCAACCACACTACCGCTCGCTTCACGCGCGCGCTCGCCCTGCTGCTGGGCAGCGGGCACCCGATCCTTCCCTCGCTGCGCGTCGCGCGCGCGATCGTCGCGAATGCCGCGCTCGGCGCCACGCTGGACCGCGCCACCGAGGAGGTGCGTCGTGGCACGCCGCTGCACGCTGCGCTCACCGGCACGCTGCCTGCGCTCGCGACCGAGATGATCGCGGTCGGCGAAGAAAGCGGCCGGCTCGACGACTTGTGTCTCCGTGTGGCGGACTCGTACGATAACGACGTCGCCCGAGCGCTGCGGACGCTGGTCGCCGTCATCGAGCCGGCTTTGATTCTGCTCTTCGCCTTGATCGTCGGCTTTGTCGCACTGGCCATGCTGCAGGCGATCTACAGCCTGAACGCGAGCGTATTATGAGCGCGGAAGGTAGATCCGCCGATCGGCAACTCCCTCGGCACGCCGCAGCCGTACGCCCGCGCCGCGGCCCCGAGTCGCGCGCGCGCGCCGGCCTGACCCTGCTCGAGTTGATCGTCGTCATCAGTGTCCTCGGCCTCCTCGCAGGACTCGTCGGAATCCAGATCTTCGGCCGCGTATCCGAAGCCAAAACCACGACCGCGCGCACCCAGATCGAGCTGCTCAGCACCGCGCTCGACAGTTATCGTCTCGACAACGGAATGTATCCGACCACCGAGCAGGGCTTGGCGGCGTTGCGCGAGAAACCGACTCGTCCGCCGATTCCGGCGAACTGGCGCGGCCCGTATCTGCGCCGCGCCGTGCCACTCGATCCCTGGGACCGGCCGTACGTGTACCGATCCCCCGGAGAACGCGACGCCTTGGGGTTCGATCTGCTGTCGTTCGGTCGGGATGGGCGGCCGGGCGGTGAGGAGGAGGACGCGGATGTGGGCGGATCCTAATTTCTGGCCTTAACTAGCGTTATTACAATCGTTTACAGCCCATCCAGCGCCCCGCCCCGCTGACCCGGCCTTGCCTTGTGCGACGCGCTGGTTTCGCTGCACTGTCTTTGAGGTAGTTGTCAGAAGTTGGAGTCGTCGAGCATTACATGCATGGGCAGGAGTGGTTCGATACAAACATCACGCTGGCCGACGAGGCGCCCCCATGAGCATTTCGATCGAGGAAACCGAGTCCATCGCGCCGGAAGAGGGTGCGGCCTGCGACGTCGCGAATGCGTCGTCCGAGACGGTGAGGTGTGAGCCGAAGGCGACGCGCCGGAAGCTGTTCGGAGTCGGCGCTGCCGTCGCGGCCGCCACGTTGCTCACGGCCCGCAGCGCCTCCGCGCAGCGCGTGGTGCGGCCGCATACGACGCGCCCGAAAGCGCCGCCTGCGCCGGGCGACTCGCTGGTCCGGCTGGTGCGCCGCATCACGAACGGCGTGACCGAAGAAGAGTTGACACGCGCGCGTTCGCTCGGGTTCAATCGCACCCTCGAGCGCCATCTACATCCGACGGCGATCGACGACAGTGCGGTCGAGATGTTCGTCGCGAAGAATTATCCGGCGCTGGCGCTGGACGGGCCCGGGCTCTACGCGTTGGACCAGGGGCTCCTGGAAAGACAACTCGTAGAATCCACGCTGTACCGCGCCGCGTTCTCGAAGCGACAGCTCTACGAGCGCATGGTGCACTTCTGGAGCGATCACTTCAACATCTACTACCCGAAAGTCCAATACCTCAAGGTGATCGACGACCGCGAGGTCATTCGCAAGCACGCGCTCGGCAAGTTCCCCGACCTGCTGCGTGCGAGCGCACACAGTCCGGCGATGCTCGAGTACCTGGACAACACGCGCAGTCGCGGTGGCAACGTGAATCAGAATTACGCGCGCGAGCTGATGGAGCTGCACACGCTGGGCGTCGATGGCGGTTACACGCAAACGGACGTCGAGGAAGTGACGCGCTGTCTGACGGGTTGGACGATTCAGGGCCGTGGCAATTTCCGCTTCGACCCGTCTGGCCACGACTTCAGGGCGAAGACCGTGCTCGGAACCGTCATCACGGCCATGTCGCCGAGCGTGGGTGAGGAGGGGATTCGCGACGGCGAATACGTGCTGAGCACCCTGCTCGCGCACCCGAGCACGGCGAGGTTCATCGCCACGAAGATGATCAAGTGGCTGCTCCAGAACGATCCGCCGCCCGCGCTGGTCGAGAAGGTGGCCGCGACGTTCACGCGTACGGGCGGCGACATTCCAGCGATGATCCGCGACATCCTGACGCCAGCGAATCTGTTGGCGGCGCCGGCGAAATACAGGCAGCCCTATCAGCTCGTGCTCGCGGGTCTACGTGCGACCCAACCCACCGTGACGACGATCGGTGGCATCGGGACGCGGCAGCTCAACGTGCAGCTCAACGTGCTGGGGCAGCCGCTCTTTCAGTGGGAGGATCCGGACGGCTACCCGGACACGGTAGACTGGTGGGCCGGTCTGATTCTGCAGCGCTGGAACTTCTGCAGCTTCCTGACCGGTCTCGGCGCGGGTGACGTCGTGGTGGACGTGGCGCCGCTGATGAAGGTGCACACGGCGGCCGGGATCACGGAGGCGATCAACCAGCGCGCGTTCGGCGGCGAAATGCCCGCCACGCTGAGGCAGCAGATCAGCGCGCATTTGTCCGGCGGAGCAGACGCGGCTCGCGTTCGGGAAGCGTTCGCGCTGGCGCTCAGCTCGGCCACGTTCCAGTGGTTCTGAGCGACGGGCAGCGGCACCGGGAACGACCTTACCCTGTCGGAGGCAACCAAGCATGAGCGTCAACGATCACGAAGACTGCGGCGGCTGCAGCGAGTACAGAGAGCTTTCGCGGCGCCATTTCCTTGCCGGCGCAGCAGCGGCGGGCGCGACCGCGGTCGTGCCGATCTTTCCGGCGTGGCTTCCGAAGGTCGTGCTGGCCGAGTCGGCGGATACGACGCGCGACGTCATCGTGTCTATCTTCCTGCGCGGCGGCGCGGACGGGCTCACGCTCTGCGTGCCGTTCTTCGACGCGAACTACTACGCGGGCCGCCCCACGATCGCGATTCCGCGGCCCGACAGCTCGGCCGCGAACCGGGGTATCGCGTTGGACAGCAGGTTCGCGTTCCCGCAAGCGATGAACGCCCTGGTGCCGGCTTTCCAGGCGGGACACCTGCTGATCATCCACGCGAGCGGCTCGATCGATTCGTCCCGCTCGCACTTCGACGCGCAGCGCTTCATGGAAGTGGGCAAGCCGCGTGACCAGAGCATCGTGACGGGTTGGCTCGGCCGGCATCTGGCCGTGACCACACCCATGCGCACGAACGCTCCGCTGCGAGCCCTCGGCCTCTCGAGCGGCTTGCCGAAGACGCTGGTCGGCGCGCCCCGCACGCTGCCGATCCCCGACCCGGCGAACTTCGCCATCGGCGGCGCCGCCGCGACTCGGGACCAGCGCGCCACCTGGCTGCGCAACGACTACACGCCGAGTCCGGAGCCGGTGCGCTCGGCGTCGCTGGATGTGTTGAACACGATCGGGCTGCTGCGACTGATCGACTTCGCCGGCTATCGCCCGGCCAACGGCGCGGTGTATCCGAATACGAGCTATGGTCGAGGCCTGCGCTCCGCCGCGGCTCTGATCAAGGCCGACGTCGGCGTCGAGGCCATACAGATCGACCTCGGAGGCTGGGACACGCATTCCGACCAGAATCCGCTCTCGGGCTCGATGTACAACACGATGGTGAACTTCGCCGGCTCGCTGGGCGCTTTCCACGCCGACGTGATCGCCAGCGGTCTGGCGCAGAACGTGACCGTGGTGGTCCTCTCCGAGTTCGGACGCAACGTGCGGCAGAACGGCAGCTTCGGCACCGACCACGGTCGCGGCAGCTGCATGTTCGCCATGGGTCGCGACATCACGGGCGGCCGCGTGCTCCTGAACAACTGGCCCGGCCTCGCTCGTGAGAACCTGGAGAACGGACAGGACTTGAAGGTCACGCTCGATCACCGCGACGTGCTGGCCGAGATCGTCAAGAACCGGCTCGGCAACCCCAACCTCTCGGTCGTCTTCCCGGATTACGTGCCGAAGACGTGGGGCGTGACCAGGTAGGATGCCGAGATGCGGACGAAGCGATTCCTGGTTTTCGCGGCCGCCGTCACGCTCACAGCAGCCTGCGGTGGCGATGCCGGGACGGAGCCCGACAGCGGCGCTTCCGACGCGGCCGTCGTCTCGATGCCCGGCTTCTCGTTCGTGCCCTTCATTACGGCGGTCAAAGCCGGCGGATCGGTGAACTTCGATTTCCCGGCCGAGCCGCACAACGTGATCTTCGAGCGGACGCCGGGAGCTCCGGCCGACATTCAGCGGACGAGCAATCGGGTGGTGACTCGCACGTTCGCCGTCGCGGGCAACTTCCCCTACGACTGCACACTCCACCCCGGCATGAGCGGCGTGGTGCAGGTGCGGTAGCCAAGAGAACATCATGCAACGGCTGACGATACTGACGCTGGTATTCGCGGCACTGGCCACACGCGCGTCGCTTGCGAGCGCTCAGGCGTGTCTGGGGCTCCCTTCGTTCGCAGCGGGCTCGGTCCACCTCAACGCGACCGCTCAGTTCCTGGATTCCGCAACGGTCTACGCGGCGGGCATCGGAGCAGGCCGGCCGGACAACCTGTTCGCGAATCTGGGGGGCGGCAGGGTGAGCTACGCCGGACTCGTTCAAAGCTCGTCGTTCGGGTTTCTCGAGTTCGGGCTCCAATGGCCGCTCGGCCGGGCGCAGCTGTGCCCGATCGCGGGCGGCACGTTCGGAGTCGGCCCGGACGATGACGTCGCCGGCATCAAGGTGACCTCCTGGGGAGCTTCGGCGGGCGTTGCGCTCGGTCTGCCCATCCGCCTGTCGCTGCTCACCGTCGTCCCCAGCGCCGGGGTCCGCTACGAGTACCTGTCGCAGGACGTCGACGAACGGGACGTCGGCTCGCTGTCCGAGACCTTCACGTCCGGCGTTGCCGACCTCGGCGTCGGCTTTGGCTTCCGCGATCGGCTGACCATTCAGCCCCTCACCCGCATTCCGTTCGGCGGCGAAGACGATGAGATCAGCCTGGTCGTCTTCACGTCCCTCAGCGTCGGCTGGCCCGCGCACTAGATGCGCGGGTGCGGTTTGTGATCCGATGACGCGCGGCCAGCGCGGAAGTTCGCCGGCCGGAGCATCACGGGCAGGTCGGGTCCGCGACCACGCGCGCCAGGGGTCGTTGCGGCCCCGCGCACGTCAACCCGTGGCGACACACGGTCAGACCCTGACCTGCCAGATCGTTTCGATCTCGACCGGGATCGAGCCGGGCAGTAAGCCCATGCCGACAGCCGCGCGCGCGCCCTTGCCCGCGGTCTCGCCGAAGACCTCGACGATGAGATCGCTGAATCCGTTGATGACCTGAGGCTGCTCGGTGAACTCCGGAATCGTGTTCACCATTCCCAGCGTGCGCACCAGGCGGTTCACGCGATCCAGGCTGCCGAGCGCGCCGCGTACGGTCGCCAGCACGGCTATCTCGGTATACCGCGCCGCTTCGCGGGCCTGCTCGAGCGTGAGATCGCGACCGACCTTACCGTTGCGCGGGGTCATGCCTCGCGCCCCCTCCCACTCTAGACCGTTTGGATTTCCTATCCGCACGCCGCGCCGCTCGACCAGCTGGTCGAGGTTCGGGGGCGTCTGGGCCGAGAGGGCGGCTTGCACGCCCAGGAGCAGACAGACGGCCAAGAACGGGGATCGCAGCATGGGACTCCGCTCATCGGGAGCGGGGAGTCGAGCCCGCCACGCGTCCGCCTAGCGCCCCGCCAAAAGATGGCAGGACCGCCATCACGACACCGGTCGTGAGGAGGAGGCCCGCGCCACACGCGTTCTGCCCACGGTAGAAGCGCCTCGTACCGAGATCCATGCACTGGCTCGCGACTGCGGAGGCAGCAACCAAACCAACCGCGTTTCCGACGAACGCCGAGGCGTACACACCCACCCACGGGTACTCGCCGGTCTCGGCGCTCCAGCTCACGTAGGGGGTCCGAGGCGCGCCTCTCCTGACCATCGGGACTCCGGGCGACACCGCGAGTCCCGCGCGCCGGGTGCGGAGAAGAAGGACTCCCCAACCCGCGTCGGGACCGAAGCGCGTCCCGGCCTCGGACGGGACGATGAACTGCACGCTTTCCAGACCGTGGGCCGCCCGCGCTCGGTCTGCAGGCTGTCCTCCGGCGCCGTGCCCTCGACCGCACGCTGGAGGCCCTCGATCAGGTATCCGGTGAACAAGGAGTGACCGGCCAGTGGCCCGTTCCCGTCAGCCGCGGGTTGGTCCGAACCCGCGGAGGTGACCACGATTCGGCTCCGGTTGGCGATCATCTCGTCGATCACCTGCGACATCTCCAATTCAGCGCTCAGGTCTGCCTTTAGGCCCTCTGAACTGGTGGGCGCGAGACCGCTCTTGCAGGCGTCGAGGATGAGGAGGACGTGCGTGGCGGGTAGGTCGCTCAGGCGTTTGACGAGCTGGCCGATCCCGAGATACTGACTCTGCGCCTGTGCGACGGCCTTCGAGACATCGTGGGGCACGAGAAACCTCCGTCCGCTGTGCGCGGTCCCGTGTCCCGCATAGAAGAAGACGAGGGCGTCGCCTTCCCGCACGCCGGTGCTGGGGTCGGAGAGTTGGTCGAGCAGTCCGGCCACGCCGCGCTCCGTGGCCGCCGAGTTCGTCAGGACCCAATCGTCGGGCGACTCGAACTCGTATTGCTCGCGCAGGATCTCGCGCACGCCTCGGAGGTCGTTGACCGCGTTGGCCAGCGTCTCCCAGGGCGCTCCGACACGAAATGAGTCGATTGCCACTCCGGCGAATACATAACGCTGGATGCCGGGGCCGTCGTCGGCGACGGCCGGTCCGCCGAGCTGCTCGGAGCGGGTTCCTGTCTGGGCAAGGCCCGGATGCGGAATCGCGAGGAGGGCCATCGCCACCAGCCCGAACCGAGTCCGACTCAGCCTCGGCATCGACGGAAACCGTCCGCAACAGGGCGTCGGGAGGCGATGGGCCCGGCGACCACGAGAGCCGCCGGGCTTCATCGCACACTCGACTGTTGAGTCCCCATTCCACCTACTACTACGCCGACACCCATGGGTTCGCAGAGAAGGCCGGCGAATTCCTGCACGCGGGTCACGAGACCGGTCCAGAGCCTCCCTAGGTGTCGTCCCTCGGCGGCGGAGTCGGCCTTGGCCACGGCGAGGGCGGCGCAGCAGGCCGAGGCGGAGCCGCCGGTGGTGGTGTGACCGGTCTGGGTGTCGGCATGGCCGGCGGTGGAGGGGGCGGCGCGGGCACCGGGCGTGGAGGTGCCGGGGCGGGCATCGCGGGTCGAAGGGCAGGTGTCGGCATCGGCCGAGGCGCTGGGGGCGCGGGAACCGGTGCCGAAGGGGTCGGCTTCGCGACTGGCTTCATCGGCGCGGCCTTCTTCGTCGGCGCGGCCTTTTTCGGCGACGCCCTCTTCTTTGGCGCAGCTTTCTTCGGTGCCGCCTTCTTGGCCCGCTTCACCAGCTTCTTGGCTGCCTTCTTGGCGCCGGCCAACCCCTTCTTCGCAGCCGCCTTGAGCTTCCGCCCGGCGGTCGCCACCCGCTTCTTGGCGCTCGCCCGGGCCGCCTTCTTCCTCTTGGCCAGCTTCTTCTTTGCGGCCTTCTTCGCCATGCGACACCTCCGTGGAATGAGGTCCTGGCGCAATAGAGTGCGTCGCCGAGTGGGCCGCTAGGGCGGCCGAACACCTTGTCCCCAGGGGACATCCGCGGAAACGGAATGCTCGAACCCGACCCCCTGACCGCGCATCATACGCAAACCCCCTAGGAGTACACGACGAGCGTGTCCTTCGTGCGGGGGAACCCTTGTGCTGATGCCAGACCCAACCCTGTTGGTCATCGAGGACGCACGCGAGCACGCGATCCTCGTTCGAGTGGCGGCACGGAGGGCGCTCCCGGGGCTCGGTGTCCGTGTGGCCGGCGACGGCCGCGAGGGTATCGCCTATCTCGCGGGCACGCCCCCTTTCCAGGACCGCCGCTCGCACCCGCTGCCGTCGCTCATCATCCTCGATCTCATCATGCCGGAGATCGACGGCTTCGAGGTGCTCCGCTGGATCAAGGAGAAGTACGGCGCCGAGAAGATGCCGGTGGTCGTGCTCACGGGCTCGCCGGATCCGGGAGCGGAGACCAAATCGATGGCGCTCGGCGCTTCCGCGTTCTACTTGAAGCCGACAGACCTCGAAGGGCTCGGCAAGATCGTGCGCGAGATCGTCGAGGCCCATCTGGGCGAAGAGCTGCTGGCCGGGTCGTTCGGCTCGGCGTACTGAACCACCGGGGGCCAGGGGCCTGTGCGGGCCCCGGCGAGGCGGCTTTTGCAGCTCGATGACTAGGGTGAGCGTCGCCACCGTGTCGATCTCGTCCCTTGCATCGTGTAGGTGCCGCCGACGTCCGTCTTGAAGCGACCCGACTCGCCGTCGATCCAGGTGCGGCCGAGTACGCCATGACGCGTCACTTGCTCGGTCCCAGCGCGGCCTGTCATCCTATTGGCCGCTGCCGGTCCTCAGGAGAAGCTCATGCGTCGCGCGAAGTCCATTCTGCTCGCCTTCCTCTTTGTGCTGGCCCGCGCGGGGGCGGTGCGCGCGCAGTCGGTCGCCGAAGTGGTCGAGGGCATGTACGCCGCCGCCGAACGACAGGCGACCGGAGTCGACGACTACACCCTGACGCAGTTGGTCATGGGTGCCGAGACCTTCAGCTACTTCGAGCGAGAGCTGTACGAAGGGCATCCCGTGTTTCGCCTGAAGTTGTCCGACAGGTCGGGCTTCAGCCTGAGCCTCGCTGGGGCAGACTACGGCCTCGGGGACGTCTTCCTGTATGGCCCGCAGCTGATCGAGCACGCGCGTTATGCTGGAACGGAGCAAATCGGCAACTTTTCGGTGCATGTGCTGGGGGTCGACGACGCGAGCGCGCTCGGCATCGTCGCTCCGAGCGGGGCGAGCGACGCCGAGTTCACGCTGAAGTCTCTCCGGCTCTATGTGGACACGACACTCATGGTGCCGCGCCGGGTCGTGCTCGTCGGCGACGTCGCGACCGCTGCCGTTCCAGCGGAGATCACCATCCAGATCGACCTGCAGAGCTACCTGCCGATCGAGAGCCTCTGGGTTCCGTTCAAGACGACGCTGCAGGTCGCCGGTGGCACGGTGGACATCACCGTCGCGGAAGTCCTGATCAACGCCGGCCGACCGCAGGCCTGAGGCGCGCCGCGCCGGCAGTGAGCGAACAGCGTGAGGAGGGGCCGAAGGGCTCGTGGCTCGACGAGATCTCGCTCGCGAACAAGATCGTCGTAGTCGTCACGCTGGTCGCGATCGCAGGCTATATGGTAATCCTGATCGTCGACCTCTTCCTCTAGGCTGCCGGGCAGCTCAGTCGTAACGCAGCGCGTGCGCCGGGTCCGATCTGCTCGCGCGCCGCGCCGGAACAGCGTCGCAAGGGCACCAGTGGCCGCCAACGCGAGCGCGATGCCGCCGAACACGACGGGATCGTAGGGGCTCACCTCGAAGAGGATGAGCGCGAGGCGGATGCCCACTTCGGGTGTGCGGCGCGCAACCGTGAAGGCCATCACGCCATACAGCCCGATTGCGGCGAGGAAGAGCGCGATGCCACCGAACGCGAGGAACAGCGTCCCGAAGATGCTGAACACCCACGTCTCTTCGTCGATGCGCGACTGCAGCGTCTGCACGAAGTAGAGGGGGTGTCCGGGTGGACCGAGGCCACCGCGGACCGCACCGCTGCCGCCAGCAACATCGGCTCGGCGGGTCCGATGGCGAGGATGCTCATGAACTGCGCGTCGCTCTGGGAGATCGGGACGTAGTACCCGGACTCGTCCGGGTCGGGGTCGTTCATGCCGCGCATGTGGAGGTCCGGCACCACGCCCACGATCGTGCGCCACGGCTCCGAGCTGCTCGAGTCGCCCTCGCGCGGAATCTGCCGCCGAGCGCGCTGCCGCCCGGGAAGTGGCGCTCGGCGAAGCTCTGGTTCACGATGGAGACGGGAGTCCCGGCGTCGTCGTCTTGGATCTCCAAGTCACGCCCGCGTAGGACTTGGACGCCGACCGCAGCGAAGTATCCCGGCCCGACCACGCCGGACCGGGCCGTGGGGAAGCTGCGATCGTCCGCGTACGTCTCACCTTCGACGGCGACGTATCCACCCCCGGAGCCCAGCCCCGGTAGCACCGTGCCGAGCGCGGCGGCGCGGGCCTCGGGGATCTCGCGCAGCCGCAGCTCGACGTCGCGGTAGAATGCGCGCCGCGAGAGCGTGTCTGGGAAATCCGCCGCGAAGAGGCCGACGCGTGCGGTGAAGACGGCGTCGGTCTCGAACTGATAGTCGTAGTTCTTCAGCCTGGAGATGCTCTTGGTCATGAGGCCTGCGGATACGAGAAGACCGAGCGACATGGCGATCTGCCCGATCACGAGGATGCGGCTCAGGCGTCCGATCCGGAGGCTCGACGAACCGCGCGACTCGTCCTTGAGAACGGAGTTCACTTCTGCACCCGAGGCCTTCAGCGCGGGGATGCCACCCGCGACCAGTGCGGCAACGACCGTGGCGGCCGCGATGAAGCCGAGGATGGGGCCGTCGAGCTGGAAGGTCATTCAGGTCGGTGGGTTCGTAGGCGCCATCGCGCGCGAGAAGTACTCGACGCCCAGCCAAGCCACGCCGGTACCGAGCAGGGTGGCCACCGCGGCGATGGCCAGCGCCTCGAGCAGCATCTGGCGGACTACGCGCCCACGGCTCGCGCCCATCGCCGTACGGATCCCGACCTCGCGGGTGCGGACGGCCGCGCGGGCCAGCAGCAGGTTGGCCACGTTGAAGCACGCGATGAGGAGCACGAGTGAGACGGTAGCGAGCATGCTGTAGAGGAGGGCCTTCCCTTCCGGGCCCACGAACCGCTCCTGGATCGGCAGGATCGCCGGCGTAAGCAGCCGCTCGTTGGTCTCCGGGTACTCCTGTGCGAGCCTGGACATGATGCCGGCCAGCTCGACTGAGGCTGCGTCTCGGGTAACGCCTCCAAGCAACGGGCCGAACACGCTCAGAGCGACGCCGGGGCCGCGCGGCGTGCCGAGCAGGTCGCGCCGGAGCGGCACCCAGATTTGCTCTCGGTTGGGGAAGTGGAACCCTTGGGGCATGACCCCGACGATCTCGGCGGGCTCGCCGTTCACCGTCACCACCTGACCGAGGACGTCCGGGCTCCTCCCGAAGCGGTCGCTCCAGGTGTCGTGCGAGAGAATTACGGTGGCGGCCGAGCCGAAGTCGTCCTCGTCGTCGCGGAAGGTCCGCCCCAACGCGGGCTGCACCCCGAGCGCCGCGAAGAAGTTCGAGGTCACGAACGCGCCGTCGAACCGCTCGGGCTGGTCCGTCCAGCGCACGTTGACCGTCCCCTCGTAGTTGCCGGCCAGGTGCTCGAAGGAGCGTTGGGTGGCCTGCCAGTCGTAGTAGTCGTGCGCGGATACGCTTTGCACCTCGCTGTCGACTGAGGTGTCCACCCACCCCACCGCGAGCAGTCGGTCACCGTTGGCGAAGGGGAGTGGGCGAACCAGCCCGCCGTAGACGATGCTGAACATGATCGCCGGCAGGCCGATGCCGAGGCCCATGGCCACGACGGCCAGGCCCGAGACCGCCGGGTGCTTGAGCAGCATCCGACCGGCGTAGCGAAGTTCCCCCAGAAATCCCGTCATGGTCCCTCGTGAGGTCGGGTTCGACGCCGGCCCCTACGCGGCGAAACGGGTCCCGGTTTCGAGGCTCTTCAGGCTCCTCGGCGCGCCTCCAGCGGCCACCGGTCGGCTCCGCACTTCGCGGGCGTCATGAGCGGACCGAGGACGCCGAACATCGCATAGATGGCCCGCGTGCCGAGCGACGGCTTTCCCCTCTCGACCACCTGCTTGAGCGTCTTCACGATGAGGTCGCCTCCCTGACGCATCGACTTCTCGGTCTTGGTGGCGGCGGGCACATCCTCGGATATCAACGTGAACTCCACGCCCCCCGACACTTCCTTCAGCTCGTACGTGACCTTGCAGTAGGGATCGTAGTACTGGGTGAATTTCATCGTGTGCGAGAAGCGGTGGGGCGGGGATGCCTCGAGGATTTCGCCGACCACCGACGTGTACTTGCCGTCCGCCGTGCGCATCTGCACCGGCGAGCCAGGACCGAGGCTCAGGCGGTACATCTGTGCGCCGAAGAAGGCGAGCTGAGGCTCGTCCGTCTTGGTGATCTCACGCCACACGTCCTCGATTCGACCCTGGATGAGGATCTTCGACACCAGCCGCACCGTGTCCGCCATGTCGTTCGCTCCTTGGTTGATCGTGCTCCACCGCGTACTTCACGTCCGCCATCCTGCTCGCCCAGAAGCTGCTGTACTCCGTCGTCCAGCGGTCGTAGATGAGCTGGATCGGCACCGGGTTGTGATAGAGTCGCCGGGTGCGCCCCACCTTACGCGACATCACCAAGTCGCACTCCTCCAGCTGACGCAGGTGATGCATGACGGCGATGCGCGTGGTGTCGAAGTGAGACGCCAGCTCCCCCACCGTGCATCCCGGCGCGGACTTGATCAGGTCGAGGATGCGCCTACGCGTGGCGTTCCCGAGGGCATCGAAGACGGGCGACATGTCCGCTACGGCATTCATGTAATAAAATACTTACATGTTGTCGCACTGGCCGCAAGGGGTGAGCGGGACGAGATGGTTGACTCGCACCTATGAGCCGATCACACTCATATCCATGAGTCAACGGCTCCAGGTCCTCCTCGATGAGGACGAGTTCGAGGAAATCCGCGGGGTGGCTGCACAGCGACGCATGACCGTCTCGGAGTGGGTGCGGCAAGTGCTTCGGGATGCTCGCCGGGGCGTTTCGACGGCGCCTGTCGAAGGGAAGCTGATGGCCGTGCGCGAGGCGGCCCTGCACGCGTACCCCACGGCGGACATCGACCAGATGAACGCCGAGATCGAGCGCGGCTACCGCGCAGGCAGCGAGTGATCTTCGTCGACGCGAACGTCCCGATGTACCTCGTCGGTGCCGAACACCCCAACAAGCTGGTAGCGAAGCGCAAGTTGGAAGCCGCCCTGCAGGCTCGGGAGCGACTCATCACGGACGTCGGGGTGCTCCAGGAGATCCTCCATCGCTACGGTGCGATCGAGCGCCGTGACGCGATCCAGCCGGCGTTCGACGTGGTACTCGCCATCGTCGACGACGTCTACCCGATCGAGCTGGAGAACGTCGAGAGGGCGAAAGGCCTGGTCCTCGAGCGCCGCTCCCTGTCTGCGCTCGACGCGATCCACGTCGCCGTGATGGAGCACCACGACGTGACGCGCATCCTGAGTTTCGACAGCGGATTCGACGCGGTGCCGGGTCTCCAGCGGGTCTAGCTCGCCGGGTACCCTGCCGCGAGGCGGTACTCCGGGTGTGCGGCGAGATACTTTTTCACGCGGTCGCCGCGCGTCACCGCGTCCGCGATGAAGTCGACGGCCTGGGTCAGCCGCTCGTCAGGCTCGGCGCAGCTGAGGCGCAGGAACCCCGCGCCCGCGTCGCCGAAGCACTCCCCACCCAGGCACGCGACGCCGCGCTTCTCGTCGGCGCCCTCGAGCAGGTACATGGCGAGACCGTGCGAGGTGATGCCGAGGCGGTTGCACACTCCGGCCACGGACGGAAAGACGTAGAAGCTTCCGACGGGCATGGCGCAGGTGATGCCGTCCAGGCGTCCCAGTGCCGTGACGAGGAGCTCGACCTTGCGTTTGAATTCCTGCATGGTGCGGTCGCGCTCGTCGCTTGCGTTGTCGAGCGCGGCGATCCCCGCCATCTGCACGAACGGTGGCACGCAGGAGAGCGTGGTGTTGGTCAGCTTCCCCATCATGTCGATGATGCGCGCGTCGGAGACCGCGAAGCCGAGGCGCCACCCGCTCATGCTGAACGACTTCGAGAACGTGTACGCCGCCACGGTGCGCTCCATCATCCCGGGCACCTCGAGCGGCGAGTGGTGGCGGCCCTTCCAGACCATGCGGTCGTAGGGCTCGTCGCTCAGGATCACCACTTCGGTGTCGCGCACGGCGTCCGCGATGGCACGGAAATCGTCGAGCGTCGCCACGCCTCCGGTCGGGTTGTGTGGGCTGTTCAGGAAGATCGCACGCGGGCTCGGGTCCCTGTCGATGAAGCGCCGGACCTCAGCCGGGTCGGGCCGGAACTCGCGCGCCGCCTCGAGACGGGAGAGCACGACGCGCGCGCCGCGGCGCTCGATGTTCGGCGGATACGTGGGGAAGTGCGGGCTGAAGACGAGCACGCCGTCGCCCGGGTTCAGGAACGCTTCGCAGAAGAGCTGCTCGAAGATCTTCGCGCCTTGGCCGGCGATGACGTTCTCCGCGGCCACGTTCAGTCCATACTCCCTATTCACGTACCGGGCTGCGGCCGCGCGGTACTCGGGCATCCCGAGGGAGGGTCCGTAACGCGTCTGCCCTTCGCGGATCGCTCGCGCGGCCGCGTCGACGGCGACAGCGGGCGTCGAGAAGGGGCTGTCCCCGATCTCGAGCTCGACGACGTCCTTTCCCTCGCTCTTGAGTAGCTTGGCGACCGCCAGCACCGAGAAGGCGGTCTCGACACGGATGGACGACGCAAAAGTGCTGAACGGAATGCTCATGGATGGGCGGGTCGCGGTGGAGTGTGGTGCGCGCGGATGCGGGTGAGAGCGGTGGGGGCGGACTCGTGCATGCGCCCGACCTTCAAGGCAGTCGACGCACGTCGCTGACGGTCCACCTAGGAGCTCCTTCGACCAAGACGGGCACGCGTGCCTCCGATCGAAAGGGGGGGGTAGGAACCTAGCGCGGCCGTGGGCCCCCGCCTACGTCTCGCCCCCGTGCTCTCTCGCCGGGGCGGACGAGGCTGCGCGCGCATTGCTTGACAGGCGATCTCCCGACAATGCATTGAGGCCCTGTGACGAATCCACTCACTCTCATGCGGGCCGCCGCGCTTCGGAGGTGCGGGTCCGTCCTGTCGGTGTCTGCATGGTCCACGGCTCTGGTGCTCATCGTGGCCGGATGCGACGGCCCGACGGGACCCGCCACCGACGACAGGGTCACGCCGGTGCCCCGGCCCGCGAGCGTCCGAGGCATCTATGTGAACGCGCACGCGGCGGGCTCCGCGGTGCGGCTCGACAGCCTGCTCGACCTCGCCGACCGCTCGTCCGTGAACACGTTCGTCATCGACGTGAAGGAGTTCGGCGAGGTCAGCTATGCGAGCACAGTGCCACTCGTCGGCCAGATTGGCGCTGCGCGCTCGTTCATTCCCGACCTTCGCCAGGTGCTCCGGGCACTGCGGGACCATGGGGTCTATCCGATTGCCCGCATCGTCTGCTTCCGCGATCCGGTGCTCGCCGACGCGCGACCGCAATGGGCCATCCGAACCGTGGCAGGCGGTGTCTGGCTCGACCCCGAGACGAACAGGTCGTGGGTGGATCCGTACAACCCGAACGTGTGGGCGTACAACGTAGACCTCGCGCGTGAGGCGCTGGCCGCCGGGTTCGCCGAGATCCAGTGGGACTATGTGCGCTTCCCCGACGTGACGGACTCCGTGCGGGCCACCATGGTGTTTCCCGCGCAGGCCGGGCGGGCGGCGGGCGACGCCATCGCCGAATTCGTCGCGGGCTCCAGGGTGGCGTTGGCGTCAGCATCCGCGCCGATCACCGTCGACGTCTTCGGCCGCGTCGTGACCGCCTCCGGAGACACCGGTATCGGGCAGAACTTCTAACAACTCGTGCGCGTCAGTGACGTGCTGCTGCCGATGGTCTATCCGGCGCTCTACGCCGCGGGGAGCTTCGGTCTATCCGACCCCAACGCCGCGCCGTACGCGCTCGTGCGTGCATCCATGGACAGCGCCGTCGTGCGGCTCGCGCGCACGAGCGGCGCCGTCGCCACCATCCGTCCGTGGATCTAGGCGTTCACCCAGGGTGGCGTCCCCTACGGGAAGGCGCAGATCGACGATCAGATCCGCGCCGTCGAGGACGCGGGCCTGAACGAGTGGCTCGCCTGGCATCCCGGTAGTGGCTATCCGGCAGACGCGTTCTAGCGCTGCGGAGCCCGCGGCGTGGCGGCGGCGCGTCGCGTCTTGCCCTCCTTGGGTTCGCGTGTCGCGGGCGTCGATCGGCGCACCGGTTGGGGCGTGGCGCGGAGGGCGCCCTTCCATCAGCTTTTTCCGCCACGGGGCCATAGCTCAGCTGGGAGAGCGCCTGGTTTGCAACCAGGAGGTCGCCGGTTCGATCCCGGCTGGCTCCACTTCTTGTTCTTGGCGCGCCCGTTCTCTGGCGACCGCTGAGACCGTCCCGCATCTTCGACGCACTTCGCCAGGAGATTCGCGATGATCGTCTCGCTTCCGCGGGTCCCGCGTCATACGGCGCTTTCTCTTGCCGCGTTGATCACGGCCATGGCCGTCACGGCCCCCTTGGCGGCCCAAGCCGCGACCGCGCTCACCTCGCGCCAGCTCGAGAGCGCCCGGTCCAACTACGTCTCCATCTGCGGGCGTTGTCACGGCGTGGATGGCCTCGGCGGTGAGGGTCCGCCGCTGGCGATTCCCGAGCTGCACCGAGCTCCCGACGATGCGACGCTGATTCAGATCATCAGCCTGGGAATCCCCGGCACGGCGATGAACGGTACCCGCTGGCTGCTTCCGGACGAGCTCACGGAGCTCGCGGCGTACGTGCGATCGCTGGCGCCTCGGTCCGGGAGCGCAACCGTGACGGGGGATGCTTCGCGCGGGCGCGAGCTCTACGAGCGGGGTCGCTGTGACGGGTGCCACACGGTCGGTGGCTTCGGGACCGCCCGCGGACCCGACCTCACCTCGGTCGGCACGCGTCGCGGTGCGACGTATCTGCGCGAAGCCCTCCTGGAGCCCGAGGCGGCGCTCCCGCGTGGGCTCACGCAGATCCCGCTCGGCTTCGCGGACTACCTCATGGTGCGCGTCGTGGACGAGCGCGGCACCGAAGTGCGCGGCATGCGCATGAACGAGGATACGTACACGATCCAGATCAAGGACGCCCGCGGCGTGATCCACTCCTTCTACAAGCCATCCCTGCGCGAGCTCGACAAACAATTCGACCGGAGCTTGATGCGGAGCTACCGAGACGCGTTCACCGACCCGGAGGTCGATGACCTGGTGTCCTATCTGATGTCGCTCACGGGCTCCACGGCGAGGCTCGTGTCATGAGGGCGTCGGCGCGAGCGCGCGCAGCCTGGTCGGCGACGGCGTCGGCGCTGGCGGCATCGCTGCTACTCCACGTCTCCGCCGAAGCGCAGGTGCCCTACGAGCGGTTGGTGGCCTCCAAGTCGGAGCCGCAGAGCTGGCTGACGTACTCGGGCTCGTACTCCTCGGAGCGGTACTCGGAGCTCGCCCAGATCGACCGCACGAACGTGGCCAGGCTCCGCGTGGAGTGGGCCTATCAGGCCAGCCCGGGGGTCGTCGAGTCCAGCCCCATCGTGGCGGACGGGATCATGTACCTCACCGAGCCGCCGAGCAACGTGGTTGCGTTGGGTGCACGCACTGGACGGCGTATATGGCGCTGGAATGCCAACGTGCCGGACTCCGCGCTCAACATCGGCGGAGCGAGATCGAATCGCGGCGTGGCCATCCTGGACGGAAGCGTCTTCGTCGGCACCATCGACGCGCGCCTCGTCGCCCTCGATGCCGAGTCGGGCGCCGTGCGCTGGTCGACGGTCGTGGCCGACAACAGCCTGGGTTATTGGATTTCCGGCGCACCGCTGGCGATCGACGGGAAGATCATCGTCGGGATTTCGGGTGCGGAAGCGGGCATTCGCGGATTCCTCGATGCCTATGATGCCCGGACCGGCCAACGCGTTTGGCGCACCTACACGGTTCCGGCGCCGGGCGAGCCTGGTGGCGACACGTGGGGTGGTGACTCGTGGCAGCACGGGGGCGGCTCGACCTGGCTGACCGGCTCCTACGACCCGGAGCTCGACCTCATCTACTATGGGACAGGAAATCCCGGTCCCGATTGGAACGGTGACGTCCGGCCCGGCGACAACCTGTACACCTGCTCACTCGTCGCATTCGATGCCGATACCGGCGAGATCCGGTGGTACTTCCAGTTCACCCCGCACGACACGCACGACTGGGACTCGAATGAGATCCCCGTGCTGCTCGATCTCGAATGGCAGGGGCGGCCCCGCCAGCTCGTGGTGATGGCGAACAGGAACGCGTTCTACTACGTGCTCGACCGCGTGACTGGCGAGTTCCTGCACGGGCAGGAGTACTCGAAGCAGACGTGGGCTCAGGGCCTCGACGCCCGTGGGCGGCCGATCGTGCTCCCGAACACCGAGCCGACGCTCGAGGGCACGTTGGTGTGGCCGAGCCTCCAGGGCGCAACCAACTGGTTCAGCCCGAGCTACAGCCCGCTCACCGAGCTGATCTACGTCCCGGTGCGCCACATGGGGGCGGTCTACTACAAGGGGTCCGCGGAGTACGTCCCCGGGCGACCCTACGTCGCCGGCGGCGAGCAGGCGATCACGGGGGACGATGCCTGGGGATACGTGAAGGCGCTCGACGTGCGTACCGGCGCTCTGCGCTGGGAGTACCGGCTCCTCACGCCTCCTTGGAGCGGCGTCATGGCGACCGCCGGGGGCCTCGTCTTCGGCTCGTCGAACGAAGGGAACCTGTTCGCGCTGGATGCCGAGACGGGTCAGTCGCTCTGGGACATGCAGGCCGGAGCCCCCGCGCGCTCCAATCCCATCTCTTTCGAGCTCGATGGGCGTCAGCGGGTGGCGATGTCGGCGGGCAACGTCCTGTTCGTGCTCTCGCTGCCCTGAGGTCCGTCCGCAGGACCCGCCTGGACCAGCGCGGCCCCTCTCGAGCGCGCGGCCGTGGTTGGTACGCTTCTTGCTTTTTCACCCGGCAACGAGTCCGTCCTCGTTCCTCGGGTCCGACGCTACTGCTGGAGGACCGACGGTAGAGGCGGATGCCAAGACTAGAGCAGGAAGCTCAGGGGGTCGCAATGCAGGGTAGGATGAGAGTCTCGACGTGGGTAGTGGCGATGGGGCTGGGGCTGGCGGCATGTGGGCCGACCGAGGAGCAGCTGCAGCAGCTGGCCGAGCTGCCGGTCGTCACGGCGGAGAAGGTGCGGCTGCAGGGTGAGATCGAACGGCTCACGACGGAAATCAGTCAGATCGAGAGTGAGCTGGCGAATCTGACCATGACGCGGACGCCCACCTCGCAGGAGGCCACACCTCCATCGACGCCCGCGACCGTCGGCCAGTTGGTCGCGCACGTGAGCGAGATGGAAGAGCAGCTTTCGTCTGCACAGACGCGCCTGCGGTCGCTCAACGCCACGTCTGCGACACAGGTGCAGCGGATCACGCAGCTCGAGACCTCCATTGCCGAGGAGCGGGCGGCGCTCGAGGGTCAGCGCGAGAGGGTCTCGTCGCTCGAGGCGGCGATCGCAGGACTGGAGATGGAGATCACCCGTCAGGGTGAGGTGAACCAGCACCTGGAGCGCACCGTCGAGACGATGACGGACGACGCGAACACCGTCTGGTACGTCGTCGGCACGAAGGCCGAGCTACTGGATCGCGGCCTCATCCGCGAGGAAGGGGGTAGCCGCGTACTCTTCATCTTCGGCAAGCGTGGCAAGACGATCGTGCCCTCGCGCACCATGGATCCGTCGATGTTCACGGCGGCCGACCAGCGCACTTTGAGCTGGATTCCGCTTCCTGTCGCTGAAGAGGGCGGCGACGACGAGCCCAAGTGGACGGTGGTCACGTCGCAGGACTTGGGGGCCGTGGGATCGACCCTCGATGAGCGAGGCCGTGTCCTGGGGGATGCGCTCAGCATCACCGACCCTCAGCGGTTCTGGGCGAACGGCCGCTACCTGATCGTCGTGCGCTCGTAAGAGCGTTTCCACGCGGCTCGGTCCGCGACTACGTCCACTCCGCCCGCCGGCGAGAGACCTTCTCTCGCCGGCGGGCGCTGTATTTCGGGCGGCGGACGTCAACGCGCAGGCTTGGGCGCAGCCCTCAGCCCGCCATGCTCACAGCGAGTCGCTCACGGATTCCGTTGCGCTCGCTTCGCCGGAGTGCCCGCAGGTACTCGCGGATCCTCGCGAGCTGGCCGTCGGGGTCGAGCCCCGCCTCCAGCATCACCCGCTCCCCGGTGCCGCTGCCGAGGAAGTGCCCTTTCATGAACGGGTGCAGGGTGTGCGCGCGGCCGAGGTCGGACCGGATCCAGCGGTACATGGTCGGTAGGGTGAAGTCCGTGATGCCCATCGCTTCGTGCGCGAGCTCCTCCGGGAACGTGGGACGTTTCTCGGGTTCGGGGAGCCGATCGAAGAGCTCCGGGCTCGCCACGTAGACGACCTCGAGATTGAGGCCCTCGGCGAGGAGGCGCGGCAGCACACCTTGGATGAACGCGTACGTGACCCCCGACCCCTGGAGGACGATGGTCCCGTCGCGCGAGCCCCGAGCGGCGGGGCGCAGACGGTAGACGCCACTCGCGGCGGCCGCGGCAGGCGCGAGCCCGAGCGCCTCGCGGTCGAGAACCGGCTCGGCGGGGCGTGTGACGAACGGCACGATGACGGCGGGGGCGGCGCGGAACGCGGCCGCCACGAGCGGCCAGATCTCCTGGGGCTCCCACGGCGTGAGCGTAACCGCGGTGCCTGGCGGGTAGTTCTCGCTGTGGAGCTGGAGGGCCTGCGGGTCGGCGTGCGTTGGTCCGTCCTCAACGGTCTTCATGCCGGCGTGCCCGCAGATGAGCACGAAGGGTGCGTAGCGCCCCGGTGCCAGCGCTTGGCGCATCTGCTGGCTGATCGCGTGCACGCGGGCCGGGATGTGTCCCAGCGGCGCGAGGAAGGCCCCGTAGGAAGCGCCCACCCCGCAGTGCCTGCCGAAGCCCGAGACGCCCGAGAGCACGCATGCCATGCCGTCCTCGCAGATGCCGCCCAGGGACAGCGTCCTGCTCGTGGCGTTCGCCACGCGGTGGTAGTACCCGGGGGCGAAGCCCTCGCCGACGCCGGCGATCGACGTGGACCCCAGAAGATCTGCTGCGCCGATGAGCATGGCCCCGCCGGAAGCGCGGTTGAAGTGGCCCAGTACGGCACCGAGCTGAGCACGAAGCGGCGTCTTCGAGCCGACCGCGAGCTCGAGACCCTGGGGCGTCTCGCGCGTGGCAGCGGTGAACAGGCGGTCGAGCCGAGGTACGCCGGCCCGGGGAGTTCTCCCGCGGGCGTGCAAGCGCTCGCGAGCGGCCCCCAAACGCGCAGCCGCTTCACCGCAGAGCTCATTTTCTCCGGCGAGGCGGGCCCGCACGAGCTCGAGCGTAGCCCAATGGCACGCCTCGAGGGCGACCGCGTCCGAGGGGTCAGTAACCTCCGGCAGGTCTCGGACGTCGTCGCCGAGCAGGGGTCGCAGCGCGGCAACGTATGCGTCGCTGTCGCGTTTATGCCCCGCTCCGTGGGATTTCTTGCCGGTGATGCCGTACTGCCAGCCTTTCTCGGTGCGATACACGACCGCGGTGGGCTGCCCGGTGCGGAGCTCCAGCGCCCGCTTCTGAGCCGTGAGGACCTGCCCCATGTCGAACCCGTCCGCCACGTGGACGACGTTCCAGTCGTGCAGGTAGGAGAATTCCATCGGGTCCCATTGCACGTAGTCTCCGGGCGAAGATCCCTCGCGCGTCACGCGGTCCGAGTCGATCGAAGACTGGTTCCAGTCGACATGGAACAGGACGTTGTCGAGCCCAGCCGCCCCTGCGGCGGCGACGGCCTCGGCCACGCGGCCGGGGGTGAGCCCGCCTTCGCCCTCGAGGATGTGCACGCGCGGCGCGTCGGCTCCGAAGTAGTCGGCGGCTGCGAGGGCGAGCCCGATCGACGCGCCCACACCGACGCCCGACGGGCCGGTCGCGATGCGTACGAAGGGAGTCATGGGCGTCGGGTGCCCGTCCAGCGGCGTCGACGCGAAGCGCCGGAAGAGCGGCGTGTCTTGGGTCGGGTTCTTGCGGAAGCCCAGCAGGTCCTCGAGCCGGAGGCGCAGGCGTGTCTCGCGGGGGAGCAGCTCAGGCGCCCCCAAGCGTGCGAGCTCGTCGCGGATGGCCCACATGGCATAGAGGCCTGTGGCCTTGTGGCCGGTCCCGAAAGAAAGGAGGTCCTGGTCGTCCCGGTTGGGGTCGCGGAGGTCGTAGTCCATCGAGGCGAGGAAGTCGCATGAGCAAGCTGGACACGATCGAAGGGATAGGACCGGCGTTGGCCGCGCAGCTGGCGGGCGCGGGAGTCCGAAGCGTCGACGCCCTGCTGCAATCCGGAGGAACGCCCGCCGGTCGGCGAGAGCTCGCCGCGCGCTCGGGAATCGACGAGCGCCGCCTGCTCAAGTTCGTGAACCACGCGGACCTAATGCGCATCAAGGGAGTCGGCGGTGAGTACGCCGAGCTGCTCGAGGCCGCCGGTGTCGACAGCGTTCCCGAGCTGGCTGCGCGGAACGCCGAGAACCTGGTGCGCCAGATGCGCGAGGTGAACGCCGCGCGGAAGTTGGTGCGTGCCGTCCCCTCGTCGAAGTCCGTCGCCAAATGGGTGACTCAGGCCGGCAAACTCCCGCGGGCGGTGAACCACTGATCGCCACGTAGGCGTGGGGTCGCCTCGGGCCGGGGCTCTGCCCGGTCCGGGGCGAACCCGGGAGACGGGCCGGGCGCGCCACCTTCCGGCCGCGGGACAGCGGCGCACATTCTCGACATCCGCTATCGTGAACTCGGGCGGCGTGCGCCGCGTTCATGGTGAATCTCGTTTCCGGCACCCGTGAGGGCCGACAGTTGATCCGAATCCTCGGGCGGGTCCGCCGCGTGGTGTGGGGCGCGGCCCCGTTACTTGCCCACGTCGGAGTCGCAGTCGCGTCCCTTGCGAGCCCGCTTCAGGGTCAGGACATCGACGCGGCGCCCCGATCCGTGCTCGAGGACGTGATGCCGGGCGCAGACCGCTTCGAGTCGGGGGGCGAGAGCGCGCCCGTGAAGCTGGCATACCAGGGCGATCAGCTCCTCGGATACGTCTTCACTACCTCCGACTTCCCGCCGGAGGTGACCGGCTATAGCGGTCCCGTTCGCGCCGTGGTGGGACTCACGACCGCCGGTATCCTGACGGGTGTGCGGGTGACCGACTACAACGAGAGCCGTCGCTACGACTGGGGAGACTTCCTCTCCGATCCCTGGCTCCTCGACCAGTTCCCGGGCAGATCCGTCGAGGAGCGCTTCCGCGTCAACCAGGACATCGACGGAATCGCGCAGGTCACGATCTCGGTACGCGCGCTCGCGCGGGGAGTGCGCGATGCCGCTCGTGAGGTGGCACTCGCGTACCTGAGCGACGACTCAGGTGCTGTCCGACCCATGTCCGACGCGGAGCTCGAGTCCTTGTCGTGGTACGAATTGCGCCGGCGTGGCGTGGCCGTGTCGATGTCGGTGGTGCAACAGGGCCGCGCCAGGTTCGACGTTGCGCTCATCCACGTGCCGACGCAGGCATTCGGAGCGTACCTCTTGGGCCGCAGGTACGAAGCCGTCGTCACCGCGGTCGAGCGCAGAGGGGGGGCGGACCACGTGATCTTGTACGTGGTGCCCGGTACGGGCTTCCAGCCTCCGCTGCGAGAAGGATGGTCGATCGAGCAGGGCGGGGGGACCTACGCGGTTCCCTCGGACGACGTCGTCTCGGCGGGAGTTCCCGGTGGAGGCGCCCTCTACGAGGAGGCGAGCCTAGTCGGAGCGCTCCTGCTCGACGACGAGGACGTGGATATCGCCGAGCCGCTCACCATCGCGTTCGATCGGGGGCGGCCCGAGCTGGGCACCTTCCGTGTCGCCTACACGAGCCAGATCGCGCTCCGGCGCTTGGCCGAGCGCTTGTCGACTCCCGCGACGGCCGGACCCGCCACGGCCGAACCCGCGACGGCCGGACCCGCGACGCCAGTCGCGCCGTCTGCCGCCGTAGCCGCGAGCGCGCCGGAGGCTTCCTCGCCACCGCCGGTTGTGCCGTCGACCGAGGCGCCTGCGCCCACCACGGTCACGGATGCGGTGGCCGCCCAAGAGCCCAGCGAACTCCCCGCGGAGCAGCTCGTGCAGTTCGATTTCTCGCAGCTCGACGACGAAGTCACCCGCGTGGGTCCGCTCGCTGCCACGTCATGGCTCCGCGTGGGCTGGGTAGTGCTCGTCATCACACTGGCCGCGTTCGCATTCTTCACCGAGATCGCGGCACTGCGCTGGGTGTCGCTCGGCGCCACGCTCGTCGTGCTCGGGTGGGTCGACGGCGGCTTCCTCTCCATCTCGCACCTCACCGGCCTCATCTGGGTTGGCCCTTCCGCCATCACCAGCGATCTGCCGCTCCTCATCATGGTCGGCGTCACCTTGGTCTCGGTCCTGCTCTGGGGACGCGTGTTCTGCGGCAACCTGTGCCCGTTCGGGGCGCTGCAGGACTTCATCGACCGGTTGGTGCCTGCTCGCTTCAAGCGCGCGCTGCCCAAAAACGTTCACCGTGTCGCGCTCAAGGCGAAGTACGTGATCCTCGCCGTCATCCTGCTGCCGGCGATCGCTGGCTCGCATGCGAGCCTGTATCAGTACTTCGAGCCGTTCGGCACCGTGTTCTTCGTGGGCCGGAACCCGCTCCTGTGGGTGATCGCGGGCTCGGTCTTGGTCGCCAGCGCGGTCGTGCCGCGGTTCTACTGCCGGTACGCCTGTCCGCTGGGTGCGTCGCTTGCGGTCGCTTCGCTAGTCTCGATCCGCCGTGTCCCGCGCGTCGAGCAGTGTGACTACTGCAAGGTGTGCGAGCAGCACTGCCCGACCGGCGCGATCGATGGCCCGGTGCTCGACTTCAAGGAGTGCGTGCGCTGCAACCAGTGCGAGATCCGGCTCGTCGAGAAGAGCGGAGTCTGCCGCCACGACATGGCGGAGGTGCGCCCGCGCCTCGTGCACATCAAGGCGCGGACGCCCGCCGGCGTCACCGGCTAACGACCCGGCGTCTCCGCCATGGGCAGCCCGGCCGCGGTCCAGGCCCGCATGCCCCCGGCGAGGTTGTAGATCTGCGTGTAGCCTTGCGCCGCGAGCTGGGTGGCGGCTTGAATGCTCATCACGCCGCTCCGGCAGTACAGGACCACGGGCGCGTTCTTGTCGCTCGGGAGCTGGCCCAGGTTCGCCAGGATCTGGTCGAAGGGGATCGAGCGATCCGTGAGCGGCAGGTCACCCTGGAAGGGGACGTGCACGTTGATGAGCGGGAAGTTCTTGTTGGACATCATCCCCTGCAGCTGTTGGGGCGAGATGTCCCAGTACGCGCCGCCCGGCACGGTGACCCGCTGGCCCGCGGGGGCGGCGCCGGGCGCCTGCGCGAGCGCGGGGGCGGCGAGCAGCGCGACCATCGGAAGGACGCGGGCAAACGTAGAAAGTACCTTCATGGTGTCAGCACCTCTCGATAGGAAGCGATGGATCTCAACATAAGCGGTTCGGGCTCTTCCGGCGCTCCCGCGCCCCAGTCCTCCGAGCCCGAGCCCGACCTGAGCCGTCGTGCGTTGATACGCGCCGGCCTCGCAAAAGGCTCCCTCGCCCTCACTGCGTTCGGCGCGGGACTCGGGATCGACGCGCTGTGGGCGCGCATCGTTCGTGGCCCTGACCTCGAGCGCGCCGACTATCCGCGGCTCGTCATCGGTAGCATGCGCGTGCACCACAGTATCGTCGGGTACGCGGCGGTGGTGCTCGGGCTGGTCTACTCGCCCGCAATCCTCATCCCGCTGGGGCTGGGCATCATCGTCGGGCACGGACGCCGCGACCGCTACGGATTCCTGGAGCGGGTCGATCGTCCTTAGCGACTACAGGCGATCGGTCGACGCGGGTCTTCCGGCCCGCCGCGTCTGGTCGCCGGGTTGGAGGAAGGAGACGCCCTCCGTCTGATCCTTGAGATACTCCTCGACGATCTTGCGGACCACCCCCGTCAGTCCCTCGGAATCCCCCGGCTTCCGATAGAAGGCGGTTGCGCCGAGAGCCATCGCGCGTCCCTCGTGGGTGGGGTCTGGCGATCCCGTGAGCACGACCACCGGCACCGCCCGAGCCTTCCGCTGGCCGAGCCACTCGAGAACACCGAAGCCGTCCACCTCAGGCATGAGTAGATCGAGGATCACGAGGTCCGGGAAGGGGTGGGACAGTCTGTCCTGGAAGGGAGGGAGTCCCTCGAGGTACGCGATCCCTTCGCGCCCGTCGCCGGCTACCCGGACATCCAGCCCTGGCACGGAACGGCGCGCGGCCACGCGGATGAGCATGGCATCGACCCGCGCATCCTCGATCACCAACAGCGTGGGATCGCTCGGAAACAAGACAATACCCTCCCGGAAAGAGCGGCCGGGGGGGCAGGTCTCTCCTCAAAAGTATCGGTCGGAGCTGCCGGAATTCCAGGAAATTCGAGCGGCACGAGTCACGGTGAGGCGTCCGTGGCCGAAGGTGGAGGCGGTGCGGCCGCAGGCGAAGGGGCCCCCGTCGGAGCTGCCGGCGCGCCCGCGGCCTGAAGCGCCAGCTCGTCCGGGAAGAGCGAGAGGCGCGCCATTTCCATGAGCGCCGCGGCGGCCACGATGAGGACCGGTCCCACCAGGATGCCGACGGCCCCGAACATGAGGACCCCGCCGAGCACGCCGAAGAACACGACCAGCGGATGCACACGCGCGCGGGCGCTGACCAGCATGGCGCGGATCACGTTGTCCACGGTGGAGATGACCAGGAGGCCGAAGAGTAGAAGGACCACCCCTCGCGTGGTGGCACCCGTGGCGATGAGGACGGCGCCAGCCGGAACCCACACGAACGCGGGTCCCACCATCGGGATGAGCGAGAGCGCCCCCATCAGCATGGCCCAGACCGCTGGAGTCGGCACGCCGATCGCCCAGAACGCCAGCCCCCCGAGGGTGCCCTGCACCATCGCGACGAACACGTGCCCGAATACCGCCGCGAAGATGACTTCTTTCGTGCGGCGGAGGAGGAGGTTGGTGGGTCCGCTCGCCAGCGGTACGAGTCGCTTACCCGCGTCGAGCATCCGCTCGCCGTCGCGGAACAGATAGAAGAGCGTGAAGAGTCCGACGCCGACCTGGAGGAGGACGCCGCCCACGCCCGAGACGACGCGGAACGTGCGCCCGACCACGAGCTCGGGGACGTCGCCGAGTCGCTCCGTGACGCGGGCGGACACGTCGAGATTCGTGACTCCCACCGCGGCGAGCATCCCCTCGATCCAGGCGATCACGTCGTTCAGGACGGGGAATCCCGAGCGCAGCTGATTCTCCAGCCAGGAGATTCCCGCGCCCAGGTCCCGAAGCGCGATCATCGACACGCCCAGGATGGGGAGCACGATCACCACGACCACCAGGAGGGTGCTGAGGAACGCGGCCACTCCCTCGTTCCTGACCTTGCTGCGGATCCCCTGATGCGCCGGAAGTGCGAGCACGCCGAGTACGGCACTCGTCACCAACGCCGGGAGGAAGGGCCAGAGCATCAAGCCGAGAAGGACCGCGGCCGCGGTCCCGAACACCAGGAGCACCCCGACCCGCAGGAGGTGGACCTCACGCTCTCGCGTAGCCGACCCTCCCAAGGCCTCCCGCACCTCGGTACGCCCCCGCCTCACCAAGTCGGTCCGCCCTTCCGCGTCTGCAACTTCAAAACTCGCATGGACTTGGGGATGCCGAAGAGGGGGGCGACCGACCGGGACGGGAAGAAGCTAGGGCAAGATCCACCGCGGAGCGACGTCCGCGCTCGCTCCCACTGTGCACTCCTTCCGACGGCCGCCTGCGCGGTCCGCTTGCGCGACCATCTATATTTAGTGCCATGCTAAATATCAACGCGGCACGAGCGAATCGTGCGAGAGGGTCGGACACGGAACGTAAGGCGCGCATAGAAGAGATCCGCTCCCACATGCGGGCGTTCCGCGCCGCCGACGAGCGGGGTCGCGTTCGTCGCCTGCTCCAGCAGTCCGTGAGCCTGCAGCACGTCCACGTGCTCATGGTGCTGCGCGCCGCGGGACCCCTCACCATCGGGACACTCGCCCGCACGCTCGACGTATCGGTCGCGAGCGCCACGGGGATCGTCACGCGCATGGAGGAGCGCGAGCTGGTCGAGCGCACGCGCAGCCGCGAAGACCGTCGCGTTGTGACCGTGAGCCTGGCGCGGGGAGGAAACGCCGCGCTCGATCAACTCGACGGCCGAGCGCGGGAGCACTTCAAGTTGATGCTCGACTCGCTGTCGATCGAGGAGCTGGAGTCCCTGCAGGCCGGCTTTCGAGCACTCCGTCGGGCACACGACACCCTGATGGCTCAGTACGCCAGCGCATGAGCGAGCCCATCGTCATCGGGGCTCGGCAGCTCGAGAAGCGCTTCGGGACAATCGAAGCCGTGCGGGGCATCGATCTGGAGGTACGTCGCGGCGAGATCTTCGGCTTCCTCGGCCCCAACGGGGCAGGCAAGTCGACCACGATCAACATCCTCTGCACGCTTCTCCAGCCGACCGCCGGCACCGCGTCCGTGGCGGGATTCGACGTGGCGCGTCAGCCCAACGAAGTGCGCAGACGTCTCGGGCTCGTCTTCCAGGACCCCTCGCTCGACATCCAGCTCACGGCCCGCGAGAACCTCGAGTTCCACGCGTTCCTGTACCGCGTGCCGAAGGCGGAGCGCGCCAAACGCATCGCCGACGTACTGGAGATGGTGCAGCTGACCGATCGCGCCGAGTCGATGGTCATGACGTACTCGGGCGGTATGAAGCGTCGGCTCGAGATCGCCCGCGGCATGCTGCACACGCCGGAGGTGCTCTTCCTCGACGAGCCCACCATCGGACTCGACACGCAGACTCGGCGGCACATCTGGGGATACCTGAACGAGCTGCCCAAGCGCGGCGTCACGATCTTCATGACCACGCACTACATGGAGGAGGCCGAGTTCTGTGATCGCATCGCGGTCATCGATCACGGCAAGATCCAAGCGATCGGGACTCCCGAGGAGCTGAAGGGGATGGTCGGCGGAGACGTCGTGACGATCACGACAGCCAACGATCAGGCGGCCGCGCCGCTGATCGGGGCGATTGCCGGATCGCAGCCGAAGACCGACGACGGCATGCTCCGGGTCGAAGTGGCCGACGGAGCGGCATTCGTGCCCAAGCTGGTGCGTGAGCTTCCCGTCGAGGTGACGTCCATCGCGTTCCGGCGGCCGAGCCTCGACGACGTATTCCTCAAGCTGACGGGGCGCGCCATCCGTGCCGAGGAAGGCAGCGAGAAGGACTTGACCCGCATGATGGGCCGCGCCTGGGGGCGCAGATGACCGACACGCTGCGCGCCATCTATATCATCTGGTACCGGGATATCCTGCGGTTCCGCCGGGACCGCGCGCGGCTCGTCGCGTCGCTCGCGCAGCCGCTGCTCTACCTCGTGATCTTCGGGACCGGCCTGTCGTCCGCACTCCGCGGCGCGAGCGCCGGCATCGGGGGCGCCCAGGCGGCCGGGGCTCCCGGGGGGCTCACCTACACGCAGTTCATCTTTCCGGGCATCATCGGCATGTCGGTGCTCTTCTCGGCGATCTTCGGCGCCATGAGCATCGTCTGGGACCGCGAGTTCGGCTTCCTGAAGGAAGTGCTGGTCGCGCCCATCGACCGCTCGGCGGTCGCAATCGGGAAGGCGTTGGGCGGGGCGACACAAGCGATGATCCAGGGCCTCGTGCTGCTGATTCTCGCGCCCCTGATCGGCATCGATCTCTCCATCGGCATGATTCTGACGCTCATCCCGCTCACGTTCGTGCTGGCGTTCGCGCTCAGCTCGCTCGGCGTCGCCATCGCGTCGCGCATGAAGTCGATGCAGGGATTTCAAATGGTCATGACGTTCCTCATGATGCCGATGTTCTTCCTCTCGGGGGCGCTCTTCCCGCTGCAGGGGCTACCGGCGTGGATGGACGTGCTCACGCGGCTCGATCCGGCGGCGTACGGGATGGACCCGCTCCGCCGTGTCGTGCTGTCGACGTCGCTGCCGACGGAAATCGTCGACCGCATGGGCATCCAGCTGTTCGGCAGCGTCCTCCCGGTGCCAGCCGAGGCGGCGATCCTGCTCGGGTTCGGCGCGCTCATGCTGATGGTCGCGATCCGGAACTTCCGCGTCGTCGCCTAGGCGAGTGCCGCGCTGGTCCCTGGGCGTCAGCGCTTCGCGGGGCCGTAGAGCACACGTCCGGGACGGGCGGCGGTGACTCGATCGCCTTCGAGCACAACCTCTCCATTCACGATCACGAGCGAGACGCCTTCCGCATATTGGTGCGGTTGCTCGAACGTTGCCGCATCCCGCACACGGGCGGGGTCGAACACCACGAGGTCGGCGACCAGGCCCGGCCGGAGCAAGCCTCGGTCCGCGAGACCGAGGCGCTGCGCAGGGAAGGCGGACATCTTGCGCACCGCTGCCTCGAGCGTGAGCAGGGCGCGCTCGCGCACGTACACCGACAGCACCCGGGCGAACGTGCCGTAGCTCCGCGGGTGTGGGTTGGCTCGACCGAACACCACGATCTCGCCGTCGCTCGCGATCATGCTGGCCGGGTGGCGCATGATGCGGACGATGTCCTCCTCCCCGATTGCGTGGAAGATGCCCGCGCACCCGCCCCGCTCGACGAGCCAGAACGCGGCCTCGGCCGCGCCCTGCAAGCTCGGCTCGAGGCCTCGCAGCTCGATGACGTCGCCCAACGTCTTACCAGCCAGCGTCGGATCCCACGCGCAGTTGGCCACGACCACGTTGTCGGGGTCGCCGCCACCGCGCTCCAATTGCAGAATGCGGACGGTCTCCTCGCGAATACGCGCTCGAATCGATGGATCCGCCAAGCGTTGCTGTGCGCGCTGGAGCCCGCCTTCCAGCACCCACTGCGGCAGGAGCGCTGCTTGGATGCTCGTGGACGATGCCGTGTAGGGATACTGATCGATGGTGGCGTCTACGCCGCGCTCGCGTGCTTCGTCGACGAGGCGGAGCGTCTGCTCGGTCGCGCCCCAGTAGCCCTGGCCCACCACCTTGTGATGGGTGACCTGCGTCGCGAGCCCCCCTTCTTCGCCGATGCGGATGGTTTCGCGCACGCTCTCGACGACGCCAGACGCTTCGTCGCGCATGTGTGATACGTGGAACCCACCCAGACGGCCGACCACGCGCGCGATCTCGACGACCTCTTCTGTGGGCGTGAAGGCACCGGGCACATAGAAGAGCCCCGTCGAGAGGCCGAAGGCACCGTCGTACATGGCCTGCTCCGCGAGCGCACGCATGCGCTCCATTTCCGCGGCCGTGGCGGCCCGGTCGGCCAAGCCGATCACTCGGGCTCGGATGGTGCCCTGGCCGACCATGCTGCCCACGTTGAGCGTGCGGGGTAGCGCGGCCACGCTGTCCAGCCAGGGTCCGAGCGGGAGCGCCGAGCTCCCGTCGGGGCCCGCGATGATCGTGGTCACACCCTGACGGATGTAGTTGTCCGCCGTGGGAACCTGGAAGAGCGCACGGTCCGCGTGCGTGTGCACATCGATGAAGCCCGGGGCGACGACTTGGTCGGCCACGTCGATCTCGCGAAGCGCAGTACCCGCGAGCGACGGCCCCACGGCCGCGATCACGCCGGCGCGCACCGCGACGTCGGCGCGATACCACGGACTTCCAGACCCGTCCACCACCCGGGCGTTGCGGAGAAGTAGGTCGTAGGCCGGGGCAACCTGTGCGTCGGCCGCGCCCGGGACGAAGCACAGCAAGGTCAGGGCGGCAGCGCACCCCCAGTACCAGCGAGTCTTCACGAGGGACCTCCGGGACCGAGTAGCGGACAAGCTACGGCGGTGTGGTGTCCGGAGCGAGGGTGGTGGCCGAGTCCGTCGGCGGCTCCGACGGATCCACGAGTGGCCCCTCTTCTGGCACGGACGTCATGGGCGTCATCAACTCGATCTCGATGTCGGGGAGTGGGCCCGGTGGCGGTGGGAGCCCGCGCGACGGGTCGAGTCGGTCGAGAATGAGGCCCTGGCGCCACTGCATTTGGCGCGGGTTGTGCGAGGGGTTCGAGGTGAGCGGATGCGGGAGCGTGCCGGCCAATGCCGCCGCCTCCGTGAGCGTGAGCGCGCTCGCGGGCTTGCCGAAGTACGTCTGAGCCGCCGCCTCGGCACCGAAGACTCCCGGTCCCCACTCCGCGATGTTGAGGTACAGCTCGAGGATGCGGTCCTTGTCGAGGCGATTCTCGAGTCGACGTGCGACCACGAACTCCATGGCCTTCCGCACGAAGGACCGATCGGTGCCGAAGTAGAGGTTCTTCGCGAGCTGCTGCGTGATCGTGCTGCGGCCCCGCAGCTCGGCGCGGTGCTCCCAGACGTACGCGAGTGCGCCGGCGAGAGCCCGACGGTCCTCGCCGCTCCACCAGGAGAATTGCTCGTCGCCGGTCCAGTGGACCTCTTCGGCGAGGGACACCCAGTCGATGCCGTGGTGCTCCCTGAACCGGTAGTCCTCCGCGACGACCACCGCTCGGCGGAGGGCCGGCGAGATGTCGTCGAGGGCGACCCACTCGTGCTCGATGGTGAGGCCCGTGCCCGCCCGGCGCGCCTCGCGCATGCGTTGCGTCATCAAGGCGGACTCTTCAGGATTGCGGCCCGTGAGCCTCCACGGATAGGGGATGACGACGAACCAGACCGCCAGCGCTGCCGCCGTACACGCACCCAAGAGCACGACTATGGCTGAGCGGGGACGGAATCTGGGGCGCGTTCCCGTTGGCGGCGGCTGAGGTGTGATCGCGTCCAGTCGAGTCATCCCTGCGGTCGGGTGGTTCAGCGACCAGCCGGTGTCGGTTTCATCCGCTCGAACGTCGTATAGAACGCAGGCATTCGAGTACCGTTCCAACGTGCCACGACGGGGCCCCTAGCTACCTCCTCGAGCTGGCCCTAGACTGTCGCCCGGAAAGGTTGCTAGGTTGGCCCACCGGATGGTCGATACTGAAGGAGGAGGTTCCAGCATGGCGGAGAAGGCCGCACCCACGCCCGTGAAGGCTGGCAAGGCGCCTGAGGCCGATGTCGCCCACAAGCCTTTTGGCGTGCTTTTGGCAAGTCAGCCGCCGAAGTCGAAGGGCGGCGTCTCATCGGGTGTCCTGTCGACGATCCTCCATGTCGCCATTGGTGCGACTCTGGTCTGGACTACGGCCGGGGCGGGAGATCAAGAGGAAGAGGAGGTCACCCAGATCGTCGAGATCGTCGAGGAGACGTCGGTTCCGCCGCCGCCTCCGCCTCCCCCTCCCCCGGAGCTCCAGGCCGAAATGCCGGATATCACGGTGATCTCGCAGCTCGAGATGCCCACGGTGATCTTGAGCTCGATTCCGGCGCCCTCGATGGACATCGTATTCGATGCGCGGGCCCTGGCGGCCGGCACGGGTGCCGTCGCGCAGAATGCGG
>Ga0194132_10001732_pt1 | contig 43349 bp, 31 predicted proteins | sample TA2KigOf80mmetaG_FD_148612 | JGI IMG/M metagenome (GOLD analysis project Ga0194132, IMG submission 148612) | Freshwater microbial communities from Lake Tanganyika, Tanzania - TA2015054 Kigoma Offshore 80m | ecosystem: Environmental > Aquatic > Freshwater > Lake | place: Tanzania: Lake... | reverse complement strand
CACCGCGCGGCGGTGTTGCCGGGGCAGTGCGCCCCAAAAATTCCCTTTTCGCACCGTTTTGCGATGTTCGGATCGAACGGATCGCGTCGATGCTGACGCGGCGAAGCGTATTTCAACAAGTTCCTAGAGAAGCGCGGTGGCGTCTCAGTCAGCACTGGATTGTTCAACGGAGTTACATCCAGGCCAGGAAGTCCGGTGGCATTGGCAGCCCACCGGAAATCACGGTGGGATGCCGTAAGGCTGGCCTGAAACAGAAATGCCGTCGTATCGCCGGGGCACGTCGTGACGAAGCAGACTAGGATCTCGGCCCCGAGGAGTGTGGTCAATTCCTCGAATGGCACCTCCGCCGTGGTGGTGATCTCCAGAAAACTCTCTGGCAGCACGAAGTCGATCATCGCTCTGCGCATGAAGGCTGTGTCGGGCAGAACTCTGACTGTGTAGCCTGCTTCGCTGGAAACGTCGACGAAATGCGTCCTGCTGTTCCTAAGCTTGTCGTCAATGCGTGCATTGGCGGCCATTTCCTGGGCGCTGGAACGTGCCGCGGTTCTGGCCTCCGGGGTTGCCAGGCTACCCGACGTCTCGGACACCGAGACACGGCCATCGATTACCGTTTCGAACGACACTTGGTCCGGCCTACCCGCGATTTCCACAATGGAGAGGCCATGCTGAGTTGTAATCACCGTCGCCTGGGAGCACATCGCGGCCAGGAACAGGATCGAAAAGGCCCCTCCGCCGCGGCTCCATGCCTTCCGAAGCCCATGGCTTGCCGGAAGCCGGAGCGGGCCGGTTTTCCGCGTGATGTTCAAGAATTCGATTAGGGTTAGCTGTTGTTTCACAAAATCCTCCTGCCAGTACGGGCGCAGTCCGGGCCCGGATCGGACCATTTTTTCGTCGCCCGTGCCGCGAGATGCCGGTTAAGATAGGGAAGTGCCCGGAGACTTGACGCGCCTCCTTGAACGTTGGGCCACCGGTGACCGCGAGGCTATCGCGGAACTGATCCCTCTGGTTTACACCGAGTTGCGTGCCATCGCCCGGGGCTACCTGCGCAATGAGCGGCCGGGGCATACCCTGCAGTGCACGGCCCTTGTGCATGAGACTTACCTTCGCCTTGTCCGCATGGACGGCGTCCGATGGCAGAATCGGGCTCAGTTTTTCGCGATCTCCGCCCAAGCCATCCGGCACATTCTGGTGGATCACGCGCGGCGGCGCACCGCCGCGAAGCGAGGCGGTGGCGGAACTCAAGTACGCCTGGACGAGGCGCTCACAATCCCCGCTCCGCGCGACTGGGACATGGAAGCGCTGGATGAGTCCCTGTCGCGGTTGGCGGCCATGGATGAGAGAAAGGCCCGCATCGTCGAACTGCGGTACTTCGCCGGACTCTCCATCGGCGAACTGGCGGACATAATCGGCTGCTCACCCACCACCGTTAAGCGGGAATGGACATTTGCAAAGGCTTGGCTGTATCGTGATCTAGGCGGGTAGCGGCGTGGATTCCAGCCATTGGCAGATCGTGCAGCAGACGTTCGCGGCGGCGGTGGATCTCCCGCCCGAAAGCCTGGACGCCTATCTGGCCGGCGCCTGCGCGGGCCGGCCAGAGTTGCGAACGGAAGTGGAGTCGCTTCTTGCCGCGCATCGCCGCGCTGGCGCTTTCATGGAGCCGGTTCCGGACGTCGTTGGCCCCTATCGCCTCATTGCGGAGATCGGCCGCGGCGGGATGGGTGCCGTCTACCGCGCCGAGCGCCACGACGGCCAATTCGAACAGCAGGTAGCGGTCAAGCTTTGGAGCGTCGCCGGATCGGCCACGCTCTACCGGCGGTTTCTGGACGAGTGCCAGATCCTGGCGCGCTTATCGCAACCCAACATCGCCCGATTACTCGACGGCGGCGTCACGCCTTCCGGCCTGCCCTACATCGTCATGGAGTACGTGGACGGCGTGCCAATCGACGAGTTCTGCCGCGGGCGTACCGTCGCGGAACGCTTGCGCCTGTTCCGGGAAATCTGCGCCGCCGTGCATTACGCTCACCAGAACCTGGTGGTTCACCGGGATCTGAAGCCCGCGAACATCCTGGTCACTACGGGCGGCGCCCCAAAACTTCTGGACTTCGGTATCGCCAAGATCCTCACGCCGGCGGAGCGGCCGGCCGGCGTCACGCTGATCCCCGCCATGACCCCTGAGTACGCCAGCCCGGAGCAGATTCGCGGCGGGCATATCTCAATCATGAGCGACATCTACTCTCTCGGCTTGCTACTGCACGAACTGCTCACCGGACGGCGGCTCTATGACCTGACGGGCAAGAACTTTGACGAGATCATTCACATCGTTTGCGACGATCCACGCCACAGGCCGCAAACCGGTTCGGCCGATCTCGACGCGATCATTGCGAAAGCCGTACGGACGGACCCGGCGGAGCGCTATTCTTCGGCCGAGGGTCTGGCGCTCGATGTCCGCCGGTACCAGTCGAAGCGCCCTGTCGAGGCCCGCCGAGGGGCTCTGTGGTACGTCTTCAGCACCTTTCTGGCGCGTAACAGACTGGCCGTGGCAATCGCCCTGGCCGTGGCGATTCTGCTGGCTGCATCCGCCGCGATCACAGTGCGCCAGTCGCAAGCGGCGAATCGCCGGTTCAACGATGTGCGGCAACTGGCACATGCCGTGGTGTTCGAAATTCACGACGCGGTGGCCGCGCTGCCCGCATCCACGGCGGCCCGTAGATTGATCGTTGCCAATGCGCTCCAATATCTCGATAGGTTGGCACGCGACGCCGGCGACGACCGCGGCTTGCAAGTAGAACTGGCCAAGGCTTACTTGAAACTGGGGGATGTGCTGGGCCTTCAATCCCAGGCCAACCTGGGCGACCCGAACGGCGCGATTGCCAGCTTCCGCAAGGCGCGCCTCCTGTTCGACGGCGCGTTGCGAGCCGGTCCCGGTGATCGCGACGCGGTCTTGGGACTGGCGCTGACCTGCCGCCACATGGCCCTTGTTCTGGCCTTTCTCCGTCAGGGGGAGGAAGCCCGGCAGGCGGCCCGCCAGGCGGTGACGCTGATGGAGTCCCTGGTTCAGCGTGAGCCCACCGATACAAACCGGCGGAGCCTTGCCGGCGCCTACAGCAACCTGGGCGACGTGGATGGTAGCAACCTGGATGTCCGTTACAAGGCCTTGGCTATCTCCGAGGAACTCCTGGCCGCGAAGCCTGCCGACCCAGGCCGGCAGCGCGACGTGGCGCTGGTTCACAAGTACATCGCCGCCGTGTTGGTGGAGAACCCGGATGAGCGGGCCGCGCCGCACTTGCGCCGCGCCGAAGAGATCGATACCGCCCGTGTGGCTGCCATGCCGAACGATGCCGAGGCTCAATTGGACCTGTCCTTCGACTACAGCCAGAACGGCTCATACCATCAGCAACGGAACCGATTGCCGGAGGCCCTGGCGAACTATCGCAAGGCGCTCGCCATCCGGCAACGTCTGGCCCATGCCGATCCGGCCGACGCCCGGCTTCAGGATCGGGTGGTCTATGCGTCCGGCCGCGTAGGGAATGTGTTGATGCGGATGAAGAACCCCCGGGAAGCCCTTCTTGCGTACAAGGAGGCCCTTCGCGCCAGCCAGTTCCTGCAAACGCTGGATGCCCGTCATCCGCAATACCGGTCCAATCTGGCGATGTCGCTGCGAGGGGTGGGCGGCGCCGAGTCCGCCGCCGGCAACAAGAGGCAAGCCTGTGCAGCTTGGGGTTCCGCTTCCGCCGTCTACAACCTGATGGATCGCGACGGGCAGCTCCGTCCGTCAGAACGCCAAGCCGTGGCGGAGTTACGCCGCCAGGTTGCCGGGTGCGGCCATTAGCTCCAGCCCTCCATCATCCGTCTCAACGAGATGCACGATCCTGGCTGCCATACCGGCGCGTTCGTCAGGTGGGGCAGACTCACCCGTGCCTGCCGCCGGTTGAGGGCCGCTTCAGCCGCTTCAGCCCTTTGAAAACCCGAAGTACACCGCCCCCACCAGGAAACCGAGCATGGCTCCATCCCGGACGCTCGTCCAGATAGAGCAGCGCGAAAGCGACGAACACGCTGAGCGTGATCACTTCCTGGATGATTTTCAGTTGATAGGCGCTGAACGTCCCGTAGCCCATCCGGTTGGCCGGCACCATCAGGCAGTACTCAAAGAACGCGATCCCCCAACTGGCCAGAATCGCCTGCCAGAGCGGAACGGAACGCAGTTTCAGGTGGCCGTACCAGGCCACTGTCATGAAGGCGTTCGAGGCAATCAGCAGAAAAATCGTTCCCATGGACTCTAAGGCCGCCCGAAGTGCCTTGCCAGATAATCGACCACCGCGGCCGACTGCCCCTCCGGCACGCGCGCCCCGCGCGCGGCCATGGCGTCAAGAATCCGGACCCATTCGGCCCGGGTTCGTTTTTGCGAAGAGATCACCTCCAGGTTGTGGCACGTCCCGGAGCAGGAGGTCCGCACCAGCGCCGCAGTCTCGCCTTCCGGCAGCGACACCTGTTTCGACACCGGAAAGCGCAGGTGAATCGGCGCCGTGGTCTCCTTGAACGGCGGCCCGCCGGGCAGGGCGAAAGCCTGAATGCTGTCGCCCGGAGCGCCCCCAAAGTAGGCCCCGCCTCCGCCGGCATGCACCACCACGTACTGCCGCCCGTCATTGCCCTGGTATGTCACTGGAATGGTGTGTCCGTTGGCGTCGATCTTGTGCTCCCACAACAACCGCCCGCTCTTCGATTCGAATGCCCGGAAGTAGGCGTCGTTGGTGGCCGCGATGAACACCAACCCGCCCGCCGTGGCAATGCCGCCCCCCAGCGACAGCGTGCCCGTGTTTCGCACGCCGATCGACTCCAGGCTCTCGATCCGGCCCAAGGGTACGCGCCAGGCGATTTCGCCCGTGTTGGCATTCACCGCCACCATCTCTCCGAACGGGGGCTTCGAGCACGGCACGCGCGTCTCCCGGTTCCAAAAACGCGCATAGGGCCCATAGGCCGAGGTCCGCACGTAGGTTTCCTGCCCCGTTTTTGGGTCGATACGCTTTTCCATGTGGCCCCACTGCCCGATATTCATGATGTTCGTGAACAGCAGACCCAGCCCTGGATCGTGAGCGAATCCGCCCCAGTTTCCACCCCCCAGCGTGCTGGGAAACGTCAGAACGTTGCCCTCCAGAGGCATGGGCGAATAAATTGGACCAATCGTCATGCGGTTGGCCTCAAACAACTCCCGGCAGAACTTGGCGTGCTCGGGCGACTCGCTGTACATCTCATGCAGGCTGAACGAGATGCGGGCGAGCGGCGCCGGCTTCAGTGGAAACGGCTGCGTGGGCCACGTTTTCTCCCCTGGCACCACGCTTTGGGGCACATGGCGCTCTTCCTGGCCGAACAGCGGCTGCCCGGTCACCCGGTTGTAGGAAAACATGATCCCCATCTTGGTGATCTGGGCCACGGCTGGGATGCGCCGGCCGCCCTGCACTGAATCGAACAGCACGGGGGGCGCGGCCGGGTCATAATCCCAGATGTCGTGGTGCACTAACTGTTGGTGCCACTTCAGCTTGCCGGTGCTCGCATCCAGCGCCACCAGACTGTTGCCATACAGGCCCATGCCATGCCGGTCGACGCCATAGAAGTCGGCCGTGGGAGACCCGATGGGAGCATAAAGAGCACCTCGCGCCGCATCCAGGGTAAAAAACCCCCAGGTATTGGTGCCGGAGCGGTTCTTCCACGCCCCCTCCGGCCATGTCTCGTAACCGGGTTCACCTGGGCGAGGAACGGTGTGGAAGGTCCAGACAAGCCGGCCGGTCCCCGCATCCCAACCCCGGATATCACCATAGGGTCCCGCGGCCGGAGCGCCTTCGCCGTTCGAACTCCCGGTAATCACCAGGCCCTTGTAGACGATAGGCGGCGATTGCAGCGCCAGACGGCCATCCGGCAGGCCATCCAGGACACCTTTCTTCAGGTCCAGCAAGCCCTCATTGGCAAAGCCCGGCACGGGTTTTCCAGTCTCGGCGTCCAGCGCCACCATACTCCCCTGGCGAACACCGGCGAATACCCGCGGCCGGACTCCGCTCGCACCGGGCCAATACGTCAGCCCCCGCAGCGCCACACCAGTGCTTTCGTAATACCAGAGAAGCTCGCCCGATTCAGGCTTCAAGGCGAAAACACCGTTCGCGGCGGCGACGAACATGCGGCCCCCGGCCACCACCGGAATACCCTCGGAACCGCCCTTGCCCGTGTGAAACGTCCAGGCCGGTTTCAGCCCGGCAACGTTCGCTGCGTGGATCTGCCGGAGCGTTGAAAACCGCCGCCCGCCGGCGTCTCCCAACGGTCCGGGCCAATCGTTCTGCGTCTGGGCCGTCAAAGCCGCCGGTATCAGCGCGGCGAGCAACAGATTCTGGCACACCATCACGCCATTGTACCGGCCAGGTCCGGCCTCAGGTACTCTCAGCGGCCCGCCGAGTGCGCCGCGCGCCGCTGGCAGTAAAGATGACCCTCAGCCGCGATCGTAGCGTTCGTTACCGTGGACATCGTGCCCGATTCAACATGCAGGATTTCGTCGTACCCCAGGCCCACCAGCAGTTCCACCACCGCCTGAGCGTTCTGCCGTTTGGCCGCCATCGTGTCTCCGTGCATCTCGATAAACAGCCGCGGGTGCCTGGCCGCGAGCGTGGCACGGGCCCCTTCGAGCACCGCCAGTCCAGCCCTTCCACATCGATCTTGATGAGATCCGGAGCGGGCAGCCCATGTGCCGCAAGGTCTTTATCGAACATCACCACCTCGATCTCTTCGACGTGCACATTGGCTTCCTTTTGAATGCTTTGGGCCACACCAGGGTCGATACTCGCGCCGCCCGGCATGTCAACCGAGTTCACCATGGTGGCCCGCATCTCCTCGGCGCCCACGCCCACGGGCCGGATAGTCACGTTGGAAATTCGGTTCAACTCCAGGTTTTTCATCAGCCTGGCCCGGTTCACGCTGTTCGGTTCGTAAGCCACAACGCGCCCCGCCCGGGTGGCGAAAAACAGAGTCATCAGACCCTGAAACGCGCCGACGTCATACACAGTCATCCCCGCCAGGTTCTGCGCCTGCCAGAACGCCTCTTCGGCGGTCACCGTTGAGGGAGCCAGGGACTCCGGCAGCCACGCCAGCCCTCCCCGGCGTTTCAAGCCCTTCAGAAGACCGCGGCGGACCGTGTAAGTCACGTGGTCAAAGAGGTTCCGGCTGACCCAGGCCACCATTCGATGTTTCAGCGTGTAGTGTTGTACCGGCCTGTGATCAGCGTCTGAGCTCACCATAAAGGCAGTGTACCAGGGAAAGGCTGCATGGGCGTTGTAGTACTGACCGGTACCCGTCCTCAGCGATCCACCCGGCGATTCGGGACATCCCGGTCGAAACCGGCAGTCAGCTTGTACCGGGTGGCGATGGCTTCCTCGGCCAAAATGACTCCATCCGGATCGTCAGCCGCCAGCGCCGTTCCGCCACCCGGTCGATCAGCCGTCCACCCGGAACAATGGGGTTTACCCCAAACTTCCGATCCGCATACCCGGCCGTGATCATTGATCGGCCGTGAGAAAAGGCTCACCTTCCGTCACACCGCGCCACAGCATCCGCCCGGCAGGATACCGGCCGTCCGCATCCTGAACAAACCCTGCAAGGTGGTACGGCCTTCAAGAGCATCTGAAGCAGGGTGCCCCGATGGATGGAGAACTGTCGCCGGAGATAGCCGGCGTCGCGCCCTCGCGGCTCGATGCCCACCTAGCGCCAGCGCGTCTGTGAACCCTCCAATGCCAGCACCCGTTGCCCTACGGCAGGGTGAACACGGTGAGAGACGTGGTGTTCGCAATGGCCACATACTGGCGGCCGTCCACAGCGTATGAAATCGGACCGCTCTGCACCTGGCCTCCCGTGTTGTAGCTCCACAGGATCTTGCCGGTCTTGTCGTCAAGCGCCAGAAGACTGCCCTCCCTCACGCCGGCAAAAACCAGTCCGCCTGCCGTGGCCAGCACGCCCGTGGCCCAGGAACCCGTGTGGGTGGGTGTGCTCCAGCGGATGTCGCCGGTTGCCGGATCGAGCGCCCGGACGAAGCCGGGATCGTATCCGCTGCCGTCGTCCCGCTGACCACCCCCCGTGTACGGCTCGCCGGGCACGGGTGGCTTCGTTTCGCGAAAATACGTGGCGCAGGTCTCGCGTACCGATACGTAGAACAGCCCGGTCCACTGACTATAGGAGGGCGCTGCCCAGTTGGTGGCCCCGCCGGCATCGGGACAGGCATAGTTGCCCTCCGGCGTCGGGTCCGTGTTGGGAATCACGATCGGGCGGCCTTTGTCGTCGAGCCCCCGGGCCCAGGTCTGTTTGGCAAAGGCCTTGCCCGCCAGAAACTCGCCGGTCTCCCGGTCCAGCACATAGTAGAACGCGTTGCGGTTGGCTTGAATCAGCAGTTTGCGTTTTCGCCCACGCACCTCGGCATCCACCAGTACGGGGGTTTCGTTCGAATCCCAGTCATGCACATCGTGCGGGGTGTGCTGGAAATACCACTTCATGCGGCCCGTATCAGGGTCAAGCGCCAGCACGCTGCACGAGTACAGGTTGTCGCCCGCCCGCACGGTTCCGTCATAGTCGGGACCAGGATTGCCGGTTGTCCAGAAGATGGTGCGGGTTGAGACGTCGTAGGTGCCGGTCATCCAGGTGGGGGCGCCGCCGTACTTCCACGAGTCACCGGCCCAGGTCTTGTGATTGGGGTCGCCCGGCTGCGCCACGGCATGCGTGCGCCACAACCGCTTACCAGTCGCGGCGTCATAGGCATCCACATACCCGGCAAGCGCGCACTCGCCCGCCGTGATGCCGATAACGATCCGCCCATCGATTGCGAGCGGAGCGTGAGTGATCGACAGGCCATCTTTGTAGTTGCCCACCTCCACATCGAAGATCACGTTGCCCGTCTTGGCGTCGAGCGCCACCAGCCGGGCGTCCAGGGTGCCCAGGTAGAGGCGGTCGCCCAGAATGGCCACGCCACGGTTCGTCATCACCGTGCAATGGCTGTGCACCTTGGGCAGCGGCCGCGAGTAACGCCAGACCTGACGGCCTGTTCTGGCGTCCAGCGCCGCAACATCGCTGCCCGGCCCTGTGACGAACATCAGGCCGCCGGCCACAATCGGCGTGGTCTCGACATGGGGCGTCGCGGATCCGGTGAACTGATAAGACCAGGCTGGCCGGAGCGTGCCGATATTCGTGCCATTGATCTGCCGCAAGGCCGTTGAGTGGGTGCCTTCATAATCGCCCCAGTAGTGGAGCCAGTTCTGCGGTTCGCGGCGCGCGTTGCGCAAGCGATCAAAACTGACGTTGAAGTCCGCGGCGGGCGTCCAGGCGGGAAGCGCCAAAGGCCCGGGCGTGCGCAGAAACGCGAGCACGTCGTCAAGGTCCTGCCCCTTCACAGCCGCGGCGGGCATCAGGCTCTCCTTGACTCTTCGAACCTCGCGCAGGTTTCGCTTGGACATCAGGTGCAACTTACCCGCGCGGTCCATCAGTTGCACGGAAAAGGTGTCTTCGTTCCGCGCGGCGCCGCGAATGGTGGTGCCCTCGGCGGTGACAATCTCCAGAGTGTTGTAGCCCGGTTTCACCAGTGCCGACGGCTCGGCGATGGCCCGCCGAAGCTCCGAAATGCGGCGATCCGCACCGATGCGCGTCAAATCCGGCCCCAGGCGCCCGCCCGATCCACCCATCATGTGACAGCCGGAGCAACCCGCGCCGCCGAAGAACAGCGTGCGGCCGCGCGCGGCATCCCCCTGCACACGGTCATCCCCTTTTGCGGTCTCAAGCGATCGAAGGTACGCCACCATCGCCTGCACCTCGGCCGGCGGTAGCGGAAATCCCGGCATCTGAGTCCCGGCAATGCCTTCGACGATGTTTCGCGTAATTGCCGCATCGCTTGACCCGCGCGCGAAATCGCCCCGGGCCAGATTCGGTCCTCGCCCGCCCTGCGCCCCCGCGCCATGGCACGATGTGCAGTACCTGTTGAACAGATCGCGCCCCACAACGGCGGGATCCGCGTGTTGCGCCGCGCACGCCGAGGCCAGCGCAAAAACCAGTATTGATCTTGTCTTCATCCCCATCGTCATCCCTGTCATCATCCCCTATTTCCGGAACCACAGAACACGGTCAGGGCGCGTGCCCGTAAGGATCTCGCCGCCGCTGGTCACAGCCACCGAATGATGCCCCGTCGACTCCACCAGCCCAAGCAGCTTACCCGTCTTCCTGTCCAGTTTCATGATCCACCCCGGCGCCCCGTTCGGCTGGTCGCGTTGTTGGCAGCCCGCCCAAAGGAATCCCCGCGCCAGTGTGAGCGAAAACGTCTTGCCGTGTACTTCCCACAAACCGATGAACTTGCCCTCCAGGGTGAATCTTTGGATGCGTCCGTTCTCGCGGTCAGCCACATAGACCGTTCCATCGCTGTCCACCTGAATACCGTGTGGAACCTGCAACTGCCCCGGCCCCGTGCCCCGCTCGCCAAAGGAGCGAAGCCTGCGGCCTTCGGGCGAATACACAAGAACCCGCGCGTTCCCATAACCGTCGGCGATATAGAGATTGCCGTCCGGTCCAAAGGCGATATCCGCGGTGCCCTTGAAGGCGCTGGGGTGCGCGGCGGGCATCTCACCCACCTCAATGCGCAGCAGTTCCTTGCCTTCGGGTGTGAACTTGAGGATACGCGAACTGCCGGCATCCACCGTCCAGATATTGCCCTTGGAGTCCACGCGAACGCTGTGCGGAATGGTGTACAACCCTCTGCCCCAGCCCCGCAGCAGCCGCCCATCCCGGTGAAGCGCGAGCACCGGCTCCGCCTGGCTGCCGCGCTGAAGCACGTAGATGGTTCCATCGGGCGCCGCTGCCACGGAGCTTGCCATCTCGATGGCCCAGCCCGCGGACGGTTTTATGATCGCGAAATCGGTGAGCTTCAAGGGCAGACGGGCGGCGGCCGCCGTCAATCTGGCCAACGCCGCATGCTGTTGCGGCGAGGTGGGGATGATGCCGGTCTGCGCGCCGGCGAGCAGGGGGACCAGAAGCGGGAGCGTGATTCTCATGTCCGGCGCCCAGTGTATCGCTCCTGGCTGCCCGGCTGCTGGTAACCTTGCTATCGGAGCCATGATGCTGATTCCCCGCCGCCGTCTGTTCGGGTCACCGCTCGGAGCACTGCTCGCCTCGCCGGCCGCGGCGGCGCAACTCGCCAGCCCCAACGAAGTGATCCAGGCGGCGCGCGAAACCGCGCTCGCGGTGCTGAAGCCCACCACTGCCCAGGTGGAGCACGGGCTGAAGCTGCACGCCGCAACCCTGGTGGTTGAGTCCTACGGTTTTTCCCCACGAGCCGCCGTGGATGGAGACAGCATCCGGCTGGCCGTGGAGGCTGGCGCTTCGCAGATCGAACTTCAGGACCTGCTGGAGGGCCAGGCCATGACGCGCCAGGTGACCAGCGCCGCCGAACGGGCGGAGTATCTGGATGCCTGGCGGGCCTCCGGCGTCACCGCCATCATTCAGAACGCCGGGGAAGAGGGCTCCCACCCCATGCGGCTGATCAAGCGGCTGGCACGCTTCACCTACTCCACACATCACCTGCGCGATCACGTACCGCTGGCTGCCCAGCCGGATGAGGTGGAAGCCGCCCGGCGCGCCGGCCGGCATGCTCTGGTGTTCACCACCAATGGCGTCCCGGTGACCTCCGAGTGGGTGAGCGTGGAGGACGAACTGCGCTACCTGCCGGTCTTCTTCCAACTGGGGGTGCGCATGATGCATCTCACCTACAATCGCCGCAACCTGATCGGCGAGGGCTGTGGCGAACCGGGCAATGCGGGCCTCTCCGATTTCGGCCGGGCCACCATCCGCGAGATGAACCGGCTCGGCGTGATTGTCGACACGGCGCATAGCGGCTGGCGCACAAGCCTGGAGGCGGCGCGGGCATCGTCGAAGCCCATCATGGCCAGCCACACCGTGTGCGGAGCCCTGAACCCTCACGTGCGGTCAAAGCCGGATGAAGTGATCCGGTCGATTGTGGATGGCGGCGGGTTGATCGGCATCTGTTGCATTCCCGAGTTCCTGGGCCGCACCCGCGATATCGCGGCGATGCTCGATCACATTGAGTATGCGGTGAAGACCTTCGGCCCCGATCATGTTGCCATCGGTACGGACGTCGCCTATCAGTCCCGCAACGCGGCGGCGGAGGTTCGCAAGATCCCCAGGCGCGCCCGCGAGCGGGTGCGTTGGGAAGCGCTGTGGCCGGCCGGGGCGCTGGGCGGGGCAACGCCGCAGCAGGTGCGTTCGATGGCCTGGACCAACTGGCCCGTGTTCACCATCGGCATGGTGCAGCGCGGGTTCAAGGACGACGACATCAGGAAGATCCTGGGCGGCAACGTGATGCGTGTGTTGCGCGCCAACTTCGATGGTGTGCGGGTGTAAGGGACAATGCTCACGATTGGCCAGGCGGTGGCGCAGGGCGCGGCGCTGCTTGGAGCCGCGGGTGACGGTGTTCCGCGCCTGACCGCTGAGGTGCTGTTGGCGTTCGCGTTGGGGCGCGACCGGACCTACCTGTTCGCGCACCCGGAGCAGGAGCTTTCCACCATCGGCTGGATCCACTACGGCCGCTACCTGCATGAGCGGATGCGTGGCAAGCCGGTACAGTACATCACGCGCCGCCAGGAGTTCTACGGCCGCGAGTTCCGGGTCTCGCCCGCCGTGCTGATTCCACGGCCCGAGACCGAGCACCTGATCGAGCGGGCTTTGCCCCGGTGCCGCGGTACCGCTGTCGATATCGGAACCGGTTCCGGCGCCATCGCCGTCACCCTGGCATGCGAAACCGGCGCCGGCATCCTGGCCACCGATGTCTCGATGGCCGCGCTGCGCCAGGCTCGCGAGAACCAGCGCCGGTTGGGCGGCCGGGTGGAGTTTGTGAAGACGAATCTGGCGGAAGCCCTGCCGGACGCCTGTGCGGACCTTGTTGTGTCGAACCCGCCCTACGTGCCGCGTGCCGCCATCGCCACGCTAGCGCCTGAAGTGCGGGATCATGAGCCGCACATCGCACTGTTTGCGGGCGAGGACGGAATGGCGGTCTACCCCCTTCTGGTGGCCGAGGCCGCGCGCGTTCTCAAGCCCGGCGGCTGGCTGGTGATGGAAACTGGAGTGGAGACCGCGGAATCGGCGCTGGCGCTGCTCACCGGCGCCTGGCGGGAAGCCGCCGCCCACAACGATCTGGCCGGATTCCCGCGGGTGCTTGAGGCCAGGTGGGCCCCATGAAAACCGTGTTCCACGTGGACATGGACGCCTTCTTCGTCTCCGTGGAAGAGCAGTTCAACCCGGAGTTGAAAGGCAAGCCGGTGGTGGTGGGCGGGCGCCCGGATCAGCGGGGCGTGGTTTCGGCGGCCTCCTATGCCGCGCGCAAATTTGGCGTCCACTCCGCCATGCCGCTGCGCACCGCCGCCAAGTTGTGTCCGGAGGCGATTTTCGTGCCCGGCCACCCGGAGCGCTATCGGGAGTACTCGGGCCGTGTTTTTGAGGTGCTCAGCCGGTTCTCACCCCTGGTTGAGATGGCCTCCATCGACGAGGCGTACATGGACATGACGGGCACCCGCCGCCTGCTCGGCCCACCGCTTGCGGCGGCCCGCAAGCTTCACGACGCCGTGGGCGAGGCCACGGGCCTCAACTGCTCCATCGGGATCTCAGCCACCAGGCTCGTCGCCAAGGTCGCCTCCGATCAGGCCAAGCCGAACGGCATGCTCTACGTGCTGCCCGGTCTTGAGGCGCAGTTCCTGGCGCCGCTCGCCATCCGCCGGATCCCTGGCATCGGCAAGGCCACGGAGGCCAACCTGATGAACCTGGGCATTCGCACGGCGGGCGATCTGGCACGCCTGGACGACGCGTTCCTCGGCCAGCACTTCGGCCAGTGGGGCGTCATTCTTGCCGCCAAGGCCCGAGGCCAGGATGCCGGCGGCTGGTATGACGAAGAGATCGGCGCCGATACAGGTCCGAAGTCCATCAGCCATGAGGTGACCTTCAGCCAGGACACCGCCGACCGCGCCCTGATCGAGTCCACCCTGGCCCGCCTGGCGGAAATGGTTGGCCGCCGCCTGCGTGAGCATCGCCTTTACACGCGAACGGTTCAGATCAAGTTGCGGGACAACACCTTCCACACCATCACCCGGGCGGTGACACTTGGGCGGCCCACGCAACTCGACATCGAACTGATCGCTGAGTCCCGCCGGCTGTTCCGTGAACATTGGCCGGAAAGCAGGCTCACCCGCCTCGTGGGTGTCCAGGCAGGAGCCCTCACCGCGGGAGAAGGCCAATTGAGCCTGCTCGAAGCACCGGAAGAGCGGCGGTGGCGGACCGCGCTGGGCGCCGTGGACCGCATCCGCGACCGGTTCGGTGAATCCAGCCTGAAGTTGGCCGGTGGTATGCGCGGGACGTTCGAGGAAAGGGTCCACGAGAATCCCGCCGGACTACCCGGAAAGAAGAAATGACTGCTTCGCCGCCGCCAAGGCAAATCGTTGCCGCATAGGACGGCCTGGATAGTACAGTACTATTCAATCCTTGATATGATCGTCGTTTCGTGGTAGCTTGAAGCTGCGACCCGCGGAGGAGTCCCTGGAGCAACACGCTCCGGAAACCTTCCGGGTCTTTTTTATTTTCATACGCATTGGAGAACACTGCCTTGTTCAATCGACTCATAACTGTAGGCCCATTCGCCATCCTGGCTGCAGGCTTCGGTAGCGCCGCCACCATCATCCCCGTGAAGTACATTGATGCGTACAACACGGGCACGGTGCAACGCGACGTGGGCGACGGCGGCGGCTTCATCACGCTGACCACCGGCCTTCTTCACTTCAAGCTGGACCCGGCCGGCGCCAACACGGACTACCTGGCGTTCTGCATCGAGCCGCGCCAGTTTGTGAACAGCAGTACGCAGAACTACATGACCGCACCGCTGTCGCAGGGCGCCACCAACATCGGTGGCATGGGCGCCGCGAAAGCGGAACTGCTGAAAGAACTCTTTGGCCGGTTCTATCCGACGCTGAACACGCCCGTGAGCAATCTAATCGGCGGCGCCTTGCAAGTGGCCGTCTGGGAGATTGTTCGGGAAACTTCGGGCACTTTGGATGTCGTCAACGGCACTACGAGGTTCCAGAACCCATCCATCGCCAACATGCTCACCCAGGCACAGAGCTACCTGGACGCCCTGGACGGCACCGGACCGAAGTTGCAGACGCTTCAGGCTCTGAACCATCCGGACTATCAGGACATCGTGTTCACGCCGGAACCTGGCACGCTCGGTGTGCTGGGCGCGGCGCTGATGGCCCTGGGCCTGTATCGCCGCCGGCGGTAGGCTGAGACTCAACTCGCGCGGCGGGGCGGGAGAATCCGGTCATTTCCTGCGACACTGGAATGACCATGGGACTCTTCCGCTCCGCCGTTTTTCTGTTTTGGGCGCTGGGCGCGTTCGCGCAAGGCCGGATCACCACACCCAGGGAGTTCTTCGGCTTCGATATCGGCGACGACCACATGCTCGCCACCTACACCCAGTTCGAAGCTTACTGGAAGAAGATCGACCAGGAGTCCGACCGGATGACGCTGGTGGATATCGGCCGCACGGCCGAAGGCCGGACGCAGTGGATGGCGGTGGTGACCTCACCCGAAAACCACCGGCAACTCAAACGCTTCAAGGACATCGCGCGGACCCTGGCCCACGCCGAGGTTCCGGCGGAAGAGGCACGCCGGCTGGCCGCGGAAGGGAAGGCGGTGATCTGGATCGACGGTGGACTGCACGCAACCGAGGTGCTGGGCGCGCACCAGTTGATTGAAACCAGCTTCCAGTTCGCCAGCCGCACCGACCCTGAAACCATGCGCATCCTGCGCGACGCCATCATTCTGTTCGTGCACGCCAACCCCGACGGCATGGAACTGGTGTCGAACTGGTACATGCGGGAAAAGGAGCCCTCCAAGCGCCGGAACGCGGACCTGCCGCGGCTCTACCAGAAGTACGTGGGACATGACAATAACCGCGACTTTTACATGAACGCGCAGCCGGAGAGCGAGAACATGAGCCGGCAGTTGTTCATTGAATGGTTCCCGCAGATCATGTACAACCATCACCAGACCGGCCCGGCCGGCACGGTGATGTTCGCCCCTCCGTTCCGCGATCCGGCGAACTATACGTTCGATCCGATGATCCTGACGGGGCTCGACCTGGTGGGCGCGTCGATGCACCACCGTTTCGCCGCCGAGGGCAAGCCGGGCGTCACCACGCGCAAAGGCGCCAGCTACTCCACCTGGTATAACGGCGGGCTGCGCACCACAACATACTTTCACAACATGATCGGGTTGCTCACCGAAACCATCGGGAGCCCGACGCCCATGGAGATCCCGTTCCGGCCGGAGCGGCTGCTTCCGAATTCGGACAACATGAACCCCATCCAGCCGCAGAAGTGGCATTTCCGCCAGTCGATTGAGTACTCGCTCACGGCGAACCGGGCGATTCTCGACCTGGCATCACGGCACCGGGAGCAGTTCCTGCTGAACATCTACCAGATGGGCCGCAATTCCATTGAGCGCGGGCGGCGCGATCACTGGACCATGTATCCCAAGCGCATTGAAGCAGTGCAGAAAGCCGCGGCCAGGGATCGTGCCGGCAACCAACCCGCACCGTCGTTTCTGGGCAATGACCGAGGCCGCGGCAACACGCCGTCCAAGTACTATGACATGCTGCGCGAACCGGCTCAGCGCGACCCGCGCGGATACATCATCACCCTTGACCAGCCCGATTTCCCGACGGCGGTGAAGTTCATCCAGGCGCTGCAGAAGAGCGGGATCACCGTACATCGCGCCACGGCCGGCTTCACGGCCGCAGGCAAAAGCTATCCGGCGGGTTCGTTCGTGCTGAAGATGGATCAGGCGTTCCGTGCGCACATCCTGGACCTGATGGAGCCGCAGGATCACCCCAACGATTTCCAGAGCCCCGGCGGGCCGCCAATTCCTCCTTATGACAACGCCGGCTGGACGCTGGCCTATCAGATGGGCGTCAAGTTCGACCGCATTCTGGACGCCTTCGACGGTCCGTTCGAACGGGTGGCGGGCATGGTTCAGGTTCCCGCTGGCGCGGTCTCGAAGTTGAACGGTGCGGCGGGGTACACGTTCACTCACACCGCCAACGATTCATTCGTTGCCGTGAACCGGTTGATCAAGAGCGGCCATGACGTGTATTGGCTGAAGGACGGCGGCGGCACGATGTTTGTGCCGGCGCGCCCGGACACGGCGGGGATCCTGGAGAAAGTGGCGGCCGGGAAGGGAGTCAGCTTTCAGGCAGTGGCGCGGCAGCCGGCGGGAGAGGCACTGAAGCTGAAGCCGGTGCGCGTCGGTTTGTGGGACCGCTATGGAGGGTCCATGCCGTCCGGCTGGCTGCGTTTCATCCTGGAACGGTTCGAGTTTCCGTTCGAGGTGGTTTATCCGAAGACGCTCGATGAGGCGGACCTGGAATCAAGGTTCGATGTGCTGATCTTTGCCGACGGAGCGATCGGCACGGGCCGCGGCCGGGCCCAGGAGGAGCCGGCCGAAAGCGGAATTCCCGAGGAGTTCCGCGGCATGCTGGGCCGCGTCACGGCATCGAAGACCGTGCCCCGGCTGAAGAGCTTTCTTGAAAACGGCGGAACCATCCTCACCATCGGGAACTCGGTGAACCTGGCCTATCAACTGGGGCTTCCTGTGAAGAATGCCCTGATGGAGAGGACCTCCAGTGGGGCCGAGAGGGCGCTGGGCCAGGAAAAGTACTATATTCCCGGGTCCGTGCTGGAAGCTTCGTTTGACACGGCGCATCCGCTGGCCTGGGGAATGGCGGCCAAGGGTGACGTCTTCTTCGACAACAGCCCGGTGCTGCGTCTGCTGCCGGAAGCCCAGGTGGCGGGCGTGCGGCCGGTGGCGTGGTTTGCCGGCCCCGCGCCGCTACGCAGCGGCTGGGCCTGGGGCCAACATTATCTTGAGGGCGGCGTGGCGGTGGCCGAGGCTCCCGTGGGCAAAGGAAAGCTGTTCCTGTATGGCCCGGAGGTAACGTTCCGTTCGCAACCGCACGGCACCTTCAAGCTGCTGTTCAACGGCATCTACTACGGTCCCGCGCAGTCTGTCAAAATGCAGGACAAGTAAGGAGTTTTCCATGAATCGACGCGATCTGTTGAAGCTGATTCCGGCGGCCGGCCTGGCCGCTCCCGGCCTGGAAATGGCGAAGAGCGGCAAGTGCCGCCTGCTGCCCGCCATCTGCGCCTACTCGTTCCGTGAGCCGTTAGGGAAGAAGCAGATGACCTACGACGACATCGTGCATCTGGCGCAGGATCTGGACATTCCCGGGCTGGACCTTACCGTCTACTGGTTCCCGAACACCACCGACAGCTTCCTGCTGCCTCTGCGGCGGCTGGCCTATCGAAGCGGGATTGAGATCTATAGCATCAGCGTCCGGACCGATCTGTGCAAGCCCACACGAGAGGGCCGCGATGCGGAAGTGGAGACCATTCGCGGGTGGGTGGATGTGGCCAACAAGCTGGGCGCCAGCCACATTCGCATCTTCGGCGGCAATGTGCCGAAGGGCTCGACGGAAGACCAGGCGTCCGACTGGGTGGTGGAGATTCTGAAGCGGGCATCGGAGTACAGCGGCGCGCGCGGTGTGATCCTGGGGCTGGAGAATCACGGCGGCATCACCTCGGAAGCCTCCCGCATCGTGGACATGGTGAAGCGCGTGGATTCCCCCTGGGTGGGGATCAACCTGGACACCGGAAACTTCGTCAGGAACGCATATCAGCAGATTGAAGCCTGCCTGCCGTACGCCGTGAACGCCCAGTACAAGGTGGAGATTCGTGACGATGCCGGCCAGCGGCAGGACGCCGATTGGGATCGTCTGGCCCGCATGTTCGCCAAGGCTTCCTATCGCGGATATTTTGCCCTGGAGTATGAAGAGCGCGAAGATCCGCGCGTGGCCACGCCTCCGCTGCTGGCCAAGCTGGCGGCCGTGGCGAAGAAATACTCAGGCCAGGTGGTCAGCTAGGCGGACGTGCGCCACATCGTCATAGGCACGGCCGGCCACATCGACCATGGCAAGACCGCGCTGGTGCGGGCGCTGACGGGGATCGACACAGACCGGCTGGAGGAAGAGAAACGGCGTGGCATTTCGATCGACTTGGGGTTCGCGCACCTTGACTTGAAACCGGACCTGCGGGCCGCGTTCGTCGACGTGCCGGGGCATGAGCGGTTTGTCCGCAACATGCTGGCCGGGGTCAGCGGCATCGACATGGTGCTGCTGGTCATCGGGGCCGACGAGTCGATCAAGCCGCAAACCCGGGAGCACTTCGATATCGCGAGGCTGCTCGGAATCAGGCACGGAATCGTGGTGCTTACCAAGGCCGATCTGGTGGACCAGGACATCCTGGAACTGGTGGAACTGGAGGCTTCCGAGTTTGTCTCCGGTTCGTTTCTGGAAGGCGCCCCCGTGGTCGCGGTGAGCGCGGTGACGGGCGAGGGCCTCGGGAAACTCAAGGCCCTGATCATCGAGATGGCGGCGCGGGTCGACGCCCGCGGCGTGCAGAGCCACCTGCGGCTGCCGGTGGACCGGGCGTTCGCCATGCGGGGGTTCGGCGCCGTGGTGACAGGCACCGTGGCTTCGGGCAGCATCAGCGTGGAACAGGAAGTGGCGGCTCAGCCCGGCGGCTTGAAACTGCGCGTCCGCGGCATTCAGGTGCACGGCCGCGCGGAAAAGCGCGCCACGGCCGGCCAGCGGGCGGCGGTGAACCTGACCGGCGCTGAATGCGAGCACTTGCCGCGCGGCACCGTGCTCACCGTTCCGGATCTCTTTGAACCCGTGGCCCGCATCGGCTGCCGGCTGGACCTGTTGGCCTCCGCCAAGCCTCTGAAGCACCGTTCGCCGGTTCACTTCCATTCGGGCACGTCGGAAGTGGAGGCAGAGGTCCGCCTGCTGGATGACTCTGAAACCGTGCGTCCGGGCTCAAGCGCTCATGTGCTGATCGTGCTGAAGGAGCCTGTGCTGCTGCTGCCGGGCGACCGCTTCATTATCCGCATGTTCAGCCCCGTGATCACGATTGGCGGCGGCCAGGTGATTGACCTTCTGGACAACGTGCTTCTGCGGCGTGCCGCACTGCTCGACCGCATAAGCGCGCTCGAAAAGACCACGGACCGCGTGGGGTTCCTGGTGCGGCGAACCGAGTGGGGCGCAAGCATTCGGGAGTTGATGGCGTCCACTGGACTCACCGAGGCGGAGGTGAACCGGCAGGCCAAAGACCCCGAGTTGCTCCTCATTGAAGAGCCGCAGCGCCGGGTTCTCTACCGGCCCTCGCTTGGCGCGCACGCAACCAAAGTTAACGAACTGGTGGCGGCGTTCCACAAAGCGCATCCGCTGCAGCCGGGGATCTCGAAAGAAGAGCTTCGGAGCCGTGAGTTCGCCGAGGCGCCTGCGTTCTACTTCGATCTGGTGTTGAAGCATTCACCGGGCCTGGTGGCGGAGGGCGAAACGGTGCGGCTGGCGTCGCACAAGCTGCACTTTAAGCAGGACGAGGCGGCGGCACTGTCGAAAATGGAGGCTCTGTTCGAGCAGGCCGGGTTGGCCGTACCAGCCACGGCGGACGTGCTGGCGGGGTCTGGCGTGGAGCCCGCACGGGCCCGAACCCTGCTGCAGATTCTTCTGCGCGAAGGGCGCCTCACACGCGTAAGCCAGGATCTGGTGTTTCACCGCACCGCGGTGGAGAAGCTGAAGACCCTGATGGCGGCGCGGCGCGGACAACGGTTCGCGGTGCCGGAATTCAAGGACTGGACCGGGATTTCCCGCAAGTACGCGATTCCCCTGCTCGAATTCCTGGACCGGGAACGGATCACGCGGCGCGAAGGCGATGCACGCGTTGTCCTGTAGCGCTGGGTCCAGCGTTATACGCTGCACGCCTCAAGGAGCATGTCGCGAAGGGTGCCCGCTGTCGCGTCGTCCAACTTGTGCCCTGTCCGCGTGATGTGGAAAACGTCAAGCGCCCGGTGGGCCTCAGTATCGAGCAGAACCACTTCAATGTTCAGTTCGAGCGATGAGATAGCGCTGGCCATCCGGTAGAGCAGGCCGGGCGCATCCTCGGCTGTGACGTGCACCAGAGTCGCGGTTTCCGAGGCGGCGTTATCCACCAGCACCGTGGGCTCGACACGCGAGGGGCGCTTGCGGCCGGCGGGGCGGCCCTGCAGCAGCTTTTGCACATCGATCTTGCCGCTGATGGCCCGTTCGATCACTCCCTTCAGCCGGTCGAGTTCGCTCGGGTTCAGGTCAAGGTTGTGCAGCGGGTCCGTGAAAACGAAGGTGTCGAGGATGAGTCCGTGCCGGTTGCCGAAGACGTCCGCCTTGACGATATTGAGGCCAAAACTGGCAAGCGCGCCCGCAATGGCGGCAAGCAGATAGGGCCGGTCCTGAGTGACCACGCACAGATGAAACGCAGCGCCGCCGCGGGAGATTTGAATGGACGCTCCGATGATCGGCACAGCTTCCGCCAGATGGAAGTGAGCCTGGATCTCGTCTTCGGTATGAATGCGGAGATACCGGGTGGGAAGCCCGTCGAGGAAGTTCGCCATCGCGGGCGTGCGCTCGTTGAGCTGTTCCGTTCGGATGCGATCGGAGTCGAGTTCACGGGTGAATTCATCGGCCACCGCGCGATAGGCTCTCCAGAGCTGCTCCATGCGCCAGGGGGTGAGTGCTCCGGGAAAGACGGCGGAGATGTCGGCGTAGGTGAGCAGGGTGAGGAGTTTGAGGTGCTCGATGGTTCCGATGCGGTCGGCGGCGGCGCGTGTCACCGCCGGGTCGCTCAGGTCGCGCGAGGTCATCAGCGAGGAGAGTTCAAGGTGCCGCTGGATGAGGAAGAGCACGGTGGCGCGCTCCTGCTCACTGGCGCCGAGCGCCTTCAGACGCGATGACGCCAGCCGCACGGACGCGATGGAGTGGTCCTCGCCGCTCCCCTTGCCGGCATCGTGCAGGAGAAGCGCCACCCTGAGCAGGGGCAGACCGTCGGTTTCCTCGAGCAGAGCCCGGAAGCGTTCCCGTTGCGGGTCCTTGTTGCGAGCCAGTTCTTCCAGGGTCTCGATGGTCACCAGCGTGTGCTCGTCAACGGTGTAGCGGTGGTAGAAATCGCGGGTCACCAGGCATTCAATCCGCTCCCATTCCGGAAAGAAGGCCTTGAGGGCGCCCGTTTCGTGCATGGCGCGAAGGGCCAGACTGAGGTTCGGCAGTCCGAAGAGTTCCCGGACGTAGGGCCAGTGGGGCTTGGAGGCAACCAGTTCGGCGATGGCGGGCACGGCCCGTTCGACGCGAAGTTCGGCGGAACGGGAGAGCTTGAAGCCGTGGCGGCCGGCAAACTCAAAGAGCTTGAGCTTCAGCGCCGGATCGGGGACGGCGGACTGGGCGGACCGGAACAGGATGCGTTCCCGCGTAACGTTGAACTCCGAGGTGGCAAGCCGCGACCGCCAGTCGCGGAACGAGGCGAGAAGGCCGCCCCCCGAGCCCTCAGCCGCCTCCACGGCGCGGGTGGCCGCTCTCGATATCACCCGGGCATGGCGGAAGTACTCGCGCATCCAGGCTTCCGGATTGTCGCTGAGGGCTTCCTGAGCGTCAAAGTTCAGCAGGTTGTTGTCGCGGCCCGACATTTCGTGCAGACGGTTCCGCAGGTTGAACATGAACAGTCGCGCGGCTTCAAGCAAGGCGGCATCGCCCAGATCCTCAATGGGGCGCAGTTGGCTGAGCCAGTGGACAAGATGGATGTCGCGAATTCCGCCCGGGCTCTCCTTCACGTCGGGTTCCAGATGATAGATGGTGTCGTGGAACTTGGCGTAGCGCTGCCGCACCAGGCGAAGCAGGTGGCGCGCCAGGTCCGGCCCGCTGATCTGAAGGAAGCGGGGGGTCTGGGCCCGGAACGTCTTGTCGAGCCCCGCGGCGCCGGCCAGAAAACGGGCGTCGAGCAGGCTGATGTTAAACTCCAGGTTGCCCTCGTGGATCATCTTGCAATCGGCGGGCAGGCGGACGGAAAGGCTGATTCGAAGTCGGCCGTCCCACAACTGGCGCTGAAACTCCGACAGCGCGGCCTTTTCATCCGGCGAATCCGGAATGCGATCGGCAAGCAGCATGAGATCGACATCGGAATGCGGAAAAAGCTCGCGGCGGCCGAAGCCGCCGACTGCATAGAGGGCTAACCGGTCCGGAAACGCGGGCGCGAGGACATTTTCAAAAGCTCGAACCGCCTGGGCGGCAGCCCCGGCGGCGCGATCTTCAAGAGCCTGGAGAATGGCGGATTGGTTTTCCGCGGCCGCATCGGACAGGGTGCGGCTTGGTTCGATCATGATGGCCTCTGCTGGCGCGGCGATGGCCTAGAGAGCCGTCTCCCCGCGGTCGTCATTCCGGATCCGGATAGCTTCCGCGACGTCGTACACGAAGATCTTGCCATCGCCAATCTTGCCGGTGCGGGCAGCGCCGGCAAGAGCCCGGGTAACTTCATCAAGGCGGGCATCCGAGATCACCATCTCGATTTTAACCTTCGGCAGAAGGTCCACCGTATACTCCTGGCCCCGGTAAACTTCCTTATGCCCCTTCTGGCGGCCGTGGCCGCGGACTTCGCTGATGGTCATCCCGTCAACGCCCAGAGACTTCAGGGCCTCCTTCACCTCTTCCATTTTGAAGGGCTGGATGATGGCTTCGACTTTTTTCATGAGTTCATGCTCCTTTGGATAGGTGAGTTCTCGACTACCCTTCGAGACTGTAGCCTTCCTCGCCGTGCTGGCTCAGATCGAGGCCTTCGCGCTCTTCCTCGCGGGTGACCCGGAGGCCGATAGTCATGTCGACGATCTTGAGGACGATGAGGGTACCGGCAATGGCAAGGCCCCAGGCGATCGCGGACCCGATCAATTGGTTCACAATCTGGCCGCCATTGCCATCGACGAGGCCCAGGGGTAGGGGCTTTCCGGAGGCATCCTTCAGCGCGTCGTTGACGGCATTGGGGCAAACACGCCGGTGAGGATGGCGCCCAGCGTACCCCCAGCGCCGTGGACGCCAAAGGCATCCAGAGAATCGTCATAGCCGAACTTGTTCTTCAGCACGCTCACCATGAAGAAGCAAACGAACCCGGCGGCCAGACCGATCACGAAAGCAGGCATGGGCTTCACGAAGCCGGACGCCGGTGTGATGGCCACCAGCCCGGCCACCGCGCCCGAGATGGCGCCCAGAGCGCTGGGCTTGCCGTGCTTCAGCCATTCGGCGATTACCCACCCAAGACCCGCCGCGGCCGCCGCGAAATGCGTGGCCACAAAGGCGCTACTGGCCAGCCCCGACGCCGAAACGGCACTTCCCGCGTTGAACCCGAACCAGCCCACCCAAAGGAGACAGGCGCCCACAAAGCTCAACACCAGATTGTGCGGCCGCATCGGTTCGGTGGGGTACCCCACCCGCTTGCCCAGGTAGAGTGCGCAGACAAGGGCGGACACGCCGGAGGTGATGTGCACCACGGTGCCACCCGCGAAATCGAAGCATGGGATACTGCCGCCCAGGAAGGCGTTGAGCAGACCGCCTTTGCCCCAGACCATGTGCGCCATGGGCAGGTAGACAATCAGGGTCCAAAGGATCATGAAGGCGAGCATGCCGCTGAACTTCATTCGTTCGGCGAAGGCTCCCGAGATCAGCGCCGGCGTGATGATGGCGAACATCAACTGAAAGACCATGAAGGTCAGATGAGGAATGGTGGCGGCGTAATCCGTGTTGGGAGCCGTACCGACACCGTCCAGGAAGAGATACTGCAAGCTGCCGAAAAACGCCGACCCTTCTCCAAACGCCAGGCTATACCCAACCAGGCCCCAGAGCAGCGTGATCGCGACCATCATCATGAAACTCTGCATCATGGTGCCCAGAATGTTCTTCTTCCGGACCAGACCTCCGTAAAAGAGAGCCAACCCGGGCCCGGTCATCAGAAGAACAAGCGCGGCGCTGGCCAACATCCAGGCGTTGTCGCCCGCCATCTGCGCGTTCTTCACCGCTCCTTCAAGGGCTTCGATCTTCTGCTCCGCCGTCTGGGGCGCCTGGGCAAGCAAGGCCGCGGGCAACAATAATGCAAGTCTGCCGGTCTTTATGAATACCATCTTGGAGGCGATCGTCCAAAGAAGCAAAGTCATTTATTCAATTGGCGCCATCCAGAAATTCTATGCGATCAGGTTTTTTTATGGCCTCAAAATGAGGCTTGTTTTCAATAGGTTGGGAGACATGTAGGATGAAGGGATGGCGCGATACGAAAAGATGGCGATCCCCGCGGGCGCGATTCCACAAGCTACGGAGCCGTGCTGGCGCCACGTCGTGGAAACGTACGCCAGCGAGATCAACAAGGTGGCCTCGGTGTGGGAAGCGTTCGCGCCGGAGGACCTGGAGTACCGGCCTGACCCCAAGTCGATGACGGTCCTGGAGATCATGCGGCACCAGTTGCTGGGCGAGCGCCGCTTCTTCGGGGAGTTCCTGGGTGGCAGGGAGTTGGCGCCGGAAGAAGTGATTCCCCCCGGCGCCCCGGACGCCGGGACGATGGCACGGCGGCTGACAGATCTCGCGCTCCCGCGACTGGAGTTCATCGCCACCCGAAGCACCGCGTGGTGGCTGGAAGAAGCGGCGTTCTTCGACGTCCGGCGGGAGCGAATCTGGATCCTTTGGCGGCGGATGTTCCATACCGCTCATCATCGGACGCAGTTGACCGTGTACCTGAGGCTGCTGGGAAAGGACGTGGTCAGTACCTACGGCCCCACCGCGGACGTGTCATGGGACGGCGCCGACCCCACGGTGACCGTGGAAGCGGCCGGGCGTCAAGGGAGCTGAGTCCGGCGGTAAAGTATAGTGGTCCGCGTTCGGGCCACCTCGCGATAGTTGGCGAGCCAGGGACGAAGATCCGTATAGGCCGTGATGGCCAGCCTCGGGTTGAGAGGTCCCAGACCGTCGACCACGAACGTGGGGCGGGAGTTGGCCAGGCGCCGCCGGTGAGTGGCGGTCGAGTCCGGCGTGGCGGAGGGAGAGGCGGACGCCAGGTGGCGGTCCGCAAAGACCCCTGTAAGGGGCTGCGATTCGAGGTATGGCGCGCCGCCGGGAAGCCGCGTGAGCACGTCGATATCCGGCCGGTACCCCCAGACAAAGAGCGTATCGCCGTGGGATTTCAGCTCATTGATCAGGAGGGCGGCCTCACGGCTGTCGTGGTAGAGGGCCAGATCCTGCCACGATGCTCCGCCGTCGCGAGCAAGCTGCACATAGCGAGGCCCAAATCGGGCCAGGGGAACCAGAAGCAGCGCCAGAATCCAAGTCCGCCACCGGCTGCGAACCGCAAGACCGCGCGCCGCGAGCAGGATGAGCGGAGGCAGCAGCAGGAAGTAGTAGCGCGGGGCGAAGCGCCAGCCAGCCGCCACCCCAACCAAACACAGCGCGATCCAGATCAGCCACGTGCGGTCGCGGTCGCGCCGCCAACCGAGCCACGCGCCCAGCACCAGCGTAGCCGCGAAACCCATCCATTGAACCGTCCGCCGCAATCCTTCCGAAAATGGATCGCTCACAAAGGTGTCGGAAGCGTACAGGCGCCCCCAGCGCCACACCTGTTCGAGGTACGCCGCCCGATCGAAAAACGCAAGCGGGATGGCCGCGACGGCGAACCCCAGGACGATACGCCACCACGCGGCGGGCATCCACGCGACGCAAACGGGCAGCAGTAAGAGCCCCTTGGGATTCAGCAGGAAACCGAGCCCGGCCAGGGCCCCGGCGGCCACCGGCCTGCCACACCAGAGCGCGAACACGGCGGCGGCGTGCGGCGCAAGCATCAGTAGATCGGGCGCCAGCGCTAGCACAGCGGATGGGATGCCGAATGTCAGGTAGAAGGCGCAAAACAAGGCGGCCAGACAGCCCTCCGTTTCGCCCCAGGTGCGGCGTGCCGCGGCGTAGAGAAGCCAGGCGCACAGCATCACGAACCCAGCTCCGGCCAGACGAAGCGCCACTCCCGAAGGCACGCCAAGAAGAGCGTACAGCAGTGGGGCAAGCGGTGGTTTGTCGTACCAGAAATCGCCGTAAAGCGCCCTGCCGGCAAGCAGATTCAGAGCCCCGGCGGCGGGGTAGCACTCCTCAATCCAAAGGATGCGGGCGTGGGTAAGGCGCGTGGCTGCGACAACAAGACTGAGCGCGCACCAGAATAGGATGCGGCGCGTCCGGGTCACTTCCAGTCAGCCGTGAAGATGTTGAACTCGTAGCGGCCCTTTGCCTGATGGTCGGACGAGAAGACCAGCTTCTTGCCGTCCTTGGAAAACTCGGGGAACGACGTGAATCCTCCAAAGTCGGTGACCTGCTCAAGGCCGGAGCCATCCAGATTGATCATGTAGAGCTCAAACTTGCGGCCATCGCAATCATGGCGGTTCGACGAGAACAGGATCTTCCGTCCATCGGGCGTGAACGTAGGGGCGAACGACGCGCAGCCGAAGCTGGTGATCTGCTTCACATCGCTGCCATCGCCGCGGCTGATGAAAAGCTCCATCTTCATCGGGCTGGTGAGATTGTCCCTCAGAAGGGCGCGATACCGCTCCAGGCCCTCAGGCGTGCGCGGATGGTGGGCGCGCCAGACAATGCGCCGGCCGTCGCGTGAAAAGACGGCGCCCCCGTCGTAACCGGGGCCACGTGTGAGTTGCGCCTTGCGGGTCCCGTCGAAATCCATCGACCAGAGTTCCAGATCGCCGCTGGCCATGGATGTGTAAAGAATGCGCCGGGTCTTCTGGTTCACCGTGGCCTCGGCATCGTAACCCTGGCCGGTGGTGAGCTTGCGAAGGATCTTGCCCCCGCGGTTGGCCAGGTAGATGTCGTAGCTGGAGTAGACCGGCCACACATAACCCTTGCTGCGATCAGGCGAGGCCGGACAACCCTCGCCCCCATCGTGCGTGGAGGCATAGACGATCCGCCGGTTGCCCACGAAATAACCGCAGGTGGTGCGGCCCTTGCCCGTAGACACCATCTTCTGTTCGCTGCCATCCGCCTTCATCGTGAAGATCTGGTCGCACGACAGCTTGTCCCGCGTCGACTGAAACACCAGATTCTTGCCGTTGGGCGACCAGTAGGCTTCGGCATTCTGCCCGCCATGCGTAAGCTGTTTAAGATTGGACAGGCGATTGGTTTTGGGCGGAGCAAGGACATTCGCCTGGCCCCAGGCGAGCAAAGGGAGAAAAATGAAGGCACCCGCGGATTTCCGCATATTGAACTATTGTATCGGTCTGGCTTTTGCGGCGTACGCGCCGGCGGCGGATTTTGAAGGGCAGACCGTGGCCACAGGGCTAAAAGGCGGCTACCAGGTGATCGCCGTGGATGTGAACGGTGACCGCAAAACGGACCTCATCGGGTTGGCGAGCGGCCAACCGGACCTGGTGTGGTACGAGAATCCATCCTGGCAACCTCATGTGCTGGCGCGGGGCGTGAACCGGATGATCAACCTGGCCGCGCGTGACGTGGACGGCGACGGAATTCCCGAGATCGTACTGGCCAGCGATTTCGCAAACGAACCCAAGGGCAGCCGGGGCACGGTTTCTGTCCTTACCCATACCGGCGACCCGCGCCAGCCCTGGCGGCTGCGCGAAATCGATCAGTTGACGACGTCCCACCGGCTCCGCTGGGCCGACGTCGAAGGGAACGGCCGGCCGGTCGCGGTGAATGCACCTCTGGCTGGGGCTCGCGCGGCGGCGCCCGAGTATCGCGACCACGTCCCCCTGGTGTTCTACCGGCCCGGCACATGGACCCGTGAAACGATCGGTAGCGAGAACGAAGGGGTGACCCACGGGATCTTCGTCGCGGATTGGAACGGCGACCGCCGCGACGACATCCTGACAGCCAGCTTTTCCGGGCTCCACGTGTACAGCCTGGGCAAGGGCGGTGCCTGGAAACGAATCGAGATTGCCAAAGGAGCGCCGGCCGCCTGGCCGAAGAGCGGCGCCAGTGATCTTGCCGTGGGCCGGCTGGGGCGCGCCCGGTATGTCACCGCCATCGAGCCCTGGCACGGAAACATGGTCACCGTCTATGAAAAGCAGGGCAAGGAATGGCGGCGCCAGGTGATCGATGAGGCCATCGACCAGGGCCACACCATTCACACGGCCGACCTGGATGGCGACGGGCGTGACGAAGTCATCACCGGTTGGCGAGCCGGGGGCGGCGGCGTGGCCGTGTATCGCAAGCCAAAAAAGGGACCATGGCTCCGCGAGGTTCTGGAGCAGAAGACCATGGCGGCATCGGGCTGCGCCGTGGCCGACCTGGATGGCGATGCGCGCCCGGACATCGCCTGCATCGGCTCGGCCACTCAGAACCTGAGAGTGTATTGGAACCGCTCCGCCCGCCGCGGACGATAAAATGGGAGTCGTCCCGCCATGCAGCCCCCCGCCCAAGTCCTGACGGCGCGCCAGTTTTTCGCGCGCCGGGGCATTCTTTCGGAATGGCATCCGAACTACGAGTTCCGTGAGGGGCAGCTCCAGATGGCGGAAGCGGTGGAATCCGCGCTCAGCGAGCGGAAGCACCTGGTAGTTGAGGCCGGAACGGGAACCGGAAAGACACTGGCTTACCTGATTCCAGCGATCCTTTCGGCCCGCAAGGTGGTGATCTCCACCGGCACAAAAAACCTGCAGGAACAGCTCTATTACAAGGACGTTCCGTTCCTTCAGCAGCACTTCGACAACAGGCTCCGGGTGGCGTACATGAAGGGCAGGGCGAACTACCTGTGCCGCCAGAAGGTGTACGACGCGGACAAGGAACCCATCCTCACCGGTCTTGAGGAAGTGAGCGACTTCAAGATCATCCGCGACTGGGAGCAGAACACCCAAACCGGCGACCGAGCCGAGCTCAAGGATCTGCCGGAGTCCTCAACAGCCTGGGCCAAACTGGACGCGCGGCGCGACCTGTGCACCGGCCAGAAGTGTCCGCAGCACGAACGCTGCTTCGTCACGGAGATGCAGCGGCGCGCCGCTGAGGCCGACATCGTCATCGTGAATCACCATCTGTTCTTCGCCGACCTGGCGCTGAAGCGGGAGGAACATGGCGCGGTGATTCCGGCCTATACCGCGGTGATCTTCGACGAGGCCCACGAGATTGAGGATGTCGCCGGGCAGTACTTCGGGCTCGCCGTGAGCAATTATCAGATCTCGGAACTGAAGCGCGATGTTCTTGCGACGTCGCGGCGGAAGAACCTGGGTTCAACCGAGTTGGACCGGATTCTGATGACGCTCGAAGAGATGTCCGAACGCTTTTTCGCGTTGTTCGGGCAGACCGAGGGCCGGGCGGGGTTCAGCGGCCAGCACGCGTGGCTGGTGCAGAACCAACAGGCGTTCGATGATCTCACCGTCGCGCTGGAACTGGTGTCATCGCATCTTCAGTTGATCAAGGATGCGCCGGAGGAGATCCACCCCCTGCACCGGCGTGCGCGTGAGATGGCGCACTGCATCCGTTTCTGGATGGAGGCATCGGACCCCGGGTTCGTCTACTGGATCGAACGCCGCAACCGGACCACCTCACTGCAGGCGACACCAATCGAGGTGGCCGCACTGCTCACCGAGCGGCTATTCGACGAAATCGACACCGTGGTGCTCACCTCGGCCACTCTCGCTGTGGAGGGCGGATTCCAGTTCCTGCAACAGCGGCTGGGCTTGCGAGCGGCCCGAACATTGGTGGTGCCGGGTTCGTTCGACTATCCGGTGCAGGCCCTGCTCTACGTACCCCAGCATCTGCCGGACCCGCGCAGCGATGGGTTCGCGGCGGCGGCGGCGCAGGAAGTTCTCCGCATTCTGGAGGCCAGCCAGGGACGGGCCTTTGTTCTGTTCACCAGCTTCCAGCAGATGCGCCTTGTGCATGAGCGCGTGAGCGCGTTCCTGGAATACCCCGTGCTTCTGCAGGGCCAGGCGCCGAAGAACGCGCTGCTCGAACAGTTCCGCGCCACGCCCAACTGCGTGCTGTTCGGATCCGCCTCCTTCTGGCAGGGCGTGGATGTCCAGGGCGAGCAACTAAGTTGCGTGATCATCGACAAGCTGCCCTTCGCGGTGCCCAATGACCCGGTGGTGGAAGCACGCATCCGCACCATTCGGGACTCCGGCGGCAATCCGTTCTTCGACTACCAGGTGCCCCAAGCGGCCATCGCTCTCAAGCAGGGCTTCGGACGGTTGATCCGCGCCCGGACTGATCGCGGCGTCCTGGTGCTGCTGGACAACCGCATCACCCGCACACGGTACGGACAGATCTTTTTCGATAGTCTGCCGGACTACGACTTCACCACCAATCTAGGCGCCGTCGAGCGGTTCTTCGATCAACGGCCGGCGCAGGCGACGCGTTTGTAGGGAAAGTCCTTGCCGCGGGCCTGGCCCTTGATGGTGCCCTCAATGCGGGCGTCCAGATCGGCGCCATTGCGCTTGTAGATAATGCGCTGCGGAAAGTCATGGGCAAGGTTCTCGAAAACTACTTCGGTGGCCGAGGATCGGACAGCCTTGAACTCCACCGGCTTCTCGGAGCCGGAAACCGACGGGACGAAGACCGGCTTGCCATCCTTCATCTCGATGCGCATCAACTCCCACTGCACGGTCTTGCCGTCGCGAATGGTACGGCTCCAGCCGAAGAGCGTGCCCGCCGTGGCGGACGACCAGGCTTCTTCCACAAGAAGCGCCCCGGAGCGGATCTCCCAACAGCCGGAGAAGAAGGAAAGGTCAGAGACGCCGGGCTCGGCGGCAAAAAGGATTGAGGCGGCCATGAGATTGAAAATCATCTTGGGTTCAGGATAGGCCAGGAGACGCCCGGCGATCTTGGAAAAATGCGACCTCGCGGCATGGCGCCAGTTTAGGCCGTGAGTGCGTGGCTGAACGGCGTAAGGGTCAGGGATGCCGGCGTGCGGCCGGCAAACACGCGGTAGTCCGCAATCAGGTGGGACTGATCGTAGTAGCCGGCTTCCAGCGCCACCTCAGCCCACGCCAACCCGCTCTGCCTGGCCCGCAGCGCTCGCTGAAAACGCACGATCCGGGCGTAGCGCTTCGGCTCAACGCCCACCTGGCGGAGGAAAAGCCGCTCCAACTGGCGGCGCCCGATCTCTGCCTGCGCGGCCGCCCGGTCAATGGAGGCGCCCAGGCTCAGGTGTTGGCACGCGGCCCGGACGCGTGGATCGGCGGCTGGCACCAGGGCCGCCAGATAGGTCTCGCTGATGCTCACGCGATGATCGAAGCCGCGAGCGTGCTCAATGCGGTCACGCCAGCGTGCGGCGCCGGCGCCAAAAAGGTCCTCAATGGCCTCGAACCGGCCCGCAAGGTCCGCGGCCGGAATGCGCGCCAGACCGGAAGCTTCAGGCCGCAGAGTGATGCCGAAAGCGGCTAAACCCACGGGCATCCGCAGTGTCAACGCCTGGTCAATCTGGCCCGCCAGCATCGCCGGCGGCTGGTAAACTGCGCCATCCCCATCATCCCGTTCCGGCGTTGGGTGCAGATGGAAGACAATCTCGGTGCGGCCGTCGGGTACAATCTGCTCTTCGCCGCCCGGGTGTCCCTCCACTTGCCAGAAGCGGGATACCACCGCGGCCAAAGCCGGGGAGGGCGATCGCTGCTCAAACCGCATCGGCACCACCACAGTGTAGCGCGCGCGGCAAACGCGGCACACACGCTACCATCGGAGAATGCCGCAAACACTGGCCGCCCTTCGGGCCGACCTGGAAGTGATGCCGTCGCCCGATGAGGAGCGCCCCGGACTGCTGCTGCGCGACGGCCGTTACACCGGCATGGCCCTGCTGATTCCGCCACCCCTGGTGGGCATGTTGGGCTTCTTCGATGGCGAGCACTCCGAACGCGATCTGAAGGACGCCGCGTTCCAGATGTCCGGCGGTGACCTTGGGGCGGGCGAGGTTGTGGGACAGCTTGCCGAAGCGCTGGACGAAGCCGGATTTCTGGAGAACGAACGGTTCCAGGCCCTGCGCGACGAGATTCATGAAGCCTTCGCGGCAACCCCCGAAAGACTGCCCGCGCACGCCGGCGCCGCCTATCCCGAAGAGCCCGAAGAGTTGGGCGGAACCATGCGCCGCTACATGGATCGCGCCGCGGCGCCCGAAATCTCCAGCCTCTGCGCCATTGCGGCGCCGCACGTCAGCCCGGAAGGTGGCTGGGAGTCCTACCGCGATGCGTACGCGGCACTGACGCGGGAGATGCGCGACGATGTCTTCGTCATTCTCGGCACGTCCCACAGCGGCGAACCTGACCGCTTCGGGCTGACGCGCAAGAACTACATCACGCCATTGGGCGCGGCCCGCACCGAAGTGGCACTGGTGGACGAACTGGCCCAAGCCGCGGGCGACGGCGTGATCATGGAGGATTTCGCGCACGCCTACGAGCACACCGTGGAGTTTCAGGTGCTGTTCCTGCAGCACTTGCTGGGCGCCGGCGTGCGCGTTGTGCCCGTGATGGTGGGAAGCTTCGCGCGAAGCGTCTACCTGGGCCAGGGAATGCCCGAGGATCAGCCCGGAACGACCCGGTTTTTCGATGCGTTGGGCAACATGGCGGCACGTGAAGGGCGGCGCCTCAAGTTCATTCTGGGAGTGGATTTGGCGCATATTGGCCGGCGCTACCAGGACGAGGAACCCGCGTTCGAGAACCAGGGGCGGATGCTCGAGATCGCGGAACAGGACCGCCGGCGTCTGGCAGCCATCGCAGGGGGCGATGCGTCTGGGTATTGGGATATGGTCCGGCGGAACCAGGATGACTTGAACTGGTGCGGATCATCGGCGTTGTATACGTTTCTGAAGGCGATGCCGCACGCCAAGGGGTCCGTTGCGCGGTATCAGCAGTGGCAAATCGATCCCGAAAGCGTGGTTTCGTTCACCGCGATGCACTTCCGGTCTTTCTAAGAGCCGGGCTTCAAATTCCAACGGAAAATCCCGTTCCGGCGCGTTGATTTTAGTGAAATGTGCCGTGGCTGTTTCGAATGACAGCCGCCAGACACTAATTCCTGGAGCGTGGGATCGCCACTGGAATGAAGCCCAACCTGTCCAAGTGGATCGCCTATGGCGTGGCGGGACTTGCCGCCGCCGCCGCGGGCTGGTTCTATCTGGCCAAGCACATCCCCGAGCGGCGGAACTACTTCACCGAGTTGCGATTTCGCGAGTTGGCCAGCGCCGGACGCCAAATCAAGGCTAAGTTGGACAATCTGGGTGGCGCTTTGGCCCAAACCTGCGATCTTGCGGCAAATCCCACGATCAACGGAGAGCTGATTCCCGACCTGATCATCCGGCGGGGACCGGAAAAGAGCGAGCGTTGCACCGCGGTCCGTGTGGAATTCCGGACCGGGACGAACGGTGAGCGCATCTGGTTCACGGCGGGCGGGCATCAGGCGGATGGAAACATCCACGCGCTCATGAGCCCGGTAGCCCGTCAGCAGCGATTCGACGACGTGCTGGTGGCCAGGGACTCAGGCGACGTCATCTATCAGAGGTCATCTCCCGCGCCGACGATCCTGAACCTGGAGTCAGTCCTAACCACCGGCCACAAAACCAGGCAAGGCACACACGGCGGCGGGGAGGAGCCGGCCGGGGATCACCATCCGGAATCGGGCGCCGGCTATCTTCAGCAGGCCCGATTTCACGGCATCGAATACTCGGTGTTCGTTCAGCCCGTCCGGCTCTGGCTGGAGGCAGCGGACGGGCGACAACAGACTTTGATGGTCGCGGGGCTGGTGGAAGCGTCAAAGATTGAGCGGGAGGCCAGGCATCTTTCCCCTCGCCTGATTCTGTGGGCGACGCTGCTGTTGCTCTTGGTTGCACTCAGTGGGCCCATGCTAAAGCTGTTATTCATTCGCCCATCGGCCCGGTTGGGCACCCACGATCTGGTCCTGCTGTTCCTATTCACGCTGATTGCGGCGTCGATTGGAACTCTCACGGCAGTGTCGTGGCCGTTCTACTTCGAGCGGCGGTGGCATGTCCTCGAACACCTGAGAAAAACCGAAGGCACGATCAGCAACGAACTGAAAGAGTCCTTTGCGGTCATTCTTCAGCAACTGGAGGTGTTCGAAAACATCGCTCGCAACCCCGGCCCCAGAATCGCTCCGAAATGGGGAGCGCCCTACAACAATTGGGCGATCTCTGATCTTTGGGAACACTTGAGCCAGAACGACGCAAAGCAGATTCGAGACCTCGACTTCATCTTTTGGACAAACGAAAAGGGTGAGCAGATTGAAAAGTGGACAACGGCGCGCGTGCCCACCGCGCCGGTGGTGCAGACCGCGTTTACGAACTTCCGGAGTTTCCAGCGCAAGCGGTTCGCGGCGATCACGGGTGCAGCCAGCAAGCCGTTCACGACGGAACTTCTGGTGTCACCGACAACCGCGCGCAGGGTTTGGGTGGTAACGCGCGAGTCTCTTCGTAAGGACCGGGCGGTCACCGTGAGTTCGGTGCACGATCCGGCCTCGCTGTTCAACCCGATGCTGCCACCGGGAATCTACTACGCCGTCTTGGATAGTGCCGGAACGGTCCTTCTATCCAGCGATCATCCCATGTTTGCCGAGAACCTCGCTGCCATGCCGCCGGGCTTGCTTGCTTCCGTGGGCCGTGGCCGGGCAGAGCCTCTGAAAGCGTTCCGGGGCCACGAATACCTGGTCTACAGCGCGCCTTTAACCGCCGTTGCCGGGTTACCTTGGACAATCCATGTGTTCCAGGATCTGGAGGCGCTTCAGAACGAGGCGATGGGGCTCACCAAACGGATCGTGATCCTATGGGGGCTGCTTGTGCTGGCGTTGAGTCTGGTGTTCCTGCTGGGATCCGTCTGTATTCTGGGCCTGAATCGCAGAGCGCCATCCACGCGGTGGTTTCAGGAGACCATCACGCGATTGTGGCCGGATGCCCGGCGATGGCGGGAGTGTTGCACCATCGCCGCGTGCCTGGCCGCACTCAACGCCACTGCCCTTGGGATCCTGGTCGCCACCCGAGCCATTGGCACGCTGGCGAACGATACGCTAGTGGCCGCCGCGTTCCTTCTTCCGATGCTTGCCGTGCTGATCGTGATCTGGAACCTGCGCAAGGAGCCTGTGGCGAATGGTAGACGGCGCGCCTTTCTGCCGCTCTATGCGTTGAACATACTACTGACTTACATAGCCGTGGCGGTTTTCCCAGTCTGTGCGTTCCACCAGGCGAGCTTCAATCACATCTCCCGTTTCCGGGCAGCGGCGCTCACGCTGGAGGTGGGCGCCTCCTTGGATCGTGTGTCGGATTCGATCTGGAACCGGATTCACAATCCGGCCATCTATTCCGCCGGAACGCAACAAATCCTGGAGAATAGGTTCAAGCCTGACCAAGCCAAGATGCTGAAGACCCACTTACGCTATTACACGGAGTTCCTCTCCGATCCCACCGGTGATCAGATCCCTGGCCAGCCGGATGAGTTGGCGGAGCCCCCAGGGAACAGGATCCTGGTGGCTTTGGAGGTGCTCCCGAAATTGCTCGCCGGCCACCTCGGTCAAACCGAATCCCCGGGTCGAGGAATCACCTGGAATCGCACGGGAGACATTATTGTCAAACAAAAGTTGAAGCATTGGGGTTCCGGCACGCCGGAGTCGGACGACCTGGTCTTGCTGGCGAAGCCCGCAAGCTGGAGCACAGCTCGCAGCGCGCGGTGGTACGCACTGGCAGTGGCCGCGCTCTGGGTCCTCTACATGTACATCCTTAAGACAAACCGCCTGATCTTTCTGATCGGCTATCGCTTCTCGCCACGAAGTACGCTGCAATCCGCCGTGAACGGCGCCAGCAGCGCGCCTGTTCTACTGCTTGGCCTGCCTGAGTCTCACGAACGGACGCTGAAAGCAGAGCTTGGGTTCGTTCCACCTGAGATCGACCTCGGCCGCCTGCCCGCCGGAGGCCAGGAGCGAACGCTCACCGCACTGCGGCTCAAGCTAGCCCGGATCGCACATCCCGCGGCCGCCAGCTACGTGGCGCTGCTCAATCTCGACACCGCTCTGCGCACCCCCGCCGCACGTACGGCTGCATTGGAACTGCTCGAAGCTCTTCTCGGAGGCTCGGCCGCATGCTTCCCGGCGCACCGCCTGATCGCGACTGCCACGGTCAATCCCCTGTTGCATTTCGACGAACTGTTCGGATCCGCTGATGCCGGCGCCGCCCTGACGGACATTGAGAAGCAGCGTTGGCATGGCGTGCTGAGCCGTTTCCAGGCAGCCGGAGACGGTGAATCCGCGGCCAACGAACCGGAAACCGGTTCAACACCGGCCCTCCGGGCACTGTGGACAGAGTGCCGCACGCTCGAACCGCTTCGCGAGATCTACCATGAACTGGCGGCCGCACTACAGGAGACCGCGGATGTGGGCGAAGCACGAAGCCGTCTCCGCGAACGGACTGCCAGCTACTACCGCCTGCTTTACTCCTCGCGAGCCCGCCACGAACGCCTGCTCCTGGTGCAGCTTGCGGCAAGCGGATTCGTGAACCCGGCGCGCAAGACCGTTCTGCTGGAGCTGGAGCGATTGGGATTGGTGGTTACCTGCCCAAGGCCGCAAATCTTCAACCAGTCATTCGCTGAGTTCCTTCGGTCCGCCGAAGCGCCGGAAACGGTGGAAAAGTGGGAGAAGGAATCCGGCGAGAGCCTCTGGTCCCCCATCCGCAACGTGCTGGTACTGGCCCTGCTGGCCGTGGCCGCCGTGCAGTTGGGCAATGGCGACAAGACCCTTGAAACAATGGGCCAGGTGGGGGCCGGCCTGGTGGCTCTGTTCACAACAACGTTCAAGCTCTTCGATCTGGTGAACCGGAAGCATCCCGCGCGGGACGGAAAAGTAGAGGCGTAGCTACCCTTCGTGCGTGTCTTCGAGATACGTGTAGCCGTCCAACCCCTGCTCGTAGAAGCGAAGCAGCGCGCCGGACTCTCCATACCCGATCCGGCCTTCCCGTAGCGCCTGTTCAACGGACTTCCGGAAATGCTCCTTCAGGGACTTCGCGCTGAACTGAACGTAATCGAGCACTTCCTCCACCGTGTCGCCGTTGATCACCGCGTCCAGCAGCACTTCGCCACTCGCGCTCAGGCTGACATGCACGGCATTGGTGTCGCCGAACAGGTTATGAAGGTCGCCCAGAATCTCCTGGTAGGCGCCCACCAGAAATGCCCCCAGGTAGTAGCTTTCCCCGTTGAATGGGTGCAGCGGAAGTGTTTTCTTCACGTCGCGGCGGTCAATGAACTGGTCGATCTTGCCGTCGGAATCGCACGAGATATCGCCCAGCACCGCGTGGCGCGTGGGCCGCTCATTCAGGCGGTGCACCGGCATCACCGGAAAAAGCTGCTTCACGGCCCAACTGTCCGGCATGCTCTGGAACAGGGAAAAATTGCAGAAGTAGGTGTCGGAAAGCGTGGCGTCCAGGCCCTCAAACTCCTCGGGGTACGGATCCAGATGCTTCGCCATGCGCTGAATACGGCGGCTGATCGACCAGTAAATCTGCTCAGCCATACTCCGCTGTTCAAGCGACAGGTAACCCAGGCTGAACAGGTTCAGCGCGGAATCCAGCGCCTGCTGGGCGTCGTGAAACGCCTCCATCAGATTCTTCTGGCTCAGCGATTTGTACGTCTCAAGCAGGTCCACCAGCGGCTGCTCGGCGTCCGCCGGCAACTCGACGTGGATGTCTTCGTCGCCAAAGCCGCTCACGCCCAGCACATTGAAAATCAGAACGCTGTGATAGGCGGCGATGGCGCGTCCGCTTTCGGTGATGATCGACGGATGCTCCACCTTCTCTTCGTCGCAGACATTCTGAATGTGATAGACAACGTCGTTGGCATACTCCTGAAGCGTATAGTTCACACTCGACTCGAAGTCTGTCTGCGACCCGTCATAATCAATGCCCAGGCCTCCGCCGACGTCCATGAACTTCAACCCGGCGCCGCACTTCTTGAGGTCCACGTAAATCCGCGCCGCCTCGATCACCGCGCCCTTGATCTGGCGGATGTTGGTGATCTGGCTGCCCAGGTGGAAGTGCAGCAGTTCCAGACAATCTTCCATGCCGTTGGCGCGCAGTGTCTCAAGGGCCTGCAGCGCTTCGCTCACCGTGAGGCCGAACTTCGACCGGAAGCCGCCTGAGGATTTCCAGCGTCCTGAGCCGCGGCTGGCCAGCTTGACACGAATGCCTATGGCGGGCCGCACGCCCACCTTCTTTGCGTACTTCAGAATAAGGTCGAGTTCTGTGTACTTCTCAACCACCGGCGTGATGCGGCGCCCGATCTTGCGGGCCAGCATCACCATTTCGATGTACTCGTCGTCCTTGAACCCGTTGCAAATCAGGGGTGTGTCGTTGCCGGCGATACCCAGCACCGCCAGCAGTTCCGGCTTCGACCCGGCTTCCAGCCCGAAATTGAACGGCTTGCCGTACTCGTACACCTCCTCCACCACCTGGCGCTGCTGATTCACTTTGATGGGAAAGACACACCGGTAGTCGCCGCGATAGCCGTGCTCGGAAATCGCGCTCTGGAATGCCTGGTGAACTTCACCCATGCGATGCTTCAGGATTTCACCGAACCGCAACAGCAGCGGCGGATCAATGCCGCGCAAAACGAGCTTGTCGATCAGTTCCTTCAGATCAATGGACCGCTGTGGGTCTTTGTCGGGATGCACCAGCAGGTGGCCGCCGGGGCCCACGGAAAAGTAGCCCTTGCCCCAACTGTGCACGTCGTACAGTTCGGCGGCATCGGTGATGGTCCAGCGTTCAGCCGGGTCCCAGTTCGGTATCACAGCGTCGTTCAGCTTCAGCCCCAATGAATGTGTCCTCGCTCCATGGATCGGGAATCAGGATGAATCTTCAGTTTCGCCGGGAACGCCCCAAAGGGCAAGGGCGATTTTAGCTCAGGCCCGGCCGGGGATCGCAATCTCCAGCCAGGTGAGGCGGTTGCCGGTTTTAGGCGCCAGTTCCACCACGTTGTCGCCGGCGCCAAGCGCGCTACCAGGCGCTATGAAAATGCGGGCGGGACGCCCCGGACCGGGCTTGGGCAGTTCGCGCTGCCCCGCAGCGGAACAGGGCACGCCGTTCACCCGCACCTCCCCGTCAAACGGCGTGTCGAACACCAGACGGACCTCGGCCCCGCCACTCTCCGGCGCCGGTCCCGTGCCCAACCGGAAGCCACACCACTGTCCGGGTCTTAAGTCCGCCGGCAGGGTTGAGACGCGCGTCTCCCCAGGAGCCCACGTATCGGCGTACGTCACCACGTGGCGCCGCGCACGGCCGGCCAGCGTCTCAAGGCTCCCCACCTGCCGCAGCAGCGCCGGGTAATCCTCCAGACGCTCGATCGCTGTCTCGGAGTCCATGTAGTTGAACAGGTAAATCCGGTCCGCGCCGCGCTCAAGCATGGCCGCCGCGGCGCCACGCACGGTTTCCAGTGAGTTCGTCTGAAGCGGCGTGAACTCGTGATAAGGCCTGATCAACAGTTCCAGACCCGCCGCCAGGACCGTGCGCGTGCCGTCAAGCGCGCGCCTCCAGGTCTCAATGGGCAGATCCGTTTCAATCGACGCCCAAAATGGCGTCACCACCAGCATGTCAAGCAGGCCCTCGCGGCACCACACCACGGGGTCATATCCCAGGTTCAGCGCCGTTGTCGGACGCGACGGTACGCGCGCCCCCAGGCGGATGGCATGGCCGCGCCGCTGTTCCCAGTGGTTGAGAATGCCGCGCACCTCACGGGTAAAGTTGGTCAGCAGCACACGGCCGGCGGACTCGCGGCCCGGCTGAAAATGGTAGCCAAAGCGCATCCAGTCCAGTTCCAGGCCATCGAAGTCATAACGTTCCGCCAGTTCGCGCACCAGCTTCAAGTGGTACTCGCGCACTTCCGGGCGCCCGTAGTCCAGGGCGCGATCCGTCGTCCCTGAAAAACGGTGCGTCACGCGCCGGAACCCCGGATTCGCGCGCCAGAACTCACTGTGCATGAAGCTCTGCTCGTCATCGACATTGTGCAGATCGTTCATGCGCATCGAAAGCCAGCCCGCGATGCCATGCCTGCGTGCACGCTTGAGCCAGCGGGTGTAAACATCGATGCCATCGCGATTCAACTGCCATGCGGTGTGGATCCAGCGCCGCGCGGAGGCACGGGCCGCGGGCGCGGTGCTGCGAAGCAATGCCTGATCGTCGGCACCCTCAGGATCGTAGCCGCGCCAGATCGGATCCCAGACACGGCTCGCAAAGCTGGTGCGCATGGAGTTGGGCGAAAACAGCAACTCGCGCACCTGCGTGCCCGCGTACTGATCCACAAGCGCGTCCACCAGCTCCTCCGTGAGCGGCCTGCCGGCGCGGGTGAAGAAGAAGTGGCTGTTGTCTTCGTTCAGCGCGATGCCCGGCTGAGGCACGGTGGCGCCTCGCAACACCCCCGCCACCGCCCCCAGCACATAGCGCCGCGGGATCACAGGGACTCCCGCACAACGGGAAACTCGTACGGCTTACGGAGCTTCGACTCATCGGTCACCCGCACCGCCGGCGACATATAGACGTAGATGAGACCCCGGCGAGGCTTGTCGCTCGTGTTGGGGTCGCTGCGGTGCGCCGCTAGCGCGTGATGCAGGCAAATCGATCCCGCCTCGATCTCAATCGCGGTTTCCGGCAGCCCCTCCACCCGTGGATCCTCCGTTCGCAGCGAGTTCCCGTGCACCCCGGACGCCACATGGTGCAACCGGCCCAGCCTATGCGACCCCGGCAGGAACCTTACGCAGCCGTTCTCGCGCCTCGACTCATCCAGCGCGATCCAGAAGGTGATCATCTCCGGCGGGTCGAAAGGCCAGTACGGCATGTCCTGATGCAACGGCACCACGGAGCCCACGCGTGGCTGTTTGGCAAACATCTGGCTGGCATAGAGCCGCAGCGGCGCGCCCAGCAGCCGCGCGGCCACCTCTGTCATCCGCGCATGCCGTGCCAGATCCATGAAGGCTGTGTGGTAGCGGTGCATCCGGAACGCGTTGCGAAGGGTGCCAGGGGCCGTGTCCTTTTCCCAAGCCAGTTCCTCGGCGGGCATGTACTCAGCCTGGCCCGCGATGATGCGATCCACCTCCAGGTTCACGGCAGCCAGTTCCGCCGCCGAAAAGAACGCCGGCAGCACCGCGAACCCGTCGCGGTTGAATTCGGTGACAACTGTTTCGAGACTCATGCGTCAGGCAGTGGCGGCACGCCCGCGTCCGGCCGGCTGCTCGTCAAGCTTCGAGATCCGCCGCAACACCCGGATCAACCCGAAACCCAACAACACCGATGCCAGAGCGCCAACCGCCCGTAGCCCAGTGTACGGCAATGACCGCGTGGCGCCCAATACCACCACCGCCCCCAGAAGAAGACCCGGGGCCACCGCGGCCGACGAAACGCTGAAGACCCGCGCCATGAAGTGCGAATAGAGGCCAATGTAGCCCGTTGGCCCATCGCCCGGCAAGGAGTTTTCGAGCAGCCGGGCCAACTCATTGAGATGCGCCCAGAGGTAGAACTGGCAGAGCAGCAGGAACAGCGCGGCGCAATCCGTGGTGAGCGTTGCCGGGATGCCGAAACCGAACAGATCAATGGGCTCGTTCGCGGGTTCGTTGCTCATGAAACGCTCCCGGTCGCGCAGTTCCGCCACCAGATCGGCCAGCTTCCAGTCTTCGGGCTTCTCAATGCGATCGTGAATCTCCCGGAACACAGCGCGGAACTCATCCAGCGGCCACTGCCGGCGGCCATAGTAGTCGCGCACCACGCGCCGCGTCAACACCACGCGATCGCCCAGCCGCTCAAAGGAGACCGTGCAGTCGCCGTACACCGCTTCATCGCGCCCGGTCCATTCGAAAACCCCCACGCCCGCCTTCGGCGCCTCTGCCGGGGGCCGAACCTCATAATCCGCCGGGCCCGATTGGCAGGAGAGCCGGCCTCTGGGACGCAGGTCCGCACGGCGTCCAAAGGTCATCGAACTATCCCAACCCACATTTCCGTTTTGAGCCGCGCGTGCGAATCTCCTGGATGCTCGTCCGCATCAATATCGATAGGGGTTTGAAGGCAGCGAAGACCCCTGCGGAGGACAGCACCCAATGGGTGACAAACAAAACCAGCCCTTTCAGCTCTCGTTCAACGGCCTTCTCAAGATCGACTTCCAGGGATCGCGCGTTACTTCCGATGGTGGTCTGATCCTGGTGCGTGAGTTGGATGAACGGCTGGGCTTCGGTGCTCTCATTGCCCAACACCTGACTGACTCACGGCGCGGCAAGAATACCCAGCTTCCGCTGGCGGACCTACTGCGCCAGTCCGTCTACAGCCGGATTGCCGGCTACGAGGATGTCAACGATGCCGAGCGGCTCTCGCAGGATCCAACCTTCCGGCTGA
>Ga0194132_10001731_pt1 | contig 43365 bp, 41 predicted proteins | sample TA2KigOf80mmetaG_FD_148612 | JGI IMG/M metagenome (GOLD analysis project Ga0194132, IMG submission 148612) | Freshwater microbial communities from Lake Tanganyika, Tanzania - TA2015054 Kigoma Offshore 80m | ecosystem: Environmental > Aquatic > Freshwater > Lake | place: Tanzania: Lake... | reverse complement strand
GTGATCGCTCCGGCGCTGAGCCTCCGCAAATTCCTCCGTCGCGGACGGGCGATTGCGCGCGCGTTGCGGGTGATCCGTCCAAACCGCCTGATGCAGATGAGTCGCATGGCAACTATCCTTGCCAGCCCTTAGGTTAATGCTTATGGCCGCGTGCCCTCACGCGGCGTACGGTCGCGGATTCAAGCTCAGTATGAAATACCCGGGCTAGAGCCCCCAGAAAGCTCACCGGGTCTGAACCTTCCTTAAAACGTCGCACCTTCATTGACGCCAACGACTTGCACGCCTAAAACGCCTCAATGGAGGTTGGGGACTCCAACCCAGCCGTTCGCGCAACACGGGCATCAGACCGTTTTCTCTCTCGCCCCGCGAGGCACCAGTGGGGCGAGAGCCGGAGAGAGGGGCATCCTCAGCCTCAGACATCCTGACCTGGGGTGGAATACCCCTTGAACCGCATTCCCGAAACGGAACTCACCACCTCCCAGTCGATCACGAAGCCCGGGGCGGGACTGTTCTGGGCGAACAGGCGGGTGATGCCTTGTTCAATGGGTGCGGCCCTTCCGGCCACGGCGATGGAATCGCGCTCGGGCGCGGGCGGGATTTGGGCGCGGAGTTGGGGTGAGGGGGTTCGGTCCAAGGATCGCCGCTGCCAAAACGCTTGCACCAGAGGGAGTTTCTCCAGTTCTTCCCGGGCGGACTCGATCTCGACGGCTTCGAAGAGAATGGTTCTGCCCTCAATATTGACCAAGCGCTTTGCAACTGGGATGGATCCCGCCAGACGAGGCGCACCCAAGGCAAACGCGCGTCCGGGTCCCATGCTCATCTCGCCAAAGTCGAGGTGTTCATCTTCCAGATCGGGTTCGACTATGGCGGCGCGTTTTTGCGCGTCTTTCTCTTCCTTCAATTTCTGCACCGTCTTCTGGACCGGCGGCAGCTCCAGCCACTCGGTCATCACCTCGATTCGGCATCCCGGTTCTTGGAAATCGATCGGAATGGAAGGCTGTTCATGGAAGATGATGTCCTGCTCAAGTCCTGAGGATTTGTAAGTGTATCTTATCGACGCGTCGATCGTATCAAAGGCGCGATGAAACTGAACTTGGTTGGGAGAGATCAATTCTCCGACGCAATCCTGGACCTCGGCGATGAGTTCACTGGCACCGGTGGTGGGGTTGTAAAGGCTGAGGCCCAGCACATGTCCGCGCAAGCGATGGCCGTCGGGCGTGAGCAGATCGACCGCGCCGGGTTGCTTGGGGTTGTTGGAAAGGATGACTTGGTGAGGGCCGGAGGCAGCCACGGCGTGGCCGTTGACGATCTGAAACTCCTCCATTGTAGGAAGCCATTGGCCTTGGCCGGTGCGAAAATTCAAGCCCGACGCGATTTCCACATAGCCACCCATGAATTCCTGCCCGGTGACAGGATCCTGGATGGGATTGGGATGGAAGCGGTGGTGAGGTCCGGCCGGAGTGCTGGCGTCGTAAGGGACTCGCTGGGGTGGAGATTCGGTGGTTGTGGGGGCGGCAAAAGCCGGTAGGGAAACGGAGAGGAAAGCGAGGAGAGCGAGGGATTTCATAGGAAGAAAGCGGGAAGGCGAGGATCCGAGGCGGAGGGGCGAAGCAGCGTAACGACCAGTCCGATCCGAGCCAGCCGGGCCGGTTAAGCACGGCCCGGGCCGGACAAATTTTGAGCGCTGCAGGCGCACGCCAGTTTTCGTCTGAAGACCTCCCTCTTCCATCTTTCCTTAAGAGTTCCTGCGGGAGGATTAGTGAATGCGGACCCCACCCCCCGCAGAGGATTGCAAGATATTTGATGAAGAAATGCAGCCATTCTCATTTTGACAGGTAGGGCGCGCACTCCGCTGCGCGCCGCTCTTGGACACAGCCGGTCTCGGCGCGCAGCGGAGTGCGCGCCAAACTTTGCTCCAGGCAAAATGAGAACGGCCGCAAAACGCATGAGTTGCGCCCTTCCCAACGGCTCCGGTAGTCTGCCGCCCATGGCTGTGCCTCCCGATTATCACATGCACACCCCGCTTTGCCATCACGCGGTGGGCGAGCCCACCGAGTACGCCGCGAGCGCCAAACGGGCCGGCCTGGAGGAAATCGGAATCTCCGACCACAGCCCCATGATGCGGGATGATTTCGACGATTGGCGCATGAGCCGGGACGATCTCGACCCCTACGTCGAAAAAGTCCGCCGCGCTCAGCGCGATCATCCCGATTTCCGGATCCGCCTCGGCCTCGAAGTCGATTATCTGCCGGGTCACGAGGATTGGATTCGCGAAATCGCCGCCCGTCATCCGTGGGATTACCTGATCGGTTCGGTCCATTACGTTTCCGATTCTTGGGACCTGGACAACCCGAAAAAGCTCTCGGAATGGAAGAAGCGCCCGCCGTTCGAGGTTTGGAGCGCCTACATCAACCGGCTGACGCAGGCCGCCGCGTCCGGCCTGTTCGACTTCATCGGCCACGCCGATTTGTGCAAAAAGTTTTGTTATTACCCGGAGCAGGATTGCACCCCGCTCTTCCGGCATTTCCTGGAAACCGCCAAGCGAGCCGGCGTGGCCATCGAAATCAACACCGCCGGCCTGCGGAAGGATTGCAAAGAGATGTACCCCAGCCCCGCCATCCTGGCCATGGCCGCCGAAATCGGGGTCGGATTGGTTTTTGGATCGGACGCCCACGCGCCCGGGGAAGTGGGCATGGATTGGGCCGCCGCGGTGGAGTTGGCCAGACGGTCGGGCTTCACCCACGCGCTTCGATTTCAGGGACGACGGTCCGAACCCTACGCCCTGTAGCGGAACGCTTGTGCAGGAGGACGCTCCATTTGACGCCGTCGTGATCGGCGGGGGGCCTGCGGGCTCGACGGCCGCTCACTACCTCTCCAAAGCGGGCAAACGAGTCGTGTTGCTGGAGAAAGACCCGTTCCCGCGCTTCCACATCGGGGAATCGCTCCTGCCCTACAACCGCCGCATTTTCGACGAACTGGGTGTTTGGGACACGCTGGTGGCCTCCGGCTTCCCCAGGAAGTGGGGCGCCCAGTTCCACACCTCCAATGGCGCCCAGAAAGCGGCTTTCGATTTTCGGGCCGGACGTTTCAACCGCTATCAGGATGCGCTTCAGGTTGAGAGGTCGCGATTCGACCATCTCCTCCTCCAGGCTTCCGAACGCGCCGGAACCTCCGTGAGACAAGGCTGGCAGGTCACTCGTCTGTCGGAGACCAAGGGTGGCTTCGGGGTCGAATGCCGCCGTCCTGATCAAACGATGGAATCCCTCCGGGCGCGCTTCGTCGTCGATGCCAGCGGCCGCTCGAATTTCTCGGGCAACCAGGAAGGCGCAAAGATTCCCCACCCCCGGCTTCGCAAGCTCTCGATCTTCGGACATTTTTGCGGTGTCCGCCTCGACGAGGGCGAGCGCGCGGGCGACACGGTGATCATCCGGCTTCCTGAGGGCTGGTTTTGGATCATTCCCATCGGCGGGGAGAAGGTCAGCGTGGGCTGTGTTTTCGAGAAGGCAGCCTTCGTCCCGGGATCCCACGCTCCGGCGGAAGCATTCTGGAAACGGGTCGAATCCAGTTCGGTGCTCAAGGAACGGCTGGCCCGCGCGGAGCTTTTAGGCGAGCTCCAGGTGACGACGGACTTTTCGTATCGCAACCGCGGCTTGGTCCGCGGCCGGCTCGTCCGGGTGGGTGACGCGGCGGGCTTCATCGATCCCATTTTTCCTCGGGAGTTTTTCTCGCCATGGATTCCGCTCGCGCCGCGGCTCTCGGCCTCCTCGAGGCGCTGGATCGACCGGATGGATCCCCGGGTCCCGTCTTGCAGCAGTACGAGAAGCGGTTGGGGCAGGCGATGGATTTCTATCTGAAGATGGTGGAGGGGTTCTACACGGTGCCGTTTATGGAAGTGCTGCTGCATCCGCATCCGCGCTGGGGTCTGGCTGCCGCGGTCAATGCGATGCTTGCAGGAGATGTCGAAGCGGGCTGGCCCATTCGCTGGCGGCTCTCGATCTTTTTGCTGCTCGTCCGGCTCCAGCGGCACATACCCATCGCTCCCAAGCTCCAGTTCTGATGGACTCGCAAATCCGTTCTTTCGCTCGTTCAAACCCTCCCGGTTTGCTGGCGATGATCTTGCTCGTTCTGATGTGTCAGACAAATGGGTGCTTCCACGCTCGCCCGTCACCGGCTCGCGCTTCGCCACAATCTTGACCCCTCCGCTTGTTTGGCCAAGCCGCCTGGATGCCGCCCGGCAACACGGAATGGTGGGCGGGCGATCTGGTGGTTTATCTCGACTCGGCAACGGACCGTTCCCTGATCGTCTTCTCGAAGGGCCCGGTAGTCCTCTTCCGTTTTGAAGGCGAGGGCTCGCAGGGACGTTATGTCGTCCCGGCGCGGGGAGTGGTGCGAAGTGCCTCCGGTGCCGCCCTGGATTCCATCCTGCCCTGCCAACTCGCCGCCGCCTGGAAGGACGGCACGCCCGCCGCCGGGTGGACTTGGAGAAAGCCTGGTCCAGACACCTTCGAGCTCGAACGCGCCGCCACGGGTGAAAAACTGCATGGCTATCTCGCTTCGCCATGAGCCGGCGCGCCTCCGCATGTTCTTTGGCGGGTTTGCTCCTGCTGTGCTGGTGGGCGTGGACTCGGGGCCGGCTGGATACCGAGGTGCTTGGGCTCTTGCCCCCGGATTTGGCTTCGGTTCAAGGATTGCGTCTTCACCAGCAACACTTTCAAGCGGACGGGGAAGTGCTGATTCTGCTGGAGCACGAGGACGCCGATCAACTGGAAGCCGCCGCCGAATCGCTCGCGAATCACTTGCGAGCCCGGCCCCGGCTCATCTCGGCCGCCTCCTGGCGTCCCGTGTGGGCTGAGTCCCCTGATCAATGGGCCTCTTGGATCGCTTACGGCTGGTACAATGGACCGCCGGAACCATTACAGACCTTGTTCGACCGGCTGCAGTCACCGCGGTTGGAGGAGTCACTGGCCACGGCACTGAACCGACTCCGCGAATCGGCTTCTCCGGAGGAACTGGCTCGTTTGGGATACGACCCATTGGGACTCGCCCCGTTGACCCGGGAGCAGACGGAGCACCGGCCACGCGGATTGGATGCGTTCTCCGCTTCCGCCGGACAAGTGCGTTGGATTCGCGTGCGAGCGCGGGACGCGTCGCGTGATTACAATTCCGCCGCGTTATGGATCCGGGAACTCCGGGCCGAGATCGAGGATTGGCGCCAGCGGACCGCGGAGTTCGGCGGCATCCGCACTTCGATGACGGGAACCCCGGTGTTCACCGCTGAGATTTCCGAAGTGATGAGGCGCGACATGGCTGGATCCGTCGCCGGCACCACGTTCATCATCGTCCTGCTCTTCGGTTTGGCGCATCGCCGTTGGAAACCCCTGTTGCGATTGGTCGCCCTGCTCGTCCTGACCATGGTGCTCGCCGGAACGGCCGGCGCGATCTGGTTTCAATCTTTGAACGTGGTCAGCCTCGGATTCGCGGCGATTTTGGCCGGCCTGGTTGTGGATTACGGAGTGGTTTTGCAACAGGATTTGGAGCGAGGTTCAACGTCCGCCGAGGCGCGCCGCCGGGTTGGGCCGGGGATCCTTTGGGGCGCGCTGACCACGGCGGTCGCATTTTTCTGCCTGCATTTGAGCGGACTGCCGGGTCTGGGCCAGTTGGGCACGCTGGTGGGCTTCGGAGTTCTCATCGGCGCCGGCGTCATGATCGGGCTCTTTCCCGAAGCCACGCCTCGATGCTTCCAGACCAACTCGAGCGTGAACTTGGCCACCGCCTCGAAGGAGACCGTGCCCGTCAAAGACGCGGGTCAGACCATGAGGGAATGGAGATGGCAAACGATTTCGACGATCCTCTCCGTCGGAGCGCTGCTGGGTTTGCTGGGCGTTCTCGTGGCGCGCGGCTGGCCGCGATTCGATCCATCCACTGACGCCCTGCGCCCATCCGAAGGCGAGGCTTATCGAACCTGGGACCGACTCCGCCAGGCCGCCGCCACGAACATGGCGGAGCCGTATCTCCTCATCGCCCGAGGCGCATCCGATGCGGAAGTTCGGGTGGCGCTGGAAAAAATGTCGGTGGCATTGAAACAAAGCGGTGCGGAAGCTCCAGCCGACACCGTGTTCCCCATCGATTTCTGGCCGAATCCAGCTCACCAAGCTGCGAATCGTGAACGCGTCCGGATGCTTGTTCAACAGAAGGAAGCCCTCGCGGATCTCATCCGCGCCGCCGGATTCACCGAGAAAGCAATTCTGCTGCAGCAGAGCGTCTTTGCCGCCTGGAGCCAGGCGCTGCAAGAGCCACGCTATCATGTGCCGCACGATTCCGTCAGTCAGGAGATCATGTCCCGATTTCGTTCGGCCCCGGACCATGAATCCGTGGCTCTGGCCGTGGCCTGGCCTGCGTCCAAGGTCCACGTGGGGGCTCGCCCCGCTTGGGTAGGCGAGCTCCTGAAGATCCCCGGCTGTCACGTCACGCGTTGGTCGATGCTCGCGGAAGATCTGGCAGGACTCCTTCGTGAAGAACTTTGGCCGGTGCTGACACCGGTCCTGATTTGCGTCCTCGCCGCATTGGGTCTGACGTTTCGTTCCGTGCTTGAGTGGATCCTGAGTGTGATGGCCCTGGCTCTCTCGGTCTTGGCCCTCTTGGGCATGATGCAGGTTGCGGGTTGGTCCTGGAACCTGATGAATTTCATGGCGATTCCTGTGCTGCTCGGTGCGGGAGTCGATTATTCCATCCACATGCTGCTGGCCTTGCGACGTGATGAGGAGCAAGCCGTTTCCGGGTCCGGGAGCCCGGGAGCGGCATCGGAGGGGCCCGATCAGGCGCACGCGCGATCTATGACGAAGGCCGTCTGGTTGTGTGCCGCGACGACCATGGCGGGTTTCGGTTCACTGGCGTGGGCGGAGAATCGCGGACTGGCCAGTCTGGGCAAGCTGTGCTCAGTCGGCATCCTCGGGGCGGCTTCAATCTCCACCCTCTTGATACCTCGCGTCCGGGTTCAGCTTCGCCGCCGCTTCCCCCTGGCCAAGCAGAAGGTCAGACCGCCTTGCTATTATTCAGGATGGGTATGGATCCAGGCCGCACGACTGGCGGCGCGGCTTCCGCGCGTCCTAACCTCGACGGTTCTGAGATCGTTTTGTCGGCTGGATCGAACATGGAACCGGCAAAGATTTGAGAGGGTCCGCCACAATCTCGAACCGCTCTGTGCCGGCGATTTGCGGGAGGCGGAACATCAGGCACGCGCGCTTTACGACCAATTCGCCGAGAAACTGGCGGACCTCCTGCGCTTGGAGGGTGGGCGGGAAAGCATTCCCGCCGCGAGTTGGCATGGCCGGGAACGTTTCGAGGCATCCCTGGCTCAGGGCCGGGGGGTGTTGTTGGTGACGATGCACCTGGGTAATTGGGAGCTGGGAGCGGCATGGCTGGCCGCGGCCGGCCGGGAGGTTTGGGTGGTCACCGCGCCCGAACCGGATCCTCTGTTGACGGCTTGGAGGGAGGCGGCCCGGGCTCGCCGCGGTGTTCGCACTTTCGTTTTAGGGCGGGGCGACTTTGCATTTCTGGAACTGATCGAGAAACTTCGACAAGGCCACTGCGTGGCGCTCTTGCTCGACCGCACGGAGGTCAAGGGCAACAGTGTCGTGACCTGCTGCGGTTCGTCCTTGGCGATTTCTCCGGCCCCAGCGTTGCTTGCGCAAGCCTCGGGATGCGTTGTGTTGCCTGTGGCCGTGGTGCGTGAGGCTTCAGGTTACGCGGTCCATCTCCTTGAATCTCCCGGGATCCATGGCGATGCGTTGGCGTCTCCCTCGGGCCGCCATGGTTTTCTCCAGCAGTTGACGCATTCGTTCGAGCCCCTGCTCAAGCGTTATGCTTCCCAATGGTTCCAATTCGTTCCCGTGTGGGAACGCCAAACTCCCTCCAGCTTGAACTCGCAGGGGGGATCGGACAACCCTTGAGGCGTCACGTGCAAGCCACAACATCACCCGTGGCGCCTTCTGCAGACAGGCGGTCTCCATGGTGGGGCGTGGGGCGGGTTCGCCAACCCAGTGCCTCGCCCACCTCCATGCTCGGCCGCGGGTTCCCGATCCTCGGCCCCCTCGCGAGAGGATTCTATCGGCAATGCATCGTGGTCGTCTTGACCGCATGGCTCGCGCCTTCGACCTTCGCGGCTGCTGCCGTCGAGGCGGCGGAGAAGGTGCGTTGGGAAGAGTGGTGGCAGGCGCAGTCTCAGATCCGCACATGGCAGGCGGAGTTCGTGCAGGTCCGAACATTGGCAACCGTGAGCGTGCCCTTGGAGACGACGGGGCGGGTATGGTACCAGGCGCCTGACTTTTTCAGATGGGAACTGGGAGAACCGGCGAAGACCATTGCCCTGCGGTCGTCCAACACGGTCTGGATCATCTATCCCAAACTGAAACGCGCCGAGCGATATGGCCTTGGTGCCGGCGGTGGATCGGCGTGGGCGCAATTGTCCGCCTTGTTTGAAGCGGGCTTCCCGCAGTCCAAAGCGGACTTGGAAAAGCGATTCCGCCCGATTTCCATGACGCGATCCAACGAACTCAGCCTACTGTTGCTGGCGCCCCGGGCCGCCAGCGCGCGCCGATTCCTGCCGGAACTGCGCTTGGGCTTGGCGGGTGATCCACCCACCCTTTTGTTGACCCTCCTGCGCTTGTCCGACGGCTCCACCATGGAAAACAGATTCCAAAGGCAAACCGTCAACACGGGCTTGCCGCCGTCCGTGCTGGAGTTTCCCTCCCTGGAAGGTTATGCCATTCGGGCCGCCGGCGCCGCGACCTCCGTCCCATGAGATCGCCCCTCGAATCTGCACTGGACGCGCTTCCTCACGGTCCTGAATTCCGATTTGTGGATCGATTGCTCGAATGGGTTCCGGGCCACTCGGGGGTTGGTGCTTACCGGATTCCTGAGACGGCTCCCTATCTGGCGGGGTATTTTCCGAACCGTCCGCTCATGCCCGGCGTGCTGCTCGTGGAATGCGGCGCGCAAGTGGCAGGCGTGGTGGCGCAGCATGATCCTCAGCAGGCTCGGATTCCCAATCTGAAGCTGGCCTCGATCCGTGCCGCCAAGTTTTTAGCCCCTGCTCGGCCCGGAGATTTGCTCCACATTCACGCGGTTGTGCGTGTTCGCATGGGATCTTTGGTGCAAGCCTCCATCCGCATCTGCGTGGGGGAACTCGCCGTGATGGAGGCCGAGTTGGTTCTTGGGGGTGAAGAGATCGGCTCGACGCCATGAGGTGGATGGGGAAGTTCTTCGCCGCTTTGACGAGGCTCACCCGTTTCAGTTCCGAGCCCGTCGCGCGCATCAAAGTCATTGTCACCGGCCCCGCGCCCCTGGGAGCATGGCGGGCGCATTGCTATGGGCCTGCGTGACACACCCGCCCCTGCCTGCACGAGACCTTGGCGAATCATCCACTCGGAAGCCTCGCTGGGCTGGGGTGGAGAGGAAAGGCGCATTTGGGCGGAGTTGGCCGGATTCCGGAAGCGCGGCCATCACGTGGGTATCCTCGCCCCGGAGCAAGCCCGGATCTTCAGCGAAGCAGCTCAGGACGCCATGACGCGTGAGCGGCTGTCCGAGAGGAAGTGGATTTTCCCGTTTGACGTGCTTCGCGCCGCGCGGTTTTTGACGCGTTTCCAAGCCGACATCGTCAATACGCACAGTTCCCGTGACGGCTGGATCGTGGGATTAGCCGCGCGATGGGCGCGCACGCCCCTCGTCATTCGTTCCCGTCACTTTGACGTGCCCGTGCGAAATCCCTGGCTCAGTCAGTATGTTTATCGCACCTTGGCCGATCATCTCATCACCACGAGCCCCAAAGTCGCCGACGATTTCCGGCGGCTTTTCCACCTCCCGCCGGATCGCGTGGATGCCTTGCCGACCGGCGTGGATTTGGCTCGATTTTCCGCGACAGGACCCAAAGCCAGCTTCGATTTCCCCACTTCCGAACGCGGCCCCACCGTGGGCATCATTGGAATCATCCGCCGGGCCAAAGGTCACACCTTTCTCTTCGACGCTTTGAAGCAACTGGCGGACAAGGGACGGGCGATGAACTGCGTGGTGGTTGGGGAAGGCCCGAACCAGCCAGCCGTCGAGGCCCGGGCGCGGGAGTTGAGATTGAGAGACCGGATTCGATTTCTGGGCACCCGGGACGATGTGCCGGAGATCTTGAGAGGGTTGGATGTGCTCGCGATCCCGTCCTTACACGAGGCGATTCCCCAAGTCGGGTTGCAAGCGCTGGCGGTGGGAACACCGGTGGTGGCGAGCCGGGTCGGCGGCCTTCCCTCGATCATTCGAGAAAACGAAACGGGCCGGCTTTGTCCTCCGGGAAACGCGACGGCCTTGGCCGAGATGTTGCAAGCCACCTTCGATCGTCCCGAAGAAACACGCACCTTCAGCGCGAAGGGTCAGCAGATGGTGATGCGCGAGCACACTGTGGAGGTCATGTTGGATCGTTTGGGGCGCATTTATCACCGCTATCTCGACGGGCCTCTCGGACGTTGAGGGTGCATTGCGCGAAGTGGCGGAGCGGACGGGTGCCGGGGATGGCGCCCCCCCAGCAGCCTTCCATACCACCGGACGTTCAGGGTCGCAGCTTGAGCCGGTTCTTGCGGATGCTTGCGGCCAAAAATGAAAATTGCCGCGCTTGCCAACGAGTCCATCCCCCGGGAGACTTCATCTCAACAACGTACTCGGGGTGTATTGAACTGAAAGCGGCGGGTTCCAAATCAAGCACGACCGGCAAGGCGCGCGACGCTCGCAAGTCGGACGCCTCCCAGTCCCCTTTCTCGGAGGTCGAAGCCTGGAGATCGGCCGGACCCGGCTGGCAGCCGATTTACGGCAGTTTCCATGGCACCGGATTCAGCTTCGAATGGCACGATTTCACCCCGAAATCCGATTTCGATTGGGCGGCGACCTTCCATCCCGGTTCGCTGGAACTTTGCCTGAACTTCTCTGGCACAGGGGTCGTTTTCACCTCCGGCGGAGAGTGCCGGTTCGATCCTCCATCCGCCGGATTCTATCGCACGGCGGGGCAGAAATCGAGAGCCACGCGGCTGGGAGGCCAGCACCATCAGTTTCTCACCATTGAATACTCGAGACCCTTCCTCAACCAATCCCTGCCAGGATTAAGCGCCTCCCTTCACCCCATCGCGAGAGATCTGATGGAGGACCGGCCCGCCGGCGAACCTTGCGTGGCAGTGACCCGGCTGGCGCAACCCGCCCGCCTGATGGTCGAATCCCTGCGGCATCCGCCCGTGTCCGCCTCGGTCCATCCGATCTGGTATCAATGCAAGGCGATCGAATTGGCGGTCACCTTTCTGGTTCAACCCCCGGAGGGAGAAGAATTCTTTTGCACCCGCCAGCAACGACTGGCCCAGGAACGCGTGGAACTCGTCGCTTTTTTGCTCAAACAGAACCTCGTGGAACCGCCGCCCCTGGAGGAACTCGGGCGCAAAATCGGATGCAGCCACTTTTACCTGAGCCGGATATTCTCGGCGCAAACCGGCCAGACCATCTCGCAGTATCTGCGCGATTTGCGTTTGGAGAAGGCGGCGGAACTGTTGCGCCAAGGGGAACACAATGTCACCGAAGCGGCGATGGAAGTCGGCTACTCAAGCCTCAGCCATTTCAGCCAGGCCTTTCACGAGAAATTCGGATGCTGCCCCGGTCTCTATCCGGTCCGCACCTCATCTCAAAAATGAACCGAGCCGCGAAGCGCGGATCGAAACCCCCGCCCCGCCCGTCTCGAACTTCCGAAATTCATCGAGTGGTGCTCAAGCGATAGACCCGGGCTGGCGAGGCCACTTGATCCACGATCACGAAATGGTTTCGAAATGGAAAGGCCGGCAGCTCGAACAAACTGAACCATGTCGCCTCCGACCGATCGGGGCGGAATCGCAGTGCGTCATCCGAATACTGCAGGGCGTAATTCAAGTCCGGGAGGGTGTCGAAGTGAATGGTCACCGCGTCCGGACCCAACCGCTCAATCTTGTCGATGCGCGGAACCTCATCCGACCCCAGGGCGAGACCCAGCACCGCAAGGCTGAGAGCTGCCGCCGCACGGAGTGACGCGCTGCGAACTCGCCAGGATCGCGTGGCGGTCTTCCCGGAGTGAGTTTGAATCTGCCTGGACTGTGGAAAATGCATGATCACCACGGAGCGGGAGCTTAGGAATCGAGCCCACGAAAAGCAAAGTCCGAAGCGTTCATTTGGGATTGGCCGCCGCGATCGCCCGGGCTTCAATGGCGGCATGAAATTCCCAGCCTGCTTCTATTCCTTTCCTTTGGCCGCATCATTGATCCTGTCAGGCCGGGCTGGGAACATGACCTTCGCCGAAGCAACGCCGGGGACCGCGACATCCGCCCCGCCTCCCGCGCGCAAGCTGCCTCCGCCGCGATTGGAACTGCCCCGGGTGGATTTGACGATCGACGGACGACCCGCCTTTCTTTTCCTTCCCCCGGAGTCCCAGCGGCGCAGCCCGCAGCCTTGGATTTTTTACGCCCCGACATTACCGGCTTATCCCGACGAAGCGGAACGTTGGATGCACGAACAATTCCTGGCCGCCGGGGTCGCCGTGGCCGGCGTGGACGTGGGCGAGGCCTACGGAAGTCCCGCCAGCCATCGCGCCTTCGACGCGCTTTACGATGAACTCACTCTCCGGCGTGGATTTGCACGCAAGTCTTGCCTCTTCGGGCGAAGCCGCGGAGGACTTTGGGTGAGCAGCTGGGCGTTGCATCGGCCCGACCGTGTGGCGGGCATCATCGGGATCTATCCGGTTTACGATTTCCGCACTTATCCGGGCGTCACGAATGCCGCACCCGCCTACGGCTTCACTCCAGCCGAACTCACGCGTCGGGTGGCGGAGTTCAATCCCATCGCCCGGGCTGGAGTGCTGGCGCGCGCCCGCATCCCTTTTGCTCTGATTCATGGCGACGATGACAAGGTGGTACCTCTGCGGGATAACTCGGAAGCCCTGCGGGAGGCTTACCAACAGCTTGGCGTGGGTGAACTGGTGCGCCTCATCGTCCTGCCCGGGCAGGGGCACAGCTTCCACGAACCTTACTTTCGCTCCCGCGAACTGGTCGATTTCGCCATCGAACGTTCGAAAGCAGGCGCTCGCTAGTGGGCTGTTCATGAATTGGGTGGGCATTTGTTGCGCCGCTTGGGCGGTTCTGGCTCGGCGCGACGAGGGAGCATACCCGCCAGCGGTCTGTGACCGAGGAGCAGCAACGCCAGAACCGCCCAAGCGGCGTGAACGCCCCGGCGCTGGTGCGCGTATCACCGGGAATCAAGGCTTCCCATTTTCCGGGCGGATACGATAAAGTCCCCCCATGAGCCCTCAACTTGGATACCGATTTTCCCGCCGCACCTTTCTGCGTGGGGTGGGCGTGACGATGGCCTTGCCGTGGATGGAGTCGCTGCCGGTGTGGGGCGACGTGACGGCAGGATCCCGCGCCGCCAGCGGGCCGCCCACGCGGCTGGCGGTCCTTTTCGCGGGGAACGGATTCCACTCCAAGGAATGGTGGGCCCGCGGCTCCGGAGAAACCATGGAACTGGGCGCGGTGTTGAAACCGCTCGAGCCGTTTAAGAGAAAATCGCTGCTCGTCACCGGCCTCTACAACGAGGAAGCGCTCAAGGGAAACATCCACAGCTCGCAAACGGGGAATCTGCTCTCTGGCGCGCCCCTGGCCTCCGGCGGAGAAATCAAGTCGGGTACGAGTTTCGACCAGGTATTGGCCCAAAAGATCGGGCATCAAACCAAGGTTCCCAGCCTCGTCCTGGCTTGTGAGAAAGCCAATTCCTCGGTTCACAAGAACTATTCGATGATTTACAGCTCCCACATTTCGTGGAGCTCGCCGACCACGCCCACGCCGCTTGAATTGTATCCCGCCCTCGCTTTTGACCGCCTGTTCCGCTCGGGATCGAGCCAGGGCGACAAAAGCGTGTTGGACGCGGTCTTGACCGAAGCTTCCAGCTTGCGCGGCAAACTGGGTTATTCCGATCGGGGCAAACTCGACGAATACCTGGCCTCCGTCCGTGAGGTGGAACAGCGCATCGAAACCGCCGGCAAGGAACGCAAATTGCAGGGATGGCGTCCCGCATCGGCCGAGCCCAACATCCCGCGTCCGCCCGATGGCATTCCCCAGGATATCGACGAGCACATGCGGTTGATGTGCGATATCCTGGTCTTGGCCTTTCAGACCGACACCACGCGGTTCTGCAGCTTGAAACTCAACAACGACCATTCCTCGCTGCGTTTCCCAAAACTGGGGGTGGACTACATGATTCACCACTTGCTTTCGCACAGCGACACGGCGGATTGGCTCAAGGTCAATCAATTCTTCGTGGAACAGATGGCCTACATCGCTCGGAAGTTGGACTCGATCCAGGAAGGGGAGCGAACCGCTCTGGACAATACGCTGCTCATGATGTGTTCCAGCATGCTCACCGGAAGCCACGACGCGACGCAACTCCCCGTCATGATGGTGGGAGGAGCGGGTGGAAGATTGCAGACCGGGCGCGTTCTCGATTACCGGGGCAAACCCAACCGCAAAATGTGCAGCCTGTTCCTATCGCTCATGGACAAATTCGAGGTTCGTCTCGATCGTTTTGGCGATTCGGAAGCGCGGCTGGCCGAGATCTGACCGATCCTGTTACCCGGGATATTGGCCCGAGATGTAGTGCTCCAACTGGTCGATGGCGCTCCCCTGCGCGTTAATCAGCCAGTTGACGAGGTCGCCGATGGAAACCACGCCGAGCACTTCGTCCCCGGCGAGAACCGGCAAGTGTCGAACCTTGTGCGCGGTCATCAAGCGCATGCATTCCTCCACAGTGTGCTCCGGCGAGGCGTGGATCACGGGCGAGCTCACGATTTCGCGCACGGACGGTTGCCGGGACGGATCACGGCGCAGTGGGTCACCTGGGTGGGCGCGAAGTGGTGTCCGTGGCCTTGATGACTCCCGTGCCCCGCAGCACGCCTCCAGTCAATTCCAGCATACCCGCGCCACTCGCACGTGTTTCCGAGTGGGAAGAGCGTCCGTGGAAAGGCTATTTCTTCTTGGAAGCCTGTTGGCTGGCGATGGCCTGGTTTTTCTTTTGCGTCGCAACGTTGGCCTTCACCTGCTTTTGCGAGGCTTTCTTCTGATTCGATTTCGGAGATTTATCGCCCAGGAGCTTGATGCGGTTTCGGAATTGTGACGCCCCGCCATGTTCGTTTCGCCGGGGCGGACCGCAACCTGACGTCTCCGGACGTTTTTGGAAATCAAAGGCTGGATCTTTCCCAAGCACGCCGGCTCCCAAAATCGCCAAGTCCTCGGCGATCCAATGCGGACGAACTTGATCCAAAAGATCCGCGCGGCGGCCATGTTCCCACGCGGCAAAAGCCGCCAGCTTGAACAAATCGCCGCGGGCTTCCCGTTGCGCCAGCAATCCGCCCGCCATGCCCGCCAGCACGTCTCCCGTGCCGCCTTGAGCCATCGAGGGCGATCCAGTTCCATTGATGCCCAGGCTGCCGGTGGTTCGCCCGATCAAAGTGTGGCGGCCTTTGAGGATCACCCAACTTTGGCCAAAAGTTTTTGAAACCTCTCGCAAAGTTTCAGGCCTCCCTCCCTGCACCTCCCCAGCCGTGATGCCGATCAACCGCCCTGCTTCACCAGGATGGGGAGTGAGAAGGCGGGGCTCGCGGCTCTCGACCCTCCCCTGCGGCAGCCAGGCAAGAGCGCTGGCATCCACCACCATGGGCAAATCAAGGCGCTGCCAACAGCGCGCAATCGCTTCCTGAAGAATCTCACACTCGGGCGCAGCCAGCCCCGGTCCCACAACCAAACTCGTCGCCGAGGCAGGGATGGAGTCCACCCCCTTCCACAGACCCACCAGCGGCGCAGCCATCTGCGCCGCCACGGCGGAGTAGACGGATGGAAGCGTCAGCACAGTCACCAACCCTGGTCGCATCGAAAGGGCACCACGCGCCGCCAACACGGCGGCACCATGGTATCCCAGGCTCCCGGCCAAGATGACCGCATGCCCGTGGCTGCCCTTGTGCGAAGAAGAGGCCCTTTGCGGAGGATATCCCGCGAAATCTCTTTCCTCCAGCCAGACGGGCGCGCCCGTCGCAGGCACGGGCGGCTCGATCAATCCCACACCATTGAGCACTTCAAGCCGTCCGACCCACGGCGAAGCAGCCTCCACGATCAAACCCGGCTTCGGCGCGCCCACCGTCAGTGTGTGCGTCGCGTGAATGGCCTCTCCCAGCGGTTGACCGCTGTCAGCATCCAATCCCGAGGGGACGTCCATCGCGGCCACCGGCCATTCGCAGGCGTTGACCGCCTCGATGATCCGCCGCCAAGCGCCGTCCAGCGGACGGTTCAACCCGATGCCGAAGAGACCATCGACAACCCAGCGGCGGGGCGAGCGCAAAGCCAAGCGGACGCAATCGAAGACCGCGGAGGGATCACGAACGGTGATGATTTCCACATCGCGATCGGCCAGCACCGGCACGGCGGCACGGACGTCGTCCCCGTTGTGGCCGGGCCCGGCCAGGAGCAGAATGGAATCTCTGGCGCGGCTGTGTTCCGCGAGCCAGCGCGCCAGGCGCCAGCCCACTCGTTGAATGACGGATTGAACGTTGCGGCCCGCGGCCCAGGAGTCGCGCTCCCATGCGCGCATCGCATCCCGGCTCAATACCGGCAGGCTCACGCCTTGGAGTACAGCTTGGCGACGTGGGAGCCGTAGCCGTTGTAAAGCTGGGTTTTTACACGGTCGCCCGAATCGATCATCCGTTCGGTGGCTTGAGACCAGCGCGGATGTGGCACCCCGGGATCGACGTTCGACTCGAACGGATACTCCTCCGGGGCCAGGGATTCCCAGAGGGTCTTGGGCTGTTGCGCGGTGAATTCGATTTTGACGATCGATTTCCCGCTCTTGAATCCATACTTCCAAGGCACCACGAGCCGAATCGGAGCTCCATGCTGTTTGGGCATCGGTTTGCCATAGATGCCGGTGGCCATGATCGTCAGAGGATGCATGGCCTCATCGAGACGCAACCCCTCGGTGTAAGGCCAAGGATACTGGGGCATGTTCAGGAACCCCGGGGCCTGATCCGGTTTCATGAAGGTCACGAACTTGACAAACTTGGCCTCCGGCTTCGGCTTGGCCTTCTCGATGAGTTTGGAAAGCTGGAACCCCGTCCAGGGCACAATCATGGCCCAGGCTTCCACGCAGCGGAACCGGTAAATTCGCTCCTCAACGCCATGCAAGCTCGCCCATTCCATGGCGTCCATTTTCATGGGGTTCTCGCAGAGCCCCGTGACTTCAAGCGGCCATGGCTCCGTGACAAACTTGCCGACCAGCCGGTGAACGCGATCCTTGGAAGTGGTGAATTCGTAGAAGTTGTTGTAGGTCGCCGCCACCTTCTCGTCGGTGAGGGTCCACTTGGGATTGAAGTCCGGATTGCGCGTCGCGGGATACTTCAACCCGCCTCCCGCCGGCTGGGCGGCCCATCCCTGGGCACCAAGGCCGAGGACCGCGAGCCCGCCCCCAGCGAAGCCGAACTGACGGAGAAACTCGCGGCGCTTGGTGTAAGTTCCTTCGGGCGTGACCAGTCTTTCCGGAAGATTAAAGGCGGAACGCTTGAGGATCTGGAACATGCCCTTAAGAAAGGCGAAGGACGCCTCACGCGCAAGGGCAATTCTTCATCCAAGCGCCTTCATGGTGTCGTCCAGCGCCGCATAAAGCGGTTCCATGGACGCGTCGGTTTCATCGCCCATGCTGGAAATGCGAAAAGTCGTGCCCTTGATCTTTCCGTATCCCCCGTCGATCAGGAATCCGCGATCCTTCACCAACTTCTGGAGTTTGGCCACGTCCACTTCGCGCCCGCCCGTTCCCGGACGCGCGCCATTGTTCACACAAGTCAGCGTCAAAGACTCGAATCCCTTTTCGGGAAACAGCGTGAAGCCATGCTTCTCCGCCCAGGAACGCGTTTTCAGCGCCAGCCTTTCGTGACGCGCGAACCGGTTGGGCACTCCCTCCGCGAAGATGTCCTCCAGTTTCGACGCCAGCGCATAGACATGCCCAATGCTGGGCGTGCTGGGCGTCATGTGTTGCTCGGCATTTTTTTGAAACTCCACAAAATCGAAGTAGTAGCCCCGATCCTTGACCGTGGCCGACTTGGCCAGGGCGGCGGGCGAGCAGGCGAAGACGGCCAGGCCAGGAGGAAGCGCGAAGGCTTTCTGGGTGCCCGCCAAAAGCACATCGATACCCAAGGCATCGAAATCGACTTTCACCGCGCTCAACGAGCTGACGGCATCCACGATAAACATGACGTCGGGATACTTTTTCTTGAGCGCCGCGATCTCGGCGAGCGGGCTCATGACGCCGGTGGAGGTTTCGTTGTGAATCAGGGTCAAGGCATCGAACTGGCCGGTGGCCAGTTTGGCGTCGATGAGCTCGGCGCGAATCGGCGATCCCCAGGGCACCTGCAGCCCTTCCGCCGACTTGCCGCAACGCTGGGAAACGTCGAGCCACTTGTCGGAGAACGCGCCGCACATGCAATTCAACACCTTGCGGGTGGTCAAATTGCGAATGGCCCCCTCCATGACGCCCCAGGCGGAAGAGGTGCTGAGATAGACGAGCTGCCGCGTGTGGAAAAGAGCCTGGAGCTGAGGCTGAATCCTGGCGTATAAATCCTTAAACCCTTGGCCGCGATGACCGATCATCGGCGATCGAAAAGCATGGAATGTCTTGTCACTGACCTCGACGGGCCCGGGGATGTGGAGCTTGACGTGTGCCATAGAGAATAAACTACAGGGCCGGGACTGTTCCACATCCACCGGCATGCGGGCAAGAATGCGTTTTGGAAGCCACATCGGAACGATGCATCCCGAAGTTGCCGGACCGCGCCTTTCACGCCGCTTCCGCTCGCGCCAGCCCGCCGCGGCGATCTTCTCCCGCTCGATGGCCCGCCAGGGATCGATGCGCCGTTGCCTTTGGAAAACATGTGAGCCTAGCCAGCATATTTCACACTCGGCTTGAATGTGAAGCGCTCACCATCGAGTTTCTGCAATGCGGGTTAGATCAAACCGCGCTCCGGCGCAGCCGCGCGCATCACCGACAACCTGTGGATGCACGGACGTCTGAACGGTTACGCCCTCGAATCCGACACACGAAATGATTAGTCCCAGCCTTTGACCTATATGAATGCTCTCCTCCATGCCAGCCTTACCGGACTCGCCGTTCTGATCCAGGCCGCGGCCGCAACCAACTACGACGAATCCAAAGTCCCGCCCTATCGTTTGCCCGAACTCCTCGCCGCGGAGGACGGCACCCGCGTCACCCATGAAGCCGATTGGCGAAACCGCCGGCGGCCCGAGCTGTTGTCGCTTTTCGAAAAGCACATCTATGGAACCGCCCCCGGACGGCCCGCCACACTCTCCTGGAAAACCGGGCTTACAGACACCAACGCACTCGGCGGCCTCGCCACACGCAAAGAAATCGCCGTCTTCCTGGACGGGCGTCCGGACGGACCGCGTCTGGATCTCTTGCTTTACCTCCCCAATGGTGCCGTCTCTCCCGCACCCGCCTTTCTCGGACTCAATTATTATGGGAATCAGAGCGTGCATTCCGACCCCCGCATCACCGCTTCCTCACGATGGATGAGGCCCGCCCGGAAAATGGGCATTGAAAATCATCGCGCGACCGAAGCCACGCGTGGAAAACACGCTTCGCGCTGGCCTCTCGAACGGGCACTCAGCCGGGGCTACGCCGTAGCCACGTACTATTATGGGGACATCGAACCGGACCACCGCGACGGGTGGAAGGACGGTATCCGCGGGTTCTATGCCAGCAAGTCGGGGCGCGATCCCGGACCGGAAGACTGGGGCGCCATCGCGGCTTGGGCCTGGGGGTTGAGTCGGTCGCTCGACGTGCTGGAATCCGAACCCCGAATCGATTCCAAGAAAGTCGTGGTTTTCGGACATTCCCGCCACGGTAAGACGGCACTTTGGGCGGGAGCGCGGGACGAGCGATTCGCGATCACGATCTCGAACGACTCGGGTGAGGGCGGCGCCTCTCTGGCCCGCCGTGAGTACGGGGAACGCGTGCGCGACTTGGTGCGCGCAGTGCCCTATTGGTTCTGCGGCAACTACGCTCGCTTCACGGATCAGGAGCACCAGATGCCGGTGGACGCGCACCAACTGATCGCGCTGACGGCGCCGCGTCCAGCCTATGTGGCCAGCGCGACGGAGGATCGCTGGGCGGATCCCTTGGGCGAGTTCCTCGCCGCCGTGCATGCTTCGCCGGCATGGCGGCTCTTCGGAAAAACGGGACTGGTGGAGACAAACCCACCCGCGCCGGACCAGTCCGTGGGGGCAAGCGTGGGCTACCACCAGCGCACGGGCGCCCATGACATCACCGCCTTCGACTGGAAACTGTTCCTCGACTTCGCCGACCGGCATTTCGGGCGAACATCGAAGTAACCGAGGGTGCGTTTCGCCGTGAACCCCGAAGTGGTCTGTCGTGTGGCGCAGGCTGCCGTATCGCCGAATGTCAGTCGGCCCGGCGGGTGAAGAACGAGGCGCTTCCATGCTCTCCACACGCCGGGTTCCCTTCGTCGCCCCGCAGGCTGGGCAGCCTGCGAAAAAGCAGACAATGCTGTCTGCATTACCACGACAACCCAGTCACCGACAATCTCTTGATGCACCGTGCGTTTCGCACCCGTGCATCCCGATGTTGTTGGTAGGGCGGGCCTGTCCCAGCCCGCCGCCCACGGGATGCAAAACATCATGCTCCGGCGGCGCGCCGGGACGGACGCGCCCTACCTGCATCACCGGCAACATCGGGATGCACCGGTTTCGCACTCCACAGCGAAAGCCTTCCATCGCATCATCACGACGCGATAGATTCGGGCGGACCCGCTCCGCGAGCATCGACCAGATCCGTCAACCTGGAATCCTCCATTCTGCAGCGTCGAGATGCGCAAAAACTTGAGCGTCAAAGGCCTGCCGAAAGGAGAGGGGTTCTTCGGTGTTTTCGGTGGAATCAAGGGAGCGCGGATGTGTCGGAGACCAGCCGCAGCGTGCGGACAGGTCGGAAGACTCCAGATTTTCAACGTGCGGCGACGGGATGTCATCACGGTCGCGGTTCGAGTGTTCGAGCCGGAGCCAGAGACTCCGCACCTTTCGCAAGCTGGACAACGACCCACCCCGCACACCAGGATCCCTCCATGGCTCGGCAAGATGGAATGAGCGCTGAGGTCCTCATGCCTCCTCTCGAAACCGCCGGGTCCCGAATCCGGGACACCGCACCAACGGCCATCCCGTGGTTCATTTACCTCGCCGCCATCGGAGTCACCGGCATACCCGTGGGAGTGCTGTGGGACATTTCGTGGCATTCCACCATCGGACGAGACACGTTCTGGACGCCAGCCCATCTCTGCATTCACGCGGGTGGACTGATTCCCGGCCTCACCTGCATCGCACTCATCCTGCGGCTGACTTTTTGGGGCACGGACCGTGAAAAGGCGGGAGCCGTTCGGATCTGGGGTTTCCACGGTCCCTTGGGAGCTTGGGTGGTAGTCTGGGGAAACCTCGCCATGCTCACTTCCGCGCCTTTCGACGACTGGTGGCACGACGCCTATGGCCTGGACGTGGAAATCATCAGTCCACCGCATTCCGTTCTCGCTTTGGGCATGTTTGGAGTCGCGCTCGGAGTTCTGCTCCTGGTTCTCGCCTGCCAAAACAACATCGAGGAGTCCAAGCAAGCACGGGCCAGTCTCCTTTTCAATGATGTCGCCGGGGTCCTCATCACCATGCTCGCCATCATGATGACCGAGGAGACTTTTCCCAATCAGCAGCATAGCGGACTCTTCTACGGGATCATCGCCAGCACCTTTCCGGTTTATCTGGCTCTCATCTCCCGCGCTTCCAAGGGGAATTGGGGTGCCACTCGCTCCGCCGCCATTTACATGGGCATCATGGCCGGCGCCCTCTGGATCCTCCCCCTCTTCCGCGGACAGCCCATGCTCGCGCCCATCTACTCGCCGGTCACTCACATGGTGCCGCCCGCGTTTCCGCTCTTGCTCATCTTGCCGGCTGCGCTGTTCGACCTCCTCATTCAACGCTTTGGTAAAGGGAGAATTCCCTGGTGGCGAGTCCTCCTGCTCGCCATTCCGCTCGGAGCACTTTTCGTGGGCACGATGCTCCCGGCCCAATGGCATTTCTCGAAATTCTTGATCTCCGATTCGGCGCAAAATCGGTTCTTTGCCGGCCGCGCGTTCTATCCCTACTTCTCCAGACCTGGTCCCTATCAGAAAGAATTCTGGTTGCGCAACCGCTCCGCTGCCCAGCCCAAAGACATCGCCCTCGCGGCAGGCCTCGGCATAGCCGCCTCCGCCGTGGGGCTCGGAATCGGAGGCTGGATGACTCGCGTCCGGCGATGAATAAAGTGCGAGACAGAGTGGCGTTGTGGTCCACCATCCTTCTCCTCGGCCTGGCTTGGCCCGCGCTCGCCCATGTCGGCAGCCCCAATGTTTTTTTTGAAGGAGAAGCCGGACCCCACCCCATCCGCGTCGTCATCCGCCCGCCCCCCGTCGTCCCCGGTTTGGCCCAGATTTCGGTCCGGGTTAAGAACACGGGACCCCATCAGGTCCAAGTCCTCCCTGTGAAGTGGGATGCCGGACGCAAGGGGGCGCCTCCTCCCGACTCAGCCACGCTCGTCCGAGGCGAAACCAACCTCTACAGCGCCGAACTCTGGTTCATGACCACCGGCGCGTACGGCGTACTCGTCCGCGTCGAATCCTCGGCTGGAAAAGGCGAAGCCATCGTGCCCATCACGGCACTGGCCACCCGGAGGCTGGTCATGACTCCTCTCATGACTGGAGTATTGTCCGGGCTCGGCCTCCTCCTCGTCGCGCTCCTGGCCTCCATTGCACGCGCGGCCTTGAGTGAAAGTCTGCTCGAACCTGGAAGCCTTCCCACCCGCCGCCGCCTCCGGGGCGGACGCCTCGCGGCCCTCGCGGCTATGATCTTCATCACGGGCGCACTCTATGGAGGCTACCGTTGGTGGGGTGCGGTGGATCGCCATTTCGTATCCAACCGGCTCTACCGGTCGCCCCAAACCACTCTCACCTTGAGCGAACGCGACGGCCACCGCGCTCTTCGCCTTGCCATCGATGATCCCCGGTGGGAAAGGCACCAGCGCTCGCCGTTGATTCCGGACCACGGCAAGCTCATGCACCTTTTCCTCGTCCGGCAACCTGGCCTCGACGTCTTCGCCCACCTGCATCCCTCCGGAAGAGATGACCGGCTCTTTGATACCGCGTTGCCGCCTCTGCCGGAGGGTGAATACCTCACTTTCGCCGACATCACCCACGAAACCGGAGCGTCCCAAACCCTCACCGGTCGAGTCCGAATCGGTCCCGGCGCCTCCCCAGCCTCGTGGCATCACAGCGAAATAAGTCCGGATCCGACTGATGCCTGGCACGCCTCTCATCCCGTTGGAACCGGCGCGGCTCCTTCCCCTTCAGTGCCCTCCCAACCCTATCAGGTGCGATGGGAGGCATTGTCTTCGGTCGTGGCGGGAGTTGATCTTAGCTTGAGCTTCCAAGTCGTCGATGCGAACGGCCAGCCCGCCCCACTGGAACTGTACATGGGCATGCCGGGACATGCCGTGATTCTGCACGAGGACAGCTCGGTGTTCACTCACTTGCACCCTCAAGGCACGGCTTCCATGGCCTCACTTATGACCTTTGCCAAACGCGAACTCGACATCAACGCCGTCCGGCGCCTCGACGATCTCATCTGCGGTGTGGACACCCAAGAATCACGGGTCCATTTCCCCTACGCGTTTCCCAAGCCGGGCCGGTATCGCGTCTGGTTCCAAGCCAAAGCCAGAGGCCAGATCGTCACGGGCGCTTTCGAAGTGACGGTCGCCGCGCCTTCTTGAAGCGGAAGGCTCCGATTTGACTCAACCTGCCAGAAGCTCCCGCGCTTTCGCCTCCATGTCGGGACTCTTGACCAAGGATTCCCCGACCAAGATCGCTCCCACTCCGGCGGCTTCCAATCGCGCCACGTCAGCCCGCGAATGGACGCCGCTTTCTCCCACCAAGAAGGTTTGCCGCATGCGACCGGACTGGACCAGGCGCGCGGACAGTCGCTCCGTCGTCGCCAGATCCACCTTGAAGGTCTTCAAGTCGCGATTGTTCACGCCGATCAACGTCGCGCCAATTCCGAGCGCGCGCTGCAGTTCCGCCTCGTCATGCACTTCCACGAGAGCGGCCAACCCCGCGCCCGTCGCCAAGCGGTGAAGTTCCCGCAAACACGCGTCATCCAGAATCGCCACAATCAACAGGATCGCGTCAGCCCCGGCCCGAATGGCTTCCGCGACTTGCCGCGGGTCGATCAGGAAATCCTTGCGCAACAACGGCAGACTCACCGCGCTCCGAATGGCTCTCAAATACTCCAGCGATCCCTGAAAAAACTGTTCATCGGTGAGAACCGAAAGACACGACGCCCCCGCCGCCTCGTAGCGCCTCGCAATGCGCACCGGATCGAAATCCGGACAAATCACCCCAGCCGATGGCGAGGCCTTCTTCACCTCCGCGATGAGGGAAACCCGGCCCATCAGTGGACGCCGCAACGCTCCCTCGAAATCACGGATCCCGCCTCGCGAATCCGCCAGTTCTTTCAAGAAAGGAACGGAGATCTTCTCCTCCGGAAGCCTCGCGATCTCCACCCTTTTCCGCTCCACGATCTGGTCGAGAATCGTGGCCGTTCCGCCAGTGCCTGAACCGCTCACTCGCCCTCCTCGTCGTCCCGGACTCCAGCCATCCGCTTGGCCGGGCCACCCGCGCGCAGCCAGGCATTCACAAAACCGTCCAAGTCACCATCCATCACGGCCTGCACGTTGCTGGATTCGTAGCCCGTGCGCAAATCCTTCACCATGCGATAAGGCTGGAACACATAGCTCCGGATCTGATTGCCCCAGGAAACACTGCCTTTTTCCCCGTAAAACCGCTCCATCTCCGCCTTTTGCGCGTCCACGCGCTGCGCGTACAATTTCGACAGCAGCATCTTCATGGCCGTGGCGCGGTTCTGATGCTGCGAGCGCTGAGTCTGGGAAGCCGCCACAATGCCGGTCGGAAGATGCGTAATCCGCACCGCCGTCTCGACCTTGTTGACGTTTTGCCCCCCCTTGCCGCCGGAACGGAAAGTGTCCACCTGAATCTCGCTCGGCGGCACCACGATGTCGCCGCCTTCCTCGATTTCCGCAATCACATCGACACTCGCGAAACTGGTGTGCCGGCGCTTGTTCGAGTCGAAGGGCGAGATGCGCACCAAACGATGCACCCCGCGCTCGGCCTTGCAAAAGCCATAGGCATTCTCCCCGCTCACCAACAACGTGGCGCTCTTGATTCCGGCCACGTCACCCGCCAGCGCGTCGGTCACTTCGACCTCCCAGCCGCGCGATTCGCTCCATCGTTGGTACATGCGCAAAAGCATGTTCGCCCAGTCGCAGGACTCCGTGCCGCCCGCGCCCGCATTGATGCTCAAGATGCAGTTGCGTTTATCGTGCGGCCCCGTCAGCAAGACCCTCAACTCCAGAACTTCGAGGCCCGCCTGAAACCGCGCGGCCTCCGCCTCGACTTCCGGCAACTGCCGGGCCTGCTCCTCCAATGATTCCGCCTGGCAGAGTTCCACCAGCACTTTCAAATCTTCAAACTGCTTCTCGATTTGAGCCAGCGGCTCGATCTTCTTCCGCAGCCCGTTCGCCTCTTCGATCAGTTTCTGAGCCTGTTCCCGATGGTTCCAAAACTGGTCGCCCCCCATGACGGTTTCCAACTCGCCCAACCGCTGTTGCAATCCGGGCACGTCAAAGAAACCTCCGCAAATGCCTCAGTTTGTCGCCGGCCGCATTCAGGGTCTCCAGGGTCGCTTCGAACATGGACCCAGCGTAGAAACTTCCCCGCCCGGTTGCACAGGAAAAAGACACACCCGTTCCACGGCATGACGATCCCGCCCCGCCGGATTCTAAGCTGGCTCAAGATCTGATTCCTCCTAATCTCTCTCCATGAAACAACACCTTCTGGTGGTCGATGATGAGGAATCCATCCGGGAACTCCTCTCCTCCTACTTCAAGAAGCACGGATACAACGTCACCACCGCCGCCACTCCGGCCGAAGCCATCGAGATCGCCAACCAACGCCAAATCCATCTCATTGTGCTCGACCTCGCGCTCGCCGACGCGGACGGACTTGAACTGCTGGAGTTACTCAAGAAGAACCATCCGAACCTGCCCATCGTCATCCTGACCGGCATGGGCTTCGATGAGGAATTGTTTCAAGAGGCCCGCGAAAAAGGGGCCAGCGCTTACATCAGCAAGAATCTTCCCATCGACCAACTGCTGATGGAAGTGGTCCGGAATCTCAAATACCAGGGCAAACAACCCCAGTCTTGACCAAGCTACCGACGTCCGCCCGCCGCGCCACGGCGGCGTAACAGCCGCACGCGGTGGTTTTCGCTGTCCCCAATCACCACTCTTCCCTCGATTTCCGCAAACACGCCGTGGGGCCGATCCAAACGGCACGCCAGCGGTTCCCCGTCCACCCCAGCCCCGCGCTGACCATCACCCACCACACATTCGATCCGCCCGGATTCCCGGCGGATGACCCGGATGGTGTGGCTTTCCGTGTCAGCCAAAAAGACATCCCCGGCGGGACTCACGCTGAGGCCCTTGGGTCCGGAGAGCTCGGCCAGGCGGGCTTCTCCTCCGTTCCCCCAAAATCCCTTCTTCCCCGTTCCGGCCGCGTGTTTCCAGGTCCAGAAGGGCGCCGAACCTTCGGCCCGATAAACCGCATTACCTTCCCGCAAGGCCAGCCACAAATTTCCGCGCCGGTCGAAATCCACCGCCCGCGGACCATGCAGCGGAGAGGCCGCCAGGGGGGTGCCCTCCAAAGTCGGCCCGCGAGTTCCGTCTCCCGAAACCGTGGTTATCACCCCATCCAACCCCACGCGCCGGAGACGGTGATTGCCGATGTCGCAGATAAACAACTGCCCTGCCGGATCGAACTGAATGCTGTGCGGCTGTCGTAGTTCGGCCCTGGTCGCCGGACCTCCGTCCCCGCCAAATCCTTCACGCCCCGTCCCTGCCACCAAGGAGATCATTCCAGTCTCGCGATCCACTCGTCGGACCACCGCACCCCGCATTTCGACGAACACCAAGTTGCCGGAACGGTCGAACCGCACCTCGTAGGGTTCGTTGAGGTCCGCCTGCACAGCCGGCCCGCCCAACCCGGAAAAACCACGCCGACCCGTTCCCGCCACGGTCGTAATCATCCCGCGCCGGTCCACTCTGCGAATCACGTGATTGTCCATGTCACAGAAGTAAAGGTCGCCGTCCGCGTTCTCCAACACTCCATAGGGATTGTTGATGCGAGCCTTGGTCGCCGGACCACCATCCCCCGAATATCCCTTCTCCCCCGTGCCCGCCACCGTCACCACTTCCCAAACACCCTCCGCCCTCGCGCTCAAAACCAATGCGATGGCCGCCACCCATCCCCAAACGATGAACCACCGTTTCAAGCGCATGACTCGCAGGCTCTCACCGGTAAGGTTGGTGCAACTCCACCGGCTTGGCCTTCTTGCTCCTCAACTTCAAATTCAACACTTCGACCCCCAGAGAGAAGGCCATGGCAAAATAAATGTAACCTTTCGGGATCTGCTTGTGGAAGCCCTCGGCCACCAATGCGCATCCGATCAAGAGCAGAAAACTCAAGGCCAGCACTTTGACCGTCGGATGCTTGTCGATGAAACGGCTGATGTGCCCGGCAAACACGAGCATGAAAATCATCGCCAGAATCACCGCTGCAATCATGACCCCGATCTGATTCGCCATCCCCACCGCCGTGATCACCGAATCCAGCGAGAACACCACGTCCAACATCAGGATCTGCGCAATGATCCCCGCGAAACTCACCTGCATCTTATTCGTCACCGAGCCGTCCTCGCCCTCGAGTTTGTCATGGATTTCATGGGTCGCTTTCGCAAGCAAGAACAACCCGCCACAAATCAAAATCAGGTCCCGGCCCGACACCCCATGCCCTCCCCAGAGCGTAAACAGCGGACTCGTCAACTTGACCAGCCAAGCCAGCGCGCACAGGAGGATCACCCGCGTGATCAAGGCCAGGCTCAATCCAATCTGGCGGGCCTTGGCCTGTTGCTCCTGAGGCAGCTTGGCCGCCAGAATGGAAATAAAAACGATGTTGTCCACTCCCAGGACAATCTCGAGCAAGGTCAGCGTCGCCAAACTAATCCACGTGTCGGGTTGTGTCAGCCATTCCATGTCGCCGCGATCCTGCGCGAGCATGGCGCTGATGTCCAGACGCCCCAGCGATCAGACCGTCCGATCACCCCGGTTTCTCGCGCCTTTTCAACTCCCTCCCCCCTCATTCGCCCACGAGACGTTCGATGTCTTCCCGGGACACCGTGAACACATCCATGTCCTTCTTCACCGCGCCCAAGCTCACCAGGCATTCGGTAAATAATTCCCGGGTCCGCAATTCCAGCTCCTTGGATCCCAGGTCCGTCATGACCCGGAGAACTCCCTGCCCTTTGCGCACATGGGTCCGCTCATCCGATCGAATAAAGTCGGCGACATGCCGGAGCAACTCGTCATTCCGCTCTGCGGCTTTGTCGATCAATTGGTTGATGGTCTTCAAAACCCCGACCTCGCCGAAGAGATTGATTTCCGCCATGGCAAACGCCGGCTCCATCGGACCACGGCACGTGGAACCCGTCAGCCGGTTTCTCAATTCGAAGGGATCGTAACCGCAGATCTGCAGGGCCCGATGCCCGATCTCGGTATGCCGGGCCTCATCCCAGGTGATCCGCGCCAAATCATACTCCGCCTGAAAATCCTTGAACCGGATGTCCCAAATGAAAGTTCCAAAAGCTTCAATCGCATCCACCTCATCCCGTTGAGTTCGGATAAACCTCAATCGCAAGGACTCATACGAATCCGCCGGAAACCGCACCTGGCCATCCGCCACGTCGTAGTCCCCCGTGTTCTTGAATGAATCAAAACGCGCGTCTCGCAAAGGAACGGTTCCCCGCTCAAAGGGCTTCGCGTCCAGCCGGAGCGACCCTGGAGGCTCTCCCCTCGCTTCCGCTCCCGTAACCCCTCCGATGGAAGCGAGCAAGCGATCCAGGTGCCATCGCCATCCCGCCAGCGAGGCTTCTTCAACCCCGCCATCCACGAAAACACACACGGCGTCCTCCGCCCAACCCAGCATGCCTTCGTAATCCACCAGGATGCGGCGCAAACACCGGATCGTGGGCGCGTCGGCGATGGGGTCGGTCAAGTCGATGTGATGACGATAAGCGGTCTCCAACGCTCGTCCCGCCACCTGATGCATGCCCACGATCAACTCGGCGCTCGATCGCGCGCTCAACAACTCCTCGATAAACCGGTCAATCTCCGCGTCGCGAAAGTCGTCCACCGCTTTTGGCTTCATCTCTTGTTCCGTCAACCGCTCCCGCAGCAAGCGCGCCGCGTCCGCGTGGTAAAAGAGATGCCGGCCGGTCTCGAGTTTCACCTCGAATTCAGGAATGGACAGCGTCCATGCCCCCAGCGCCTGCATCAATCGACGCTCGAAATAAAAGAACCGCAGCAGTCGCCGGGAGTTCTCCGCCACCGAATACCGCCCGCCCAGCCGCCTTCGATCCCTGGGAAAACGATAGGGGAACGTCTTGGCTCGATCCTGCGCTGCTTGGCGCTGATCACTCCAGGAACGGGGACTCAGTTCGTTGGGTCGTTGCAGGCCGTTCGGGTCGGCTCCAGAGAAAGGAACGGTGCTCATAGGGAATATCCGTGAGGAGAAATCGATTCCATCGTCCATACCCAACTGAATTCACACGCCGCCGTCAAGGGGCAGTCTCGGATGGACCACCGATCTGAATCGTTACGCTGCCGGCAAGTCGTGCAAATCCGTGCCCCATCCCATTCCATGAATAAACCTTGATCCTCGCGCATCCTCCAGCCACAAATCCGCATGCCACCGACGGATCGATCCCCTTCCAAATCGACTTCGCCGGCCCTGCCGCAAGGACGGCTCGATCCTGATCATCAAAGCGCAACGCACTTGCACTCGAACCGTCCATGGGCTGGACCAAGGTGCCTGACGCCCCGCGACAACGGGTTCACCTTAATCGAGCTTCTGATCGTCATCGCTATCGTCGCCATCTTGGCCGGGATGCTCCTGCCCGCACTGAGCAAAGCCAAAGACAAAGCGCGCGCCACGGCCTGCCTCAACAATTCTCGGCAAATCGGCCTCGCGATGCTCATGTATGCGGACGATTTCAACGATTCCATTGTCCCGCTGGAGATGCTCGGGACGCCCCCCTCCGATGCCTATGTCCCGCGTGGCGGCACCATTTGGTGGCCGGATTTGCTCCGCCAACACTTGCCCAACAAGAATGCCTCCGACTGTCCCAGCGTTGTCGGCACCAATCAGACCGGAGTGCCGACGGGTCCGCCGTCGACCCGGGGCAGAGGCCGATTTGGCATCGGAATGAACCATATCGAATTTAGCTATTCTCCTTGGGCGGCTGACCGCATTGCCTCGATCAAATTGGCCAGCGTGAAAAACCCTTCGCAGTCCGTGGTCTTCGGCGACGCCAACAAGGTGCGGAATCCGAGCCAGAAAGATCCGGACCTATGGCAGGAGATCAGGGGCGCGCAGTTGCTTTATTTCCTCACGCCGAGCCATCCGGACTACGCGATCAACAACCCCCATCGCCTCGTCAATCGTCACGGGGGGAGAGCCATGAGCACGTGGGCGGACGGTCACGGCGAAGGGATCCGCGTCAGCCGCATCGGCTTCCAGTTCTATCCGGGCCTCACTGCCGAAGGTGCGTCAGCCAAAGGCGATTCCATCATTGGCGTGGGCAACGGCAAGTACGATCCCCGCTGGCTGTGGGACCGCGAATAAATTCCCCTGTAGGGTGTAGAAATTCATCCGCCGATTTCAACCCTATTGGAGCTGATTCAATGGCAAGCGGTTTCGCTTGCTGCCATCTGATTTCCACGCAGTCGGTCAGTTTCGCCGATGCGCAGAGGTCTGTCTCGATCGAAACCCGGAGAGGAGTCTGGCCTCGCGTCCCACCGGACGCAGCGCATTGAAGCTCGCGCATTGGCGATGCACTTCTCAGTCAACCCAATCGCGACCTCCAAATGATCGCATTCGCCCACTTCGGCAACCCGCCATCATCAGCAGCAGGACCGGAGCCGCAATCCACGACGGCGTCCGCCACCAGCCTGGGCCATCCTCAAACCGCCGTTCGAAGGCGAACCCTTCAGCCGTCGCTACTTTTTCTGCCGTCGCTTGACGTGCAACTGCGCCAGCGAATGCGCCAAGGCGGCGGTCACCGCCGCTGATTCTTCATCGGACAATTTCTCTTGCAACCGGGCTTCGGCGCGCTTGCGCGCTTCCTCGGCCTTGGTTTCGTCAATGTCGTCCGCCTTCACCGCCATGTCCGTCAAAATCGCCACGCGCTCCCCGGTGACCTCGACGAAGCCTTCTCCCACCGCCAGCAAACTTTCCTGCCCGTTCTTTCGCACCGCGACTTCTCCCGCGATAACCTGCGTCATCAACGGAACGTGCATCGGGTAAATGCCCATCTCCCCCTCGACTCCCGGGAGCGTCACCATCTCGACGTCCTCAGAATAAATCTTCGCCTCGGGGGTGACGATTTCGAGCCTTAATGTGCTCATACGGAATGCACGCTGGAATGAAGAGCGATGAGGATGGCGTCCATCACGATTTAGCCTTCCTTGATCTCCTCAATCGAGCCCTTCATGTAGAAGTCGTTCTCGCCCACGTCGTCGTGCTTGCCATCCAGAATCTCCTTAAATCCCCGCACGGTGTCCGCAACCGGCACCTGTTTGCCGGGGCGTCCCGTGAACACTTCGGCGACGGAGAATGGCTGGCTCAGGAATTTCTGAATCTTGCGCGCCCGGAACACCGTCAGCTTGTCGTCCGGCGAAAGCTCGTCCATGCCCAGAATGGCGATGATGTCCTGCAAGTCCTTGTAACGCTGCAACACCTTCTGCACACCGCGAGCCACCGCGTAATGCTCCTCCCCGACGATATCCGGCGACAAAGCCCGGCTGGTCGAAGACAACGGATCGACCGCGGGATAAATCCCCAACTCGGCGATGGAACGCTCCAAAACGATGGTCGCATCCAGATGCGCGAACGTCGTCGCCGGCGCGGGATCGGTCAAGTCGTCAGCCGGCACGTACACCGCCTGAAACGACGTGATGGAACCCTTCTTGGTGGAGGTAATGCGTTCCTGGAGATTGCCCATCTCCGCCGCCAGCGTGGGCTGGTAGCCGACGGCGCTCGGAGTGCGGCCCAGCAGCGCGGACACCTCGGAACCCGCCTGGGAGAACCGAAAGATGTTGTCCACGAAGAGCAGCACATCCTGGTTGTGTTCATCGCGGAAATACTCGGTCACCGCCAAAGCGGACAACGCCACGCGCAAACGCGCTCCAGGCGGCTCGTTCATCTGGCCGTAAACCAAGCCGATCTTCGAGCCTTCCTTGATGATGGGAAGGCCGTTGGAACCCTTCTTCGGATGCCCCTTCTCGTCCTTCTCCACCTTGATCACGCCGGCCTCGATCATTTCATTGTAAAGATCGTTCCCTTCGCGCGTTCGCTCGCCGACGCCGGCGAACATCGAAATACCCCCGTGCAGCTTCGCGATGTTGTTGATCAATTCCATGATCACCACCGTCTTGCCGACACCGGCGCCTCCGAAAGCGCCGACCTTGCCGCCCTTCAAGAAAGGGCAGATCAGATCGATCACCTTGATCCCCGTGGTCAATATCTGCGGGCTGGTCGATTGATCGACCAGCGGAGGGGCCTGGCGGTGAATCGGATTGTATGCGTCCGCCTTCACCGGACCCTGTTCGTCCACCGCGTCACCCGTCACATTGAACACGCGGCCCATGACGCCGTTGCCGACTGGCATGGAAATCGGCTTGCCCGTGTCGATCAAGTCCATGCCGCGCTTCAGGCCTTCCGTGGTGCTCATGGCCACCGCGCGAATCCAGTGGTCACCCAGATGCTGCTGCACCTCGAGCGTCAGCTTGTTCCTGCCAGATCCGGGAACGTCGAATTCCACGGTCAAAGCGTTGTAAATGGCCGGCAGCTTGTCGGTGAACTCCGCGTCCACGACGGGGCCGATGATCTGAACGATTTTGCCTTTGTTCATGCGTGCAATTGAAAAAGTTTAGCCCATCGCCATCTGGGCCGTCGTGATCTCGAGCAATTCCTTCGTAATGCTCGCCTGGCGCAGCTTGTTGTACTCCAAGGTCAAATCCTTGATCATCTGCTTCGCATTGTCGGTGGCGTTCTTCATGGCCACCATCCGCGAGCTATGCTCGGAAGCCTTGGCTTCCAGCAGGTATTGATAAACCTGAAAATTGAGATAATGCGGCAGCAGATTGCCCAGCACCGTGCCGGCGCCGGGCTCGAACAAATACTCGCGCTCGTTGCGCGAAAGGCTCGTCCCGAGGTTCTCTCCGCCCAGGCCCGCCTCCACCGCCGTGATCTCCCCGATCGGAAGCAGGGTCCGTAGATCCGGCTTCTGGGTCAGCGTGGAAATGAAATTGGTGTAAAGCACATCGACCCGGTCCACTTCTCCCTTCAAAAACAAATCCTGGGCGAACTTGGAAATCGCGCGGGCTTCCGCAAATTGCGGGGAATCCTTGTAGGTAAACTCCGCCGCCAGCGCGCGCTTCGTGCGCGCCACGAACTGCGACGCCTTCCTGCCCGCGGCAATATAAACAGTCGTGTCCTTGTCAAACCGGGCAGCCTCCCGCAGCAGGTTGGAATTCAAAGCGCCGCACAACCCCTTGTCGGTGCTGACGATCACCACCGCCCGCTTCCGCACCGTCCGGTTCTCCATCAAGGGATGACTGAATTCACCCGCGCCCTCCGAAACCGCCGCCAGCACGTCATTCATCAACGCCGCATAAGGGCGGCCCGCGACGGCCGCCAACTGGGCTTTCCTCATCTTCGAGGAAGCCACCATCTGCATCGCCTTCGTGATCTGCGACGTGTTCTTGATCGACTTGATGCGTCGGCGAATGTCACGCGTGCTCGGCATGGTCGTGCGTTGGAGCCTGGGTTGATGGAAGCGTCCCGCCTACCGGTAGGTCTGCTTGAACTCGGCGTAAGCCGACTTCAATTCCGCCGCGAGCGCGTCGTTGATGGCCGCCTCCTTGCGCACTCGATCGAGCAGAGCGCTCTTCCGAGTCGTCAGGAAGTCGGTCAGTTTGGCTTGAAAATCCTTCACCTTATCCACCGCCACATCGTCGAAAAGGTTGTTCTGCATGCCCCACAAAATCGTCGCCTGCACTTCCACGGCAATGGGGTTGTATTGAATCTGCTTGAACAACTCGACGATGCGCTTGCCGCGCTCCAGGGTCGCCTGGGTCTTCGCGTCCAAATCGGAACCGAACTGGGCAAACGCCGCCAACTCGCGAAACTGAGCCAGGTCCAGCTTGATGCGCCCGGCGACCTGCTTCATCGCCTTGATCTGCGCCGCCGAACCGACACGGCTCACCGACAAACCCACGGAAATCGCCGGACGAATGCCCTGATAGAACAGGTCCGTTTCCAGATAGATCTGACCATCCGTAATCGAAATCACGTTGGTTGGAATGTAAGCCGAAACGTCGCCGGCCTGCGTCTCAATGATCGGCAGCGCCGTCAAAGAGCCGTTGCCGCTGTTCTCATTGACGCGGGCGCTTCGCTCCAACAACCGGCTGTGCAAATAAAAGACGTCGCCCGGATACGCCTCGCGCCCCGACGGACGCTTCAACACCAGCGACACCTGGCGGTAAGCCACCGCCTGCTTGGACAAATCATCATAAATGATCAGCGAATCCATGCCGTTGTCCATGAACCATTCGCCCATCGACGCGCCCGAAAACGGAGCCAGATACTGGTTGGCAGCGGAATCCGAGGCCGCGGCCACCACGATGATCGTGTCTTCCAAGGCCCCGGCTTTTTCCAATTCCGCGATCACTCGCGCGATGTTCGACTGCTTCTGTCCAACCGCCACATAAATGTTGTAGACCGGCCGAAACGTCGCCTCGCCCGAAGCACGGCCCACCTTGTTGATCCGGGCCTGGTTGATCATGGTGTCCACCCCAATCGTCGTCTTCCCCGTGGAACGGTCGCCAATGATCAACTCGCGCTGGCCGCGTCCGATCGGAATCATCGCGTCCACCGCCATGATGCCCGTCTGCAACGGCTGGCTGACCGACTTCCGCTTGATGATGCCCGGCGCAATCTTCTCGACCGGATAAAACGCGGTCTCCTTGATCGGACCCTTGCCGTCAAGCGGGCGGCCCAGCACATCCACCACGCGTCCCAAGAGGCCCTTGCCCACCGGCACCGAGAGCAGCTTGCCTGTCGTCCGCACCGCGTTGCCCTCCTGGACCCCGAGATAATCACCGAGAATGATCGCGCCGACCTCGGTCTCCTCCAGGTTCAACGCCAGGCCGATCACGCCGTTGCCAAAGTCCAGCATTTCGTTGGCCATGCAATCGGTGAGGCCTTCGATCTTGGCCACACCGTCCGAGATTTCGCGGACGACGCCGACATTCTGTTTGGCCACCGCCGACTTCACGCCGGCGATTTGAGCTTCGATGTCCTGGAGAAGAGAACTCATAGCAAATTCTGGGTCTGAAAAAAGCGGTTAAAAACTTTCGGAAAGGGCCGTTAATCGAGCCGCCACGGAGCCGTCATACACATCGCTCCCAACCTGCACCCTCAACCCACCCACCAGGGAGGCATTGACGCTGAACTGCAGGTTGAGCCCGGGACCATACCTGCGGGTCAGGTTGCCGCGCACAGACTGCTGCAACTCGGGCGAGAGCGGCGTCGCGCTTTCCACCCGGGCGGTCCGTCGCTCTATTTCTAATCGAACAAGCCGTTGAAAATGATGCAAGACCGACACATAACCGCGCGGCTTCCTCGTCACCACTTCCCGGACCGCCGCCGAAACGCGCCCCTCGTCCAGCAGTCCGTTGGCACGGCAGGCCACGAACAGGGACTTGGCGTCCCGCCGGGCTTGTTTCGAAATCTTCATGAAGCTGGGGATCGAGGCTTCGGTCCGATCAGGCGGCGAGCTCGCGGTTGGTCTGTTCCACCAGCCGCTGCTGATCTTCGGCCGTCAAAATCTTGCCGGTGACTTGCATGGCGGCTTGGACCGCCAGCCGCCCGATTTCCCGGCGCAGTTCGGCTTTCATCCGCGTCAACTCGGCGTCATTGGATTGCCGGGCCTTGTTGATGATGTCCTGGGCGGCCGCCACGGCCTTCTGAGTCTCCTGTTCGGTCACCTTGGCGGCGGCGGAACGCGCCTCCTCGATGATTTTGTTGGCCTGGATCCCGGCACCGTTCAACAACTCCTGCGCCTTGGCTTGCGCCTGAGCCAGTTCGGTCTTGATCCGGTCGGCGTTGGCCAGACTGTCGGCGATTTTTTGGCGGCGCTCCTCCAGCAAGCCCAGAATCGGCTTGTAGGCAAATTTATGGAGCAGAAAAGCCACCACGCAAAAGCTGATCACCTGGGAGATGAACAACTCGGCGTTCCAGCCAAACGTTTCGGCGATCTGGGCGGGGATGCTCTTGTCGCCCGCAGCGGCGGCCAGCAAGGGGAAGGTGCTCATGGGCAATTGAAAAAAGGGGCTTCCAGCCCGTCCAACGGCCTGGAAGCGTTGCGGAGGTCTTTACTTCACAAGGAAGATGGCGAAAAAGATAATGCCTTCCGCCAGGGCCGAGCTGATGATGGCCTGGGTCAGGATCTTTCCGGAAGCGCCGGGATTGCGTCCCACGGCTTCCGACGCCTTCATGCCAATGAGTCCCACGCCGATGGCCGATCCAACCGCGGCCAATCCGACGTGCAAGCTTCCGCTGAGTTCTGCAAGCAATGGCATCATGTCTAACTTTACCTTTCTTTGTTTTCTCGTCCGCCCCGGCTGTCTCGCACCGTCTGACGCACGAAATTCGAAATCATCCTAGTGACCGTGGGACTTGTGCTCATGCCCCTCATGACTGTCGCCATGCGAGCAAATCAAACTGGTGAAAATCGCCGTCAACAGCATGAACACCAGCGCCTGCACCAAGCCCACAATCAATTCCAGAAAATAAAACGGGATCGGCACCAGCCAGCCGAAATACTTGCCCCCCATGTGCGCCATGGATTCGAGCAGGTTTTCCCCAGCAAAAATATTGCCGTAGAGACGAAAACTGAGCGAAACCGGCCGAAACGCAATGGAAATGACCTCCAAAACCCCAACCGCCAAAAAAACCAAAACCAGAAACGCCTTCAACCCTCCCGTCGCATCCCCCGAGTAACCGAAAATGTGCTTGAGGAATCCACCCGGCCCGTTGGCCTGCAAAGCCCACACCAGCCACAACACGCAGAAGGTCACCGCCATGGCCGAGGTCATGTTGAGATCCGCGTTCGCACCCCGAAGCAACGGCCGATCCAAATGGTGCAGGTGGCCGCTCGCGTCCGGCACCCCCCAACCCACCGTGCCCACCCCCGGAATCAACCCAAACCAGTTCGTAAACAGAATGAAAATGAAAAGGGTGGCGAAAAACCAAAAACCCTTCTTCACCAAATCATGCCCGATAATCCCCTCCAGAAAATCATGCAACGACTCCACCATCCATTCCCAAAAATTCTGCGCCCCCGCCGGAACAGCCTGAATATTTCGCGTGGCCATCTGCGCAAAAACGATCAGAAACACCGCCACAACCCACGTCAGGATCATGGAATTGGTCACCGTGAACGGACCAAGCTTGATTCGAGGCGCATCAGGCGGCAAACCCTTCGCCGGCTCATGGGACCCCTCACCCGCGGCCGCGGCGGCCGCTGCCTCCAAGCCGGGCGCCGAGGCCGCCAGCGCTGCGGACCGCTCCGCGCCCCAGCCAGCCACCGGCAAGAATGCCAGCAAGAATAAACAGAACCATTTCATGCAATTCAGATCGCTCAACCAGAAGACCCGGCCCGGTAGAACATCGGCCGGAACGAACAAGCGAGCGGGAAAACTGCCTGGATGTGAAAAATTTCACAAGGGTTTTTTGGGAATCCTCCGGTTGTTCAATAGCTCACCATCTTGGTCATGAGCGACGCTTATGCACTGGCCCGAATATCAGGAACTTATCCAACTCGCCCGGCAGGAAGTGGACCACATCCTGGCCCGTTTGCCCGCCCCTCTCAGCACGCCCGCACGCCAACTCCCGCTGGTCTTCGAACCCGAACCAGGCGCCGACTTGGTCGCCGACGGCATCGACCCCGATACGCTCGGCTTGTTTGTGGGCGTGCCCCACAATGAAGGCCCCAGCAACGATACCGGACTCCCTCCTCAAATCATTCTCTACCTGGATAACCTCTGGGCGGAAAGCGAGGGAAATGCATCCCGATTCCAGGAAGAGGTGCGCACCACCTTTCTCCACGAGCTGGGACATTACCTCGGTCTCGATGAATCCGACCTCGACGAGCGCGGCTTGGGATAACCCTCCCGCGATCCCACGCCCCTGTTACGGCATGGCTCAAAGCCAGTCGTTTTCTTGAATCCCCCGGTCCAAGTCCCGGCGCGAATTCGGATCAGGATCCCCGCTTTCTCGCCACCAAAAAGGCGTTGAACATCAAGTAACGCCAAGGACCCCAATTCAAAACCCACTCCACAAGCCTCGGCACGGGGCGATCAGTGCAGGCAACCGAAACGGACTCGCACCCCGAACGTTCGAGGAAGAATCGCATCTCGAACGGATTCGTGGCAATTATGGCATCGTCGTCAGGTTGAAAGGACGCGCGAACGATCGGCACCATCCGATCGAATCGCACCCGGTCTGGTGCGCATCGAATCTGCCGTTGCTTGTCCAGAATCCGCCTCCAATTCTCCCACTTTTTCCCGACCCCTCTCATCCGGGGATGATAATCCCGGAATCCGAGCACTCTGAAAAAATTCGGGCTCGAGAGCACCACGCACCCGCCCGGCTTCACCACGCGTACCAATTCGGGAATGAACAATTCAGGTTCATCAACGTGCTCCAAAACATTCAACGCACCCACCGCGTCGAAATACCCAGGCTCGAAGGGAAGTGACTTGCCATCGTAAAGCCGGGCGCGATCAGTGATCTGCCGGGCGCGATCAATGTTCGGCTCCGAAACATCCACCCCGTGAGCCTCGCAACCTCCCGCTTGCAGCCTTCCAAGGACCTGTCCTACCCCGCAACCCACATCCAAAACCCGCCCTCCGGGGCCAGCCCCTTCCGCCAATGCCTCGGCGTATTTGCCGTAGAAGGCCGGATCCCAGCCCGCCAGGAAACGGGCGTAATCCTCGTTTTGCCGGTACGATTCCTGATGCCCCATCGCGAGAGACGCCTTGTCTCTAGGAACGTTCGTTCTCCCTCAGGGGTGCCGTGAAGTTTCTGCCTTCCCCGCCCAAAGCCAAAAATCCGCAGAGCACCACCCCCAAAACAATCGCGCCCAGGCTGACGTAGAGGGCGGTATGGCCCGGCTCGAACCGGAACTCGACTTCATGCTCCCCGGGCGGCAGATGCACGCCGCGCATGATGTAATTGCATCGCAAAAGCTTTTCCGGCTTGCCGTTCACCCAGACTTTCCATTCCGGCGCGTAGCGGTCATTCAGGAGAAAAACAGACGGAGCCTCGGCCTTAGCCTGATAGACAAGCCTCTTCGGAGCATGGACCTTCAACGACACCTTCCCCGCGGCTGCAGCCTGGTCCAACGCCCTCGACGCCGGCACTTCGGGGTCGCTCACCAAGACAGAAGCCGCAGGATCAAAAGCAGGATCCATCAGGCGCCGCAGAACCTCCGCTTCGTTCGTCACCGTGTCCCACTGGGTGTAAAGAGCCGCCCGGGGCAACGCGCCCGTGAACTCGATCAAGCCCAGCGCCCCGTTCGTCGCCGCCACCGCCTGCACCAACCCGCCAGGACGATCCTGCGCCAAGTCAAACGAGGTGTGCAGCCGGAATCGTTTCTTCTCCGGATCAAGCTGCTGATTGATCTGCTCCGCAAAATCCCCGCCCAGGCCAAAATGATAACGCGTGTTCGTCAACTGCCAGTATCGAACCATGGATTGCAGAGGGGTTCCCGTAAACGCCGCCCGGTAGGCCACCTTGTCCTCGCTGACGCGAGGTTCCTGGATCACATCCAGGGAACGAATGTTGAAATACTGAAACAAATTCTGCAGCCACGTCACATAGTAATACTGCTGCTGGAAAAACTGGAACTGCGGTTGGGGGAGCTGGAAAGGCAAGACCTGCACCCGATGCTCGGGAGATTCCTTGCTCAGAAATTCCAGCACCGGGCTGGCTACGTATTTGGATTGGTAATCGTAATAAACCAGCCAGGGGGCGTTCGCATGCGCCAAATCGACGGCCACCACCCCCGCCAGCAACGGTGCCGCCCAACGTCGCCGAGGCCCCGAAAAATAACCGCTCAGGAGCCAAGCCACCGAGACGCCGCTCACGACGAGAAAGAGCACCGACCACCCCACGTTACCAATGCTGAATCGGGCCATCTGCTCCGCCTGGCCCTCGTAACTCAAAGGCATGATTTGATTGAAATGCTTCACGAGACGAGGCTTCGATTCCGCGTAAATCAGCCAACCCACGAAACCCGCCACCATCGCCGCCCCCGAACCGTAAACCCACTTGCGCTCGAAGGCTCCAGCCTTCCCCAACCAAGCCTTGAAGTGCGTCCAAGGCCCTGACGCACCACCCGCAGCGACCCCTTCCGTCACATAAGCCCTCCAGCATCCCTTCAATCCATGCGCGCAAAGAATCAGCAGCGAGATTTGAAAGGGATTCATGAACTTGATCGGATTCCGAATCGTCGAAAAGTAAGGCATCGCGTAGAGAATCTGATAAAACGGGGCGTGCCTCCCCCAGGCCAGAACCAGAGACACCCCCGCCGCCCCCATCCAAAACCATACCGACCGCCGCTCTTCCTCAGTCAACTTCGACTGGACCCCGCGGAACGATTGCAAGACCGCCCATAACGCCAGCAAAACCACCGCATAACCCGCGTAAATCCCCGCCCCTGATAACCGGCTCTTTTCATTGCCCGGTGCTTGACCTACCCCCCCCCAATAGTGTGCACCGCCGTAATCCTGCGGCCGAATCGAATACATTTCGGGCATCCCGTAACCGAAAACCCCCGGCAGCAACACGCGGATCGTCTCCACCTTGGGCAAACTCCACTGCGTCGCAAAATCCCACTTCATGCGCGCGGCTTGAGGATCCGCAGGTTCCGTGGCTCCCGCTCCCGCCACCCCCTTGACTTGTGTCGCAATCAAAGTCAGCACCGCCGCGGCGGACATCCAGGCCGCAAACGCCGCGACCAACACCACCCGCACCGCCCCCGTCGCCAGCCGCTTCCCAGCCGAACCCGGCTTGTGCCAAGCCATGAAAACCACCAGCGCCGCCACGTACAAACTGAAAATGGCCCCCACGTCGTAACCCTCCATCACCACCATCCCCACTGCCAATCCCGCCAGCGGAATCTTCGCCCAATGCGGTCGGCGCGCATGACTGTAAACCGCCGCCACCGCGAGAAACACAAACGCGGCGCTCAATCCACGCGACCCAAGGCCCCAGGCCACGTTCGAAAAGAACTCCATATTCAGCGCCGCTGCCAGAGCGCCCACCACCGCCGCGCCCGCAGTCAATCCCATCTCGCGAAACAACATCCAGGCGCCAAACCCCAGGATCAACAGTGCCGCCGGCGCCATGAATTTCGCGTACCAAACCGGGCCCAACAGCGTCAGCAGCGCGAAAGAAACGTTTGGCACCGCACTGGGCGCCTGCGACCCCAGCCAGTTCAAATCAACCCAAAAACCCTTGAACGGCGCCGGCATTTTGCACCACTCGGAACTGATCAATCCCAAGGGCGCATCGTTGGAAAATAATACAAACCGCGATGAAAAACTTTCGCGAAACACCACCGCCAGCACCCCGCCGACCACCAGCAGAAACAACAACAGATTCATCCACGGCTTTGCCCACAAACCCGTCTCGGAGCCGGAAGAACGCTTCATCGCTCGCCTCGTCCATTCGCCCCCGCCGACTTCCTGCGAAGGTATCCATTCGGATTGAACGTCACCATGAACTTCTCCCGCTCCAAATCGACCTCGAAGTCCCGTGTCTCCTTCAGGAACTCCGCCACCGCTTCATACGGACCAGGACCATGTTCCCTGAACACCGGATGCCCGTAAACATTCGAATCCTCCACGATCATGTAACTTCCCGGCGTCACGAACTTCTGGAAGATCCGCAATTCCTCCAACACATGCGCTCGGCTGTGATCCGAATCCAGGACCACCAACACCGTCTTCGCCTGCCGGGCCTCTGCCTCCACAATCGACACGAACTCGGAACCGATCGAGGAACCCGTCACGTAACGCACACGGGGATGCGCCAGACGCTCCTGCGCCGCAATGTCCACCGTCACAATCCGGCCCCGGCCCAGCAGGTCGCATAAGGCCGCCATGAACAGCGCGCTCCCCCCGGTGGCCGTTCCGGTTTCAATAATCAAGTCCGGCCGCAACTCATGCAAAATCTCCTGGTAAACCCATAGGTCAAACGGACATTTCGCCACCAGGGTTCCCATCCAGCGCGTGTTCGTCCAAGTCCGCCCGGCCGCTCCTAGATCGTAATACAATTGATGAAAATCATCGATGACTTGACGCCGCCTTTCCTCGGTCATGCTGCCCGAACGAAGCTTGGCCTTCGTCTGCCAAAAAAGACTTCCCAACAATTGCAATAATTTCATGTCGCGCGGTTCGCGGCACTGATTACAGAAAAGGCCGGTCACATGCGAGAGGAGAATCAACCAGGGGCCACCGGACCCCACCGCCGGGTCCGATGGGACCAGCCGCAGCCATGCCGCACGGAACCGTTCTTGGCGCTGTGATAGGTGTAGGTCGATGCGATGGCGGGCGAAGCGGTGGGCAAGGACTGGATACTGCTCAGCCGATTGAGCCCGTCGCGGGTCTTGGTCGTCGTCATCATTACCGTCCTGATTTTCTTGAACTCAATCGACTGAACCAAGCCCGAACCGGGAATCCAAAGCCCTCTCGGGATCGGACGTCGCACATCGATCTGACTTCGCCTCTGAATCGCAATTCGAAACTCGAAATTCCCAAATCTCCTGCCCCCTCACCCACCTTCATCCCGTTCCGGCACTCGCACCACCTTTAACCTCAAATCCCTCAGCGCAAACAACTCCTCTGCCACTCCCTTCATTCGCCTCGCTCCCG
>Ga0194132_10001730_pt1 | contig 43371 bp, 32 predicted proteins | sample TA2KigOf80mmetaG_FD_148612 | JGI IMG/M metagenome (GOLD analysis project Ga0194132, IMG submission 148612) | Freshwater microbial communities from Lake Tanganyika, Tanzania - TA2015054 Kigoma Offshore 80m | ecosystem: Environmental > Aquatic > Freshwater > Lake | place: Tanzania: Lake... | reverse complement strand
CTTGCTGTCCATGCGGCTCACCTCTCGCCAGGGCATCCCCCAGCTTAACCGCTGTCCCCCGGTTACCCTTCGTTTGTGTCAACCGCCCACCGGCACACTTGTCAAGGATGTCTCCGGTTCGCACATCAGCCCGTTGGTGGAGAAGATCGCGGAAAAGCGCGGCCCATGCATGCGGTGAACCAAAAATGGGTCACCGGCAGGGATTTTCGTGTCCGGTTGAAGTCTGCGCGCCCACAGCGCGTCTCCCTGATGGACGTAGAGAAGGTTCCCGTCCGGCGACCAGAACGAGCTGTCCACCAGCCCTTCGGCGGAAACCCGAATCCAGGACGCCGGTTTCCCGCCGTCATTGACGCCGGCGACGTAGACAATCCGGGTTGCTTCGCCAACCAGGGTAAAGGTGATCCAGCGTCCGTCTCGCGAGAATCTCAAATTGTGGATGTGGCCGGTTGGGTGCCAGGCCAAATCGCGTTTGCGCCCCGTGGCGAGGTCGAACGTGGCGTGCCGAATCGGATTGCCCTCGTAGTAGATTAGGCTCAGGCCGTCGGGAGTCCAGCCGGCTACATTGTTCATACAACCCCGGCATTCCAGCTTCGGGACGCCTCCGGTCGACGGCATGGTGTAGGCGTCTCCCCTCATGGACCGGAATGCGTCTCCCTTGAGGGCAAACGCGACGCGCGCGCCGTTGGGCGAAATCACGGCCCGGAATTCGCTTTCCTTGCTCGCTGTCAACTGGCGGTCCGCACCAGTTTCGAGATCGCGGATCCAGACATCGGGATCGCCGCCGCGGTTGGAGACGTAGGCGAGCGTCTTGCCGTCAGCGGAAACGTTCGGATACGCCACGGTGACGTTCTCGGCCCATGCCCGGCGCAATTTGCCTGTCGCGCGGCCGGTCGACGGATCCAGCGGCAAGATCCAGAGGCCGGAACTGACCGCGAGGCGGGAGAAGGCGATTCGTCCGTTCGCGGCGATCGATGGATGCGCGGCCCCTGCGCCGGCCGTGACTCGAACGGGCGCCCCCACGGTTCGTCCGCCGGACATGGGACACAACCAGAGATCGTGTCCGTCCGCGAATCGCGCGGCGATGACGATCCCGGCGGTTCCCACCGAAGCCACCGGGTACGGGTCGCGCAGGTAGGGCAGAAACGACATGGGGACCCCGATCGAGTCTTGCAGGAGTTTGGACGCTCCCGTGTTGGTGGCGACGCCGCCGCTGGCGGGAACGGTCCAATAGTCCATAGGATCCCGGGTCCAGACGAGAAGGTTCCGGCCGTCAGGAGTCCACAGCGGAGCCATGGCCCAATCCCGGCCCGTGGAGACGGCGCGCGGCTCGCCGCCATCGGTCGAGACCACCCTGACTTCGCTGGCTTGCAGGTTGGTGCCCGATGAATAGGCAATCGAAGCGCCGTCGGGCGAGATCTGTGGATACAGTCCCGAGGCCGCGACCAGTTTCGGGGTTCCTCCCAGCGCGGGAATCACTGCGATCCCGTATTCCTCCCGCGATTGGCCCACCTGGAATGCGACCCTTCGGCCGTCGGCGGAGAGCGACGGATAGGACTCGTTGGCGGGAGTCGAGGTCAGTCTGACCGGCTGGCCGCCCGATACGTGTTGGAGCCAAATGTCGAGGTCTCTTCCCGTGGCGCGATCGGAGGCGTAGGCGACGAAGTTACCGTCGGCGGACAGGCTCGGCTGCTGCGTGAGGCCTGAGTCGCGAGTGACCTGCGTCAGTTTGTACTGGACGGGGACGGAGGGCCGGGAGCGAAAGAACGTAAACCCGGCCGCGGCTACGGCGGCCACAACGGCGCTGGCGGCGATGGGAATCCACTTCCGAGACTGCGTGGCGGGCGGCGGGACGGGTGGGGGACGAGCCTCGGGCGTGGTCTGAACGGGCTGGTCGACGGGAGCGATGAAGCGGTAGCCGCGCCTCGGGATCGTTTCGACGAAACGGGGATTGCCGGCCGAGTCGCCGAGCGCTTCGCGGATCTTGTTGATCGCGGTGTTGAGGCCGTGGTCGAAGTCGACGAAAGTGTCGGATTGCCATAGCGCCGACTGCAGTTCCTCGCGGGTGACTACTTCGCCTGGCCGCGAGAGCAGAAATGCGAGGACCTGGAACGGCTGGCCACCCAGCTTGAGCCTTATGCCGTCGCGGTAGAGTTCGCCGGAGTCGAGGCGGGCCTGAAACGTCCCGAACTGAATGATCCTGGGAGCCATCCCGGACAGAAGTATATCACGGGAAGCGCCTGGTTGGGCGATCTAGATCCCGGCGTAATATTCGTGTTTTCAGCTACTTGCATATCGAGGAAACTTCTAGGTTCCGGAGAGGGAATGTCGATGCGGCGGGGATGGAGGTAGTGCGGCGGCCAGCCCAAACTGGCCAGCATGCGATTCCTGATCTTCATGCTCCCGCTGGCCGCTTCGGCCCAAGTGTTGAACGTCACCGTCCTTGACTACGCGGACGTCCCAGCGGCTACGATGTCTGACGCCCAAGAGGTGTTCACGGCAATCTACCGGAAGACAGGCGGCCGAGTGGTGTGGAGGGTCGAGACGCGGGTATGGCAACCCGGCGAGCGAGTCCGGCTGGCGGATGTGCCGGGAGACATTGTCCTGCGCATCTGCAGCGAAGAAATGGCAAAGGGTCTGACGCGGAGAGAATCCCTCATGGGGTACGTCCAGCCGGTGGCCGAGAACGAGCTGGCGCGGGTGGCGACGGTTTTCTACCACCGGGTGGAAGAGCTGAAGGGCGCGACGGGCAGCGCCACCTCTCAGGTATTGGGCGCGGCGCTGGCACACGAACTCGGCCACCTGCTGCTCGGCAAGGGCGCGCACTCGAGGGCCGGGATCATGCGTTGCCCGTGGGATACGGGGGAACTGCGTGCGATCCATCAGGGGCGGTTGGTTTTCGATCGGGTTCAGTCCGTCTTGATCGTGAACGGCATCGCCGCGCGGACCAACTCCGGGGCCGGCGCGGCCCGCCCGAACTGACTTGCTGCGAGGCCGCCGTCGCCGGGGCTACTCGTTCCGTACGAGCGCGGCCCGCAAGCGCCGTACGCGGTCCTGCGCCGGGGCCAGAACAACCAGCCGCGTGAAGAGCCTCAGCAGTTGTCCGAAAGTCGTCAGAAGGGACTTGATGCGGAAGAACTGCGAGCGCCCGTACAGGCGGGGATAGTGATGGACACCGACTTCTTCCACCCCACAGCCGCTCAACTCCAGCTTGCGGACAAGTTCCACGCAGATGGTTCCACTCGTAGAGGTCAGCTCGATGGCGTCCAGCAGGTCGCGGCGAATGAGGCGGAAGTCACAGTCGATGTCGCGCAATTTGATGCGGAAGAGCATCCGCGCAAACTGGTTGTAGACTTTGCCGATGAAGATCCGGTGCCACGGGTCGTTCCGCTCGAGCTTGTAGCCGTTGACCAAGCCGATGTCCCGCCGCACCCGGCCGAGCAGGTGCGGAAGCTCGGTGGTGTCGTACTGGCTGTCGCCATCGGTGTAGAACACCCAATCCTTGGACGCTGTGGCGAACCCAGTGCGGAGCGCTCCACCGTATCCCCTGTTTTCCGGATGGGTAACGATCTTCAAGCGCCGGCCGTACTTCTGCGCGAGCGCATCCAGTACCTGTCCGGTATTGTCCCGGCTGCCGTCATTCACCACGATCACTTCGTAGTCGTCAACGCAGGCATCCAAGACGTGAAATGTTTTCTCTAAAAGGCCTGGTAGAGAGGGAGCGTCGTTGTAGGCTGGAAAGAAGACGCTCAGCGAGCCCTGCCGGAATTTCATTCGGTCCCCGTTTGGTTCAGATTCCCCGGATTGAAGTAGGATACCGCAGTGCGCCAATTCCCGCAAGACCCAATGCCGTATCTTTCGAACATCGACCGCGACTCTTTGGCGGAGGACGTGTTAACTTTTGTCCGAACAAAGAGCGAAACCGGCTCCGAGGGGCCCGGAAGCGAGTTCCTGGCGGATCTGTTACGCCGGGAAGGATTTGACCCGGTGTTGGATCCGGTACTACCAGGCCGTCCGAATGTTGTGTGCCGGATACCCGGGAGAGGCGACGGTCCGGCGCTGATGTTCAATGGGCATACCGACACGATCCCGATCGGATCGTCGGCCCCGCCGGAACTTCGGGACGGATGGGTCACCGGCAGGGGCGCCGAGGACATGAAGGGCGGGCTGGTGGCGATGGTCCACGCGGCGTCGGCATTGCGGCGGGCGGGAGTGCGGCTGAAGGGCGATCTGTATTTGACGGGCGTGATCGGACACGAATCGCCGGTGGGACGCAAAGAGGGTCCGCGGCACTTGATCCGGCGGCTGCGGGATGGTTCGCTGCCGGTGGAGGCGATCATCATTGTCGAGGGCCCGGCGGCTATTTGGTCAGCGAGTCTGGGGTCGTCGATCTACCAGGTGAGCATCACGAGCCCTCTCGGTCCGATTCACACGATCAAGGTCCCGTATGAGCGGAATCCGGCGCGGTGGGTGGGGCGGCTGCTGGAAGAACTCGCGGCTCTGGAACGGGAGTTCGAGGCCGGTCCGCGGCATCCGTTGTGCGGGCGGCAGCAGCTCAACGTGGGGATGGTCCACGGTGGCGATTACATGAACCGGCTGCCGGCGCGGATCGAGGTGGTTGGGACTTGGCGCTGGACGCCTGGCCGGAACGTAGCGGACACGGAGCGGCTTTTAGGGAGTCTGTGCGCGCGGCTGGCGGAGGAGTCCGGGCTCGAGTTCGAATGGGGCCTGGATCCGGCGGCCACACGTGAGCCGTTCGAGACGCCGGCGGACCATCCGGTTGTGCGGGCGCTTTCCAGCGCGGCCACCGCCGTTACGGGTGTGGAGCCTGCCCGGATCGGAATGGGCCTGGTGGGCGACGCGAATCTGTACAGCAATGACGGCGGGGTTCCAACGGTGTACTATGGTCCGGCGCATGAGACGGCGCATTCCGATCATGAGCGGGTGAGCATCGACCGGCTGGTGGAGTGCGCAGCCATCTACGCGACCACCGCGGTCGAATTTTGTGGCGCGTAGATCTCCCCTTTACCCCAGAGCAGCGGATGGCTATACTTGACCTCGTACAAACGCTTTTCAGGAGGTTCCTACGGTGCGACGTCTCCCGCTCATGCTCCTTTCCAGCTTGCTCTGCCCCGTCTGGGCTCAGATTGACCGCGCAACACTCACAGGAACGGTTTCCGATAGCAGCGGCGCGGTGGTGCCGCAAAGCAAGGTGGAGGCCGTTTCGCAGGACACCGGCTTGCGGCGTGAAGTGCGGACATCAGTTTCCGGTGTCTACACGTTTTCTCTGCTCCCAATCGGTCTTTACACGGTAACGGCGAGCCACACCGGTTTCCGGACCATGGCTATCAAAGATGTCCGGCTCGGCGTCGGCGACAACCGCACGCTGGACCTGGAGCTTCAGGTCAGCGCGGTGGACAGCGCAGTGACCGTGGAGGGCGTGCTGGCGGCTGTCGAGACCACGTCGCCGGTGGTCGGAACCGTCATCGGGGCACAGCAGATGCGCGAGATGCCGCTCAACGGACGGCATTGGGCAAGTCTGATGGCACTAGCGCCAGGTGCGATCAATACGGGGGACGGCAGCCAGCAGACAATCCGGTTCGTCGGCCGGTCCCGCGACGACAACAACTGGACGTTCGACGGCGTCGATTCCACCGGCGTCAAGGATCCCCGGCAGGAAGCCGCTTTGAGACTGGTGATCAGCACGGATACGATCGCCGAGTTCCGCGTGAACTCGACGCTCTACTCGGCCGAGACCGGGAACGGCGCGGGCGGCCAGGTCAACCTGGTTTCCAAGTCCGGCTCGAACGAGTTTCATGGCAGCGTGTTCGAGTTCTTCCGGAATGACAAGCTCGACGCGCGCAACCCCTTTGACAATTCCAAGCAGCCCTTCCGGCTGAACCAGTTCGGGGGCAACATGGGCGGTCCCATTGTGCGGAACCGCAGCTTTTTCTTTGCCAATTACGAAGGGCTGCGGCAGCGCGTCAGCCAGACATTCACCAACGACGTGCCGAGTGCGGCATACCGGGCGCGGGCGGTAAATCCAGCGATCCGGCAATTGCTGGCGATCTACCCGGTGGGCACAATTACGACCTCCAACGCGGAAGTGGACCGCGTGCAGGCCGATCGCAGCCAGGGATGGCGGGAGGATGCCGGCACGTTGCGGATCGACCACCGGTTCAATGACAGCAACACCGTGTTCGCCCGCTACAACGTGGACGACGGGCTGATCCTGGCGCCACGGACCGTGATCGCGGGCGACCGGCAGGACAGCAATTTCCGTCCGTCCAACCTGGCGTTGCAGTACCAGCGAGTCTTCTCACCCACGGTGGTCAATGAATGGAAGGCGGGTATGAACCGTTCGGCGTTGAGGCGGTTCAGCTACGGCCCGGTGCCAGCGAGCGTTGCCGTCGCCGGCTTCACTACCCTGAATCCGGACAATCTGCTGGTGGAGGCGGGAACCACCTTTTCACTCATCGACAACCTGGCGATCACGCGTGGACGGCACACCTTGAAGATCGGCGGAGAGATCCGGCGGGCACGGGTCAATGTGGCCGACCCCGCGTTCGACACCGTGACTGTCACGTTCGCCAACCGGACGGCGTTCCTCGACAATCGCGTGGACTCGGTGGGAATCACCGCTGGGGCACCGGTGCTCGGAACCCGCAAGACGTACTACTATGCATACCTGCAGGATGACTTCAAGGTCCGGCCGAACCTGACGCTAAACCTCGGGATGCGGTACGAATACTACTCCGTGAACCGGGAGGTCAGGGACCGCTACCGCGTGTTCGACATAAACGAATGCCGCGGATTCTGCCCGCACGGCACGCCGTGGTACTTCCCGGACCGCAACAACTTCGACCCGCGGATCGGACTGGCGTGGTCGCCTGGCGCGCTCAAAGGGAAGACGGTGATCCGGACTGGCGCGGGGATCTACCATGGTCCCGGCCAGGTGGATGACGTCAATACAGCGCTCGACAACATGGTGGACCGCTTCGGGTTGACGACTGCCGAAGCTCCGAATCTTTCCTATCCGGTCACCCCGTTCCTCGCTCAGGCGCGCTCGTCGGGAATCACGCCCCGTTCGTTGCAGCGGGACCGCCGCGACCTGTACAGCGCGCAGTGGGGATTCTCCATTCAGCATCAACTGCCCGCGGAGTTTCTCACGCAAGTTGGATACATGGGCAGCTCCGGAGTGAAGCTGTTCTCGCGCCAGTACATCAACAACATAGATCCGGCCACGCGCGTCCGCCCGCTGCCGAGTTTCGGACGGATGGATGAGAAGCGCCAGGATGGCAAGAGCAATTTCCACGCGTTGCAGGTTTCGCTTCACAGGCGTGTGGCGCGGGGCCTGACGCTCGGCACGGAGTACATGTGGTCCCATTCCATCAACGACGGCAACCTTGGCGGAGGAGAGGGATCGCAGCCGCAGATCGCGATTTGTCGGGCCTGCGACCGTGGCAACAGCGCCCAGGACATCCGGCACACGATCACGTCGAACTGGGTGTATCAGCTTCCCTTCGGAGCCGGCCAGCCGTACCTGAAGAGCGGCCCAGCGGCGAAGATCCTGGGTGGCTGGGAAACCAGCGGCATCTGGACGGCGAGAACGGGACGCAGGCTCACAGTCGGCATTGCCCGTGCCACCGCCGATGTCCCGGATGGCAACACGTCCGGGCAGCGGCCGAACATCGTGCCGGGTGTTTCGATTTATCCCGCCGGTGGACCGAAGTTCGATCAGTGGCTAAATCCGGCCGCGTTCGCGATTCCCGCACGGGGGACGTGGGGCAACGCGGGCCGCAGCATCGGCACGGGACCGGGCCTGGTGCAACTGGACTGGGCGTTTCAGCGGAACATCCCGTTGGCGGAGCGGAAGGCGCTGGTGGTGAGGCTTGAAGCGTTCAACCTCTTCAACCGGGTGCAGGCCGGTAATCCAGGCCTCACTCTGACGTCTCCCGCCAGTTTCGGGCTGGTGACCAGCGGACTGAACCGGACGATCGGCACCGGCACGTCGCGGCAGCTTCAGATGGCCCTTCGCCTGAACTTCTGATGACGCACCGGGCTTGGGTGGCGATGCTGTGTCTGGTTGCCGCGGCATGCCACCAACCCACGGCGCCGCAAGTCCTGGATGTCAGGGCGTCCGGGCAGACGGATGCCGTGACCGATGACCCGGACGATCCGGCGGTGTGGGTCCACCCCACGGATGACGCGCGGAGCTTGATCCTCGGGACGAATAAGGCCAAGGCTCCTACCGGCGCGCTGGTGGTCTTCGGGTTGGACGGCAAGACGCGGCAGACGGCTGCCGGACTCGACCGTCCGAACAACGTGGACGTGGAGTACGGCTTGAAGACCGCACGTGGCGTCATCGACATCGCCGTAGTGACGGAGCGGCTGCAGAGGCGGCTCCGTGTGTTCGAGGTGAGCGAGCGGGGAGTGGCCGACATCACCGGCGATACCGGGGTTTTTGCGGACCGAGCGGGCGAGCAGGCTGCTCCGATGGGAGTGTCGCTGTACCGCAGGCCCGGCGACGGGGTGATTTTTGCCATCGTCGCGCCGAAGGAGGGTCCGCGGCAAGGTTATCTCGGCCAGTATCGCCTGGAGGACGATGGGAAGGGCCGCATCAACGCGCGGTTCGTGCGCTACTTCGGGAGCTTCAGCGGCACGGGCGAGATTGAAGCCGTGGCGGTCGATGACGCGCCCGGATTCGTCTACTACGCCGACGAGGGCGACGGGATCCACAAGTACGCGGCGGATCCGGACGGAGCCGCAGCCGGGACCGAGCTGGCGCATTTCGGCCGGACCGGATTCCGCGGAGACCGCGAGGGAATCGCAATCTACGCGCGCGAGGACGGCACGGGATATCTGCTGTGCACCGACCAGATCCCTGGCAACAGCGAGTATCACGTGTTCACACGGGAGGGAGCACCGGGACAGCCCCATGAGCACAAGGCGCTCGGCGTGATTCGCGGCGGTGCGGATTCGACGGACGGACTCGAGGTCAGCGCGCACCGAATCGGGAGTTTTCAACGCGGACTGATGGTGGCGATGAACAGCGGTCCGAAGAATTTCCTCCTCTTCCGGTGGGAGGATATCGAGGCCGCGATCCGGCGGTGAGCGGTCAGGCGAGAAGTTCGCGCACGACCGTTCCACCTGTGTCCGTGAGCCGGAAATCGCGCCCGCTGTAGCGGTAGGTGAGGCGCGTGTGGTCGATCCCCAACTGGTGCAGCACGGTGGCGTGCAGGTCGTGCGGATGGACGCGGTTGTGAACGGACTTGTAGCCGAAGTCGTCCGTCGCACCATATGTGATGCCGCCCTTGAACCCACCGCCGGCCACCAGCGTCGTGAATGCAGGCGGATTGTGGTCGCGCCCCTGATTCACACGCAGTTGGCCCGCGCTCTGGATCATCGGCGTGCGCCCAAACTCGCTGCTCACGATCACGATGGTTTCCTTAAACAGCCCGTTTGACTTGAGATCCTCAATCAGCGACGCGATCGCTGGATCGGCTTCCTTGGCAAGCGACTGGTGCGACCGGATGTCCTCGTGGCTGTCCCAGGGCTGCGAGTTGCCGAAGTAGATCTGTACCATCCGCACGCCACGCTCGACCAGACGGCGGGCCAGCAGACAGCCGCGCCCGAAGTCGGAGTCGCCGTAACGCGTCCGGACCGCGGGTGCTTCGCGCGCGACATCGAACGCTTCCGGCGCCTCGGCCTGCATCCGGAACGCCACTTCCATCGCCTGGACACCAGCAGCGACCTTTGGCTGGCGGTTGCCATCGCCGAGGTACAGCCGGTTCAGGCGGTCGAGCAGCGCGACCTGGCGCCGCTGCTCCTCGTCCGGAACGGTCTCGTTGCGAATGTATTGGACGAGCTTGTCAGGGGTCCGCTCGTTGTTGGGTACGTAGACGCCTTGGTGCGAGTTGGGCAGGAATCCGGAGGTCCAGAGCCGCGGGCCCATCACCGGGTAGCCGGGGCACAGGGCGATGAAGGCGGGCAGGTTCTGGTTCTCGGTTCCGAGTCCGTAGCTGATCCAGGCTCCCATGGACGGACGGCCGGGCAACTGGTGTCCGGTGTTCATGAGCATCAGCGATGGACCGTGGTTGCCGTTGTCGGCGTAGCAGGACCGGATCACGGCGATGTCGTCGATCAGCCCACCGACGCGAGGGAAGATCTCGCTTACCTCGATTCCGCTCTGGCCGTACTTGCGGAACTGGAACGGCGACTTCATCAGGTTGCCGGTGGCGCTGTCGGTCTTCACCTTCGGACCGGGCATCGGCTTGCCATCCATGCGCGTGAGCTCAGGCTTGGGATCAAACGTATCCACCTGGGAGAGACCGCCATTGAGGAACAGGAAGATGACGTGCTTGGCCTTGGCGGGAAAATGGGTCCGCGCTCCCTGCGTGGTGGCGGCAAGCGCCGCCTGGCCGAATCCGCAGCCGAGCATCTGAAACGCTTCACGCCGTGTCATGGTGGTTCCTTCTCACTTTACCGCGCTGAATTCGGCCGCGCTCAACAGGACCTGCGCGTATCGTGGCCAGGCATCGGGTTTGGCCGCGACGAAATCGAGCCCGAGACGGATCTCCTCTTCCGCCGGGGGACGCGAGTAGAGCAGCTCATACGCGCGTTGGATTCGCGCCCGGGGGTCGCTCGATTCGCGCTCCAGGCGGGCGGCCAGTGCCGCGGAGTTGCGTGTGATGAATCCGCTGTTCAGGAAGAACAAGCGCTGCATCGGGCCGACAGTCACGGCGCGCGACTCCGAGGTAGCGCCGGCGTCGGGGAAATCGAACAACGTCATCGCGCGCTCAGGCTTGCCGCGGCTCACGGTCGCGTAGAGCGCACGGCGGCTGAATGAATCGGTGAGCGGGGCGGCGGGTCCGCCGAGCTCGGGATTCAGCGTCCCGGCGACGAATAAAACCGCGTCGCGCACGGATTCCGCCTCCAGGCGCTCACGGACGTTGGCGCGCGACAGCAGGCGGTTGGCGGGATCCTTGGCCACAGCTTCGGGCGAGACCGAGTCCGACGTCATCCGGTAGGTGGCCGACAAGACCATCTCGCGGTGCATCGCCTTGACCGACCAGGAGGCGGCAAAACGCGACGCCAGGTGGTCGAGCAGTTCAGGATGGCTGGGGGTTTCGCCGTTGCGGCCGAAGTTGCTGGAGGATCGCACGAGCCCTTCGCCGAAGTGATGCTTCCAGATGCGGTTCACCATCACACGCGCGGTGAGCGGATTCGAGGGGCTGGCGATCGCCTCGGCCAATTCGAGCCGTCCACTGCCCTTGCGGAATGGCGCGGGCTCGCCCTCGCTGAGCGCGGACAGGAACCGACGCGGAGCCTCTTCACCGGGCGTCGCGTTGTTGCCGCGGATCGCGACACGGACGTTACGAGGCTTGGGCTGATCGGCCAGCACGTCCCAGTAGGGATACGGCTTCGGCATCGCCTGTTCCAACGCCTTGATTTCAGCACGTTGGGTGGCGAGGTAGCCCTTCCACGCGGGGCTGAAGAAACGCTCAACGTCCTTCGCGCCGTAATAGAAGACGCCGCCGGGGAAGGCGAGGTCCTCGACTTTGTAGGGTCCGGAAGCGAGGTCGCGCCAGAAATAGTACTTGGTAATGGGCAGCGCGTCGACCAGAGTCTTGATGACCTTGGCGGTGTCCTTCATGCCTTCAATGCCGCCGACCTTGACGTAGTTCCGGTCATCGATCGCGCGCTTCTCGGCGAAGATCTCCTGCACGGATGAATGGAGGCGTGCGGCAACTTCGCGGACCTGGGCCTCGGTGGCCTTGGCGGGACCGCCGGTTTGCTTCATCAACTCGTCCCAGGCGTCCATGTGCGGATGGTCGCGTTTGGCGCGCTGAAGATAATCGGTCCAGCGCTTGACGGTTTCCGGATCGAGGTCCTTGTCCGCTTGTCCACCGGCGAGCACTCGCCACGCACCGATGATGTAGATGGACGTCTGCGATGCGAAGATCTCGGAAACCTGTCCGATCTGGCGGTCCATGAACCGCTTGAGCACGGCCTGGCGTTCGTCGACCTCAGCCTTCGCCTTCTTGTACCGCTCGACTTCGTCCGCGGGCACGAGGGGATGCTGGTCCACCTTGCTGCTCTTGAACACTCCGAGCAGCGAATAATAGTCGCGCGTGGGGATGGGGTCGTACTTGTGGTCGTGGCACTGGGCGCATCCGGCGGTGAACCCGAGGAAGACGCGGGTAGTGACGTCGACACGGTCGTCGTCGCTGAGACCGAGGGTTTGGAATCCGAGTCCGGCGAGGCTTTCGCGGCGGGTAGGCTCGGGCATGAGGTCGGCGGCGATCTGCGCCTTGATGAATACGTCGTAGGGGAGATCGCGGTTGAAGGCGTTGACAACCCAATCCCGGTATCGGAACGCGTTGGGATAGGGATCGTCGTCGCGGGCCGCCTGGCGTCCGTCGGAATAGCGGGCGAGATCGAGCCAGTGGCGTCCCCAGCGTTCGCCGTAGTGGGGCGACGACAACAGGCGCTCAACGACGCGCTCGTAGGCCCCGGGGAGCTTGTCGTTAACGAAGGCTGCGGTCTCGCCGGGAGTGGGCGGGAGTCCGGTGAGATCGAACGTGACCCGGCGGATTAACGCGCGGCGGTCGAGCTCGGGAGCCGGAGCAAGTCCCTCTTGTTCCAGCCGCGCGAGGATAAACCGGTCGGTTGCGGTGACCGCCCAGCCGGTCCGCTTCGGTGTGGGGATGGCCGGATCGCGGACTGGCCGCAAGGACCAATGTCCGGCAGCCTGCACGTGAGGCTTGACAGCGGACTCGGGCCACGGCGCTCCCGCGTCGATCCATTCGCGCAGGACCGCGATCTGGCCGGCGTCGAGCTTGCCTTTGGGCGGCATCTTCAGCCGCTTGTGCGTATGTTCGATCACCGATACGAGCAGGCTCTGCGAGGACGCCCCAGGCTGGATCGCAGCGCCGGAGCTGCCGCCTTTGAGCGCGGCCTCGCGCGAGTCGAGCCGGAGTCCGCCCATCGCCGCCTTGGTGTGGCACTCGAAGCAGTTGGCAGCAAGCAGGGGGCGGATCTCTGACTCGAAGCGGTCCGGTGGAAACGGAGCAGCGGCGGCGGCCGCGGCGGCAAGAAGCAGAACTGGACGCATGAATCCTTGAAGAGGATTCTATCGCAGTTACCGGAACCGCAGCGCGAATCCTCCGCCAACTACGAGGTTGTGCTGGCGGCGCATCGCGCTGGGAATGTTGTAGACCGGGGATCCGCTGTAGAAATCGCGGATCTCACCACGCAGGGCGAACCAGCGGCGGATGCGGAAATCAGCGCCCGCTCCCACGACAAGTGCGCCGGTGTTGGACAGGCGGGGAGCCGGATTGGCGAACCGGCCGATGGTGGTGAGGCTGTGCTCGTAGACCGCGAGTCCACCGCCGCCTTCGATCCATGGGGACACGGGTCCGCCCGGTGCGAATTTCACGCGCAGGGCGGGGGTCAGGTACAGGGATGCGATGTCCCGTGTGGCGCGCAGCTCACCGGATCCGGTCTGGCGGAACGGAGCGGCGAGAAAATGTCCGGTTGCGTAGACGCCAACGCGGCTCTCACTGCTGTTGAGGCGATAGCCGTAGTTGGCCTGCCAGGCGTTACCGGGTCCGATACGGATCAGGGGCCGGTTGTCGGCGCGGACCCGTCCCAGCGTGAATCCGATGTCGTGTTTTTGAGCCGCGAGTGTGGCGGCGAAAAGGATAAATGCTGCAATGCGCATGGGACACCTACTTGTGGAGGCTGGGCCAGTTGCGGTCCGCCGCGTCGATCCGTTGGTTGAGCTCCTGCGCCCATCTCGCCTGGACGGAGGAGTTGTAGTTCAGATAGAGCCTGCCGTTGACGATCCGCCAGGCGGTGGGATCGATGGGGGCTGTGTAGTTGTTGCTGACAGCCCAGGCGCAATAGCCGCCATATTGGGGCACGTACTGTTCCGGGTTAGCCTGGAACCGGTCGCGATTCGCGGCGCTGGCGAAGCGCCAGGTTGCGTTGCGCCAGACGGCGGTGAATTCCGGTGAGCCGTTGACGGGCCTGGAATCGGTGAAATAGGCGACGGTATCGTAGCCCTTGATGGCCACGCCCTTGCCGTCGGCGTTGACGGGCGCCACGAGGTCCTTCGGCAGGACGGCTGGCGCCAGTGAAAGGAGGAGAAACGGAACCGCTAAACAATGTCTCATGCCCTGTGAATCAGAGCGGCGCCGGAAATTATTCCGGTATCCGGCGCGTGGGCATTTGGGCACCGACCTCCGCACGCCAACGGTGGAGCAGCTCGCGCAGACGCGTGGCCTGTCGCGGCTCTGAAGCGGCGAGGTCGCGCGATTCGCCGGGATCGTTGGCGAGATTAAACAGCTCGACACGGCTGTCTTCGTGGTACTCGAGCAATTTCCAGTCGCGCTCGCGGACCGCGCTGACGGGCGTTGTGGTCTCGTAGTAGTGCGGATAGTGGAAGTAGAGCCGTTCACGGGAGAGGCGCGCGGCGGGGTCGCGCAGCAGTGGCGTGAGACTCATGCTGTCGATTCCGGGTTGAGGCTGTGCGCCAGCGGCTTCGGCGAGGGTCGGATAGAGGTCCGCGGAGAAGACCATCTCACCGCATACCGCGCCGGGCTTGGCGGCACCAGGCCAGTGGATTACCAGTGGCACGCGCAGTCCACCTTCGTAGAGCGATCCCTTGCCCGAACGCAACGGATGGTTGTTGGTCACGGGGATCTGCTGTCCGCGATCCTTGCCGATGTAGCCGCCGTTGTCGGACGTGAACACGATGATGGTGCGGCCGAGTTCTCCGGTGCCTTCGAGGTGGTCGAGGATGCGGCCCACGTTCCCGTCGATACTCGCGACCATCGCGGCGTATTCAGGATTCTGGTGCTTCATTTCCGGGCGGATCCGCGCTTTGAACTTCGCGGTAAGCTCAGGCTTTCCCTCGATCGGCGTGTGGGGAGAGTGGAACCAGAGGTTGACGAAGAACGGCTTGCCGCCGCGGCGTTTCATCCGCTGGATCGCTTCGGTGGTGAGGCGGTCGGTGAGGTACTCGCCTGGCTCGCTGTGGCCGAGCCCGGGTACGTAGCGAGGCTCGTTCCAGCGCGGCTTGCCTCCATAAGGGAACCAGAATGTTTCGGGCGCGCCCCACAAGGTCCCGCCCACATTGACGTCGAATCCGTGGGTCTCAGGGTAGTGTTCGGCTGAGCCCAGGTGCCACTTGCCAATGTGGGCGGTCGAATAGCCGCGGGAGCGGATCAGTTCCGCAAGCGTGGTTTCAGTGTGGGGCAAGTCCGCTTCGGCAATAGGCGGCACGACACGCCGGTTCTTCGGAGGATTGCGGGAGGACTCACGCCAGATGGTGATGTGCAGACGCGCGGGGAACTTTCCTGTCATGATCGAGGCGCGCGTGGGCGAGCAAACAGGCGCGGCTGCAAGCGCGTGCGTGAAGCGGACACCGGACCGTGCAAGCCGGAGCAAATTGGGTGTTTCATGCAAATCCCCGCCGTTGAGCTGCGTATCGGCCCAGCCGAGATCATCGGCCAAAAGAAACACGATGTTCAATTGCTGCCGCGCAACTTGGGCGGCGAAGGCGGCGAGCAAATCGCGGCGTGAGAGGGGAAGCATCATTCTGATATAACACCTGAAGGCACATGAACAAGAAGCTGATCCTCGCAGCAGCGGCAGGAGCCGTTGGCTTTGGCGTCTATCAATTCGTCGGCGGCCGCGGCGGCGCTCCGCCCGCGCTCCGCGGACTGGAATCGGTCAAGGTCCCCGACGGCTTCGAAGTGTCGATCGCGGCGAAGCCGGGGTTGGTGCGGTATCCGATGCTCGGCACGGTGGACAACCAGGGCCGGATCTTCATGTGCGAGTCCTCGGGCAAGACGATGAAAACTCCCGAAATGTCCGCCGACCCCAACTACGTGGTGTCGATGCTCACCGACACCGACGGCGACGGAGTCTATGACAAGTCGTCGACGTTCGCCGACAAGCTGACTCTGCCCGCGGGCGCAGTGTGGTACCGCGGGTCGCTGTATGTGGCCGCGCCGCCGCATGTCTACCGGTTCACCGACACCAATAACGACGGGGTCGCCGATGTGCGCGACATCGTTGTCACGGGATGGAAACTGTCGGCCAATGCGGCGTCGCTACACGGACCGATCTTGGGGCCGGATGGCTGGCTGTACCTGACTGATGGCCGGCACGGGTTCAACATCGACACGAAGGATGGCAAGCACTACGCAGGCAAGGCGTCGCGCATCTGGCGGCTGAAGCCCGATGGCACCGAGCTTGAGTGGTACGCGGGCGGCGGCTTCGACAATCCTGTGGAGGTGGTGTTCACTCCGGGCGGGGACATGTTCGGCACGATGACGTATTTCCAGGATCCGGCGGATGGCCAACGCGACGCCATCCTGCATTTTGTCGAGGGCGGGTGCTATCCGAAGCCGAATGGGGTGACCGAGGAGTTCAAGCGCACTGGTCCGCTGATGCCGGTGATGACCAAGTTCGCGCGGATCGCGCCGGCCGGGCTCGAGCGGTATCAGGGAGCGGCGTTCGGCTCCGGATTCCAGGGCAACCTGTTTTCGGCGCAGTTCAATTCACACCGTGTGCAGCGCCATATCGTTTCGCGGAACGGCGCGACGTACAAGACCGAGGACAGCGATTTCTTCGTGTCGTCGGATCCGGACCTCCATCCCACGGACGTGATGGAGGACGCCGATGGGAGCCTCATCGTAGTCGACACTGGGGCCTGGTTCATTCATGGCTGCCCGTTGTCGCGCGTGTCCAAGCCCGATATCCACGGTGCGCTCTATCGCGTGCGCCGCAAGGGCGCACCGAAGACCGCAAACCCGCGCGGGAGCGAGCAAGAATTGAGTGCGGAACCGGAGAAGCTCGCCAAGCTCCTGGATGATCCCAGGCCGACGGTGCGCGAAGCAGTGCTTGACAAGCTGGCGGAGAAGAGCGCGGTCCCGGTGCTGGCGGCTGCACGGGCATCCGCTACGACGGTTGAAGGCGCCACGGGCGCGGTGTACGGACTGTCGCGCGTGGGCAACGCGGCGGCGACGGCCGCAATGCGCGAGGCGCTGAAGGACTCGCGCGCCGAGGTGCGGCAGGCAGCGGCGCGGCAGCTCGGCACGGCGCGTGATTCCGAGTCCGTTCCAGCACTGATGGAGATGGCGCGCAAAGAGGAACCTGGCGTGAGGCGGCAGGCCGCGGCGTCACTTGGCATGATCGGCGATGCCCGGGCAGTGCCTGCGCTCATCGAGGCTGCGGCGAATCCCGAGGACCGCTTCGTCGAGCACTCGGTGATCTACTCGTTGATCCACCTGAAGCAGTCCGCGCCGTTGGTGGCGAAACTGGGAGCGGCGCAGCCGGCGGTGCGCAAGGCGGCGCTGATCGCGCTCGATCAAATGGACGGGAGTCCGTTGCGGGTGGAACAGTTGGTTCCCTTCCTCCATGAGCAGGACGGGGACCTGCGCCAAACGGCATTGTGGGTCGCTTCGCGGCGTCCACAGTGGGGCGCGCGACTCACGCAGGTGCTGGAGGCGCGCTTCCGTTCGCCGCAGTTCCCGGCGGCTGAGGCCGATTCTGTCGCTGACGCGATTGGCGCATTCTGTCCTGATGCGAACATGAAGGCCGCGATCGGCAAGGCGTTGGGAGATCCGGCGCTGGACGCGGACCGGCAGGTTTTCCTGATCCGCGCCGCCGAGAAGTGCAGCTCCAAGGAGTTCCCGAAAGATTGGACAGCGGGGCTGGTGCGGCTGCTGGATCACGCTGATCCGAAGGTCCGCGTGGCCGCGATCGGCCTGGCGCGGACGCGGGGCTTGGATTCGCTGGACGATCCGTTGCGGCGGTTGGCGGAGGATGCAAGCGGCAAGGACGAGGTCCGCATCGCCGCGCTGTCGGCGCTGGTGAACCGGCATCCCAAGCTGAGCGGCCCGGCGTTCGATTACTTGATGGCGAGCGTGGCGCCAAAAGCGGAGGCGAACACGAAGCTCGCCGCTGGGCAGATTCTTTCGCGCGCCGAGTTCAGCAAGGAACAGCAGTTGGCCGTGGCGAGCAAGTATTTGAAAGAGTCGGATCCGCTGGTGCTGCCGAATCTCCTGGATGCGTTCCGCGCTTCGACCGATGAAGCGACCGGCAGGGCGCTGTTGGCTTCGTTGAACGCGGTGGAATCGTCTCTTGGCACGGTCAGCAGCCAGAGAGTGGAGGAGTTGGTGAAGAAGCTCCCGGAATCGATCCGCGCGGAGGCCAAGCCGCTGATCGCGCGCATCGAGGAAGCGAAGAAATCACGGCTCGAAAAATTGGCGAAACTTTCGCACACGCTCCGGACCGCGGGTGACGTGGGCCGCGGGCGCACCGTCTTCTTTGGAAGCAAGGCGGGGTGCGGGAGCTGCCACACGATCGGAATCGAGGGCGGGCACGTGGGTCCGGATCTTACCTCGATCGGCGCCATCCGCTCGCCGCACGACCTGCTGGAGGCGATCGTGCTGCCAAGCGAGAGCTTCGTGCCGGGACACGAGATCTACCGTGTCGAGACCGAGCGCGAAGTCTATTCCGGACTGCTAAAGCGCGGTGGTGGCGGCGCGGGCGACGTGCTGCTGATCACGGGTCCGAACGACGAAGTGCGCATTCCACGCAAGGACGTGAAGAAGATGGGATTCGCTCCTGTGTCGCTGATGCCGGAAGGATTCGATGAAGTGCTGTCGCAGCAGGAACTCACCGACCTGATGGCTTTCCTCCGCGCCCAGACGTCGCGCGATAGTGGGACTTAAGCATCACACGGCGGGCCGGTTCCAGTGTGACGGGCTTGCTCCAGCACGAGATCGCAAGCGTGGGGACGCCGCGTAGCGTCCACGCCCAGTCACAGCGGTCGACTTCGTTGATTTCAAACGAGTGCTCGATCCCCGGTGTGCCGGCTGGACCGTACGCGTGCCACACGCCCGCCGGCAGGTTGTCGCCGCGGAGGAATCCGCTTCGTCCGGTCTCCCCGCGGGGCTCGAAGAACGTGCGGTCCACTTGCGTGCCAGACACGGTGCGGTAGGCGAGCGCCAGTTGTTCGCCGTTCGCACCGGGATCGAGCCGCAGCTCGGCGATCGCCTGAATCGTAACGGGGCGCGAGGTCTCACCCACATTGTGGACCTCGGTGACCGTCTCCAGGCGGCCGCCATCGAGCCGCATCTTCCGCGTGATGATGAGGTCGTCAGGGGAGGCCCCGGAGATCGCCACTTCACCTGCCGGACCGCGGTCTACAACATCGGCCCACGTGAACTGGTAGGGTACGCGGTGGTGCGCGCTTGCATGTGCTTGCGGCCAGATTCCGCTTTGATCCGGGTACCGCCAGCTTCCGGGATCGATGCCCACACGGTAGGCGCCGAGTTCGATCACGCGGGAGTTCAATTCAGGAATTGCAATGGCGCGAGTGGACGCCGACGACAGCGTTACGGTGCGGAACGGGCGGGTGCCTTGATCGAACATCGCTCGCTCCATCTCCGGCGGAACACCTTCGCGGACATGTTCGATGCCGAGTTCGCGGATGCGGTCGAAGAAGCGGTTGAAGTCCGTGCGGAGGGCGTCGAGTCCACGGGGTTGGAACCAATCGCCTTCGAGGAAGAACTGTTGCCGGCGGCGCAGCTTTGCGTAGTCGATCCCGAGGCGTACGCGTTCGACGCGCTCGCGGATCTCAGGACTGACGGCCTGTGATGCGGCGCGGCGCAAGATGGCATCGGCCTGATCGAGAAATCGGGTGTGCACATACGGTGAGTCCGCCGGATCGTACACCCAGAGGTGATTCGCCCTTCCCTGCCGCTGGACGAGATCGAAGTAAGCCCGGACGGACTTGGCGGCGCTTCCAAACACCGCCGCGAGGAAGCTGTTGATCTCAGCTTCGACGTTGGCGTCCGGGTTCCACAGGAGCCGCGCGAGCACGTAGGATCGCAGCTCCGCGAACTCGCCTCCTCCACCCGGCGCCGGACTACCCTGCATGAAGATCCCGGTAACGCCGTGGCGCCGGTACATCGGTACGTCGGCGGCAAGTTCCTTGAAGTTGGGGAACGGCAGCAGGTAGTGCTCGAAATTGGTCGAATAGTGCCAGACGTAGATGCGGTTGGTGATCTCCGACCAACGGCGCAGGTTGCCGGTCACGCGCGCGTTGTAGGGGCAGCTCTCATACGGGTGCGACTGGCAGGCGCGGATGGGAGCGAACCGGATCCAAACATTCTTATGCGGACGCGTTTTGGTGGGCGGCGGCTCGGTGTACCAGTAAGCCAGCGTATCGATCTTCTTGTCCGGATGCTCACGCTCGATCTGTTCGGCGACGTGGTTGACGAAACGCACCAGCGGACCTGAGTGTGCCCCGCCCTCTTCGGCCTCAACGCGCCGGCAACGGTCGCACTCACAGTATCCGGTCCAGTCGTTTTGCGAGATGGACACGAACTTCGAATCGGGCCGCTCACGGATCCATTGGCGGGTGCGGTCCACCGCGATCCGCATCACATCGGGATTGGTGAGGCAGATCTGCGCGCGCTCCCATCGGCGCTGGCCGTCGACAAGCGCGAAGTACTCAGGATGAGACGCGAAGTACTGCTCATGCGGAATGATTGCAGGAAACGAATGGACGAACGGGTGGTAGATGACGTGCTGTCCGTTGAGCCGGTTGCGCGCGGACCATTCGGGATCCCGTGCCTCGGTGAAGTAGACGTCGCGGTACTCGAAGGCGGGCCGGAATTGCTGGCGCGTCTTCGGGATCACGATCGTCCGGCGGTTTGGTATGTGGCTCACGGTACGGGTGAACCAGCGGCAGCCAAGTTGATCGAGGAGCGAATAGACGCCGTTGAGCACGCCGCGGTCACGCCCGCCTTCAATGATGAGTCCGGAGCCGCTGATCTCGATTGAGGAGGCTTCTCCCAGTCCGTCGCGCTCGCGGATCCGGACCTGATGCGTGGCTGATTCGGCACAAGGGGAGACCGGAAACTTGGCCCCGGACATCTGAGCCACGAAGCGCTGCAGCTCAGCGGCGGCCCGCTGCTGGTGGGCTGAGGCCGGGTCCTCCGTGCAAATCGTGTAGCGGCTCCCGCCGTTCTCCACAAGCTTGATCTGCGCGCACGCCACGCAGGCCCACAGTCCAATCCACCAATGCCGCATCAACGCTCTATTTTATGATGAGGAGAATGCCCGCCACAGTTCCGGTTGAAGCGCTGCTCAAGCGCACCTTTGTCGATTTCCACCAGATGGAGGAGTTTGCCAAGGATCCGCTTGTCATTGAGCGCGCGGAAGGCCTTTACTACTGGGATGTCGAGGGGCGCCGCTATTTCGACGCGATCGGGGGAATTTTTGTCGCGGTGCTCGGCCACCGCCATCCACGCGTGATTGAGGCGCTGCACCGCCAGCTCGACCGTCTGACGTTCGCGCCGCCGCTGCACGCGATCTCCGATGTAGCGCTGGAGTTTATCGATAAACTAAGCTCGATTACGCCAGGGCGGCTCAACTACATCAAGCCGTTCAGTGGTGGATCGGAAGCGGTGGAGTGCGCGCTAAAGTTCGTGCGCCAGTACTGGAAGCAGTCCGGGCATCCGGCCAAGTACAAGGTGGTGAGCCGCTACTTCGGCTACCACGGTGGGACGTTCGGGGCGATGGCGGCGAGCGGCACCGGGAGCCGCAAGTCAAAGTTCGAGCCACACATGGCGGGCTTCCTGAAAGTCCCGCCACCGACGTGGTACCGTGACCGCTTTTCATCATGGGAGGAGTGCAACCGGTTCGCCGCGCTCGCGTTTGAAGACGTGATTGTGAACGAGGATCCGGAGACCGTGGCGGCGGTGATCCTTGAGCCAATCGGCAACACCGGCGGCATTATCACACCAACGGAGGAGTACTTCCGGCTGATCCGCGAAATCTGCAACCGGCACAATGTCCTGCTGATCTTCGATGAAGTGATCACCGGGTTCGGCCGGACAGGGAACATGTTCGCGGCTGGAACATTTGGCGTTACGCCGGATCTGATGGCCGTGGGCAAGGGGATATCGAGCGGGACGGTACCGCTGGCCGCGATGGCGGCGCGCGAGGATATGGGCGAAGCGTTCCTGGGGCGGCCCGAGGACCAGGTCCAGTTCATGCATGGCCACACGTACGCGGGCAATCCGTTCGCGTGCGCTGCCGGGATTGCGGTGATCGAGGAGATCCAGCGCCACCGTTTGTGGGAGAACGCCGAGCGCCTGGGATCGCACCTACGGGCGCGGCTTGAGACGCTGAAGCGTCACGGCGTGGTCCGTGAGGTTCGCGGCAAGGGCGTGCTGCTGGGAGTGGAGCTGACCGGCACGAAAATCGGGACGGCGCTGAAGCGGACGGCGCGCGCCAACGGACTGATCATGCGCTGCGATCCAGGTTGGTTCGCGGTGTGTCCGGCGATCAACTCGACCATCGCCGACATGGACGAGTTGTTCGATCTGATCGAGCGCAGCCTCGTCCAGGCCATCGAAACCACCGGGTGATGGTAGAGTATCCGGCATGGCCATCAAGAAATGGATTCCGTTGGCATGCCTCGCCGTTATCGGCCTGGTGATGTGGAGAACTCCCGCCGCCTCACAAGAAGAACTCGACCCGCTGAAGGTGGCCGGCGACACGCATACGCTGCTGCTTGAGAACCCGATCGTCCGCGTGATCTCGGCGAAGGTACCGCCCGGGAAGATCGAGCGGAAGCACAAGCATCCGCGTGGTGTCACGGTGTATCTGGCCGACTACGAAATCGAGCAGACCACCTTTCCGAGCGGCGCCAAGAACAAGGCCGTGCGCAAGTTCGGCACCGTGGTGTGGAGCGAGCCAGTTGTCCACGAAGTGAAGAACATTGGCAAGACCGCAATGCACTCGATCCGCATCGAACTCAAATGACACTGCTCGCCGCGCTTCTGTTGACGTGGCCACAGTTCCGCGGTCCCAACTCGCAAGGGATCGCCACCGGCGCGGCGCCTCCCGTGGAGTTCGGACCCGGACGCAACGTGGTTTGGAAGGCTCCGGTCCCGCCGGGCCACTCTTCGCCGGTGGTCACGCGCGACCGGGTCTACGTGACAGGATTTGAAAAAGACAAGCGCGCCACGATTTGTTTGAATCGCAAGGACGGGAAGCTGTTGTGGCGCCGCGAGGTGGACGCGGGGACTGGAAATCCGTTGCGAAAGCCGAACAACCCGGCGTCTCCCAGTCCACTGGCCGACGAGCGGGATAACGTGTTCGTCTTCTTCCAGGACTTCGGGCTGCTCTCCTACGACCGGAACGGCAAGGAGCGGTGGCGGTTTCCTTTGGGTCCGTTCAAGGTCTACTACGGATTCGGCGCGTCCCCGGTGCTGGTGGATGGCAAGGTGATCCTGCCAGTGGACCAGGACGCCGAGTCGTTCCTGCTGGCGGTGGACGCACGCTCCGGCAAGCAGGCGTGGCGCACGCAACGGCCGGGCGTAATCTCCGGGTACTCGACGCCTGTGGTGCACCAGGGCCAGATCCTGATCGCGGAATCATTCCAGCTCAGCGCCTACGCCGCTGGCGACGGCCGCAAGCTATGGTCCATTCCGGGACTCGCATGCGAGATGAAATCGGTGCCTTCGATCGCCAACGGCAAGCTGTACATCAACGGCTGGGGTTTCCCGGAGAATCAGCCAGGCCAGCAGATCAAGCTGCCGCCGTTCGCCGAGGCACTCGCCTCCAACGACGCCGACCGCGACGGGAGCCTATCGCCCGCCGAGATCCCGAACGAGCGGGTGGAGCGTCCCGGTTACTTCGGCACGTTCGACACGAACCAGGACGGGCGGTTGAACGAGACCGAATGGGCCATCGCGCGTGCCATGCTCGCCGCGGAAAACGGACTGCTGGCGGTGGACCTGGCGTCACGCGAGGTTTTGTGGAAGTACCAGCGCCCAGTGCCGCAGGTGCCCTCGACGGTCCTCTACAACGAGGTATTGTTCATGGTCAACGACAGCGGCATCCTGATCTCATTCGATCCCGCCACGGGAGCCGTGATCAAGCAGGACCGGCTCAAAGGGGCTATCGATAAGTACTTCGCATCACCAGTCGCCGCAGATGGCAAGATCTGGCTGGTAAGCCAGGACGGCACGGTGTCCGTTGTCAAAGCGGAAGGCCAGTGGAGCATCGTGCAGGTGAACCCGCTCGGCGAAGAAGTGTTCGCGACGCCCGCCATCGTGGACGGGCGGATCTTCGTGCGCACCCAATCGTCGCTCTACTGCTTCGCCAACGCCCCGGCAGCCATCTGAGCGCCCAGCCGCAGCGCGCACATCATGCTTTCCGGATTCGCCTGATTCTTGCCGGCGATATCAAACGCAGTGCCGTGATCAACGGAAGTCCGGATCACCGGCAGTCCGATGGATACGTTCACACCGCGGTCGAAATCGAGCAGCTTCATGGGAATGTGGCCCTGGTCGTGATACATCGCTACCACGAGGTCGTAGCGGCCCTTCACCGCCGCCAGGAACACCGTGTCGCCGGCATGGGGACCATCGCAATGAATTCCGATTGCGCGTGCGGCACGGATCGCCGGCACGATCGCCTCTTCGTCCTCCGTGCCGAACAGTCCATGCTCGCCCGCGTGGGGATTCAATCCGCAAACCGCGATGCGCGGCGCGCTGAACCCGAGGAGCCGTAGCGCCTGATCACCGAGCTCGATGGTGCGGATAATCCGGTCCGTCTTCAGCTCGCAGGCCTGGCGCAGCGCGATGTGGGTGGACACGTGGACCACCCGCAGGCGTTCGCTGACGAGTAGCATCCGCGAGTCCGAGTTGCCGCACAGCTCGGCGATGTACTCGGTGTGGCCGGAAAACTGGACGCCGGAGAGCGCCACTGCTTCCTTGTTCAGCGGCGCGGTCACCATTGCGTCGGCTTCGCCCCGCAGGCACATTTCCGTGGCCGATTTCACGTAGTGCAGACCGGCGCGCCCACAGGCCGCATCGAGCTTGCCGAACTCGAAGCCGTTCTCATCACTCAACTGGCTTTGGCCGCTGAGTTCCGCGCGCAAGTCGAGACCGGTGAGTGAGGAGGCCCGCCTCGCGACGACTGCATCGCCCACTACGATCCAATCCGCCAGGTCCGCAATACCAGGATCGGCCAGCGCCTTCACGACCACCTCCGGACCGATTCCGGCCGGATCACCCATTGTCACTGCAATTCGAGGCTTTCGCATCATGCTGTCTTTCGATTCTGTGCCGAAAGCGCATCGACGACGCAACTCAGCACGTCCACGGCCCCGAATCCGCCGGACTTGGTGACCACCGCGAGTCCATCACACGGCCCGCCGATCAGGCGGCCGATTGGCACGCCCGGCAGGACTTCGCGATCCAGTTGGATGGCGCGGACTCCCAGTAGTCCACACACGTGCGCAGCGGTGTCGCCGCCGCAAAAGAACACCCCGCCATTGCGCATCGCCTCGAGCTTCGATGCCAACCCGGGGATCGCCACGCTGAAGTCCACGCGATGGAGCTCCCAGCCGGACGGCCGTGCCTGTTCCAGGTGGCTCAACTGCGCAGCGGTGGCTGGATGATCCGAGCCGACGCACAGTACAACGGGGCCGCCCACGGGCCTGGGCGCCGATGCCCGCGTATCCGAGCCATAGAATCCGGCGATCGCCCGTGCGAGTCCGGCCGAACCGGCGGCGAGTGGAACTGGCGCGCGCAGAAGCGAAGCCGCGATGTGCTCCAGATCATCCGCTGTCGACGCGTCACAGATTCGCACTGGAAGCCCGGCGAGGACGTCGCCCAGGTCAATACTGACACCGGGCGCCCACAGGCGGCCACCGACCACGGTCCGTCGTTGTGCGGGAAACGCGGGACACACAATCGCTGGAACCCTGCCGCCACTGTCGATGCAGGCGCGGATCTCGGCGGCCACAGGACCGCGCAGGGTTGAGTCGATCTTCTTGTAGAACAGGCCGCGTCCACCCGGGGCCAGAGTCTCACACGCGGCGCGCACTTTGGCATAGGCGTCGGCGGGCGAGTCAGCCCGTGACGCGGTCGAGATCACCAGGACGTCGCACGCATGCGGCTGGCCATCAAGGCTGACGATGGTCCGGAGTCCACGCCCGGCGAACGCGGCGCCGGTGTCACACGCGCCGGTGAGGTCGTCGGCGAGAATCCGGATCTCCGGCGGCGCGAGGGACATGTTCGAAGTACAATCATTGCATGGAAAACGTTCAATCACTTCTTGGCTTGACTTCGCCACCTATCGGCATCGCGTTCCTCGATTCCGCGCCGGAGGGAATCAAACAATGGGACGGCGCCGCCGCGCCAGCCGGCTGCGCATTCTGGCGGCAGGCGATGAAAGGGGAGACGTTCTACACGGTTCCCGCGGATCACCACAACTGCGCGGTGGGATCGCACACGCACGCGATCTCTTTGCCGCCGGAGCGGGCCAAAGAGCTGGAGGAAACCATCGGGTTCATGGTTTCGAATGGGTACATCCGCATGGAGGAGGTCCCCGCTATCCCGACGCAGAAGACGCAGCCCGCCGCGGTGGCTTATGGCCCAGTGGGCGCCACGGCGTTCAAACCGGATGTGGTGATCATTGCCGCTCCAGCCGCCACGGCAATGCTGGTGTACGAAGCCGCGGTGCGGGCGGGCGCCTGCGACATGAGCGCAAGCATCCTGGGGCGGCCTGGCTGCGCTGGGATTCCGTTCGCGAGCCAGACTGGAAAGGCGGGGCTCTCGTTCGGATGCAAGGGCAACCGCACATTTACCGGACTCGGCGACGGTGAGCTGTACTTCTTCGTCCCCGGTGCATCGTGGGACGCAGTGGCGGCGGAGCTTCCAGCGGTCGCCGGCGCGAACCGGACCATGGGCGCCTACTACACGCAAAAGCAGAGCCAGTTTCCGATCCTGTAGACCACGATGACGCGAGGCGCCGCCGGCACGGTGCTCATCCTGCTCGTGTCGTCGATGTTCCTCAACTATCTCGACCGCGGCAGTTTGAGCGTGGCCGCACCGGTGCTTGCACGCGATTTGGACATCGGTCCGTCGCGTATGGGACTGCTGTTTTCCGCGTTCTTCTGGACCTACGCGCTGTGCCAGATCGCAACCGGCTGGGTGGTGGACCGCGCGCCGGTGAAATGGGTCTACGCTGGCGGATTCCTGCTGTGGTCGCTGGCCACGCTCGCCACCGGTTTCGCCGGCGGATTCGCGGCGCTGTTCGCATGCCGGCTGATGCTGGGGCTGGGTGAAAGCGCGGCCTACCCAGCCTGTTCGCGGATCCTGGTGCGATCGGTGGCCGAGCAACACCGGGGAGTCGCCAATGCCTGGATTGACGCGGCCACCAAGATGGGTCCGGCGTTGAGCAATCTGGCCGGCGGCCTGATCGTGGAACAGTGGGGATGGCGCTGGCTGTTCTTCGGCGCGGGAGCATTAAGCCTGCTGTGGCTGCCCGCATGGATCGCGTTGTACCGGGATCCGGGCGGGACCAGCGGGGCGCAGCCGGCGCAAGTCTCGTTCGGAGGAATCCTGCGGCGGAAGGAGGCCTGGGGAATGTCGCTCGCAATGTTTGCGCTGGGCTACGTGTGGTACTTCCTGCTGTCGTGGCTGCCGCAATACCTGGTCCATTCGCGGGGATTCACGATGAAGCAGGTGGCCGGATTCGGATCGCTGCCGCTGGCCATGATGGCGGCCGCAACGATGGTATGGGCGTGGCTGGCCGACCGCCGGGTGGCGCGCGGATCCGCGAACGAGCGGCGCCGGTTCCTGATTCTGGGACTCCTGCTTTCCGCGGTCCTGCTGCCGCCGGCGGCGCTTGCAGGCGACGTCTGGGTGTCGCTTGCACTGTTGATCGCGGCGCACGTCATGCTGGGCATGTTCGCGGCGAACGTCTGGGCTGTGACGCAAACGCTCGCGGGACCCGCGGCGGCGGGGCGCTGGACGGGGATCCAGAACGCGATCGGCAACATGGGCGGCGTAGTGTCGCCCTGGGTGGCGGGCGTTGCTGTCGAGAAGACAGGGTCCTTCACGCCCGCCTTCCTCGCGGCCGCGGTTGTGGCCACGGCCGGCGCCGTCTGCCTTTGGCGGCTGGTGCCTGAAGTGGCTCCGGTACATTTCGGGCGGTCCGCACAGGCAGACGGTTGACACCCAGTCCGGACGTGTGGTCTAACCAATGGATGCTCACGCCCGCGCAGGTTGCGGCGATGCGGAGGAAGGTCGCCTGGCGCATCCTGCCGCTTTCCATCCTGCTGTATCTGGCCGCGTACCTGGACCGCGCCAATGTCGGGTTCGCGAAGCTGCGCATGGCAAGAGACCTGAACTTCTCCGAGCAAGTGTTCGGCCTCGCGATCGGACTCTTCTTCATCGGCTATCTAACGCTGGAGATTCCGGGCGCGCTGCTGGTGGAACGGTGGAGCGCGCGCAAATGGTTCTCGCGAATTCTGATCACGTGGGGGCTCATCTCGGCCGGGACGGCGTTTGTGAGCACGCCCGAACAGTTCAACTTCGCGCGCTTCTTCCTGGGGGTCGCCGAGGCGGGATTCTTTCCCGGCATCATTGTCTACTTCACGCACTGGTTTCCGGCGCACCTGCGCGGGCGTGCGATGTCGGGGTTCATTGTGGCAGTCCCGATGAGCCTTGCAATAGGCGCGCCGTTGTCGGGCCTGCTACTCGATGTGGACTGGTTGGGGTTGCGCGGGTGGCAATGGCTGTTCATTGTCGAGGGTTTGCCCGCCGTGGTGCTGGGAGTGATCACGCTGTTCGTGCTGACCGACCGTCCACGCGACGCGCGTTGGCTCACGGCTGAAGAACGTGAGTACCTGGAGACCGAGCTTGCGGCTGAGGCGCGCGCCAAGGAGTCCGTGGCCAAGATCTCGATCACACAGGCGTTGCGTCTGCGTGAGGTGTGGCTGCTCGCTCTCGGCATCTTCGCCACCAACACTGGAGGCTACGCAATGGGATTCTGGCTGCCCACCACGGTGAAGAGCCTCTCGGGGGAATCCGACCAGGCCGCGCTCGGATACACCGGACTCTACTATCTGTTCGGACTCGCGGGCGTGATCATCGCGGGCCGCGTGTCGGACCGCACGGGCCAGCACAAGTGGTACTGCGCCGGGGCGATGATCACTGCGTCCGTCTTCCTTGCCCTATCCTCCATTCCGGGCCAGGCCTTCGCGCTGGTGATGGTGACGCTGTGCCTCACCGGCTTTGCGGCGCTCTCCTGGCCGCCACCGTTCTGGGCGCTGCCGACGCTTTCGCTGACGGCCTCAGCCGCGGCGGTGAGCATCGGGTTCATCAACATCTTCGCCAATCTTGCGGGATACTGCGGCAATCACCTGATCGGATGGATGCGGCATCGCGGAGCCACTGATCAGCAGTGCCTGATGTTCCTCGCCTCGTGCTATTGCCTGGGCGGGATCATCATCAGTTTCATCCGGACAAGGCGTCAACCAATCACACTATGACTTCAATGTTTGATCTTTCAGGCAGGGCCGCGCTGGTGACCGGCGCGGCGCAAGGTATGGGACGGGCGATGGCGCTCGCGCTCGCGGAAGCCGGCGCGGACGTACTCGCGGTGGACCGCAACGGAGCGGGCGCCACGAACACCGCTGAGCAAATTCGCGCGATGGGACGGCGTGCCGCGGCTGCGGCGACCGACGTGTCCGTTCCCACTCAGGTGCGCCAGATGTTCGAGCGGATGGACCAGGAGTTCGGCCGCATCGACTTCCTGGGCAATGTGGCCGGCGAGTCGATCATGGCGCCGCCCGAGCAGATTTCGATTGAGGATGTCGAGCAGGTGCTGCGCAACCTGGTGATCGGGCGGTTTTGCGCCTGCCAGGAAGCGGGCCGCCGGATGCTGGCCGCGGGGCGCGGCAGCATCGTCAACATCGGATCGCTCGCCAGCATCACGGCGCTGGGACGCGGGCATATCGCCTACAGCATGGCCATGGGCGCGGTGGCGCAGATGACGCGTGAGTTGAGCACGGAATGGGCAGGGCGCGGAGTCCGCGTCAACGCGATCCTGCCGGCACAGGTGATGAATCCGGGACTGGAAAAGCGGATCGCCGAGAATCCCCGCCTGCGGGACAAATGGCTGAGCGGGATCCCGGCGGGCCGCATGGGTGACCCATCAGACATCCGCGGGCTAGCGGTGTTCCTCGCATCCGATGCATCGAGCTGGATCACTGGGGCTCTCATTCCAATGGATGGCGGGAACCTGGCGCTGAACGGCAGCGGGTCGGTGGGTCCGGGGAGCACACGCTGACATGGACCGCGAGTCTACGTTTATCTACCGTACGATGCGGCTCATCCGCGAGTCAGAGGAGCAACTGGCGCGGTGCTACGCGCGCGGGTTGATCCACGGCGCGTGCCACACCTATGTCGGACAGGAAGCGGTGGCGACGGGCGTGTGCGCCCACCTGCGCCCGGATGACGCGGTGTTCAGCACGCATCGCGGACACGGGCATGCACTTGCCAAGGGACTGCCGGCGGCGGAGTTGTTCGCGGAGTTGTTCGGCCGCGCCACCGGCTGTTCACGGGGACGCGGAGGCTCGATGCACCTGTTCGCGCCGGAGACCGGGTTGATGGGGACGAGCGGCATCGTGGGTCCGTGTATCCTGCAGGCCGCGGGCGCCGGTTATGCGTTCCAGTTGGCACGCACGGATCAAGTGGCCGCCGCCTTCTTCGGTGATGGCGCCGTGAACAACGGCGCGTTCCACGAGGGGCTCAATCTGGCTGGGATCTGGAGACTGCCGGTGCTGTTCGTGTGCGAGAACAACCAGTTCGCGACGGAGGTCCCGTTCACCTACGCGGCGGCGAACCCCGATGTGGCGGCGCGCGCGAGGTCGTATGGGATGGCGGGCGTGCAGGTGGACGGCAACGATGTCCGCGCCGTGTCGCTGGCCGCGAAGGCAGCGGTCGAAAGAGCGCGCGCGGGTGAGGGTCCAACGTTGATCGAGTGCCTCACCTACCGGACACGTCCGCATTCGGAAGGCATGGGCGACTACACGTATCGCACGCGAGAGGAGGTTTCCGCGTGGAGGGAGCGCTGCCCGATTCAGAGATTCCGCGCGACGATCGAGGATCCGGCGGCGTTGGATGCGCTCGATGGTGAGGTCGCGGCCGAGGTCGCGGCGGCGAGCAAGTCCGCCGAGGAGGCTGCGTGGCCTGTGGCAGCGGATGCCGCGGCGTATGTGTACGGTGTGGAGCGGAGGGTGCAAGAGCCGGGTCCGGGAACAGGCCGCGAGATCTCGTTTGTCGCAGCGACGCTCGAGGCGCTGGACAACGAGATGGCATCGAACCCTGCGATCTTCGTGATGGGCGAAGGAATCGGACGGCGTGGCGGCAACTTCGGTACTACGGTTGGTCTGTTCGCCAAGTACGGTGAACAGCGGCTGCGCGACACTCCCATCGCCGAGCGGGGATTCACCGGACTGGCTTGCGGCGCCGCGATGGCGGGCGCGCGGCCCGTGGTCGACTTCATGTTCATCGATTTTTTGAACGATGCGTTCGGCGAGATCATGAACCAGATTTCCAAGATGCGGTACATGAGCAGCGGAAGGCTGAAGATGCCCGTGCTGTTGCGGGGCTGCATCGGGATCGGGCACTCCGCGGCCACGCATCATTCGGGCAGCTACTATTCGATCTACAGTCACATTCCCGGGCTCCGTGTTGTGGTTCCCTCGTCGCCGTACGATGCCAAGGGACTGTTCACGCATGCGCTGCGGTGCGAGGATCCGGTGTTGTTTCTTGAGCCTCGCGAGCTGATGTCCGCCAAAGGACCTGTGCCCGCGGAGCCATATGAGATTCCATTCGGCAAGGCGCGCGTGGTGGTGGAAGGCGATCGTGTGACGGTGGCGGCGATCGGGGCGATGGTCCCGCGGGCGGTTGCGGCCGCGCGGCAGTTGCGCGAGGAGGGGATTGTGGTGGAGGTGATCGATCCGCGCACCGTGTCGCCGCTCGACACGGACGCGATCATCGCTTCAGTGGCCAAGACCGGACGCCTGTTGATCGCCGATGAGACGTTCGGACACTGCAACCTGGGCGCGGAGATCGCGGCTCAGGTGGCGAGCGAGGGGTTCGACTTCCTGGATGCGCCGGTCCGCCGGATCAGCGGGGCGCACGTCCCAACGCCGTACAGTCCACCGCTCGAAGCTGCTGTCGTGCCGGACACCGCGGCCGTCACCGGCGCGATCCGGCGCCTGGTGCGGGAGTGAGCGATGGCGATTGAGATCACGGTTCCACGGCTCGGATGGTCGTCCGAAGAAGGCGTGTTCGCAGGCTGGCTGAAACAGCCTGGCGAGACGGTCGTGCAAGGCGAGCCGTTGTTCGCGCTCGAAAGCGACAAGGTGACGATGGATGTGGAGTCGCTGGACAGCGGAATCCTGCAAGTGCTCGCAGGTGGTCCCGAGCCGGGCGGAACCGTCACTGTGGGCCAGGTGCTCGGACACCTGCTGGCACAGGGAGAGTCCGTCCATCCGGCGCGGCAGTGCGCCAGTCCCAGAGCCCGGGCGGCCGCGCGGAAGCTGGGGATCGACATCGCCACTGTGTCCGCGGCGCCCGGGGCGAATCGCGTGGTCGAAGCCGACGTGCTGCGCGTGGGCAAGCCGCGGGGGACCCAGCAGGTGGTGGCGGCGCGGCTCGAAGAGAGTTTTCGCGCGCCTCACTTCTACGTTCAAGCCGATGCCGATGCCGAGGCGTTCGTCAAGCTGCGAGGGGATCTGCTTCCGATTCTGGAAAAGCGCCACGGCGTCCGTGTGACGTACAACGACCTGCTGGTGAAGGCGGCCGCGATGGCGCTCGACGCGATGCCTCAACTGAACTGTTATTGGCGCGACGGGACGATTATGCCATTCGGAAGCGTCGATGTGAGTTTGGCGGTCCAGGCGGGAGACAGCCTGCTCGCACCGGTGATCCGCAATGCCTCCAAATCGGCGATCGCGGAGATCGCGGCGGCGCGAGGGGCGCTGGTCGAGAAGTGCCAGCAGCGCAGGGCGGTACCCGAGGATCTGCGGGGCGGCAGCATGACGGTATCGAACCTCGGGCCATTTGGAGTGGACCGCTTCCAGGCGATCCTCAATCCACCCCAGCCGTTGATCCTGGCGGTAGGCCGGATCGCGAAGCGGCCCGTGGTGGACGGTGACCGCATCGCTGCGCGGACCACGGTTCCGCTGTCGCTATCCGTCGACCATCGCGTGATCAACGGAGTGGCCGCGGCGCAATTCCTGCAGCAGATCGTGAGTCTGATCGAGTCGCCGTTGCGGTTGGTGCTGTAGCCCTACTGGCGCCCGAGCGATTTCGAGAGGAATTCCTTCACCATCGGCAGGATTGCGGGATCCATGTCGAATCCCTGGCCGTGTCCAGCGCCCTTCACCACGTAGAGGCGCGCTGGCACACCGGCTTTGCGCAGCGCCTCTTCGAGGATCACGCTTTGGTGGAGCGGCACGAGCGGGTCCTGATCGCCGTGCACGATCAGAAACGGCGGATCGTCACGCGACGCATAAGTTGCGGGATTGGCGCGCGCGACGGCGATATCATTTTCGCGAATCGGTCCGCCCACGAGTTGCGACTCGGGCGATTCGGGAGCGTCGTGCTTGAAGGGCGCGGAGGGGAGCGCGTGCTGGTCCATGCGAAGGAAGTCCGTGGGACCAAAGTAGTCGACCACCGCCTGGACACGCGATGACAACCCGGTGTGCTCGCCGATGTCGAACTTGTCTCCCGCGGTTCCCAAGAGTGCGGCGAGGTGGCCTCCGGCTGACGAGCCCCAGACCGCGAACCGGTTCGGATCGATGCCGTACTCCGCCGCGTGTGCGCGCAGCCAACGGATGCCAGCCTTGCAGTCCTCGATCTGCGCCGAGAATCTGGCTTGATTGCTCAACCGGTACCCCACCGAGGCGATCGCATAACCCTCGTTCGCAAGCGAGCGCAATGGTAGCGGGTTGTCCTTGCTGCCTCCGCGCCAGCCGCCGCCGTGGATCCAGATCACAAGGGGACGGGGTCCGGCGCCCGGCGGCAGGTAGAGGTCGAGCTTTTGCCGGGCGGTCGCGAAGGAAACGTATGCGAGGTCCTTGTGGACCTTCCAGCCCTCCGGGACTCTCAGGGGCGGCTGGCCCCAAAGGCTCGTGGCGGCAAACAGAACTACAGCGGCGGTGCGCATGACAACCGGCATCATAGCATTTCTTGTACAATTCTCTCCATGGGATTCACCGCTCGTATCCGGCTGATCTGTTCTGTTGCGTTTGCAGGAGGCATCGCGCTGTCCAACCGCGGATCGATGCCGGAGGGCTTGATGGCGATCACCGCGTCGCGGTTCGCGGAATCGTTGACACCGGCGCAGCGCGCCAATACGGTATTCGCGATGGACAGTCCCGAGCGCGTCAGGTGGCATTACTTTCCGGAGCGCGGATTCGCACAGGAGCATGGCGGCGACCGGCGCGGGATCATGTTCAAGGAAATGGATCCCAAGCAGCGGCATCTCGCGTATGCGCTGCTGTCCACGGGGCTGAGCCACGTTGGATTCGTCAAGGCCACCACGATCATGAGCATCGAGGAAGTGGTGAAGGTGATCGAGGCCGATACCACCGGAAACCGCGACGCCGAGCGGTTCCACTTCACGATTTTCGGCAAGCCGGCGGACACGGGAGTGTGGGGCTGGCGCGTCGAGGGCCACCACGTGGCATTGAATTTCGTGATCCGCGAAGGCAAGACGGTGTCGTCGAGTCCGTTGTTTTTCGGGTCCAATCCGCACGAGGTTGCGGTGGAGCCGCACAAGGGCATGCGGGCACTGGGTCCGGAGGAAGATCTGGCGCGAAGCCTGGTGCAGTCGCTCAACAGCGGCCAGCGCAAGCGCGCGGTCTATGACGAGTTCGCACCGTTCGACATCATGACGATGGCGATGGTCCGGGCCCGGCTGGAGAAAAACCCGGTGGGGGTTCCGGCTTCCCAGCTCACCAAGGCGCAGCGGGAACAGTTGATGGCACTGATCGCGGAGTACGCGAACAACGTAACGGGTCCGCTGGCGGAACGGAGAATGGAGCAGGCACGGAAGGCGCCGCTCGACCAGTTGTATTTTGCCTGGGCGGGCGAGACAGAGCGGATCCAGGTGCGGCAGCCAGAGATCGGCAAGCCGACCACGGGGAACCGGTCACGGCAGGGGATCTATTACCGGGTCCAAAGCCCGTCGTTCCTGATCGAGTACAACAACACGCAGAACTACTCGAATCACAGCCACTCGGTTTGGCGCGACTGGGACGGCGATTTCGGGCTGGATGTGATGGCCGTGCACCAGGCGCCGTCGGGACAATGAGGGTGGCTACGGAAGTCGGAACGTGAACAACGCCGCGTCCGATGCGATAGCGACGTACTGCCTGCCATCCACCGCATACGAGATCGGGCCGCTCTTGATGTTGGCGCCGGTCTGATAGTGCCACAGGTACCTTCCCGTGTGCGACTCCAGCGCGATCAGGTTGCCGTCCGCCGACGACGCGAAAACCACACCGCCACCGGTCGCAATCACCCCGGTGGCAGAGGATCCGGTGTGCAGCGGATAGTTCCACTTCACTGTCCCCGTCGTCGCCTCCAGCGCCCGGACTGCGCCCGGAGTCCCGACCTTCGGATCGATTTCCTGCCCGCCGCCCGTGTATCCTTCACCCGGCACCGGGGACTTTGTCACGCGCATGTAGGTCGCACAAGCCTCGCGCACTGAGACGAAGAACAGATTCAGTCCTGCGTCAAAGGACGGGGCGCCCCAGTTGGCCGCACCCGCCGCGTCCGGACACACGTAGTTGCCCTCGGGCGTCGGGTCCGTGTTTGGAATCACGATCGGCCGGCCCTTGTCATCGAGGCCTCGCGCCCAAGTCTGTTTGGCGAACGCCTTGCCACTGATGAATTGTCCGGTGACGCGGTCGAGCACGTAGTAGAACGCGTTCCGCTGTGCCGTCACCAGCAGCTTACGCTTCTGCCCGCGGATCACGCCGTCCACGAGCATCGGCGTCTGATTGCCATCCCAATCGTGGACATCGTGGGGCAAATACTGGAACCACCACTTTAACCGGCCGGTCTTCGGATCGATCGCCAGAACCGCGCACGAGTACAGGTTGTCGCCATCGCGCGGTGTGCCATCGTAGTCCGGACCCGGATTTCCGGTCGCCCAGAAGATCGTGTCCGTATCAGGATCATAGGTGCCAGTGGTCCAGGTCGGTGAGCCGCCGTACTTCGCCGAGTCGCCGGACCAGCTCGCGCGGTTCGGATCGCCTTCCTGTGCGATCGCGTGCACGCGCCACAGCTTCTTGCCGGTGGCCGCATCGAACGCATCCACCCACCCGTACAGTGCGCATTCACCCGAGGTGACGCCGACAATGATCTTGCCGTCGATCGCCAGTGGCGCGTGCGTGATCGAAAACCCCTTGGTGTAGTCGTCCACCGCGACATCCCAGATCACGTTGCCAGTCTTGGCATCGAGCGCTACCAGGTGCGTGTCGAGCGTGGCCATGTAGACGCGGTCGCCCAGCACCGCGACGCCCCGGTTCGTCATCACCGTGCAGTGGCTCGCGACGCTTGGCAGCCTGCGGTTGTACCGCCAGATCGGGCGTCCGGTGCGCGCATCAAGGGCCGCCGCGGCATTCAGCGGACCCGTGACGAACATCACTCCGTCCACCACGATGGGCGTGGTTTCGTTGGTCCCGCCGCCAAATTGAAGCGCCCAGGCGCTTCTCAGTTGGGACACGTTGGCCGGCGTGATCTGGCTGAGCGGGGTGTTGTGGCGCCCCTGGAAGTCGCCCCAGTAGGTGAGCCAGTTGTGCGGCTCAGCCTTCGCGTTCAGGATCCGGCGGTAGGAAACGTTGAAGTCAGCCGCGGGCTTCCATTCCGGGACCGGCATCGTGCCAGGATCGAATTTCGACAGGAACGCGAGCAGGTGATTGAGGTCCGGGCCCGTGTAGGCAGGCATCATCGACTCGTACGGCTTGTCGAATGACGCCAGGTCCCGCGTCATCAGCAGATGCAGCTTCTCCGACGGGTCCATCATCTGCACGGAAAACGTGTCGTCGTTGCGCTTCACGCCGCGGACCGTCTGTCCCGATCTCAGCTTCGCCACGCCGGTTTCGAATCCAGCGGCGATCCTCGCCCCAGGATCCTGAATCGATTTGCGCAGGTCCGCCACCTTGTACCGTGCCCGGGCCTGGGTCAGATCAGGACCGAGCCTTCCCCCGTGCCCGGCGTACATGTGGCACTTGGAACATCCCGCAGCGCCGAAGAACAGCGTCTTGCCGCGTTCCGGGTCACCGGAGACCTGCTCATCCGGTCCACCCGACGAGACAGAACGCAGGAACGCGATGATCGCCCGTGCATCGTACTCCGGCAACGGGACAGCAGGCATCTGCGTTCCCGGAATTCCCTTCGTGATGTTTCGCGTCAGCTCCTGATCGGTGCCGCCGTGTTTCCACTCGCCAGTCGTGAGATCGGATCCGCGGCCGCCTTTAGCGTTGTCGCCATGGCAAGCCGAGCATTGCTTCACGAACAACTGGCGTCCGTCGCGCACCAGCCTGGTGTTCTGGGCCATCATGATGGCGGCCGATGCCAGCAACAGTCCCGTTCGCGACATCATTTGCCCCCCTTTGGCCCGCACAGATCGAGGGCCTCCTTGATGGACTCGTAGACCTCGGTGATGGGCCGGTTGGCGTCGACCGTCACCAGCATGTGCTTGTCATGAAAAAGCTGCAGCAACGGCGCGGTCTTGCCGTGAAACTCGCCGAGGCGGACACGCAGCGCGGCCGGATTGTCGTCGGCGCGCTTGGTGAATCCGGAGCCCTCACCGACAGCGGCGCGAATCGCCACGCGGTCGAACACCACGTCGTCAGGGATGTCGAGGTAGACGGCGCGGTCGAGATTCCAGTTTTCGAAGAGGTACTCGGCTTGCGAGCGGGTGCGCGGGAAGCCGTCGAGCACGAATCCCCAATTCCAGTCGTGCTCCTGGAGGCGCTTCCCCACCACCTCCTCGACGATCTCGTCGGGCACCAGGCGGCCTTCATTCATGATGCGCGTCACGCGCGCCGCCAGCTTGGTGTGGTGTCGCATATGCCACCGGAAAATATCCCCGATCGAGATATGCACGAAGTCGAATTCACTGCACAGGAGCTGGGCCTGTGTTCCTTTGCCGGCGCCTTGCGGGCCGATGATGATGAACTTGTCCATGGACCGTAGCCCCTGCATTGTATCCTAAAACTTTTGAGGTACTGATCTTGTCACGTGTTTCACTCGCGTTCCGGAGCTTCTTTTCGCTCCTCTCTTCGGGCAAGCTCCCGGAGGACATCGTTGTCGAACTTGGCCTGATCCGGAGGATTTCGGTGCCGCAGACGCCGGGCTCCGCGCCCAAGGCGGAAGCCGAGCCCGCGAAACCGGCCGATGGCGCGGTCCAGTTCCTGGGCCTGCTGCAGCAGGAGTCGCGGCTGGTGGACTTCTTCATGGAGGACATCACGCCGTATAGCGACGAGCAGGTGGGCCAGGCGATGCGCAACATTCACACCCAGTGCAAGACTGTGCTGGAGCGGGTGATGAAGCTCGCTCCGGTCATCGACGGAGTGGAGGACACCCCGACCAGTCTCGCCGCCGCCGGACTCAGCTCCAAGCACAAGGGCGTCAAGCTGATCGGGAAGGTCCCACCCGATGGCAAAGTGGATTCCGGCATCCTGCGGCACAAGGGCTGGAAGGTGGAGCGCGTCACGCTGCCCTCGCTCAAGGCGGGCGAAGCGGTGACGATTGTCGCGCCCGCCGAAGTGGAAGTCGAGTAGCGGCGCGTGCGCTCTTTCATCGGAATCGACCTGGGTACCACGAACTCCGCGCTCGCCTACATTCGCGCCTCGGAGACCGAGGACGCTGAGTTTCCGCCCGTCCATGTGCTGGACATCCCCCAGCCGGTGGCGGAAGGGATCGTCGAGGCGCGGCGCACGCTGCCGTCTTTCCTGTTGACGGGGGACACGCCGCAAGTGGGCGTCCACGCTCGCGAGCAAGGCGCGCTGACACCGACACGGCTGGTCCATTCGGCGAAGAGCTGGCTGTCGAATCCGGCAGTGGACCGGACCGCGAAGATCCTGCCGTGGGATGCCGGCGAGGGCGGGCGCCTGTTCAGCCCCGTGGAGGCGTCGACGGCTTACATCGCCGCGATGCGCGAGGCGTGGGAGCGTGCCGGGAACGAGCCGTTCGGCGGGAACGAAGTGGTGCTCACCGTTCCGGCATCGTTCGACGAAGAGGCGCGCGAATTGACCGTCGCCGCCGCGCAGGCCGCGGGCGTTGCCAAACTGACGCTGCTCGAAGAGCCGGCCGCCGCGTTCTATTCCTGGATCGCGAATCACCTGGCACAGTCGCGCAAGGACCTGTTCGACGGCCAGATCGTGCTGGTCATCGACGTCGGAGGCGGGACCTCCGATTTCACTTTGATCAAGGTCCACCGCGACGGCGACCGGATCGACTTCACGCGCACCGCGGTCGGCCGCCACTTGCTGCTCGGCGGTGACAACCTGGACCTGACGCTGTCGTGGCTCGCCGAATCCAAACTCAACGCCCAGCTCTCCGTCCGCCAAAAAACCGCGTTGCGCCGCCAGTGCGCCGCGGCCAAGGAACGGATGCTCGCCGACGCCACGGTGGACCGCGTGCCCATCACCATCCTCGGTGCTGGCCGCTCGCTCATCGGCGGGACGCTGCGTACCGAGATCACACGGGAAGAAGCGCTCGAGCTGGCCCTCGACGGATTCCTGTCTTCGTGCGCCGCGACGGACCGGCCGCAGAGAGAGGAGATGAGCCCGTTCGGCGAACTCGGCCTGCCCTACGAGAACGACCCGGCAATCACCCGCCATCTCGCCGCGTTCCTCGCGGACTCAGGCAACGCCGTGCCTGACGCGGTGCTGTTCAACGGCGGTTTCTTTATCCCCGATCTCTTGCGGAACCGCACGGCCGACGTGCTCGAGAGCTGGTTTGGCAAACGGCCGCTGATCCTCGAAAATCGCGGCCTCGATCTGGCGGTGGCCGTGGGCGCGGCCTACTACAGCTACGTCCGCACGACGGGCGCGGGACTGGTGGTCCGTGGGGGGCTTCCGCGATCCTACTACGTCGAGCTCGATTCCAAAGACGGCGCGCTCAACACCGTCACCATCATGCCGCGGGGCACGCAGGAAGGCGAGACACTCCATATCGAACAGGAGGGCCTGCAGCTTGTCGCTAACAAGCCGGTGACCTTCCGGCTCTACAGCTCGCTCACGCGGTTGGACGACCCGATCGGAAGCCTCGTGAGTTTTCCCAAGTCCGATGTCGAGGAGGGAGTCCTGCACCGGCACGCTCCTCTCAATGCAGTGATCCGCTTCGGCAAGCCGGGTGAACGGACCGTCCCGGTGAGGCTCGGCGCGAAACTGACCGAAGTCGGGACGCTCGAGCTTTGGGCCGAGTCCAAGATCAGCGAACACCGTTGGAGGCTTCAGTTCGAGCTGCGTAAGCAGGCCAACGCGGATGCGCCCGCGCGTCCCGCCGCGGTGATTCCGGATGAGGCGCTAACTGCGGCGGAGTCGCTGATCCGCGACACGTTCGAGCGGTTCACAATCGAACCGGAAGCCCTGCCAGCGCGGCTTGAACAGACGCTTGCGCTCGGCCGCAATTCCTGGCCGCTATCGGCGATCCGGCGGATGGCGGATCTGTTCCTGTCGCTGGCGGAGAGCCGCAAGCGGGGCGCGGCACTCGAAGCGCGATGGCTCAACCTCTGCGGGTTGTGTTTGCGTCCGGGCTTCGGATTCCCGGGCGATGAGTACCGGATCGAGATCGCGCGGCGCATGTTCGCGAGCGGCATCGCGTTCCCGAACGCGGTCCAGAACGAGAGCGAGTGGTGGATTTTCTGGGGACGCGTGGCGGGCGGATTAAACCGCAACCAGCAGGCTGATATCTACCAGCGGATCGCCGGTTCCATCATGCCGCGGAAGAACCAGAAGGTGCGGGTGAACTCGAGCCTTTTGCGTGAAATGTGGCGTTGCGCCTGTTCGCTCGAACTGCTGCCCGCGCACACCCGTACCGAGCTTGGCGACGCGCTCGTGAAACGGATCCACGCGGGTGATTTTCGCGAGAGCGAATTGTGGTGCCTGGGAAGACTGGGCGCGCGTAACCTGTTCCACGGACCTTCGAACCAGGTGCTGCCCGCCGCCACCGCGGCGCGCTGGGTGGATGCGCTGGCCAAGGTCCTGCCGGCGGCGGAGACGCTGGCCGCGCTGGCACGCCGGACCGGCGATGCCTACCGGGACTTGCCACCCGCCTCCATCGGGGTGGCGCGCCGGGTGATCGAGCAACACAAGGACGCCGCACGGCTGCTGCCGGTGCTGGAGGGCGCATCAACGCGCGATTCCGAGACGCTCAGCCGGATTTTCGGCGAGGAGCTACCAAGCGGCCTGGTGATCGAGTGACCGAGCTGCAGATGGTTGCCCGGTTGAAACGCATCGGAGTGGATCTGGGCGATGACTGCGCAGTCCTGCGTCCGCCGCCGGACTGCGACTTATTGATCACGACGGATCAGTTTATCGAGAATGTGCATTTCCGTTTCGAGACGCACACGGCAAGGCAGGTGGGATACTGCGCGCTGGCCCGTGCCATCAGCGACATTGCGGCGATGGGCGGCGATCCTCGAGGGTACCTGGTGTCGATTGCAACCTCGGACAGTACGGACAATGTGTGGATCCGTGGGTTCTACGCCGGACAGAGCGAGCTCGGCGTGCCCCTGCTCGGCGGCGACACCGCGCATGCGATGACGTTCAGTTGCGACATCGTGGTTGTGGGTTCGGTTCCGCGCGGCCAGGCGCTCAGAAGATCGGGCGCCAAGCCGGGCGACCTGGTCTACGTGAGCGGCACGCTGGGCGGATCGGCAAAGGGAATGAACGAACCCGGTACCAAGGCGTGGAAGCGGCACGTGCATCCCGTTCCGCGCCTCAAACTCGGCCGGTTCCTCCGGGGCAAGGCGTCCGCCTGCATGGACTTGAGCGACGGACTCTCGACCGACTTGCACCGGCTGTGCGTTGAGTCGCGCGTCGCCGCGGAGATCGATGGGGAGCTACCGGTGTTTCCAGGCGCGTCGGAATACGTGGCGCTCCACGGCGGCGAGGATTACGAGCTGCTGTTCACCGCTTCTCCGCAGGCTCGCATCCCGGAGAGCCATGATACGTTGCCGCTGACCAGGATCGGCCGCATCAAAGCGGGGAAGCCTGGACGGGTTACGCTCGCCGGCAAGGCGGTCGAGCAGCTCGGCTATGATCATCTGATGAATTATGGCTGATCCCACACCCGTGATCGATCTGATCGAGGCGTTTCGGCGTTCGAAGACGATGTTCACCGCGTTGTCGCTCGGCGTGTTCGACCAACTTGCGGCCGGACCACGCGAGGGCCCTGACATCGCCACGGCAACACGCACCGATCCGGACACCTGCGCGAGGCTGCTGGACGCGTGCGTGGCTCTGGGCCTGTTGGCCCGGCAAGGGGCGGCTTACGCCAACAGCGCCACCGCGCAGGCGTACCTGTTTCGCGGCTCGCCGTCGACGCTTGCCGGCTACATCCAGTACTCGAACGATGTCCTCTACCCACTGTGGGGAAACCTCGAAGATGCGATCCGCGAAGGAACTCACCGGTGGAAACAGACATACGGGCTCGACGGTCCGCTGTTCTCGCACTTCTACCGCACGCCGGAATCACGCCGCGAGTTCCTGCTGGGCATGCACGGATTCGGGCTGCTGTCGAGTCCGGCTGTGGTCGCGGCATTCGACCTCACGCGGTTTACGCGTCTGGTCGACTTGGGCGGCGGCACGGGCCACCTCCCGGTGTCGGCGGCCGCGCGCTACGAGGGGATGCAGGTGGCCGTGTTCGATCTGCCCGCGGTGATCGGGAACGCGCGCGAATTCACGGCCGGCTCCCGTGTCGAGTTGATCGAGGGCGACTTCTTCATCGATCCTCTGCCGTCCGCCGATCTCTACGCGCTCGGCCGGATCCTTCACGACTGGAGCGAGCCGAAGATCCGGACTCTGCTTACCAAGATCCACGCTGCGCTGCCGGCCGGCGGCGGTCTATTGATCGCGGAGAAGCTGCTTGCCGATGATCTGGCAGGACCCGTCCACGCGCACATGCAATCCCTCAACATGCTGGTGTGCACCGAAGGCCGCGAGCGCAGTTTGGCACAGTACACGCGACTGTTGACCGAAGCCGGATTCGGCGAGGTGAGCGGCCGCGTCACCGGCGCGCCGCTCGATGCCGTGCTCGCGATCAAGAGTTGAAGGGCTCTGGTGCAAACCGGCCGAGATGAGAGAAAATGACGTAATGCCCTCCTTCGTTCCGGTTGAAGAGTTGTTCGCTGGCCGCCATTTCGACGCGGAGATTGTGGTGTTGTGCGTGCGGTGGTACCTGAGCTTCAAGTTGAGCTACCGGGATTTGGTCAGCATGA
>Ga0194132_10001729_pt1 | contig 43382 bp, 41 predicted proteins | sample TA2KigOf80mmetaG_FD_148612 | JGI IMG/M metagenome (GOLD analysis project Ga0194132, IMG submission 148612) | Freshwater microbial communities from Lake Tanganyika, Tanzania - TA2015054 Kigoma Offshore 80m | ecosystem: Environmental > Aquatic > Freshwater > Lake | place: Tanzania: Lake... | reverse complement strand
TCCAGCCCCAGGATGTGATGAGCCGACATCGAGGTGCCAAACCTCCCCGTCGATATGGACTCTTGGGGGAGATCAGCCTGTTATCCCCGGCGTACCTTTTATCCGTTGAGCGATGGCCCTTCCACGCAGAACCACCGGATCACTATGACCGACTTTCGTCTCTGCTCGACCTGTCAGTCTCGCAGTCAGGCGGGCTTATGCCATTGCACTCAGCAGCTGATTTCCAACCAGCTTGAGCCCACCATCGCGCGCCTCCGTTACTCTTTGGGAGGCGACCGCCCCAGTCAAACTACCCGCCATGCAGGGTCCCAGCTCCGGATAACGGAGCGTGGTTAGATGCCAAAGACCAAAAGGGTGGTATTTCACTGCTGCCTCCACGCCAGCTGACGCCAGCGCTTCAAAGGCTCCCACCTATGCTACACATTCACTCTCTGGCAACACTGCAAAGCTGTAGTAAAGGTGCACGGGGTCTTTCCGTCTAGCCGCGGGTACTCCGCATCTTCACGGAGAATTCAGTTTCGCTGAGCCGGTGTTGGAGACAGTGGGGAAGTCGTTACGCCATTCGTGCAGGTCGGAACTTACCCGACAAGGAATTTCGCTACCTTAGGACCGTTATAGTTACGGCCGCCGTTTACCGGGGCTTCGGTTCAAGGCTTGCACCTCTCTCCTTAACCTTCCGGCACCGGGCAGGCGTCAGACCCTATACGTCATCTTACGATTTCGCAGAGCCCTGTGTTTTTAGTAAACAGTCGCTACCCCCTGGTCTGTGCCGCCTCCTCCTGGTTGCCCAAAAGGAGGCACCCCTTCTTCCGAAGTTACGGGGTCAATTTGCCGAGTTCCTTCAACACCGTTCTCTCAATCGCCTTGGTATGCTCTACCAATCCACCTGTGTCGGTTTGGGGTACGGTCTATACGCTGGAGCTATTTCCTGGAACACCTTGATGGCCCCGGCAATCCAGTAAGCCAGAACCATTTACGGCATCCGTCACTTCCAGCAGGCCCAGGAATATTAACCTGGTTCCCATCGACTACGGCTCTCGCCCTCGTCTTAGGGGCCGGCTCACCCTGCGCGGATTAACCTTGCGCAGGAACCCTTGGATATTCGGCGACAGAGTTTCTCACTCTGTTTTCGCTACTCGTGTCAGCATTCTCTCTTCCGATACCTCCAGCGATCCTGACGGACCGCCTTCGCAGGCTTACGGAACGCTCCGCTACCACGTGCCTTGCGGCACATCCGAAGCTTCGGTGCGTGGCTTGAGCCCCGTTACATTTTCGGCGCAGGCTGCCTTGATTAGACCAGTGAGCTGTTACGCTTTCTTTAAAGGATGGCTGCTTCTAAGCCAACCTCCTGGTTGTTTTGGGCTTCCCACATCCTTTCCCACTTAGCCACGACTTGGGGACCTTAACTGTCGGTCTGGGTTGTTTCCCTCTCGTCCGTGGACGTTAGCACCCGCGGACTGTCTGCCGAGCTGTACTCGCTGGTATTCGGAGTTTGGTTAGGTTTGGTAAGATGATGAGTCCCCCTAGCCCATCCAGTGCTCTACCCCCAGCGGTAATCGCTCGACGCACTACCTCAATAGCTTTCGCGGAGAACCAGCTATATCCGAGTTTGATTGGCCTTTCACCCCTAACCACAAGTCATCCGCGGCTTTTTCAACAGACGTCGGTTCGGTCCTCCAGTGCGTGTTACCGCACCTTCAACCTGCTCATGGCTAGATCACTACGGATTCGGGTCAAATCCGTGCAACTGAGCGCCCTGTTCAGACTCGCTTTCGCTTCGCCTACGCCTAACGGCTTAAGCTTGCTGCACAGACTTACTCGCTGACCCATTATACAAAAGGTACGCCATCACCCGCCGAAGCGGGCTCTGACTGCTTGTAGGCATCCGGTTTCAGGTCTATTTCACTCCCCTCGTCGGGGTGCTTTTCACCTTTCCCTCACGGTACTTGTTCACTATCGGTCACTGAGGAGTACTTAGGCTTGGAGGGTGGTCCCCCCATGTTCAGACAGGGTTGCTCGTGCCCCGCCTTACTCGAGGGCCTGTCGTTTCGTTTCCCGTACGGGGCTATCACCCACTATGGCCGGTCTTTCCAGACCGTTCCGGTACTCGACGACAGGCCACTGGCCTGGTCCGCGTTCGCTCGCCACTACTAGCGGAGTCTCGGTTGATGTCCTTTCCACCAGCTACTTGGATGTTTCAGTTCGCTGGGTTCGCTTCGCGCCCCTATGGATTCAGAGCGCGATACCTCTAAAGAGGTGGGTTGCCCCATTCGGAAATCCCCGGGTCAGAGCCTGCTCGCGGCTAACCGGGGCTTATCGCAACGTGCTACGTCCTTCATCGCCTCTCAGTGCCAAGGCATCCACCAAATGCCCTTGTCATATTTGATGTTTCTGCGGAACCGGCATGCACAGTGATCAACCCGATCTGATACGCCGATCGGGCACTGGCACGCGCTGAACTCTCGCAAAGAACACTACAACTCGAAAATCCGGAAACAATCCTCCGGATTTCATGTTGCTGTTTCTTCCTCTTCACGATGTCAAAGACCTTCGGCGTTGCCGCCGAAATGCGTCTCACGTCTGCGTTCGAAATTGGTGGAGGTGAACGGGATCGAACCGATGACCTCCGGCTTGCAAAGCCGGCGCTCTCCCAGCTGAGCTACACCCCCATCAGATGTCAGAAAACAGATGTCAGAGGTCAGAACGAATCTGACATCTGGCCTCTGAATTCTGGCCTCTGAATTCTGGTCTCTGATTCTGGTGGGCCTGGGTCGACTCGAACGACCGACCTCACCCTTATCAGGGGTGCGCTCTAACCACCTGAGCTACAGGCCCTCTAGGGTTCATCCCGCCGAAGCGGAACGAATCCTAAAGACCGCGCAGACGCGGAAAGAGATGCGAAGACGGCGGTGGCCAAAGGGTCGACCAGATCCGAGACACCCCGGATCGGGTCAATTGTCTATCGACGATCGACCAGTCGGGACCTGCCGAAGCAGACCGCTTGGTCCATCATCCTTAGAAAGGAGGTGATCCAGCCGCAGGTTCCCCTACGGCTACCTTGTTACGACTTCACCCCAGTCGCTGACCTTACCGTGGTTGGCTGCCTCCTTGCGGTTAGCACACCAGCTTCAGGTAAAACCAACTCCCATGGTGTGACGGGCGGTGTGTACAAGGCCCGGGAACGTATTCACCGCGCCATGCTGATGCGCGATTACTAGCGATTCCAGCTTCATGCCCTCGAGTTGCAGAGGACAATCTGAACTGAGACGGTTTTTTGAGATTAGCTGGGGGTTGCCCCTTTGCATCCCATTGTCACCGCCATTGTAGCACGTGTGTAGCCCAGCCCATAAAGGCCATGAGGACTTGACGTCATCCCCACCTTCCTCCGGCTTGTCACCGGCGGTTTCTTCAGAGTGCCCGGCCGAACCGCTGGCAACTGAAGACGAGGGTTGCGCTCGTTGCGGGACTTAACCCAACATCTCACGACACGAGCTGACGACAGCCATGCAGCACCTGTGTGGAAGCCAGCCGAACTGAAGAAACCCCTTTCGGGGTCTCATACTTCCCATGTCAAGGACTGGTAAGGTTCTTCGCGTTGCGTCGAATTAAACCACATGCTCCACCGCTTGTGCGGGCCCCCGTCAATTCCTTTGAGTTTTAACCTTGCGGCCGTACTCCCCAGGCGGAGTGTTTATCGCGTTAACCTCGACACTGACGGGCAAGCCCGCCAACGTCTGACACTCATCGTTTAAGGCGTGGACTACCAGGGTATCTAATCCTGTTTGCTCCCCACGCTTTCGCGCCTCAGCGTCAGATCCGAGCCAGTGAGCCGCCTTCGCCACTGGTGTTCTTCCCAATATCTACGAATTTCACCTCTACACTGGGAATTCCACTCACCTCTCTCGGCCTCGAGCCTCGCAGTCTTAAAGGCAATTCCGGAGTTGAGCTCCGGGCTTTCACCCCTAACTTGCGAAGCCGCCTACGCGCGCTTTACGCCCAGTAATTCCGAACAACGCTAGCCCCCTTCGTATTACCGCGGCTGCTGGCACGAAGTTAGCCGGGGCTTCTTCTGCGGGTACCGTCATTATCTTCCCCGCTGAAAGAGCTTTACAACCCTAAGGCCTTCATCACTCACGCGGCATGGCTGGATCAGGGTTGCCCCCATTGTCCAATACTCCCTACTGCTGCCTCCCGTAGGAGTCTGGGCCGTGTCTCAGTCCCAGTGTGGCTGATCATCCTCTCAGACCAGCTACGGATCGTAGCCTTGGTGAGCCGTTACCTCACCAACTAGCTAATCCGACGCGGGCTTATCCAACAGCGATAAATCTTTCCCCCTAGGGGCGTATACGGTATTAGCCACAGTTTCCCGCGGTTATTCCGTACTGCTGGGAAAATTCCCACGCGTTACTCACCCGTGCGCCACTCGTGTATTGCTACACGCGTTCGACTTGCATGTATTAGGCCTGCCGCCAGCGTTCGTTCTGAGCCAGGATCAAACTCTCTCGTTGAAGTTGACTCGCCGCGACCGAAGTCGTGACGAATCGACTATTGGCTCCTGCACAAACAAAGCGTCCGTCGTTGTCTGCCGAAGCAGACGACGTAGCTGCGTTTGCGACAGTGTTTGTTAGGCACACCGCCGCCTACGCATCTCTTCCTCTTCACAATGTCAAAGAGCGGACCGCCCGAGGGAGAAGTACCCAAGAGCGAATACCCAAGAGCGAAACGCAGCTTGCCGGACATCGCGGGGTTTCCGCTGATATCCAACTTGCTGCGCGGGCGGAGGGTTATAGGCGCCGCCCCGTACCCTGTCAAAGCGTTTTTGTCGTGCTCGTTGCGAAACTTAGCGACGGGTCCGACCACCCTTATATACGCGCGCCGCAGGCGCGCCGACAAGGGCGCGCGGCAGAAAAACCTGTGGAGAACCGCGCCGTTCAGCGCCCCCGGGTCGCGCCCTCCGCGATGCCGAGCGAGCTCAGAATCTTCTCGGACTCGCGAACCTTCTCAAGGGATTGCGACAGGAGGCGAAGAATCTCCAAGTTATTGTTGAGAACCTCGCGGATCGGCGGTCGCGGATCGTCGACGATGTGCGAGCACCGCGACAAAACGTCGTTGCGCAACGCGACCAGCGCCGCCTCGAGCTTGAGCCCCTTGGGGTTCTCCGGGCTGATCAGAATCTTGGTCATCGCACTTGGCTCCTCTCGGTTGTTTCTTGTTCGCGCGAACGCGCGCCACCGTCAAGTCGACGGCCGAGTCACAGCTGACGCCAGTCGTTCGACCCGTTGCCAAGGGTGCTCTTCCTCGATGAGCCTCGGGCCGGATAACAAGCAGTTCCCGCGCCTACACGGCGTGTAACGTTTGACCTTACCGGGCGGATGCACGTAGCGGCCATTGACGGTTTCGATTCGGACGTAGCGATCGATCGAACCGCGCAACGGCGGATTGTTGTCACCGATCCGCGCTTGCTTGACGACGGTGGCGCTCATCCCCGGAACCACAGCAGGAATCGAAAACAACACCTCACGCGAGTCGACCTCCCGGTACGGCGCGGCCCCGTCGCAGCGGTCACTGCGGAACCTGAGCTTCACCGAGTGCAACGGCGCTGGCCCGGTATTCACGACGGTGACCTGCAATTCGCTGGCCTTGTCAACAATACGAACGTCGACGACGCGGTCGACCCGTGCATCGGTCGCTGCATAGAGGGGGTCACGAATGAGGTCGACCCCCGCGTACCCGGCCATCAACGTCGCCAAGCCTGCAACGATCACCAGGAAAATGGCGCCCAACGGATTTGACTCATCGTCGTGACGCCTGCGCCACGCCATCCACACGGAGAAATAGAGGAACAAGAGGAAGAAGAAAACGCTGAGGGCATCGCGAACTTCGCCCTCGAAAAACACAGCACTGGCTACGATCGCCCCGAACAGGAGAACGACAACGTTACGCTCGGTAGAGGGTGAACGGGCGGAGCGGAGTGACGACCGTTCGGGTGAGGGGTGGCAAACACTCGGCGTTACAACGCCATTTCAGCGACGGGCGCGCGCGGCAGCACTTCGCGAAACCCGTTCGTCCCGATCACACGAACCGTGCGCCGCAGGACTCTCCCCTCCGCTGGCGCTACGGGTGGAAGCGCCACGCGGTGGGAAAACTGGCCCGGTGCGCCCGCGTCGAGCGCCGCCGCTATTCGCACCTCGGACTCGACCCGCCGTGAGCACTCGACGTCGTCCGTTCTTGCGCTCGGGCAGTCCACCAGTTCGACAGCGATATCGACAAAGAGAAGCGGCGTGGCCCCGTCGTTGCGCAGCGCCAGCCGAACATCGGCATCGTTCGCCCCGAGGCGTTCGACCACGATCGCCTCGACCACGATCCGCGCACGCATCGGCTCGGCCGGCCGTACCGGCACTACGCCCGGTCCATCGATTGCGAGAATCGCACCGATCACGGCGAGCACGCCGAAGACCGTCAGCTCGAAGATCATCAACGGCGTCTTGAACGGGTGGTCCGAACGGCGCGTTCTCAGGCCGCGCCACAGAAATAGGGCGCCCGCCACCAGGGCGAGCGCTGCCGCCGCCATGCTCAAGTCGCGACTTTCGATCCGTACGGCGACCGTGATCGCCACCACCGCCATGAAAATGGCGAGCAGATGATTCATCGCCGCCGCAACACCAACCCGAGCACGAGCCCGGCGCCGAAACCGCCGATGTGGGCCCACCAGGCTATGCCGGCCTGCGGCGACACGGCCGCCAGCACGAACTGCAACAGGATCCAGACGCCGAGCGCGAGGAAGGCAGGCACGCGCGCGCCGCGCCAGTAGACCATCGCGCGCGGGTACAACACGAGATAGGCGCCCATGACGCCCGAGATCGCACCGCTCGCACCCAGGGTCGGCACGGCCGAACCGGGCGCGACCGCGATGTGGGTCACGCCCGCCGTGATTCCGGTGAGCAGGTAGAACATCAGGTAGCGGCGGTGGCCGAGCGCGTCCTCGACGTTGTCGCCGAACACCCAGAGATAGATCATGTTGCCGAGGAGATGCAGCACATCGCCGTGCATGAACATGGCGGTGACCAGCGTCAGGCCCTCGCGCACCACCTGCTCGTTGACGACCCCGGAGCGCCAGATCGCCGCCAGCCGGCGCGGCACCATGGCACCGCCCTCGATCGGCACGAGATCGGCCAACTGCCCGACGAACACGACGACGCAGGCCGCGATCAACGCGATCGTCACGACGGGGCGTTCGATGTGCTTCAGCGGGTTGTCGTCGGCGAGGATCATCGTCAGGGGCCAGAGATCAGATGCCAGAGATCAGACGTTGGAGGTCCGATTCCGAATACTACCGCTGTGATCTGAACTCTGTCCTCTGACCCCCTAACCTACCCTTACCCGGCCCTCACCCTCGCGCCTTCGGCGCTCTTCCCTCTCCCGCGCAGCGGGAGAGGGTGAACGGGCGGAGCGAAGCGACGACCGTTCGGGTGAGGGGGGGCGCTCACACCGCCATGTAGCCGCCGTCGACGGTGACATCGGCGCCGACCACGAAGCGCGATTCGTCCGACACGAGGTAGAGCACCATGGCACCGATGTCCTCGGGCACGCCCACGCGTTTCATCGGCGTGCGTGCGATACAGGCGGCGCGGAATCGTTTGGCGCCCTCTTCGCCCATGGCGTCGATCACACCGGGCCCCCACACGAATCCGGGGTGGACGACATTGATGCGCACGTTCTTCTCGCGCGCTTCGAGCGCAGCGGCCCGCGAGAATGCCACAAGCGCCCCCTTGCCCGCCGAATAGCCCGTGCCGCCGATGCCGCCCTTGAGGCCGGCGGCCGACGAAATATTGACGATCGCGCCGCCGCCCGTCTTGGCGATCACCGGCAAGGCATGCTTGACGCCGAGGAACGCCGCCTCGAGGTTGATGCGCACCATGGCGCGCACGACATCGAGCGAAAGATCCTCGATCGGCTTCAGGATGCAATCCCCGGCATTGTTGACGAGCGCGTCGAGGCGACCGAATTTCTTCACGGTCGCTGCGATCGTCGTCGGCCAATCGGCCTCGAGCGTCACGTCCTGGCGCATGTAGTGCGCGGTGCCGCCCTGGGCCGCGATCGCCGCCACGGTGTCGCGCCCCGCGGCCTCCTGCCGGCCGGTCACGACCACCCGCGCGCCTTCGGCCGCCAACAGGGCGGCGGTGCCGCGCCCGATGCCGGCGGTGCCGCCGGTGACGATCACGACTTTGTCGGCCAAACGCCCCATGTCAGCCCGCCAGTGCGCCCGAATCGATGACGAGATCGCTCGCCGTCATGAAGGTCGCTGCGTCCGACAGGAGATGGATGCTGGCGTCGACGACGTTGCCCGTCGGGATCGGCATGTCGAGATCGATCTGAATCTGGTTGAGGCGGATGCCGTCGGCCTTCTCGCCGCATTCCAGCGCCGCCGCCTGCATCATGATGCGCAGCCCGCCCGCGACGGCCGCGTTGGCGGCACCACCGACGCGGCCCATGCGCGCAAGCGTCGAGGAAATGGCGACGATCGCCCCGCCCTTTCCCTGGGTCCGTAGCGCCACGATCGCGTGCTTGATGGCGAGCCAGGGCGATATCAGGTGCGCTTCTTCGAAGGCCTGCCAGTCGGCGAAGGCCCAGTCGGTGACGGCCCGCGTTGCGACCGGCGGCGGGGCCAGCACCAGCCCGTCGAACCGGCCATGACGCTCGACCACCGTGGCGATCGCGGCGCGCCAGCGCTCTTCATCGGCTGTCCGCGGCAGCAGCAAGACCTCGGCGGCCGGCGACACGACGAAATCGCCGCGCACGACCCGCGCCCCTTCGGCCTCGAGCTTGCGCCCGAGCGCCTGCATCAAGGGGGTCCCGGAACCGGTGACCAAAACCGCCTTACCGACCAACCGCGCCATGGCAGGAGTGTAGCAGATTGCCCGCTCGCGCTAGCCGCAACGCTATAATGCCGGGACAGGAGCGACACCATGACCGCTCAGCTCAAGCACGATGCGTCGATACACTTCGATCACGAGACACTGTCGTGGGAGCCCTATGCCTCGGGCGCCTATCCGGCCGGCCTGCGCGCCCGGGTGTTGCGTCGGCTCGACGACGGCACACCACGGAGCGTCGTCCTCGACGTGCCGCTCGGCTGGTCGAGCGGCGGTTTTTTCGTCGGCGAGGCGGACGAACAGGGCTTCGTGCTGTCGGGCGATCTCGCGATCGGCCGCCATCACTTGAAGCGTTGGGGGTTCTACTTCCATGCCGCCGGCAGCCCGTACGCCCCGTGGTCCTCGGCGAAGGGCGCGCGCCTCCTGCTGATCCTCGGGCCCCGCCAACACTACGCCGCCGTGGCGCCGGGACCCGTCAAGGTGTCCGAGCGCGCCTTCGTGCTCGCCGATGCGCTGGCCGTCCAGCCGATCACGCCGGTGATCGCGGGGAAACCGATGCAGGGCTTCGAGCGCCGGGTGCTGTTCGAGGACCCCGACAGCGGCGCCGACACGCGGCTCCTGCGCGTGCCAGGTGGCTTAGAGGGACGAGGGCCCAACTGGCACCCGGTGCACGAGGAGATTTTTTGCCTCGAGGGCGACATCGGGCCCGACGACCGGCGCCTCTTGAAGCCCGGCTGGTACCTGCACAACCCGGCTTACGGCATCCACGGCTATCACGAACATTCGCGCGGCGGCGCTACCATCCTCGAATGGCACGACGGCAAGTGGACGATAAACTTCGTCTAGGGGTGGGTTTCATGCCATTGGCTCGCTAGGCTCGCATCTCCCCCCCCGAGGGGAAACTACGCGAAGGGACTCCTGGTGGATGACGTTGCCCGGATCAAAGCGATCGTGAAGAGCATCTTCGATGCCTTCATCGCCCATGACACCACGGCCGGCGATCGCCTGTACACCCGCGATGCCACGGTGTGGGACGTATTCGAGCCGCAATTGTTCCGCGGCCCCGAAGACCGCGCCAAATTCCGCAAGGCGGACCAGGCCCAGATGCAGAAGCGCGGCAAGCTGACCCTGACCACCGAAGATCCGGTGGTCAGCGTCTGGAGCGATGCCGCCATCGCGCGCTACTACCTCAAGTTCAAGTACGAGCCGCCCAACGCGACCGAGGGTCACGTGCGTATCACGGACGTCTTGCGCAAAGTCGACGGCACGTGGTTGATCGTGCATCACCACGAGGGCATGGTGCCCCAGGGGATACCGCCCATTCACGAGTAGTCCGTGTTTGTGACCGTTTCGGATATCAGTCTCGAGCTGGCGCTGATCGGCGCCGGCACGTTGTTCGGCGCCGGCTTGATCAAAGGCCTGATGGGCGTCGGCATGCCGCTGTTCGCGGTGCCGGTGCTGGTCACGTTCATGGACCTGCCCACCGCCGTCGTGACGATGATGGTGCCGGTGTTCGTCACCAACTTCCAACAGGCCCTGCAGGCGCGCCAGCCGGCGGCAATCGTGCGGCGGTTTGCGGGCCTGCTCGTGCCGATGATCGGCTGCGCGATCTTTTCGGCGCTCTATTTGATCACGATCGACTTGACGACCGGCTCGCTCGTCCTCGGCATCGTCGTCATCGTTTTCGCGCTCTTCCAGATGTCGCGGCTGCGCTGGACCATCGCGCCACGCCTCGAAACCTGGCTCAACCCGCCGATCGGAGCGCTCGCCGGCATCTTGGGCGGCGCCTCGAACCTCTTCGGACCGCCGCTGATCATGTATCTGGTGGCGCTCAAGCTCGACAAGGACGAGTTCGTCGGCGCAATCGCGGTGTTTTTCCTGATCGGCTCGGTCGCGCTCTACGTCACGCTGTTCGCCAACGGCGTGTTGACGACGGCCGGCGTCCTGTTGTCGGCGGCAGCCGCCGTGCCCGCCGTGATCGCGACCTACGCCGGCAATTATCTCCGGCGCTTCATCGATCAGCGGCAGTTCGAGCGTGCCCTGCTGGTCGTCCTCATCCTGATCGGTGCCAACCTGATGCGCCGCGTGTTCTAAGGCAGGTTGGTGGCGCGCAGGTTGCGTTGGCGCGAGGCCAGGATTTCGGCCGCCCAACGATCGTAGCACTGCTTGTATTCGGGCGAATCCTTGACGTGGCCCAGGCTGATGCAGCGCTGCTCGATCCAGCGGTGATCGGCGGCGTTCAGGGTCACCTGCTGGGCCGCAGCCCCCAGGGAAAGCGCCAAACCGGCCGCAATCGCGGCCAGGGCGGGTGTTCGTCTCATGATGAAAACCTCCGGTTAACCACCGACATGGGATATTGGTCGTTTGGTGACAAAGCACGATCGCGTGACAACGCATGCTTGAGGAAACCCCCGGGACGACGGCATGATTCCGACCATGCGCATCGCCCTGGCGCTCATCCTGGGCTTGACGTTTCTCTCGCCGGCAGCACTCCGGGCCGACGAATACGACGATTGCGTGCGCGGCGGCCAAGCGGTGAGTGGACGTTCCTACGATCTCGCCATCCGCTATTGCACCGTGGTGATCACCGAGCCGCGCTTCACCCAGATGCAGAAGCGCGACGCCTACCTCATTCGCGGCAACGCCTACGACGGCAAAGGCATGGGCGAACAGGCCTTCGGCGATCGCATGGCCGGTGCGCTGATCCAGCCGGCGGGACGCGAGAACCTGATCGAACGTGGCCTGGCCGAAGCGGCCGCCGGGCAGATGGAAGCGGCGATCGCCACGTTCAGCGAAATCATCCGGCGCGGCGCCCGCACCGCCGAGATGTACTACAACCGCGGGGTCGCGCAGTTGTTCCTGAACCGCGCCGAGCCTGCAATCGAGGACTTCCGCGAATCGCTCCGCCTCAAGCCCGACGAGGCTGTTGTCCACCACAACCTGGGTCTCGCCTTGATGCGCCTCGCGCGCTTCGACGATGCGATCGCCAGCTTCGATCGCGCCCTCGCGATCAATCAGCGCTTCGGCATGGCCTTTCACGATCGCGGCCACGCCTACCTCGCGACGGCGCGGCGTCCGGAAGCGCTGCGCGATTTTCAGCGCGCCCGCGAACTCCTGCCCGACGATCCGCGGATCGCGCGCACCATTCGCGCGCTCGAACTGCGCACCCGCTGAGTCAGGCGAGCGCGGCGTCGATGGCGTCCGTCAACTCCTTGGACAAAGGATCGACCTTGCTCGGGAACACGCCCGCGAGGGCGCCGTCCTTGCCGATCAGGATCTTGTGGAAGTTCCAGCGCGGCGCGGCGGCTTCGCCGGCTTCCTTCGTGACCCAGCGATAGAACGCGTGGGCCTTGCCGCCGACGACGGTCTGTTTGGCCGTCATGGGAAAACTCACGGCGAAGCGGCTTGTGCAAAAGGCTTGAATCTCCTGCTCATTGCCCGGCTCCTGGGCGCCGAAATCATTCGACGGAACGCCGAGCACGACGAGCCCACGGTTGCGGTAGCGCTGCCAGAGCTTTTCGAGAGCGGCGTACTGCGGGGTGTAGCCGCAGGCGCTGGCGGTATTGACGACCAACACCACCTTGCCTTTCAAGTCCTCGAGGGAGATGTCGTTCTTGCTGTCGATGGAACGGAACGTGGCGGTGGCGGGCATGGCGATTCCTCCGAGATGCGGCGGTGCCGGCACCCTAGCGGACGGCGCGCCGCGGCGCCACGAGCGTCAACTGCCGTGATACAGACTCTGCTGCGGCCGCACGAAGGGGCGATGCTCGGCCGCCTTGCGCATCGCGACGAAGCAATAGTCGAAGACGAGCGAGGCGCTTCGTAGTCCCAACCGCCGTGTCTCGGGATCCACGGCGTTGTTGAGGAAGTTCAGGAAAACGCCCTGGCGGAACGTCGGGCTCTGGATTTCGGCCAATTTGATCGGCAGGGCGCTGAATTCGAACGGATGCTCAGGGGTTTCTCTGCGCCGCTCGCCGCGCACCCCGAAATTGTCGACGTAGTGGCAATCGAGAATGGTGTAGCCGTTGGCCCGCGCCACGTCGGCATAGGTGACGGGATGGACGTTCCAGAACCCGTGGTTGATGTCGCCGAACGCCGGCAGGACATAGATCGCCAGTCCGCCTGGCCGAAGCAGCTCATGAGTCGTGCGAAACACCTGGCCGGGTTCGAACACGTGTTCCAGCGTGCCCAGGTTGGTGATGACATCGAACCGGCGGGATTCGACGAGCGGCTCGTTGAGATCGTGCCGGATGTCCGCCCGTGGATCGTCGCGATCGAGGGCGTGATACTCGCGCGAACCGAGCGCCGCGTAGACGTCGGGGGCGGTCAGGCCGCCCGAGGATTCTGCCGGACGACCCAGCCGCGCCAGGAATTGCTGCACGATGGCGGGCGAGACATGAAGGTCCTGCGGCCCAAACTCAAGCACATTCCCAGTGGGCCAAGCACCCGCGCGATGCAGCCGGAGGAACCAGTCGAGGATCAAACCATCAATCGCCAAGCCCGTGCTCCGGTTGAACGACGCCTTGAGAATTCATGCCGTACCGTCAGCACGACGGGTCGAGCGCCGAGCGGACCCGCCCCTGTCCGAACGCCCCCGGCCGCGGTATTAGTGGGCGGAGCGAGGACGCCGTGATCCTGTTGTTCGCCAAAGCCAACAAATGGGGCGACGCTGCCGCGGCTTTGGCGCGCGAGCGATTGACAGCGATCGAGATCCGCCAGGGCCTGGTCGGCGACCCTCTGCCCTCCGATGTCGCGACGACACGGTGGGACTGCTTGATTTCGTTCCTGTCGCCTTGGATTGTCCCGGCCGCGTTGCTCACGCACGCGCGCATCGCGATCAATTTTCACCCGGGTTCGCGCGACTATCCCGGTATCGGTTGCTACAACTTCGCCCTCTACGAAGGAGCCACACGATTCGGCTGCGTTTGTCACCACATGCTGCCCAAGGTCGACACCGGCGCGATCATCGCCGAACGTCGCGTCGCCATCGCGCCCGACGACTCGGTGATGAGCCTGCAGGAACGCACGCTCGGGGAAATGCTCGATCTGTTCCGCGAGATGCTGGAGCCGATTGCGGCCGGGCGTCCGCTTCCGGCGGCCACGATCTCCTGGGGGCGGCGACCCTTCACGAGGAAGGAACTCAACGCGTTGACGCGCCTCGACCGCCGGATGCCCCCCGAAGAAATTGCGCGGCGGGTTCGCGCCACGACCTACCCCGGGTTTCCTGCAGCGTCGTTCCAAGACTAAGGGCCCAGAGCGGAGCGAAGGTGTTCGGCGAGAAATGCCCGTTCCGAATCCGTGAGCGAGGTCGACGACGGTAGCGCCACGACGCGCCGCCAAGCATCCTCGCTGTGTTCCATTGTCGTGCGCGGTGCGTCGCGATAGGGCGGCTGCCAATGCAGCGGCCTCCAGAAGCGACGAGCGCCGATCCCTGACGCCGAGAGTCGATCGAGGACACGTTCCTGGCGTTCCGGTTCGACCATCACCGCATTCATCCAGTGCGCCGAGGCGCCCCACGGCGGGTCGCCGAGCAACGCGGTTTCCGCGCGACCCTCGGCTGCAACGTGGTAGGCCGTCGCGACATCACGCTTCGCCGCCAGGAAGTGCTCCAGCCGCTCGATCTGGGCACACCCGATCGCGGCCTCGACATTCGTCATGCGGTAATTGAACGCCGCGCGCTCGTGTTCATAGGCGTCCCCTGCCCGCGCCGTGGTCGACAGGCTGCGAACCAGGCCGATCAGCGCGGGGTCTGCGCCCACCACCGCCCCGCCGCCGCCACTCGTGATTGTTTTGTTGCCGTTGAACGACAGCGCGGTGAGGGTCGCCGCCTTCGTGACGGCACGACCGCCGACGGTCGCGCCGAGCGCGGCCGCGCCATCGGCCACGACCGGAAGGCGATACCGGGCGGCGAGTTCCGCGATAGCGTCGAGATCGGCCGGGATGCCCAAGGCATGCACAGGCAGGATCGCGGCGACACGGCGACCGGTTGGGGTGTGGACCGCGTGCCCGGAGCGCATTGCCACGTGGCGGCGGAACTCCTCGCGCAACAGATCGACATCGAGCGTCAGGAAGCGGGCCTCGACATCGAACAACCACGGCGTCGCCCCACAGAGGTGCACCGCGTTGGCGCTCGCGATAAACGTGTAGGACGGCACGACCACGAGATCCCCGGACGTGACGCCGAGGGCCACCAGCGCGACATGCAACGCCGCCGTTCCCGACGACGTGGCGACTGCGTGCGGCAGTTCGCTCGCCGCCGCCACCGCGTTTTCGAAACGCGAGACGAAAGGACCGACCGAGGACACCTGATTGGTCGCGATGCATTCCTGCAGGTAACGCGCCTCGTTGCCGCTGAGATCCGGTTCCGCCAGAGTCGTGAGCGCGCTGCGAAACGGCATTGCCGAAGCCTTTGCCAGGGCCGTCATGCGCGCACCGAGCGGGCCGACGGCGTGTCGTTCATCGTCAACAATACCTCGGCTAGGCGGAAGTCGCGCTCGTTGTTGATGTCGACGGCGACCTCGGGCTCGACGATCAGCGGCTTGAAACTGTCGAGGTTGATGACGAGCGCCCGTTCGTTTCCCGGCGCCCGCAGGTAGCGTGTCCAGGACAGCGGGACGAGCGCGTTGGTCGCGTAGACCGGCGGCAGATCCTGGCGCCGCTCCGGTCGTTTGCCAACGTCGAGCAGCGGTACGAGGCGTCCGTCGTGACCGGGACGGAACATGTAGAGCGGATGCTGATCCACCGCGACGACGCTGACGACCGAATCGGCGGAGTCGTCGATCAGGGCGAGCGCCGCGTCGATGTGGCTGGCGCGCCGCAGCGGCGAGGTTGGCTGGAGGTAGGCCACGGCGTCGGGCAGCCGTTCTCCGCTGCCTTCGATCCAATCGAGGCAGTGGCGCACGACCTCCATTGCGATGGCCGTGTTGCTGGCCAGCGGCGCCGGACGGAGGAACGGGACGTCGGCCCCGCACTGGCGTGCGACGGCGGCGATCTCCGGGGAATCGGTCGAGACGATGACGCGATCGAGACCACTGGATCGAGCCGCTTCGATCGTATGGGCGATCAGGGGCCGTCCGGCCATCATCCGGATGTTCTTGCGCGGTACCCCGGTCGACCCGATCCGTGCCGGAATCAGCCCGAGCGTGCGCATGGGATGGCTAGCGGCCCGGCTGCTTGTAGGACACCGGGAAATAGCAGCGCCGACAGAGCTTCATTTCGTGATAGCGGCCCGACGCGTGGAGGCCGCGGACCGAACGATACAGTTCGCCGTTCCAGATTTCGCTCAGGCTCTGGGTCTTCCAGTTGCCCATCGGCGTTTGATCACGTTCATCGAAGCAACAAATCGTGACGTTGCCGTTGGCCTTGAGAAACATGCGGTGGAACGGTTGGGCGCAATGGAAGCCGTCGACCTTGGGGTGCTCCAGCAGGCGCTTCGGGTCGTGCTCGACAAAATAGGCGTAGCCGATGGCATCGACGATGTTCTTCCAGATGACCCGCATGGCTTGGAACTGTTCCCGCCATTTCGGATCGTCGTACATCACCATCGACACCCGCACCTGGCATCCCGGTCGGATCTGGTTGCGGAGCTTGACGAACGTGTAGACGTTGTCGAGGACGCGCCCCATCGAAGTTCCGACACGCTGCTGTTCGTAGTCGCGCGGATTGGCCGCATCGAAGGAGATGAATACGCCGTCGACCCCGGCCTCGAGCAAGGCCCGCGCGTTGCGCTGGGTCAGCGCCGTCGCGTTGGTGTTCATCAGGACGTCGATGACGCCCTTCTCCTTGGCATAGGCAACCTGCCAGACCACGTCCTTGTGCAGCAACGGCTCACCGAGATAGTTGAGCTTGATCGAACGCACGCCGTTCGCCGTCGCCTCGTCGATGATGCGCGCGTAGTCCTCGCGCGAAATGAAGGCCCACTCGTCGAATTCGCCCGCTTCCACCATCTGGGTGCGCGAGCACATCGGGCATTTCAGGTTGCAGCGCGTCGTCGTTTCGATATCGAGATGAAGCGGGAACGGCGTCTCGCGTTTGTCACGCGGGATCTCGACCCAGTCGCGGCGATATTGGTGATAGGCGGCCGGGCGGTGCTGCTTCCAGGCCTCGCTGAATACCACCTCGTTGTAGGTCGCGTTGGCGTCGAACTCCCACTCCCGGGTCGCGTCGCGCGCGCGCGTCGGCGACTTCAGGATCGGCTGTCCAGTCGCATCCCAGTCTTCGACGTTGTCCACGCGGACGCCTCCTGCCCTAGGCGGATCACGTTAGGGCGATTTGGTTAATCCGGGGTTAAGCGGCGGCGTCGACGCCCTGGGATCCGATCGCCTCGCCGGCCCGATAGTGGCGATCGGCCGGGCGGCCCACGAGGTCCCACAGGTCCATCGGCGAGAGGCCTTCGCCTGGGCGGAGAGCGATCAGGTGGTCGGGCGACAACGGTGTGCCGGCCGGAATGTCGACGGCGGCCACGAGGGACTTGCGGCCGAGATCCCGATTGGCGCGCTCGCAGGTCTGTACCGCCTTCTCGGGGCGGCCGAGCGCGCGGGCGACCGTGGCGACGCCCTCGACCAGCGCCCGCAACTCCGCGGGCTCGATCGAGGCGCGATGATCCGGCCCGGGCAACGTGCGATCGAGGGTGACGTGTTTTTCGATGATCGTGGCGCCGCGCGCCGCGGCGGCCAACGCCACGACGATGCCTTCGCTGTGATCGGACAAACCGACCGCGAGGCCGAACCGCGCGCGGAGCGTGTCCATGGCGAGCAGGTTGATGCTGTCGACCGGCGCCGGGTACTCAGACGTGCAGTGCAACAGCGTCACCCGCTCGGCCAGTAGCGCCTGCCCCTGGCGCGTCTGGTAGGCCGCGGCGAAGGCGGCACGCGTCGGCGTCGCCCGCGCCGGTGCAAGGTAGCCGTAGGTGAGCACGCCGAGCGCCTGTTCGATGTCGGAAAGATCGCTCATGCCCGTGGACAGGATCACGGGAAGCCCCGTGCGAGCCGCCTTGAGCAACAGGGGGCCGTTGGTGATCTCGCCCGACGGAATCTTGAGCCGACGGATCCCGACGTCGACCAGGAGATCGACGCTTTGCTCCTCGAAGGGGGTCGACAGGAACTCGATGCCGCGATCGGCGCAGTGCCGGATCAGTCGCACATGCGCCGAACGGTCGAGTTCGAGGCGGCGCAGCATCGCATGTTGGGACTCGCTGGCTTCGGTCTGGGCCTGCTGATAGAGCGCTTTCGGAGTCGTGCGCCCGACCAGGCGATCGGCAACGAACGTCTGGAACTTGACGACCTGGGCACCAGCGTCGGCCGCTGCATCGACCAACGCCAACCCGAGATCGAGCGACCCGTTGTGGTTGACCCCCGCCTCGGCGATGACGGTTGGCGACATACTTAAGGTCAGCTGAAGTAGGTGGCGAACTCGCCGCGGGCGCGTTCGAGGTCCTGCTTCTGGCCGATGTCGCACCAGTAGTCGCCGACCTCATAGAGCGCGACGCGGTGACCCTGCGCGATGAGAGCATCGAGCAATTGGGGCATGTCCGTCGCCTGTCCCGGAACCAACGCGTCGAACGCCGCCGGCGACAGCACGTAGATGCCCGCGTTGATCATGACGTTCTGCTTCGGCTTCCTGCGGCGCAATACGCGTTTCATGACCGCGTTCAACGGCGCGGTGCGAACCGCGGAAGAAAAGTCGCGGGCCTGGCGGCTTCATACCCTGACCTGGGCGGCCGAGAACGCGCTCCGCCTCGAGGGCGATTTCGTCGAATGCGGCGTGTTCGAAGGCTTCATGTCGCAAGTCGTCGTCGACTACCTCGATTTCGCGAAACTGCCGCGGACGTTTTTCCTTTACGACACGTTCGCCGGCTTCTCGCCGCGCTATTCCTCGCCCGCCGACTTCGTCGCCGACTGGAACTTCTACGACTTCGCCCAGAAGGCCTACGCCAAGCCCGGACTGGCGGCCGAAGTGACGGCGCGCTTCGCGCGCTACCCCAACGTGCGGATCATCGAAGGGGTGGTTCCCGATTCGCTCGTCGGCACGGCGCCGGACCGCATCGCCTACCTCCACGTCGACTTGAACTCGCCCAAAGCGGAACGCGCGGCCCTCGATGCGCTCTACGATCGCGTCGTGCCCGGCGGCTACATCGTCTTCGACGACTACGGCTGGGAGCAGTACGGTCCCCAGATGGAGGCGGCCGATGGGTTCGCGACATCGCGCGGGGCCGCGGTGCTCGAACTGCCCACGGGCCAGGGTTTGCTGATCAGGTCCTAGCGAAGCGCTGCGGCACCGGCGATCGCCCTCTGGCTTCGCCATTGACCCGACCCGACACAGCGGGAAAGATGCGGCGCTGCCCGGAGGATCCCCGATGACCGCCGCCCCCGCCCAACGCTCGACCCCCGTCGCCTATCGCCCGCGTCGCCTCGGCCACATCAATCTGTTCGTGCTCGACACCTACGTGATGAAGGAATTCCTCACGCAAGTCTGCGGCTTCGAGATGACCGGCATCATCTCGAAGACCCGTTCGGCCTTCTTCTCGAACGGCAACACCCACCACGACATCGGCTTCATCGAGACCGCATCGTACAAGGAATTCCGCCGGAAATATCCCGATCCCAACGATCCGCCGGGCCGCGGCGACAAGCCGGCGCTCAATCATTTCGGCTGGGAGATGGAGCACGAGGCCGACCTCGCCGCCGCCTACGAGCGCGCCAAATCCGCAGGCCTGAAGCCGCGCATCACCAACAACGGCACGTCGTTGTCGAATTACCTGTTCGATCCGGACGGCGGGCAGCATCAATTCTACGCCGACGACACCCTCGACTGGCGGACGGTCTACACCGGCGCGGACGTCGATCTGCACCGACCCGCGACGTGGGTGCCGGGCGCGCAACCGCCCTCGACCGCGCGCAACTACGACCCGAACCCCACGATCCGTCGTTCGACGACCTCGATCCTGCATCCAATGCGGGTCACCCACGCCGTGCTGCTCTGTGCGCACCACGAGGCGATGGTGCGCTTCTACACCGAGATCGCCGGCTTCGACGTCGTCCACCGCGGCGCCGACTACGTCTATCTCGGGGGCTCGGCCTCGCACTACGACATCGTGCTGATGGCCGCCGGCGCGCGCGCCCCGGGATTGCATCACGCCGCTTTCGAGGTGTGGCCCGACGAAGATCTCGCGACCGCCGCCAAGGCGCTGCGCGCCAGGAACATCGAGGTCGTCGCCGAACACGATCTCGCGCACAAGCGGAGTCTGACTCTCCGCGATCCCAACGGGATCCTGTTCGAATTCTACGTCCGCCGCACGGGCGGCTTCGCCGACGTCGCGCGCGCGACGGGCGATGCCCGCGCCCTCGCGGCGTAGACCACTCAACCGGAAGGAACGCGCATGTCCGCGATGCAGATCGTCTCGGCCGATTCCCACATCGTCGAGCCACTCGACATGTGGTCCAAGGTGCTCGGCGATCGCTGGGGCGACCGCATCCCGCACGTGTTGAAGCGGCACAACGGCCAGGACGGACACTTCCTCGTCACCGGCAAGCAAGTCCTCAAATTGCCCGAGAAGGGCGGCGCCGTCGCCGAGGCCCACCGCGACCTTTATGAGGCCGGATTTCTTCCCGACAAACGCGTCGAATTCCAGAAGCGCGCCAAGATCACCGCCGAGACGCTCTACGGCTCACACATGCTCATCATCCTGCAGAGTCCGCATCGCGACGCGTTGCGTGCCTCGTGCGAGGTGTTCAACGATTGGCTCGCCGACTATTGCGCCTACGATTCCAAACGCCTGATCGGCGTCGGCATGGTGCCGATCGACGACGTCGCGTGGGGCATCCGCGAGATGGAGCGCATCGTCAAGAAAGGGCTCAAGGGCCTGTGCATCAACGTCGCGCTCGCGCCCGAACTCGCGCCCTATCGCGATCGACGGTACGACCCCTTCTGGGCCCGCGCGCAGGAGATGAACGTGCCGATCACGCTGCACTCCATCACCGGCAATATCATCGATCCGTTCTACCCCAGGAACCCGCGCGAGGGCGAGGAAGCCGCGGGCACGTTGCTCGGGCTCTACACCGAGGCGCTGGCGACGCTCGCCAACGACTTCGTCTTCGGCGGCATCCTCGATCGCTTCCCCAGGCTCAAGCTGATCGTGAGCGAGTTCGAGATCTGGTGGCTGCCGTTCTTCCGCTTCAAGACCGACCAGATGACGACGACCTTGAGCAAGAAGATGAACCTGCCGCCGCTCAAGAAGAAGCCGTCGGAATACTGGGGCAGCCAGATCTGGGCCGGCGTCATCGGTGACCCGACGCTCGAAGACGTGGTCAAGCGCGTCGGCCCGGAGACCGTCCTGTGGGGCTCGGACTTCCCGCACGTCCGCTCGATCGGCCTCGACACGCACGAGGTGCTGGCGCGCACTTTCAAGGATTTTTCCGAGACCGACCGCGAGCGCCTGGTCGGCGGCAACATCAAGCACATCTACGGCCTGCAATAGCGCGATGACGCTTGTCGGCGGCCTCGATCCGGCGAGCGGCTTCGCACGCGCGGTAAGCGCCGGGCCGCTGGTGTTCGTGGGTGCGCAGTCGGGGGCGACCGGCGATGCCGCCCAACAGTGCGAGGAGGTCTACGGCGCGATCGCGCGGCTGCTCGATGCGGCGGGGCTGTCGACCGCCCACGTCGTGCGCCTCGATCACTACACCGGCAGCCAGGCCTGGCTCGCCGAGCGCCAGCGCATTCGGGCACGCTACTTCGGCCGGCCGGCACCGCTCGCCTCGACCGGCGTGGCGACGCCGCTTCCGTTCCCGACGCTGCTGCGCGCCGCGGCGATCGCCGTCACCGATCTGGCCAGCAAGAGAGTGCTCGTCGCGGGTGCGACCCACGGCATGCCGGCGATCGCGACCGCGGTCGCGGGTGGGCCGTTCGTGTTCGTCTCGGGGATTCTCAACTCGGGGGGCTGGACAGGCGAACTCCCCGAGGACGACGAATTCGCCCGCCAGGCTGCCGGCGCGTTGCAGGTGATCCGTGCGATCCTGGCGCAAGAAGCGGGCGGGCTCGATCGATTGCTCCGCGCCGAGGGCTACGTCGAGAACGACACGGCGCGCGCCTCTCTGGTGGCGCTCGCGCGCTTGCTCGGGTTCCCGAGCGAAGCCGCGTGGTCGCGCGTGGCGCTGCCCTTCGCCGCGCCCGACCGCATCGAGGTGACGACGCTGGCCGCAGCGCGCGACGTTGCGGTGGAACGTGGGCCGGGTGCGGCGGCGGCCGGTGGTTTCGTGTTCGCGGCCGCCGACGGCCACTCGCTCGCCGCCGCGAACGCCGAGCTCCAACGCGCATTGGCGAGCCTGCACGCAACGCCGGCGCATGTCGTCCGCCTCGACCTCGCCGCCGCCTCCGAGTCCCTGGCATCGGCGGCGGGTGCGCTGCGCGACGCCTACCCGCGCCCGCCGGCCTTCGTCGCGGTGCCCTGCCTCGATCGGGGCCGCGTCAGCCTGTCGGCCATCGCCTATGTCGGCAGAGAGACCGCCGGCAGCGGCCACAGCCGGTAGACGCGGTCCATCGCACCAGCGTGTCGCCGTTGGCGAGCACGCGGTCGTGCAGCGGTGAGTTCTCCCAGGGGACGCCGATCAAGCCCGCGAAGTCGGCCGCGGCGACGAGGCGGCGGCGCGGGCGCGCGACCGCGCGCTCGTTGAACGGACCGATCGCGCAGCCATGCGGTGGTCATGTCACTTGGCGAACGGATCCGGCCCGCGGTTGACGCCGACGCGGCTTGGGCCCTAGCTGTCGCGGCAGCGCCGAAATTGTCGAGGCCGCCGACCACGGGGTCGAGCGGAGCGGCGCCGGGAGGGATCAGGATGGACGAGACCACGGTGCTCTGTCGCGTGCAGGATCACGTCGCGACGGTGACGATCAACCGACCGGCGCAACGCAACGCCTACGATCCGGCGACGGTGTGTCGCTTGGCCGACCTGTGGCAGACGATCGCCGCCGACCCGGCGGTGCGGGTCGTCATCCTAACCGGCGCGGGCGATCGCGCGTTCTGTGCCGGCGCCGATCTCAAGCGCCTGATCCCGCTCTTGACCGGTGCGCGTCAGCCCGAGGACGAGCATGACCGGCGCGTGATGGCCGACCGCCAGACCGTGGCCCGCGCTCTCCTGCGCGCCGCGCCGCTCGACAAGCCGGTCATCGCGGCGGTGAACGGCCCGGCGCTCGCCGGCGGTTGTCTCCTGGCGCTGGCGACCGATCTGCGCCTCGCCGCGACCCATGCCACCTTCGGCGTCAGCGAAGCGCAACGCGGCCTGCCACCCGCCGGCGGCGGCATGGTCGATCTGCCGCGCCAGATCCCCTACGCGATCGCCATGGAGATGCTGCTGACCGGCGAGCCGATCAGCGCCCAGCGCGCCTACGCCTCCGGCCTCGTCAACGCCGTGGTCGCGCCGGACCAGCTCCTGGCCAAAGCCGAACGGTTGGCGGCGCGGCTCGCGGCCAACGGTCCCCTGGCGCTCGCCGCCATCAAGCGCGTCGTGCGCGCGACCTCGGGTCGGCCGCTCGACGAGGCCGCGGCGATCGAATGGCGCGAGAGCCTTTCCGTGCTCGCCTCCGAGGATGCCCGCGAAGGCCCGCGCGCGTTCCTCGAGAAACGCGCGCCGCGTTTCACCGGCCGCTGAATTTCGCGACTCGGGTCACGCCGCTCAACCACGAATCCGGCGTCCGAGCACGAGATCGGCCGCCTTCTCGCCGATCATGATCGCCGCCGCGTTGGTGTTGCCGCCGACGACCGTCGGCATGACGGAGGCATCCGCGACGCGCAGCCCGCGAACGCCGCGCACGTTGAGCTCCGGGTCGACGACCGAACGTTCATCGCCGCCCATACGGCAGGTCCCGACCGGGTGGTAGGCGGTGTTCGAGTGCGCCGCGACCCAGCGATCGAGCGCCGCGTCGTCGGTCACGGTCGCGCCCGGCTGAATCTCCGGGCCACGGAACGGATCGAAGGGCTTCTGCGCGATGATGGCGCGCACGAGCCGCAGGCCGTCGCGCAACGTGCGGCGGTCGGTTGGGGTCGCGAGGTAGTTGGCGCGAATCACCGGCTTGGCGAACGGATCGGCGCTGCGCAGCGTGAGCGTGCCGCGGCTCTCGGGCCGCAGCTGGTAGACGTTGACGACGAAGCCTTCGCGATCCGGCGGCTGCCACGGCCGCTCGGTGACGAGGCCGTCGGCGCGCGCCGGCCGCCACGGCCCGGTAAGCCCGGGAATGAGCGTGATCTGCACATCGGGAATTTCGAGCTCGGGCCGCGTGCGCAGGAAGGCGCAGGCGTTGATCGGCACCGCCGTCGCCGGCCCCTTGCCGAACAGCAGGGCCTGCGCGATCGCGAGCGCCGCCTTGTCGTAACGCAACTGATTCTTGAGCGTCACCGGCTGGGGGCAGTCGTGCGCGAGGTAGACCCCGAGGTGGTCGTGCAGGTTGCGCCCGACCTCGGGCGCCGCGGCGACGACGGCGATGCCGTGGGCGAGCAACTGTTCGGGGTCGCCGATGCCGGACAGCATGAGGAGCTGCGGCGAGTTGATCGCGCCGCCGGAGAGGATCACCTCGCGCCGAGCGCGCACGACATGGCGCTGGCCGCGCCGCGCGTATTCGACGCCGACCGCACGTCCGTTCTCGACGAGCACGCGAGTCGCATGCGCGCGCGTGACGACGGCGAGGTTCGGTCGCCCGCGCGCCGGACGCAGGTACGCCCGCGCCGTGCTCGACCGTTTGCCGCCGAAGACGGTGAAGTCGTGCAGCGCGTAGCCCTCCTGCTCGGCGCCGTTGAAGTCGGTGCGCTTGTGGCCGAGCGCCTGGCAGGCGGCCATGAACGGCTCGTCCAGCGGATGGACGAACGGCGAGGACGAAACGCCGACGGGGCCATCCTGGCCGTGGAACGGTCCGCCCTTGGCCGCGTTCTTCTCCGAGCGCAAGAAGTAGGGCAGCACGTCGTCATAGGACCAGCCGGTGCAGCCGCGCTGGCGCCAGTCGTCGAAATCCCGGCGATGGCCACGGATGTAGGTCATGCCGTTGATCGACGACGAGCCGCCCAGCACCTTGCCGCGGAACCAGTTCATGCTGCGGCCGTTCAGGTTGGGCTCGGGCTCGATGGTGTAGCCCCAATTGAGCCGGGGCGAGGCGGACAACACCCGCGTCATCAGCGGCACGCGCAGGAACGGGTTCCAGTCGCGGCCGCCCGCCTCGAGCAGCACCACGCGATGCTCCATGTCCTCCGACAGACGCGCCGCCACCGCGCAACCCGCCGAACCCGCCCCCACGACCACGAAATCCGCGTCTTCGACCACGATTACACTGCCCTCGCTGCCACATGAGCTTCAAAAATCGCTTCGAGCGCCGTGCGCGGTGACGCGCAATCGCCGACCGCCCAGGTCGGCAGCGCGGGAGCACGGCGACGCAATTCGTCGTGGAGGGAATCCTCGGGATGGCCGACGGCCGGCGCGATCACCGAGTCGACGCTCAAGGTTTCGCCGACCCGCCCGGTCGAAAGATCGCGCAACACGAGGTGACCCGCGGCGAACACCTCGGGCGACTGCAGCGCGACGATGCGCACGCGCTTCTCGCGCAACCGCTGACGCAGCGCGAAGCTCGAATACATGCTGATGTGGGTGCCGGGCACGCCGCTCGGCACGACGATCGTCACCTCTTTGCCGAGGCCGGCGAGATATTCGGCCGGACCTGCGGTCGTCCATGTGCCGAGCGTGTCGATCAGCGCCACGCGCCGGCCCAACGCCTTGACGTCGCCCATGGCTTGGGCGAGCGACAGGCCGCGCCCGCCTCCCGGAAACGGCAGCCCGGGCAGGATGGCGCCGACGGCAAGGATGACGGCTTCGAATCCGGCGGCGAGAACCGAATCCGCATCGGCGGTTCGTCCGGTGATGATCTCGACCTGATGATTGCGGCAGCGCCGTTCCAGATGGTCGAGGAGCGTCCCGAACTCCGCGCGCAGGGGCATGGCGCGGAGCCAGTGCAACTGCCCGCCCAGCCGGTCGCTTTTTTCCCACAGCGTGACGCGATGGCCGCGTTGGGCGGCGATGCCCGCCGCTTCGAGCCCGGCGGGACCACCGCCGATGACGAGCACGCGGCGCGGACGAGCGGCCTGCGACCGATCGAGCGGCGCCCAAGCGCTCTCGTGGCTGGTGCGCGGATTGCCGATGCAGGTGATGGGGAGCCCGAGCTGCAACATGTGGGCGCAGCCCTGGTTGCAGCCGATGCAGGGGATGACCTCGTTTTCGCAACCGGCAAAAGACTTCCGCACCAGTTCGGGGTCGGCAATATGGGCGCGCGCCATGCCGACCATGTCGACGCCCTCCGTGGTAAGCGCCTCCTCGGCCTGGGCGAGCGTCCGGTACTGGCAGACGTGCAGGACGGGCGGCGCCGAGGGCAACGACGCGAGCGCCTGTTTGATCGCGGGACCCAAGGGCCGGAACGTCTCGACCGGGAACGACATATCCGCCATCTGGGTCGAGACGGTGTAACTCCCCTGGTAGGCCGAGTGCGAGACGTTGACGAAATCGACGCGGGCGGTGCCGACGATCGCCGGCACGTGGCGCTGCATGTCGGCGAGCGTGAGGCCGCCACCCAGGTATTCGTCGGCGCTGACGCGAATGCCGACCGTGACCTCGGGTCCGACCGCCGCGCGCACCGCTCCCAGCACCTCGATGGCGAAGCGTCGTCGATTCTCCTCGCTGCCCCCGTACGCGTCGTGGCGCTGGTTCGAGTGCGGCGAGAGGAACTGCTGCACGAGATGGCCGTGGCCCATCTGCACCTCGATGCCGTCGAGGCCGGCGGCGATCAGGTTCTTGGCGACGCTCGCGTGCCCGGCGACGACCTCGGCGATCTGATCGCGCGTCATCGGTTGCGGCGGCGGCGCGTTGGCGGCCCACGGAACGGCCGAGGGACCGAGCGCCGGCATGCGTGCGAAATGCGGATCGATCTGGCGCCCGAGATGGATGATCTGGCCGAAAAACTTGGCGCCTTCGGCGTGGATCGCGGCGGCGACCCGGGCGAAGCGCTCGATCGCCTCGGGCTCATATCCGTTGACGCCCTGCGGCTTGCCGAGCGACGTGCGATGGACGCGGATCCCCTCGAAGATGATGAGCGCGGCCCCGCCGCGGGCGCGCGCCCGGTGATACTCGACGTGACGGTCCGTCGGCAGATTGTGCTCGCCGTAGTTGGTCGTATGCGCCGGGACGAAGATACGATTGCGCAACGCCGTGCGGCCGAGGGTGATCGGGCGGCGGGCCAACGGATAACGTTCGGGCGATGCCATCATGGCGGCGGCCTCACGGCGGGCGGCACACACACGCACGCGCCGGCCGCCTCGAGCCGCGACCACATCGATCCGTTGGCGAAACGTGCCTTCACCGTGGGTCCCCGCACCGCCGTCTAGAATACCGGCCCGCGCCGAAACAAAGCCAACTTATTCTTGCCGATCAAAGACATCGGTGTTGATGTCGGCTTGATCCTGCACCGGCCCGTAGCGCCCACCCTCACCGCGTTTCGCCGCGCCTTCGGAGAGCGAGTCCTGTGGCGGAGCCCCCTCACCCCGCTCGCTTCGCTCGCGTTCCCTCTCCCCTCTGGGGAGAGGGTAGGGTGGCGCGCTACGAGGCGAGCCTGCAGCGCGACCTCGATCGCACCGAGCGCCTGCTGCAGACGATCAAGCTCGAGGCGCCATGGCCGATGCGCGAGGAGCGGCGCGAGCACGGGCGCCCGATCCCGCCACCGCCCAAGGTGATGGGCACGCAACCCCCCTCGCTCGCTCCGCTCGCCTCTCCCCCCGCGGAGCGGGGGGAGATCAAGAGGGGGGCTCCGCGACCGGACTCGCTCTCCGATGGCACGGCGAAGAGGGGGGAACCGAACCGCACAAAGTCGGAGAGCACAAAGCCCCCCTCGCTCGCTGCGCGAGCTGCTCCCCCCAACGCGAAGCGTTGGGGGGAGATTCAGAGGGGGGAGTTGAGCCCCGAGCAACTCGCCAAAGTCGAGGCGTGGCCGCCCGAGCGTCTGGCCGAGGCGATGGCCGCGCGCCTGCGGGCGGCGCAGCCTTCACCTCCACAGCCCTCTCCCGACGCTCCGCAGCCCTCACCCGACACGCTCCGCGTGTCACCCTCTCCCGCTTTGCGGGAGAGGGAACGCGAGCGAAGCGAGCGGGGTGAGGGCAAGGGCGGGCGCTACGGGCCGGTGCAGGATCAGGCCGACATCAACACCGATGTCTTTGATCGGCAAGATTAAGTTGGCTTTGTTTCGGCGGCCCTCACACCCTCACCCGGCCCTCACCCGGCCCTCACCCGGCACGCTTCGCGTGCCACCCTCTCCCGCATCTGTCGCCGCTTGCGGCGACAAGCGCCGCAAGACGCGGGAGAGGGTGGCGCGGAGCGCCGGGTGAGGGCGCGAGGGTGAGGGTTAGTTCGTCTTGGTGATCTCGTGATAGTTCAGCACGCGGAAGGTGAGCTTCGCGTTCTGCACTTTGTTCGAACGCGCCCACACGTCGATGATCTCGACCAGGAACAACGCCGGCGCGTTCTCGTTCACCATCTTCATGCCCTGTTGCAGGATCTTGCGCCGCTTCTCGGGGTCGAACTCGGCGTTGGCCGCGTCCATCACCTTGAGCTCGTCCTCGTTGCAATAGAATGCCACGCCGGCGCGCCGGCACGACCACGTCGCCTGCCATCGGTTGATCGCATCCGGGATCAAGTCGACCGAGAAATCCTGCTGGAAGGTCATCACCTTGTCGCCCCAGCCCTTGCCGAACTCCTCCTTCGGCACCGGATTGAACAGCACCTTGAGGTATTCGGCGAAGGTCAGCGGCTTCAGATTGGTCTTGATGCCGACCTTGCCCAGATCCTGCGCCGCGGCCTGATAGATGTCGGCGTCGGCCGGGAAGTTGCCCGGCAGCACGATCGAATCCATCTCGAAGCCGTTGGGATAGCCGGCCTCGGCCAGCAATTTCTTGGCGCGCTCCGGGTCATAGGTGTACGGCTTGACGTCCGGGTTGTAACCGAAGGTCAGCGGCGAGGCGGCCTGCGAGGCCGGCCTGCCCTTGCCCAACAGCAACCCATCGACGATCGCTTGCCGGTTGATGGCATGGTTCGCCGCCTGGCGCACGCGCTTGTCCTTGAACGGAAAGTCCCGATAGGAGCTGAGCATCGCCCAGGCCAGCACGTAGGGGCCGGGGATGGCCTCGGCCTTGTGGCCGGCCGCTTCGATCGCCTTCACCGAGTCGACGGTCACCGCCGGCGCAACGTCGATCTGACCCGAAATCAGAGCCTGCACGCGCGCCGTGATCTCGGGGAGCGCCAGCACCTCGACCGCCTTCATCTTGGGCGCGCGCCACGAGCCGTCGAAGGCCACCATGCGCACCGCTTCCGGCCGCCACGCCTCGACCTTGAACGGGCCGGTGCCGACCGGATTGTTGGCAAAACCTTCGATGCCCAGGTCCTTCCACGCCTTGGGGGCGACCACGTGCATGCGCAGGATGTTGGTGGCGAACGCCGGGTTGGGCGTCGCGGTCTTGAACTCGATGGTCAGGTCGTCGATCGCGCGCGCCGAGGTGAAGGCGCGCGACAGGTCGCGGCCGTTGACCGTGGCCTTGCCTTCGTCCGTCAGGTAGTACTCGGCCATCTGCACGAACGCCTGGGCGGTCAATGCCTCGCCGTTCTGGAACTTGACGTTCGGACGCAGCGTGAAACGCCACGTGTTGGTGTCGATGTTGCGCCAGCTCTCGGCCAGGTCGGGGATCGTGTCGCCCGTTGCCGAGACTTTCGTCAGCGCATCGAAGATCGCGGCGTAGGTGTAGTTGGTGATCGCGCCGGCATGGCTCGACGGATTGCCGCGCGAGGGCGGCAGCGTGGCGACGCCGACCTTGAGCAGGTCGGCCTGGGCCAGGACCGGCGCCGTGAACCCGATGCCGGAGAGGATGACCGCACCGGCTGCTGCCGCCGCGGCGAAACGACCAATCATGACAATCTCCCTTGTTTCTTGTGCCTCGTCCGCGCCACCCCGGGCGCCGGCGCGATTGGCCGGCGCCCGCCCTCGTCAGCCGGCGACGTCGATCTCGTGATAATTGTAGCGCAGATAGTAGTTCTTGAAATTGCGCACGCGCTTGCTCAGGCCGGTCAACTCCGGCGGCTCGACGAACAACAGCGTCGAGACGTTGTTGTGGTTGAGCAGCATCAGGCGATGCAGGATCGCCTTGCGCTTCTCCGGATCGAACTCCCGGTCGGCGGCGTCGAGCAGGTCGGCCTCTTCCCTGTTGCAATAGAAGACCGACACCGCGGGCTGCTTGCGGCACGACGTCCACTTGCCGAGCGACGCCGAAGCGTCCATCTCCGGCGACACCTGATGGCCGTTGCCGAAGGCATTGACGCCCTCGTTGAGCCACGTGCCGCCGCCGAAGTGCTTGAGGAAGTCGCCGATCTGGAAACCCTGCAGCTCGCCGCGCAGGCCCACCTTGCCCAAGTCCTGCAGCGCCTTTTCGTACAGGAGCCGGCTGATCGGATCGAAGACCAGCGCCAGGACCTTGAAGTTGAAGCCGTTGGGGTGCCCCGCCTCGGCGAGCAGCTTCTTGGCGCCCTCCGGATCGTAGGGATAGAGCGGCACCGCCGGGTTGTAGCCGAACGAACCGCGCGTCGCCGCCTGATGGCCCTCGGCGCCCTCACCGCCCAGGATGTCCTTGAGCATCGCCTTGCGATCGACTGCGATCGCCGCGGCGCGGCGCACGCGTTGATCCGCCCACGGCGTCGTCGTGCCCTTGCCGTCGACCTGGCCGGCCGAGACGAAGGTGATGCCGCGCAGGCCGCGGCCCGGCGCCGCGTCGACCTGGTGACCGGCGGCCCGGATGCGCCCGAAATCGTCGGGACTGACGGCGATGTCGATGTCGATCTGACCGGACAACAGTGCCGAGACGCGAGCGGCGCTCTCCGGCAATTCGACGACGACCAGGCGGTCGGCCTTGGGGTTGCCGGCGTAGTGCCTGTCGAACTTGCGGAACGTGACGGTTTGCGGCGCCCAGTTCTCGACCGCGAAGGCGCCGGTGCCGATCGGCTGGTTGGTCATCGCGTTGATGCCGCCATCCGCGAAGTGCTGCGGCTCGGGAATGTCGAAGTTGGACAACAGCGTCGGCAGGATCGCCTGCGGGCGCGTGGTCCTGATCTCGACGGTCATCGGATCGATCGCCTTGACCGACTCGATGGTCGCGGTCTGGGCGGCCTGGCCACGCACGAACTTCTTGCCGTCGTCGGTCGCGAGATACGCGAACATATCGACGATGGCGCGCTGATCGAACGGCCGGCCGTTGTGGAACGTGACGTTGGGCCGCAGCGTGACACGCCAGGTGTTGGGATCGACGTTCTGCCAGCGCGCGGCCAACGCCGGCTGCGGCGCGCCGGTGTGGTCGACCTCGGTCAGCGAGTTGTAGATCGCGCTCCAGATGTAGATGTGCGGCAGGCCCGTACCGTCGTGGGCGTTGCCCTTCTTCTTGGTGACTTCGCCGACGCCGACGGTCAGCGTCTTCTGTTGCGCCTCGGCCGACAGCGCCAAGGCGGTAACGAGCGCCGTCGCGCCCAACAGCGCGACGAATCGCGCGCGGAACAAACTCATGACGTCCTCCCCTGCGTGGCGGCGCTTTCGCCGCCTTGCCCTGGGCACGAGCCTACCCCTCCCCGCGGTCGAGGCAAACAACGTCGCGGTGATGTCGACCTAGTGAGGCTAATGCGAGGGCATGATCCGGCTGCCCCGAGGCGGCGGCGCGCGATGCGCGGTATGCGCCCGCTACATGCTGCCGATCGCCTCGAGCGTCTTGAGCACGTTGCCAAGGCTGATCAGGACCCCGAAACCCGAGCCGATAAAGGCCAGGTACTTCCAGACCTTGGCGCCCTGGTAACGAGACGCCGAGCGCCAGACGCCGACCAGCGCCCAGATGTAGGCCGCGATCTGGAACACGAGGACGGCCAACGCGACCAGAACCAGCGCGGGCTGGCCTGTGCCCTGCGAGAGGCCGATCGCGATGCTGATCGCGACGATGCAGACGATGTTGATCGCGAGTCCGAAAACCAGGACCCCGCTCAACCACCAGCTTTTCGGCAACGACAACTCGCCCCGCCAATGGCGACCGACGTAGGACCCGCCGGATCGTGCTGCGGCGGCGCTCTGTTGCGTCTCGACCATGTGTTCCCCCTGTCGCCCGGATGGACGGGCGCGGAACACGCTAGATCGCCCCGCCCGCGAAAGCCACTCGACCCGCGACCGACGGGCGATCCGAGCCAGAGAATGCTACTTGCGCGCGCCCCAAACGTGGCCGCGGCCGATGCCGCCCGCGTTGCTGGCGCTGGGGTCCTTGGGCGCGTCATGGAACAGGACGACGCCATCGGGCGTGCGACTGCGCCAGCACTCGAACCTGCGTTCGCGAGCGAAGCCGGCCTGGAGCATTGTCGCGCGCCGCTCAGTCGGTGCGCAGTTCGACGAGCTCGTAGGACTGCCCGAGGAACTCGGCCTTGAGCAGCACCGGAATCAGATCGGGGCCGGTGGCGTAGAGCTCGAGCGAGGGCGTGTCCTTGCGCACGATATCGACGCGCATGCAGGGAAACGTCCCCGCGGCCACCCGCACCTCGGTCTCGCCCCGGTATTGCAGATGCAGCGTGCCCGGGACGCCCGCGCCCCAGCCGGTGAAGGCGAGCATCGGGCCAGAGTCGCCCAGCGTGCGGGGCGAGGAGGTCATGCGGCCATGGATCACGTGCGGCCGGTCGCCCGCCTGTTTGTCCAACGCACCCACTTGCCAAATGTCGCCCACCACCGAGTGCGGCACGAAGACGTTCGCGCGACCCGCGGTCACCATGCGCTGCGACACGCGCCCCTCGTGGGCGGTGAACGCTTCACATTCCGCGTAGCCCTCGGCGAAGCGAAACCAGGCGCTGCCGAGGAACTGGTCTTTCAGGGTGAGCCGCACGAAGGAGTCGGTGGGCCGCCACGCCGCATCGACCGAGTAGGTGACGTCGCGCAACAGTTCGATGTCGTTGAACGCGCACAGCGCACGATGCGTGCGCGCGCCGTCGCTGTGACCGGTGATGACGAAGTGCTCGCCGCCGATCTCGCCCGATTTTTCGCGGTAGACGATCCGCCCGCGCGCCGTCCGATGTCGCATCGTGCCCCTCCACCCGCATCAAGCCTAAACGGGAACCCCGCACCATGCCCAGGACACTCGCAGAAGCCGCGAGACGGCCGGGTTTGGACGGGGCGGCTCTGCCTAAGCTATTCTTAAGCGAGACGGGTCGTGGTGGTACCAGGGGAGGTCGCGATGCCGAGAGATTTGCCGCCGCTCAACGCGCTGCGCGCGTTCGAGGCCGCGGCGCGGCACTTGAGTTTCACGAAAGCGGCCGAGGAGTTGCTCGTCACCCCGGCGGCGGTGAGCCAGCAGGTCAAGCTGCTCGAAGGCAAGCTCGGCGTGGCGCTGTTCCAGCGGCTCAACCGCGGGCTGCTGCTCACCGATGCCGGACGCTCCGGTCTTCCCGGCTTGTCGGATTCCTTCGAGCGCCTGGCCGACAGCGTGCATCGCCTGCGCGGCTGGAAAGATCGCGTCATCGTCACCGTGCGCGTGCCGCCGTCGCTCGGCGTCAAGTGGCTGGTGCCGCGCCTCGTCGCATTCCATGCCGCGCAACCGGAAATCGACGTGCGCATTTCGATCGCGGAACCGTCGGCAGGCTTCACCTGGACCGACTGCGAACTCGAGGTGCGCAACGTGCCCGGGCACTACGCCGGCCTCAAGGTCGAACGGCTGATGAGCGAAGAGATCTTCCCGGTGTGCAGCCCGCGCCTCATGAAAGGGCGCTCGCCGTTGCGCGCACCGGCCGACCTCGCCGATCACACGCTCATCCACGACGAGTCGTTGCGCGTGATCGAGGACTTCCCGACCTGGCAGCGCTGGCTCGACGTCGCCGGCGTCAGCGGCGTCGATGTGACGCGCGGCCTGCACTTCAGCTATTCGAGCATGGCGATCGATGCCGCGATCGCGGGCGACGGGGTCGCCCTCGGCCGCACCGTGATCGTCGCCGACGACCTGGCGGCCGGGCGGCTGGTGCGGCCCTTCGACGTCAAGTATCCAGCGCGCTTCCACTATCACCTGCTGTCCGACCGGCGCGCCAACCAGGAACCCAACATCCGTGCCGTTCGCGACTGGCTCCTCGCCATCGCCCAGCAGGCTCCGTCGTAGGTTTCGTGCAGCGTGACCTCGCGCGCCTGGCGGCGCGCCCGCACGACCTCGTCGTCGTTGGCGGCGGCATCACCGGCGCCGCGATCGCGTGGGACGCCAGCCTGCGCGGGCTCTCGGTGGCGCTGCTCGACAAGGGCGATTTCGCGGCGGCGACCACCGCGTCGTCCTCCAAGCTGATCCACGGCGGGCTGCGTTATCTCAAGACCTTCGATTGGGCGCTGGTGCGCGAAGCCCTGCAGGAACGCCGCGTGTGGTTCCGGATCGCGCCCCACCTCGTGCGGCCGCTGCCGTTCCTGCTGCCGACCTACGGCCTCGGGGCGCGTGGACCCGTCGCCGTCGGCGCCGGGCTGACGCTCTATCAGGCGTTGGGTGCGGCCGAGCCCGCGTCCGATCCGGCGCATGCGCTCGATCCACCGCGTTATTGGTCGCCCGCGGCGGTGCGGCGCGCGTTCCCCGGACTGGCCGCCCGCGGCTCGAGCGGCGGCTGGCTCTATCACGACGCGCAGATGGTCTGCCCCGAGCGCCTGGCGTTCGCCTTCGTCGCGGGCGCCGCGGCACACGGCGCGATGGTCGCCAACTATGCCGAGGCCGAGTCGTTCCTGGAGCGCGGCGGCCGCGTCGCGGGCGTCGCCGTGCGCGACGTTCGCAGCGGCGTGCGTCACGAGGTGACCGGGCGCGTCACGATCAACGCGACCGGGCCGTGGGGCGACCGATTGCTCGAACGTCGCGGCCCCGCGGCGGTCGCCCTCGTTCGCTCCAAGGGCATCCACCTGATCGTGCCGGCGCTGCACGAGTCGCTCGCCCTCGCGGTGCAAACCCAACGGCACTTCTTCGTGTTGCCCTGGCGCGGCCACTCGCTCTTGGCCACCAGCGACACGCCCTACACCGGCGATCCCGACCGGGTCGGCACCAGCGAGGCCGACATCGCCGAGCTGTTGGCGGCGGTCAACGCCGCGTTGCCCGGAGCCGGTCTCACGCGCGGCCACGTCAGGCATTTCTACGCGGGGCTGCGCCCGCTCGTCGCCGACCGCGGCGTCGGCGCCGCCAACACCTACGGCCAGAGTCGCAAGGCCGCGATCCACGACCACGCCGCGGAGAATCTCGCCGGCCTGTTCTCGGTGCTGGGCGGCAAGTGGACGACCTCGCGCCATCTCGCGATGCAGGTGGTGGATCGCGTCGTCGCGGCGCTCGGGCGCAGCGCTCTCCGTTGCGCGACGGCGACGACGCCGCTTCCCGGAGGCGATCTGCCGTGGCTCAGCCGGGCGCGGGCGCAGCTGCGCGAGGGGTTCCCCACGATCGATCCGGCGATTCTCGATCACTGGTTGACGCACTATGGCAGTCAGGCGGCGAACCTCGCCGAGACGGCGCAGCGCGAGGGCACGGCCGAACGAATCACGGCCGCGCTGCCGGTCACGGTCGCCGAGGTCCGGCACGCGCTCGCCCGGGAGATGGCAGTGGCGCTCGCCGACGTCGTGTTCCGGCGCACCGGGCTCGGCACGCTCGGCGATCCCGGCGCGGCCGCGCTCGGCTGCGTCGCCGAGGTCATGGCCGGCACGCTCGGCTGGTCGGCCGCCGACAAGGCGCGCGAGATCGCGGACGTCCAGGCGCATTACCGGGTGGTGGCGGAATGAACGGACGATCCGAACGCGCGATGATCTACCTCCTGGGCGCGTTGTCGGCGGTGGGCTGGGTCGGCGGCGTCATGTACCTGCCCGGCCTGCCCGCGATCGGCGCCGAGTTCGGGGCCACGACCCCGCAGGTCAATCTCACCCTCACGGTGTTTCTCGCCACCTTCGCGGTGGCGCAGCTTTTCTACGGGCCGCTCTCGGATCGCTACGGCCGGCGCGTCGTGCTGCTGACCACCCTCGTGGTCTACGCCTTCGGCAGCGCGCTCGGCGCGCTGGCGACCTCGATCGAGTTCCTCACCGTGGCCCGCATCGTCCAGGCGGCGGGCGCCGTCGGCGGCATCGTCCTGACGCGCGCGATCGCGCGCGACATCTGGACCTTCGACCAGGTGCGCCGGCCGCTCGCCTTCATCAACATGGGATCGGCGGTGGCGCCGATCCTGTCGCTGTCGACCGGCGGCCTCGTCGTCGGACTGATCGGCTGGCGCGGCATCTTCTGGATCGCCGGCGGACTGGCGCTGGTCGCCCTGGCGGTGTGCGCCGTCATGCTGCGCGAGACCCACACCAAGCGCGACCCGGGCGTGTACGGCGGTTTCAATTTCATCCGCAATCTCCTGGTGCTGGCGCGCTCGCCGCGCTTCCTCAGCTACTCGGTGACCCAGGGCATGCTGGGCGGCGCCATCTTCGTGTTCATGATCGCCTCCCCGGTCGTCGTCATCCAGACCATGGGCCTCTCGCCCGAGGTCTTCGGCCTGCTCACGGCGCTGATGCCGCTCGGCTATTCGACGGGCAACTTCGTGACGAGCGAGTTGTCGCGCCGTCAATCGATCGAACGCCTGATGACGCTCGGCATGGCGGTGTCGCTCGCCGCGGCGGCGGCCATGGTCGTGTTCGCGTCGTTGGGCAGCCTGGGCATTCCGGTGCTCTACATCTGCATGTATTGCTACACGCTCGGCGTCGGCATCACCCTGCCCAACTCGATGGCCGCCGCGATCGAGGTGCGGCCGCAGACCGCCGGCGCCGCCTCGTCCTTGATCGGATTCCTGCAGCAGGGGCATTCGGCGGTCGCCAGCCGGCTGGTGAGCGTCATGGAAAGCGGCAGCGGCCACGCGCTCGTCGCACTGCTCGCGGCGATGGCGGTGATCGGCAGCGTTGCCGGCGCCGTGAGCAACGTGCTGGCGCGCGGCGTCACGAAAGGATGAGGCGATGAAAAATCGGCAAGTGTTGTTGCGCCACACCGTGACCGGGCGACCCACGCCCGAGGACTTCACCGTGAGCGAGTCGGTCGCACCCGAGGCGCGCGAGGGCGAGGTCTTGGTCAAGACGCTCTATCTCTCGCTCGATCCGTACATGGGGTCGGCGATCAAGGGACGTCACATGTCGGGCGCGGTGGCGCCGGGGGGCGTCATGCCGGGCGAGACCATCGGCCGCGTCGTGCAGTCGCGCCATGCCAAGTTCCGCGAAGGCGACCTGGTGCAGACACGCGCCGGCTGGCAGGAGTACGCGATCGCGGTCGCGCCCGATCCGCATGCGAGCGGCATGGCGGCCGCGATCTCGCGCGCCGCGCATCCACTCGCCGCGGCCGCGCACGTGCCGCTCTCGGCCTACCTCGGCGTGCTCGGCATGCCCGGGCTCACGGCCTACGCCGGCACGCTCACCTGCCTCGAACCCAAGCCCGGCGAGAACATCGTCACCTCGGCCGCGGCCGGCGCGGTCGGCTCGGCCCTGGGCCAGATCGCGCGCAACATGGGCGCGCGTGCCATCGGGCTCGCCGGCTCGGAGGCCAAGTGCGCCCACGTCGTGCAGCGCTTCGGCTTCGCCGCTTGCATCAACTACAAAAAGCCGGGCTGGCAGGACGCGCTCGCCGCCGCCTGTCCCGGCGGCGTCCACGGCTATTCCGACAACTCGGGCGGCGCGGTGCTCGAAGGCGTGGTCAACGTGCTCGCCCCCGGCGGGCGCATCATGCTGATCGGCCTCATGGATCAATACAACACGAGCGAACGATTGCCGGGTCCGGCGCTCGGGCCGTTCATCGGCAAACGCGCGCGCGTCACCGGCTTCGTCGTCTACGACCACTACGCGCGATTGGGCGAATGGCGCCGCCTCGGTGCGACCTGGATGGGCGAGGGGCGCCTCGCGTTCCACGAGGAGCGGATCGACGGGCTCGCCAAGGCGCCTGACGCGTTCTCGCGCCTGATGGCGGGCGAGACGATGGGCAAGCTGATCGTCGCCGTCGCGCGCGAGTGATCGGGCCGCTTTCCTGAGCCCTTGGGCTCGACGAGACGGAAGCGCACATCGAACTCTGGCGGTTCGACGACGCGCGTCATGCGGGCCGCGGGGATCGCGACGGTGGCGCGAACCTAAGGCGCGCGTGCGTGCGCGCCCACCTTGATGATGGTCTTGCCGAAGTTCTCGCCGCTCATCAGGCGGCGAAACACCCGCGGTGCCTGGGCGAGGCCCTCGCTGATCTCTTCCTTGTAGTGGAGGCGGCCGGCCTGGAACCACGGGATCGCGTCCCGCAGGAAGTCGTCGCGCCGATCTTCGAAGTCGTAGACGACGAGGCCCATGATCTTGGCGCGCTTCGACACGATCGGTCCGAGGTTGGGGCCCGGCGGCGGGTCCTTGAGGTTGTATTGCGAGATCAGGCCGCAGATCAGGATGCGCGCGCCCTGCGCCAGATGACTCCGCACGATCGTGTTGAGCACCTCGCCCCCGGCGTTGTCGAAGTAGACGTCAACGCCTTCGGGGCAGAGGCGGGCGAGGCGCCCGCTCCAGTCCCGCTCTTTGTAGTTGAAGCACGCGGCGAAGCCGGCGTGCTCGGTGGCCCAGGCGCACTTCTCGGCGCTGCCGGCGAGGCCGATCGCGCGCGCGCCTTTGATCCGGGCGATCTGGCCCGCGGTCGCGCCGACCGCGCCCGAAGCGGCCGAGATCAGGATCGTTTCTCCGGCTCGGATCGGATCGAGCACGCACAGTCCGGACCACGCCGTCAGTCCCGGCATGCCGAGGACGCCGAGCGCGGTCGAGAGCGGCGCGACGGTGGGATCGACGGGCAACACGTCCTCGGGTCCGACGGCGGCGTAGGCCTGCATTCCGGACTCGACGCAGACGAGGTCTCCGGGCTTGTGCCGAGGGTTCTTCGACTCGAGGACCTCGCTCACCGTCCGCCCGATCATGACCGAGCCCACCTTGGGCGTGCCGTCGAAGTGGCGCCCCGAAAGGCGCGAACGCACGTAGGGATCGACCGCGAGGTAGATCGTCCGGCAGAGAATTTCGCCGGCCTTGGGTTCGGGCACGGCGGCCGCGACGACCTCGAGATCGTCTTCGCGCGGGATGCCTTCGGGCAGGCGCCGCACGCGTACCTGCAGGTTCGGTTCGTTGATCTTCATGACGTTCCGGGAAAAAAGAACACTAGCCCTTGCCCTTGGTCTTGTTCTTGTTGGGCGCCGCGTGACGCTCGATGAACTCGACGATGCGCCCGGCGATGTCGACGCCGGTCGCGCCCTCGATGCCCTCGAGGCCGGGCGAGGAGTTGACCTCCATGATCACCGGCCCGTGGTTGGAGCGCAGCATGTCGACGCCGGCGACGTTGAGGCCGAGCGTCTTGGCGGCGCGAATGGCCGTCGCGCGTTCTTCGGGCGTGATGCGGATCGAGGTCGCGGTGCCGCCGCGATGGAGGTTGGAGCGGAACTCGCCGGCCTTGGCTTGGCGCTTCATCGCCGCCACCACCTTGCCGCCGACGACGAAGGCGCGAATGTCGGCGCCGCCGGCTTCGGCGATGTACTCCTGCACCATGAAGTAGGCGTCGAGCGCCTTGAGCGACTGGATCATGCTTTCGGCCGCCTTGTGGGTGTCGGCGAGGATGACGCCGGCGCCGTGCGTGCCCTCGAGCAGCTTGATCACGAGCGGCGCGCCGCCCGCGATCTTGATCATGTCGTCGGTGTCGTCGGGGGCATGGGCGAACCCGGTGACGGGCAGGCCGATGCCGCGGCGGGCGAGCAACTGGAGCGCGCGCAGCTTGTCGCGCGCCCGTCCGATCGCCACCGACTCGTTCAGGCAGTAGACGCCCATCATTTCGAACTGGCGCACCACCGCCATGCCGTAGAACGTGATCGACTTGCCGATGCGCGGAATGACCGCGTCGTAGCCCTCGAGTGTCTCGCCGCGGTAGCGCACCTCGGGTCGGTGCGCGGTGATGTTCATGTAGCAACGCAACGTGTTGATGATGCGCACCTGGTGGCCGCGCTTCTCGCCGGCCTCGACCAGGCGTTTGTGCGAGTAGAGGCTGGGCTTGGTGGCGAGGACCAGGATCTTCATGACGATGCTCTTTTCTTGCGCGCCCGGGGGCGGCGGTAGGCCGTGGCCAGCTTGGCGGCGGAGCGCCGCCCCATGACATAGGATTGCGCCGGGTCGACGGCGAAACGATCGATCAGCGCGCCGCGGCCGATCAGCATGCGAAAGCCCATCGGATCGCGATTGGTGAGCGTGATCTCGATCGGCCATTCGTGATCGCCGAGCCGGACACGCTGGCGGATGACGAAGCGTTTCTCGACATGGCCGCCGGAGTCCATCACGTCGCGCTGGTCGAGCACGTCGGCCTCGCAGTTCACCACGAGATCATCGCGGCGCTGCAGCGGATGCAGGCCGAAGAGAACGCGGTGGCGGCCGCCGGCGCGGCTTTCTTCGACGTAGAACGCGTGCAACGCCGAGGTCCGCGCGCCGGTGTCGATCTTGGCTTTGATCGCCGGCAGGTCGAGGGCCGGGACCGACACCCACTCGCGCCATCCGATGACGATTTTCCTGCTCACGCGTGGCCTCGGGTTGTGGCGGCGCGCGATCGCCGCTCAGGTCTTGGGCTTGAAGGTCAGCGCCGCGGAGTTGATGCAATAGCGCAAGCCCGTGGGCCTGGGGCCGTCGGGAAACACGTGGCCCAGGTGGCCGCCACAGTGGCTGCAGTGCACCTCCGTCCGCACCATGCCCCAACTGACGTCGCGCTCCTCGCCCACCGCCTCGGTCGCCGCCGGTTGATAGAAGCTCGGCCATCCGGAACCCGATTCGAACTTGGTCGCCGAGTCGAAGAGGCTCTGCCCGCAACCGGCGCACGTGTAGCTGCCCTCGGCATGGTTGTCGTGCAGCGCACCGGTGAAGGCGCGCTCCGTCCCTTTCTGGCGAAGCACGCGGTACTGCTCCGGCGTCAGCAGCTTGCGCCACTCCGCCTCGCTGCGGACCAGCTTGGTCATGGTGGACCCCCTTGATGGCCGCAGTCTGCCAAGGGCCTTTGCGGCCGTCCATGGGCTAGGCGGCCGCCGGTCTCGGCCAAAACCAGCCAGGGTGTGACCGCTGTCATAGGGCTGGCGGGAGGGAGGCGGTAAGGTCCAATCATTGGTTCCGACCCCCTTTTGGAACCAAGATTTCCTCCCCTGAAAGGCGTCGTCCCAACCGACGCCTTTCTCTTTATCCCAAGGGCGCCGACGAGGGCGCGGCGCCCGTTCCGATCCATTGCCTGCCCCGCGCGCGTTCCCTACCATGCGCCCGCGGACATTCCCAGGGAGGATGCGATGGTGAGGCGAGGATTGGCGGTTTCGGCGGTTTCGGCGGTGGCCTTGGCGCTGGCCGGCGCGACCCAGGCGGCGGAGCTGCGGGTCGGTCATTCGAGTTTTCCGGCGGCGCTCGGCAACGCGTTGCCCGACACCTCGCACTCCGCCGGCTTCACGTTCTTCGCGCTCTACGACACGCTCACCTTCGGCGCGGCGGCCGGGACCGAACCCCGCCTCGCCACCTCGTGGCGCAACACCTCGCCCACGACGTGGGAGATGAAGCTGCGGCCCAACGTGAAATTCCACAACGGCAAGACGTTCGAGGCGAGCGACGTGGCCGACCTCATCGCCTACATGAACGGCGAGGAAGGCAAGACCAAGGGCGCCAACACGTTCAACAACATGACCAACGTCGTCGGTGCGCGCGCCATCGACCCCGGCACCGTCGAGATCCGCACGGCGACGCCCGACGCGATGCTCCCGGCGGTGATCGCCATCCTCAAGATGTACGACATGAAGTACTTCCGCGAGGCCGGCTGGGACAACTACGGGCCGCGGCCGATCGGCACGGGCCCCTACCGCGCCGTCAGCTGGAGCCAGGATCGCATCGAGTTCGCCCCCTTCAAGGAGGGCTGGCGGCCTGGGAAAATCGACAAAATGACCTTCCGCAATCTGCCCGAGTTGGCGGCGCGCGTGCAGGCGTTCCAGTCCAATCAGGTCGATCTCGCGTTTCAGGTCGTGGCCGACAGCAAAGGTTCGGTCGAACTTGCCGGTGGTCGGCTGCACGTCAGTCAGGCGCCGCAGGTGCTGACGCTGATGATCTTCCAGAACAAGCCCGGCCATCCGGTGGCCGACGTCCGCGTTCGTCAGGCGCTCAACCACGCGGTCAACAGAGACGCCTACATCAAGAACATCATGGGGGGCCTGACGGTGCCGGGCGGCCAACCCGGCGCCCGTTCGGTGAACGGCTACGACCCCGAACTCAAGCCCTATGCCTACGATCCGGAACAGGCCAAGAGGCTGTTGAGCGCCGCGGGGTTCGACAAGGGCCTCAATTTGTCCGGCGACGTCGTCGTGAACGTCTCGGAATTGCGTGACGTCTATCAGCAGGTCGCGGCCGACCTGCAACGCGTCGGCGTGAACCTGACGCTTAACGTCATCACGCTCGCCGACTTGCTGCAGCGCGTGCGCGACCCTTCGAAGTTTGGCGACTCGACTCTGTTCAGCTTCAATTTCGGTTCCGAGCCGACGATGGACATCATGCGCTCGATCAACGCGCTGCACTCGTGCAACGCGCGCACCAAGTGGATCTGCTTCCAGGACATCGAGCCCACGATCAAAGCCGTCAACGAGGAATTCGATCCGGCGAAGCGCAAGCAGCTGCTATTGCAAGTCGCTCGCTATTACCGCGAAAACGCACCCGCGATCTTCCTGCACGAGGAGGTTCAGGTCGACGCCGTGTCGAATAAGGTTCGCGGATACAACCCGGTCAACCGACTCGTGAACTGGCACGAGATCGACCTGCAATAGTCAAGAATAGAAACTCTTCCCGAATTCAGTACCACAACGCACACGACATATATTTTAACGGGAAGTTAACCATTGCGTTTCTCCCATTGGTAGCGTCCCGGCCCCTATCGCGAGGGGCCGGGGGACGGTGGTGGGTTCGGTCGTGGCGAGTGACCCGGATGCCGGGGACACGCTGAGCGGGCGGCCCTATTGATACGGGCGAGAACGCCCGCTGGATGCACTTTTTTCGGGCTCCTGGCCCTACCCCCGGTACACGGTCCTGTGAGGCGTTGGGGGTAACACAGGCGCCGGCCGGGCCTGCCGCCCGCGGCGGCCTTGTGCTACCATAAAAATACTTCAGGGAGTACCCATGAAACGAATTCTGTTGGCGACCGTCGCGTCGGTCGCGGTGAGCGTCGGTGCGTCGGCGGCCGAGTTGCGCGTCGGGATGGCGATCTCGCCCACCAGCCTCGGCAACCCGCTGGTCGATACCTCGTACTCGGGCGGCTTCGTGCTGCTCGGCGTCTACGACCTGCCGACCTACGGGACGGCCCAGGGGCCGCAACCCGGCCTGTTGATGAGTTGGCGGAACACCTCGCCCACGACCTGGGAAATGAGGGTGCGGCCG
>Ga0194132_10001728_pt1 | contig 43389 bp, 37 predicted proteins | sample TA2KigOf80mmetaG_FD_148612 | JGI IMG/M metagenome (GOLD analysis project Ga0194132, IMG submission 148612) | Freshwater microbial communities from Lake Tanganyika, Tanzania - TA2015054 Kigoma Offshore 80m | ecosystem: Environmental > Aquatic > Freshwater > Lake | place: Tanzania: Lake... | reverse complement strand
CTGGGCTTCAAAAAAAAGCACCGGGCAATACTCCGCAGCTCGGGCGGCTCTGGGCGGTCGCACGCTCAAGACGGGACAAAGCCGATGGTTCGTGGGGTACAAGAAACACACCCTGCGTTTGTGGTTACACGATTACCTCGTCGGAGTTCTGGTGGTCCCCTTGGTCAGTTGGGTGACGCCGGCCAATGTGTCGGAAGGCGGTTTGTTGGTGCCCAGCTTGCACTATTGCCATCGGGCATGGGATTGGTGTCCGCCGTTGGTCGTCCCGGACATGGGTTATTTGGCGGCGGAAGCCAAACGTCGATGCCGCGAACGTTGGCACGTGGCGGTCCTGACTAAATGGCGGAGCGACATGAAATTGGTGCCACCCTACGTCACTTGGAATCAAGCCGCCTGCTCGCAAAACGGGCCCGCTTTCCCTGGCGAGCCACTCTGCCGCGCCTTCACGCTGATCCAACTGCTCGTCGTCATCGCCATCATTGCCATTCTCGCGGCCATGCTGCTGCCGGCCTTGGCCAACGCGAAGGAAAAGGCCAGCCGCACCTACTGCGTGAACAACAACAAGCAATTGGCGCTGGCCATGCACCTTTACGCCAACGACAACAACGACTGGATGCCCTGGCCGAACTGGGCCAACGATTACGGACCGGGCTGGCTCTACATGCCCACCAGCGGCCGCGCGCAAGATCCGCTCAAGACCAATGAAATCAAATTCATCGAGATGGGCCTTTACTGGTAGTACATCCACGAGAGAAAGATTTATTACTGCCCGCTCGACAAGACCAATCACGTCTCCTGGCAAAAGCGCGGCCAGCGTGTCTCCAGTTACATCATGAACGGCGCGGTCTGCCACTTTGGTGAATTCAAAAACGGCAAGACCTACAAGCTCGGCGCCTTCAATCCCGCCGCCTATTGCCAATGGGAACCGGACATCAAAAACTTTGGCGGCGTCTGGGGTCCGAATGGCGCCTTGGACGCCAGCCAATTCCCGGATCGCGGCGAAGGCATCGGCCGCCGCCACAAAAAAGGCGCCGTCATCACCGGCTTTAGCGGCCACGTCCATTTCATCAAGTACGAAACCTTCGACACCGAGCAGCGCCTCAACAAACCCGGCCTGCTCTGGTGCGTGCCGGATTCGAGGACGGGAGCGTGAGCGGCACCAAAACGAAGGTTCAGTACGGTGAACGGGAGGTAGCTGCTTCCGCTTGACTCGCGAGTGCACCGAGGATTCCCGCTTACTCCACGGCCGCCAGCTTCTCAAATCCTTCCTCGATGAAACGCATGTCTTGAATGCGGGCGAGGCGGGCGTAGAGGCCGTCGTGTTCGAGCAGTTCTTCGTGGGTGCCGCGCTCGACGATCTGGCCGTGGCGCATGACGAGGATTTGATCGGCGTGGCGAATCGTGCTGAGCCGATGCGCGATGACGAAGCTGGTGCGGCCCGCCATCAAACTCGCCCACCGTGCCGTTGAACAGAAAGGGCTCCCGGCTGACGACGCTGATCTGCTCGCGCAACGATTCGAGCCAAACGCGGCTGACCTCCTGGCCATCGATGAGAATCCGGCCGGACGTCAGTTCGTAGAAAGCCGGGAGCAGATTGACCAAGGTCGATTTGCCGGCGCCGGTTGGCCCGACCAGCGCGACCCTTTCGCCGGGGCGGGCATGCAGAGAAATGTTTTTCAACGCCACGCGATCGGGCGAGTAGCTGAAGCCGACGTTTTCAAAAATCACTTCGCCTTGGACGGGGAAGGAATTCAAAGTTCCAGGTTCAACGTTCAAAGTTGAAGCCTGTTCGGCCTCCCATCCGGAAGAGCCTGCCAGTCCGACCGAACCTTGAACCTTGAACCTTGAACTGACAGGCGAGTGCTGCGTTCCTCCGGAAAATCGAGAATGTTGAAGTTGAGAATGGCACCACGGTGGACCGCATGTCTCAGCCGCTCCCAGACGGATTCAATTTTTCCGACGCGTTCTGGTTGGCATACGACGCCGGGATGATGGGCGTGTTGTTGATCGTCCTCGGTTTGATTCTGGCAGAAACGGTCGTATTCTTCATCTCCAGTTGTTTGTCGTGTTTGCCGTTCGGAAACCGGCAAAGGCGACCGCCTCAAGCCGCCGCCCACCCGCTCGCGGCCTGGCTGGGAAGTGCGCGGCGCGTTCAGGGCGCTTCGACTCCTGAAACCCTAAAGATTTGGAATGCGCAACCCGTGCGAGATTCCAACCAGGAAGCGGCGTGAAATGCCGCGCGCCGGCTGCCTTTGCCAATGACTTCGTCCGCAAGTCAGAGATTGTCGCGCGAAGCAGATGGCCGTATAGTGCGCTCATCAATCAAGTTTCAGGCATTTATCGCAACGGCGCAGTCGTCCCCGACGAGCCGGTGGACTGGCCCGAGGGACTTCACGTAAAGATCGTGTGTGAATCCAGCGCACGGTCGGCGTCGGCGAGCACCGGTCGCGTTGATTTCTCCGCGGAGAGGGCGCGCCAATTCGATCCCATTCCGCTGCGCCCGCCCGGTTATTTCCAGTTTGACCGCGAGGATCCGGAATTGGACAAGAAGTTCTCCACTGCGAACGTCGTTCCAAAACCAGATCGGGAATAAAACAATGGGACATTTACTCGTACCCGTTTGCCGAAGGGTCGCATCCGGCCGTCATTTTATCCCCAGACGAAGTTTGCTCAAATCCGGATTTTCCCGAGGTTAACGTTTTGTTCTGCGCCACGCATCGCGCAATCACTCGCCCGCCGAAGAGCTTTGAGGTTCTGCTGGACGAAAATGACGGTCTCAGTTGGCGAACAGCGGTGCGTTGCCACAAACTGCTCTTTGTCCGAAAGGACGCGCTCAAGAACCGTCGAGGATCGGTTTCGTCAATACGGCGCCGGGAGATTGCACGGAAAATCGTTGAAGTCTTTCGACTACCCCTGTGAGAACCGATGATTCCGATGCGTCCACAAATCGCCGTGATCGAAGATAACGAAGTGATCCTTCTCGGGCTGGTCGATAACCTCAAGTTCGAGGGCTACGAGCCGCTGCCCGCGCGCGACGCCGAGGCCGGTTACAAACTCATTCACGACCGTCCGCCCGACCTCATCATTCTCGATCTGATGCTGCCGCAGATGAACGGTTTTGAATTGTGCCGGAAGCTGCGCAAAGAACGCGTCGCCACGCCGATCCTCATGTTGACCGCGCGCGGGCAGGAGATGGATCGCGTCATGGGCCTGGACCTGGGCGCCGACGATTACGTGACCAAACCGTTCAGCATCTCGGAATTGATGGCGCGCGTGCGGGCGCTGCTGCGGCGAACGCAATCGAATCGCGCGCTGCCCGAGACGCTGCGCGTGAATGACGTGGAAGTGGATTTCCAGCGATACGAAGCGCGGAAGGCCGGACGCTCGCTGGCGCTGACGCCCAAAGAATCTGGCGTTCTGCGCCTGCTCGCCGCGCGCGCCGGTGAAGTGCTGGCCCGCGAGGAATTGCTCAACGAAGTCTGGGGCTACGAGAAATATCCCACGACGCGCACAGTCGATAATCACATCGCTTCGCTGCGGCTCAAGCTGGAGAAAGACCCGGACAGGCCGAAGCATTTGCTCACCGTCCACGGCGTTGCTTACCGGTTTGTCATGGCCAAGCTGGCCAACTAAAGGCTCGGCGCCTATAGTGCGCTCCATGCCCCGGCGTTTTGTCCAACTGGCAAGCTTGGTTCTGCTGGCGTTTTGCCTGGCAGGATGCAGGCGCGGTTCATCGGATTCGCCGAACCAACGCGCCGCCGCGCCGAACAATCCCTCCGATCAGTTCCTCAGTTTGATGAACGTCGGAAAAAATTTTCTGGATCGGGGCGATGCCACGAACGCTCTGGGGATCTATAAAAAGGCGGCGGCCCTGGCGCCGAATGACGCGGAGGTGCATTTGAACCTGGCCAATTCCTATTTGATTGCCGACGCGGCGGCGGATGCAATTCGCGAGGCCGGCGAAGTCCTGAAGCTCGATGCTAATTCCGCCGCGGCCTACTTTGTCAAAGGTTCGGCGCACTTGCGATTGTCGAACTCGGGCGAAGCGGTGAAAGCGTTGGAAAACGCCCGGCAGATCGATCCCGGAGAAACGGCGACGTACTTCCAACTTGGCCGGGCCAGGATGGGTTTGAATCAATGGGACGAAGCGATCACCGCGTTCCGGGAAGGGATGCGGATGGACCCCAAACGCCTCAACACGGGGCCGCGTTATTTGTTGGCGCAGGCGTTGATGCGCGCCGGCCGGCAGGAAGAAGCGAACCGCGAACTGCAATTGCACCAGGCCGACGTGGAAGGCGGAGGTCCCGCCATCAACGCGGCCACGTTCGAACGAAGCAAGTTTACCCAGGCTCGGGTTCCGTTCAAACTGGACCAGCCGGACCAGCAAGGGATCAAGGTGCGATTCATCGATGCAACTAAAGAAACCTTCGGCGCTGCGTCGCAAAATTTCTCCGGCCCCATCGGAATCATTGATTGCAACCGGACCGGCTGGAACAGTTTGTTCGCGAACGAGCGGAGCAGCTTTCGCTTGCTCTGGAATAGCAACGGCACTTTTCATCCGCATGGCGCGTCCTACCCGGCCATCTCCGGCGCGAATTATTCCAAGATGTTGGTGGGCGACCTGCAAAACGACCGCTTCGAGGACATCGTCGTGCTCGGCGATAAAGGAAGTCACTTGTTCAAGTTCGCGACGAATGGGCTGGCGGCTGACGTCTCAGAGCAAAGCCGTTTGAAGGCTCTGAGCGCGATTGACGGAATGCTGATCGACCTCGATTTCACGGGGAAACTGGATTTGATCGCCGTGGGAAAAAACACCAATGAAGTGCGGGTCTATCGCCAATTCGGTCCGCTGCTTTTCAATGACGTCACGGGCGCGTCCGGGATGCCGGCGGCTTTGCCAAACGCCCGGGCGGTGACGATGGAGGATTGGAATCGGGACGGGATCATGGATTTGATTGCGAGCCGGAACGACGCGCCGCCGTTGCTCCTGGAAAAACAACGCGGCGGACCGCTGGTTCCGCGCGAACCGACGAATTGGGTCGCCGGCGCGGTTTTTTGCTCCGGCGATTTTGACAACGACCTGCGACCGGACGTGGCGATGGCGCGCGACGGGAAAATCACCGTCTGTTTCCATAGTGGATCGCGAAGAGAAATCGCCGTTTCGTCCGAGGCGCGCATTCACCAACTTCTCGCCGTCGATTACGACAACGACGGGTGGCTGGACCTGTGGGCGGTGGGAGAAAAAATCCGCGCGTGGCGCAACGCCGGTCTTTCCGGCTTTCAGGAACAAACCGCCCGACTCGGCCTTGATAAATTCACCGGTGGCGCGGTGTCGGAGATTCACTTTGCGGATTTTGACAAGGACTGCGATTCCGATGCGATCGTTGCTCTGGCCAATGGCGGATTGCGTTACTTGCGAAACGAAGGCGCCAGCGCCAACGGGCAGGTCAAAGTTCGAATGCTTGGCAATCGTTCCAACGCCAGCGGGATCGGCTGCAAGATCGAAATCGAAACCGGCGGACTGCGCTTGATTCGCACGGTTGATCGCTTGCCGGTGGAAGTGGGCGTGGGCAAACATCAGAAACTGGATTCGTTCCTGGTGCATTGGTTCAACTGGCCGCAAGGCTTGGCTGAAGCGCCGGTCGATTGCAAGGAGCCGCTGCTGGCCCTCGAACTGACGATTCAGGAAGGCTCCTGTCCCTATCTGTATGCGTGGGATGGGAAGCGCTTTCGGTTCATCACGGACATTTTGGGCGCCGCGCCGCTCGGCCTGCCCGTTGCGGAGGGCCGCTACATCGACGCTGATCCGGAAGAATTTGTTTGGATCGGCAACGAGCAAACTTTCCCCGTGAAGGACGGAAGTCATCAGCTTCAAATCACCGAAGAACTTCGCGAAGTGCTCTACCTCGACGAAGCCAAACTCGTTGTCGTGGACCACGAGCCGGGCATGGAGGTGCATTGCACGGACAAATTGCTTCCGGGAAAACCATTTCCTCCCGGCGCGCTCATCACGCTGCACAACGAACATCCGTTGCAAAAAGCCGAGACACTGGATGGGCAGGAGTTCACTTCTGCTTTGAAGACGATGGATGGTCGGCGCGTGTCGCCGCCGAAGCTGCGCGCGCCGCAACTTCGCGGTTTGGCCGAGCCGCATGGAGTGATTCTCGATTTCGGACCATTGGACGTGATCAAACCGCTGGTGCTCGTGTTGAACGGCTGGCTTCGGTTCGGCGGCGGCATGGCCAACATCGCTGCCGCACACGACCCATCGCTTCCGTTTCCCTTTCCGAAACTGGAAGCCGAAGTCGCTTCCGGGGCTTGGAAGGAGGTGCAAGTAACAGTCGGCGCACCAGCCGGGAAAACCAAAACCATCCTCGTCGATCTTGAGGGCAAATTGTCCGCCGGCACGCGCCGGTTGCGTTTGACCGGGGCTTTGGAAATTCATTGGGACCGCATCGCGTTGATGGAAAAGAAACCGGACGCCCGGACGAAGATCACGTTTATCACGCCCACGGCGGCGGACCTGCATTTCCGCGGCTTCAGCGCGATTCAGAATCTCCCGCCCGACTGGCCGCTCACACCGGATTACGAAACCGCCCGCGCGAATTCCTATTGGACCATTACCCCTGGCGGTTGGTGCACGCGCTACGGCGATGTCTCCGAACTGATCGCCGCGCGCGACGAAGGACTCGTGGTGATGAATGGCGGGGATGAATTGACGCTGAAATTCGCGGCGAGTTCTCTGCCATCGAAACCACCAGGAACTGTCCGTGAATTTTTCCTTTACGCTGACGGTTGGGACAAAGACTCGGATTTTCACGTCGCCACGGGGACGACTGTCGAGCCGCTGCCATATCACGGAATGAACGATCAACTTTATGGCCGGGAGCAGCGGCCCGCGTTCCCCAGCGATGTCCTCCATCAAAAATACAACACGCGCTGGGTTGAAGGGCGCGTCGTCAAACAAAGCGCCAAGCGCTGAAGCGGCGTCTGGAAAAATCTTTCACGTCCGAAACCTTGCCCTCTCTCCAAAAATCGGAAGTTATATTTTTCCGAACCTTTACCGCCGCTGCCGCCAGCGCCAACAGCAGTATGACACAGAAGAGAATTGCCGCGGGCGGATAGAAGGAGAGCGGGACGGAAAGGTCGATCATGGGGAGCGCAAGAACTTCAAGCGCCATCACGCCGGCACCTGAAAACAGCGCGAGGCAAACCGCTAATCGGAACGGATCGGGACTATTGCCAACGACCATGGAAGCAGCCGGGTTAGTGCTCGGGCGCGGGGCTGGTTCACCCCGCAAAGACCGGCGGTAGCAAAGCGCGGCCACGAGCCGCGATGACGAGCGCCATCGAGCCAAGCACGCCCAGTTTCTGAATTGCCACGCCTGTTACCAGCGCCACCCCAAGCACCCTGCCAAGAGTATTCACGGCGTAGAGCCGAATTGCCTGGCTGGACAAACCTTCGTTCGTCAGACAAACCGCCGACACGATCACAGGGAGCGTCATTCCCATTAAGAATGCCGGCGGCAGCAAGAGTCCCAGCGAAAGCGAGGTCTTGACCAGCGCACCCCAATTGGAAACGAGGTTCTCGGGGCCGAGCGCCGGCCAGATCCGTTCACTCCAAAGTGGAAGCGCGAGCATCGGCAAGCAAGTCAACCCGATGCCCAATTCCACGCCCGCGAGTAAACGCCAGGGCCGCCGGATTCTCGAAATCAACAGGGCGGCGAACGCCGAACCTAAAGCCAACCCGAGGAAAAAGCAGACGAACACTCTGACGGTGGATTCACTGCTGGCGCCGAGTCCAAAGAATTTGATGCCCCAAGGCGGCCAGACCCGTGGCGGTCAGCAGCCAGGCGGCCAGCCGAAGGTCACTCCGGTTCGTAACCACGATTGCTTTTTTCTGGGATTGCCGAGGATTTTCCATCTGGTTCTTCGTTTTGCTTCGATGCCTTCAAAACTGAAAGGTGGTTGGCGATACCCTGTGGCTGCGTATCTTCAATGCACACTTTAAAACCTGGTTACCGGTTGGCCGAACTTCATTGCTTCACGAACTTGAAGTAATCGATGTCGCCAATGGAGCCGGACACGCCTCCGGTGGCCATGACCACCTTCATCACCTGCCGGCCAGCGACCAACTTCACGCCCCCGTGCGAGAACGGCTTGAGATGTTCCCAACCGCCGGTGTCGGGAACGGTGATCGGCCCGGTCCGGTCAACACCGTTGAACTCGAGACGAAACGTGCCGCCCGGACCCTTGCACGCGACGTGCATGTCTATGCGGTAAATGCCCGCCTGCCTCACATCAACCGTGTAGGTGAGCCACTCGCCGGGCCGGGTCCATCCCAGGTTGAACTTGCCGCTGGCCGCCTCGCGCCACTCAAGATCGACCCCCGTCTGCCGATACGGTGGTTGCTTCTTCTCCTGGTTTTCAGGCTCCAAGTCGTGATAGGCCACGCCCTCGCCGCCCTCGTCGAAATCCTCCAGCTCGATCATGCCGGGAATAACGTGGATTTTTCCCAGGTACGGACGCGAGGAGTTGGGGCTGGAATCGCCGCCGCCTGAAGTGGCACAGCCGACGAGAGCCAGGGCCAAAAGCATAGTAAACTGCAGGTTCATTCTACAGCACAGCCCGGGTATCCGAGTCTCGGCGAGAGAGGTAAGCATGGTCTTCATATGAACGAGGCCATTGTGCCGCAGGTCAGGGCACAATCAAGCCGTTCCTGATCATTGAGGAACCGGAGGAATATGATTCTCGTGAGGATCATCAACGCTTCACTGGTTAGCAGCTTCGTGAACCCTCATCGACAAGTCTTCCGGCTTCAGGCAAACCGCCGCCTGCCACTTTCCAAATCCGCCATGCTCGTTGACCGCTCTCACCCATTCGTCGAGGTATTCGCGCTTTCTTTCGTCCTTGGGAGTGTTCTCGCCCTTCATTTCAACAATCAGATTCGTCGTGTTCGTGAGGCGAATGAGCAAATCAGGATGGAACTTGTGAAAGACGCCTGAGAAGATGTAGGCGATTTCAAAGCCCAGGTGATCATTCTTCGCCCACGCAGCCACGCTCTTGTTGTAGTCGAGTTCGTAGGCCGCCGGCGCTTCCCACGTCGAATGCGCGACAGATAGGTTGATGTGTGATTTGTTCGCCGCCACGACCGGTCTGCCGGTGAACCACGGCAGCATGTCCGCCGTCGAGCGAATGGGCTTGTTGCTGTCGAAGACAGGCTCAAGCGTCTCGGTGTTGGACTGCCGGATTTCCCCAAAGATGTGTTGAACAATCCGGCCCATGTTCAACGTGAGCATCACCCGCCGTTTCATCTCGTCCGGATAAAATAGAGGCGGATTGATTTCGAGATTCGGCGACGATATGAATTTCTCGACGAGCCGGATGACTTGCGCGAGCAGGTTTTGTTTGTTTCCATGCCAGCGCGGTTGCATCTGGTCGTAAATGTCCCGCGCGACTTCAAATACGATCTTCTGGAAGCGGAAACGCTCCGCCAACGCCTGCAAATCAATCTCCGTCAGGACCGCCAGGTTCGGTTTGCCCGCGACAACCGCCGCCATCTCGGCGTTTTCAATCTTGTCCGTCGCGTTCAGCACCAACGGCTTCACGCCGTTCAATTCCAGTTTGAGCCGGTAAAAGTGGTCAATGCGGATGATGTTCGGCCATCCACGGCGGCAGGTGTGGCCTTGGCGGAGACGCATTTGAAGCGAACGATGGGCGCTGCGCCGGTTCGGAGTTCAATGACTTCGTTGTCCACCTTCTTGAACTGGCCGGCATCGCCGCTGCCTTCCTGGCAAAGCCGGTGAAGGCGGCGCATCAAATCGGGCGTGATTTGAAGATTCGCGGCTTCGGCGTGAATGAGATTCAACGCGCTGCGATAGCCGGCGATTTCCTGCTCGGAACGATCTTTCGGGCGGGCACGGCCCAACACCAGCGGACGAAGGCGATCCGGAGCGACGGTGACGCCTTCGATGCGGTTGGAAGATCCCGTGCTTTGAATGAGCGCCATTGCACGGAGCGCCTTGAGCAGTTGTGGCGACTGACGGGTGTAAAGTTCTTGTTTGCCCTTGGCCTCGGCAATGTCGTTGAGCAGCCAGTTGGTGCTCATCGGCGCGGCGCAGTCGCGAAGGCGATGGTTGCGAAAGGTCATCATGGTTCAAAGAGCATACAGCAATGACTGGAGTTGGTTGGCGGCGGCGCGGAGTTCGTCTGCGCCGCCAAATTTGCCGATGATTTCGTTCGCGGCCGACCGGCAGACAGGATAAACAGGATAAACAGGATAAACAGGATTTACTGGATGAATTCTTTCGGGAGCGGTTCCGGGCTTTGCCCCTGTTCATCAGATTGATCCTGTCTCCCTTCTCTTGGTTTGTCACTCAGGTTTTCGTTTTCTCCCAGGCTGAGACAGTTGGAAACGCGGGCCGGCTGCGGAGTTCGACACTCACACCCGCGCTCGCCCTCCGGCTCACTTGGCCGGCAATTCCGCGAGCATTTTCCGCAGTTCGGAAAGGCTGGGCACGCCGGGCTGCGCGGAAAGGATGTGGCCCGAATCATCCGTAATCACGGTGGAAGGCAACGCGGGTTCCGCGCCGAGCGCTTTGGCGTACGCTGCGACAACTTCTTTTCGTTGGGCCGGAGCAATGTTGACCAGTCGCGAGGTGGGTTTCCATTGCCGGGCGTAAGCGGCGAGTTTTGGATTGTCGTCCGTTTCGTCGATGGGCACGGCGACTATATCGACGCCCTCGGGGTTCAATGCTTCCTTGAGCTGCCGCAGCGCGGGAATGTCCGCCGGAATGGAGGGAGAGGTTGTTGTGAACGTCGTGTAAACACGCAGGCGCGCGGGTTTGGCGGCGGTATCCAAAGCGCGCACGGGGAACTCAGGCCGCGCGCTCATCGTCGGCGAAGCCGCGGGTTTGATTCGATACGGCTTGCGGGTGAAGACTTCGCCGGAGGGCGGGTCGGCGGGGTTTTCGTAAACGGTCAGTAGCGTTCCTTCCGGAATGGTTTGAGTGGAGGCCGTTTTACCCGAGGGCCATCGCACCGTGAGAGTGGGAACCGTGGAATGAGCGCCGATCCCCACAATCATCGTGGCGGAATTTTGCGTGGACCAGCCGTCGCCGCAGCGATGTTCGCGAACCAGTTTTTGATCGCCCAAGTCCACCGTGACGCGCGCGCCGAAGCCATCGCGACAGGTGAATTCTTTGGAAGGAGCGGGCGTCTTGTTCCCGCCGACAAAGCGCAGGGCGATCATGCCGCCGCGCTGCCCCGCCGCCACCATTTCGTTGTGGTAGAGATTGAAGAGGGGTTGGTTGGCGTTGACCAGCGCGATGTCCTGCGAGCCGTCGCGATCATAGTCCAACACGGCGAAGCCGCGGCTGTCCGCCAGATTGTCCAAACCGGAAATAGCGGAGAGGTCCGTGAACGCGCGGCCACCGCGATTGGCGAAATAATGGTTGCGTTCGTTGCCGTTCAGGGAATGGACGAGAATTTTTTCGCCGTCGCGTTCGACTCCAGCCAGGCGCGAGTCAATCTGCGGACCGGAGTTATCGGGCGGACCGGTTCGTTTCCACTCGGGAGAGAAACGGAAGCTGGCGCGGGCGAGATTTTCATCCGTGCGCAGCATGGTTCGCCACAAATTGCTTTCGAGGTCCAATTCGGATGAAAGTTCTTTGGCCGCGGTGAAGTAACCACTGAGCACGTAGAGATCGAGGAAGGTATCGTTGTCGAAGTCGGCGAAGCATCCGCCCCAGGACCACCCGGCGTTCAGGACGGCCATCGACGGCGGTTCCAGTCCGGCGACCTGTTTGAATTTGCCTTTGGTTACGTGATGATAAAGCCAGTTGCCCGCGGCTGATTCCACGAACATCTTGGTCAATCCTCCAATTCTCGCGGTCATGCGGCGGCCGGGGTCGCTGCACATGTTCGAGACGTAAAGGTCTTCCAGGCCGTCGTTGTCGTAATCCCCCCAGGACGCGCCCATGGAAAAACCGTAAGAGGTTGTCCCCGCTTCGTCCGTCACGTCTTTGAAACCGGCCGGCCCGTCATTGCGAAACAAGGTGCTGGGCGCCCAATCGTTGGCGATAAAAAGATCAGGATCGCCGTCTTGATCGTAGTCGCCCCAGGTGGCTTGAAGCGAGTTGCGCCAGAGACCGACGACGTTGTTTTCAGGCGCGGGTTCAAAACGACCGCCGCCGCGATTGACGAGCAGGACATTCGGAGGGCCGACCTGGTCTAGCACCGTGCCGCCTTTGCGTTGCTTGTTTTCAGCCAAACGCTGACGGAATTCCCTGGCTTGCTCCGGCGAGAGGAATTCATCCGGCCAATCGAAATCGCCTTCTTTGCCTTGGGCAACACCGCCCGCCGGACTCGCGCCAACGGGCGCGGCGGGCCGGTAGGTGCAGATGTAAACGTCCAGCAGTCCGTCCTTATTGTAATCGGCTGCGGCCATCGAAATCACGGCCATTGGCATGAACTTCGGAATCGGGTATTGAAAGAACTTGCCAACTCGGTTCTCAAGATAGGTTGTTTTCAAAAGACTACGCCCGAGGATCGCATCCAGGTCACCGTCGTTGTCGAAGTCGGCGAAAAGCGCGCACATCGTGTGGCCCGGCAGGGCCAGTCCATGCAAGGCCGCCGCCTCCTTGAACGTGCCGTCGCGCTGGTTGCGCAACAGCATATTGGTTCCGATCCGCACCGTGATGTAAATGTCGTCAAAGCCATCGCCATCGATGTCGGCCACGGCAATGCCCTCTTTCTGGTTGGCGGAGATCGGCGCGAAGTAGGGATGAGGCGGTGATTTCATGCCCTCGCGATAATATTTCACGGTGGCTTCGTAGTGCTGGGAGCGCCGCAGTTTCGCGGCCTCTTGCGTCGATCGCATCGCAGTGTCCAGCGCCTCGACGAACAGGCGCTGGGGGCTGGCGATGTAATCCATCCGCTCGGTTTTCCAAGTGGTGATCTGCCAGTCCGATGCGGGCGCGTTGGTCGTCGCTTTCGTTCGTTCCCAACTCAATTTGACTTTGCCTTGCAACGAACGCCACTCGCCGGACTTCATCTTCGCCAAGGCCTCGAAGCCGGCTTCGGCTTCGTATCGGTACGCGTCGCCGCCCGGGTGTTCGCCATTCAGGATGGTGAGTTTTGCGTGCTCAAAAAACGAAATGGCGTCCAGCAAAGGCCGCCAGAGATCGACTTGCGAAACTTTCATTGCGCCGGTTGCTATTGGCCAAGGCCGTGACTCGAGAGCGATTGCGCCGTCCGCAGCCAAGGCGGGAGACGGACCTACATCAGACACGGTGACTGAAGCGGCAAAGGTTGTTTCCGTTCCCGCCCCGGGCAGGCGCAAATGGAGCAGACCCTTGGACAGCGCGTTCATCTTGGGGCTTAAGGCGAGATAAGTTTCCTCGGCCGTGACCAAGGCGCTGATCGTTGAGGCATCATCCACGACAACGTCCTTTCGCGCGGTCCGCTCTTGAGGACGGTCACGCTCCTTGCAAGCGGCGAGAACCAAAGCCAGCGCGCAGGTTGCGACCGAAATGAAGGCGAACGCCCTCGTTCTGACTGGACGATGGGTGGAGGCTTGAGCGTGAGTCATTGGTTGAGCTTTCAACAGACATTTCCGCGCGTCGCCCGTCAAACTATTTTTTAGCGCGATTTCCGGACAGCGTATTCAATTCTGAAAACAAATTTCCTCACGCTGGCTCATACAATTGGGGAAGATTCTCGATGAAACGCGTAACAAGTCTTCGATGTGAACTGCACGATAACAGGGGCGAGGCGCCGATACTCACGGGTGAAGTGGATGTTTGACGGAGGTTTTGTTTGACAGTGTTGCTCGATTTTGCGAAATACCTAACATTCTCAGCCAACAGAGCGACAGAGAGTTTTCTTATGAAACGAACTGCGATCCGGATTCTGTATTCACTTCTTCTCCTGGCGGCTTCTTCACTGACCAGCCACGCCCAACTCATCTGGGCCTGCGGGACGAACGATAATGCTTGGCCGTTGACGGGCACGGACGGTGGACCCGCCGCCAACTTCGTTCAGGAAAATGGATCGATTAATGATCTGCCCGGCAGCCCGGACAGCACGCCGGATCCGCGCGGCGCGGACAACGATTACTACTTCGCCGGCCTTTATACGAAAGCCCTTCCCAGCGTCGTCGCCGCCTACATGGATTACACGCCGATCGGTGAAGTAGCAGCCAATGAAAACGCCGCCGAGCGCGCCTTCGCTGCCGCCGACAACGATTTGCGCTATCATTTCAACTTGCCCACCACGCTCAGAACGAATGACCTGCTGACGTTGACATGGGATCCGCTCAATTTGCATACCGACGGCCAGGCGGACCCCCGGTACGGCGTCGAAGTCTATTTCAATGGTGTGCTGGTCCAGACGCAAATCGTCGTGCGTCCCTCTCAACTGAACCGAGCCGTCACAACGCCGTCGTTCAGCCTGGCCAGTGTGAACGCCAGAACCGGCCCCGGCCACGATAACATCGTGAGCCTGCGCGGGATCAACTACAACGCCGAAGGCGGTGGCAATTGGATGGGCGTCGATTACGTGCAACTGAACAAAGTTGACTCGACGCCGCAGCCGCCGAAGTCGCCGTTCCCGTGGGCGGCTGGCCGCGACGACAACGCGTGGCCCTTGACGGGTAGCGGTGGGGCTGCCAACGCCGCATTCGTGCAGGAGAATGGAGCGATCAGTCCGCTGCCGGGAAGCCCGGTCAGCACGAAGGTCGCTCAGGGAGCGGACAATGATTACTACTTCGGCGGCGTCTATTCCAATACCATTGCCAGTGTCGTCGCTCGGTACGGCGCCTACACGCCGGTGGGCCTGGTTGCGACGAACGAAGAGGCCGCCGAACGCGCTTTCGCCTCGGCCGATAACGATCTGCGTTTTCACTTCAACCTGCCCAGCACGCTCAAAACCAATGACCTGCTGACGGTCGGTTTCGACGCGCTCAATTTGCACACCGACGGCCAGGCTGACCCGCGCTACGGCATCGAAGTTTATTTCAACGGCGTGCTGGTCCAGCCGCAAATTGTCATCCGTCCAGCGCAATTGGACACTGATTACACGACCCCGCCCTTCAGCCTGGCCAGTGTGAATGCGCAAGTGGGGCTGGGCTTCGACAACATCGTGAGCCTGCGCGGCATCAACTACAATGCCGAAGGGGGCGGCAACTGGATGGGCATCGACTATGTCCAGCTCAAACAAGCCGTGCCGCCTCCGACGTTCCCCTGGGCCGCCGGCATGAACGACAACGCGTGGCCGCTGAATCTTCCGGGGGGCGGGACGAACGCAGCCTTCGTGCAGGAAAACGGCTTTATCACCCCGCTGCCGGGAAGCGCCGGAAGCACGCGGGTTTCGCAAGGAGCGGACAACGATTATTACTTCGCCGGCGTTTACACGAATATCATCGCCAGCATCACCAACCTCTATCCTGCTTACACGCCCATCGGCGAGGTTTACTCAGACGAAGACGCCGCCGAACGCGCTTTCGCCGGCGCGGACAACGATCTGCGCTTTCATTTCAATTTGCCCCGTTCGCTCGGCGCGAGCGATCTGCTGTCAGTCACGTTCGACCCGCTCAATCTGCACACGGACGGCCAAGCCGATCCGCGCTACGGCATCGAAGTTTATTTCAACGGCATTCTGGTCCAGACCCAGCTCGTGATCCGTCCGCCGGATCTGAACATGGATTTCACGACGCCGGAGTTCACGGCGGCCAGCGTGAACGCCAGAACCGGCCCCGGCTTCGACAACGTCGTGAGCTTGAAAGGAATCAACTACAACGCCGACGGGGGCGGCAACTGGATGGGTATCGATTATGTCCAACTCAATGCTCGGACGGTCGAGCGGCTTGAGTTTGTGCCACCGGTGGTGAGTGGCGGCCGAATCACTCTCGATTGGAAGGGCACTGGGAACTTGGAATCAGCGACGGCGGTGACCGGACCGTGGACACCCATTACACCCGCGCCGTCCAAACCCTATTCCGAGGCTATCCTTTCCGGCCAAAATCGCTTCTATCGCTTGAGACGGTAGTCGCGGAATTTACCTGGGATCAACGCGGGAAACGCGAGGCGATGTTTTGTTTCATCGCGTCTGCGCATCCGGGAAGCGCGCGCCACGTTTTCACCCCAGCGTTTGCAGTGCTGACTCCGATTGGCGTTTCTTCGCCTGCCAATCCTCCAACCGTTTCCGGTGTTCCTCCAAAACATTCGGCGGCGCTTTTGCGGTGAAGGCCGGATTGTTCAATCGTTGTTCGGCCTTTGCGATTTCGGCCTTGATCCTGGCCAGTTCTTTTTCCAGACGCGTTTTCTCGGCGGACACGTCAACCAAACCGTCCAGCGGCAGATAAAGTTCGCCGAGCACCGAGCGCGCGGCGGGCGTGCCCTTGCGCGGCTCGTAATTCGGATCGATGTCCAGCGGATCGGCGTTCAGCAAAATCTTCAACACCTCGGCGTCGTGCGGCGGGACTTCGTTCACGGGCTTGAAAACGAACTTCACTTTCTTGCCATGCGCCGAAGCCTAGCTTGCCCAAACAGGGCAATGGTGTCACTATGTGGGACTGACGCCTTTACCCTTGACGGTTGTCTGATGGTCTGATGCTCTCCTGCCAGCTCGCAAACAAACGCCTCTATCTCCTGCACCGTCGGCGGCAGGCCGGTGAGGTCGAATGTCAGCCGGCGCAACAGAGTGTGTGGGTCGGCGTCAGACGAGGCCTGGAACTTCTTCTCCTCCAGTTTCGCGAGCACGAAGCGGTCAATCGCACCGCACGGACGGGCTGTGTCCTTCACTCTCGGCACGGGCGGCCGCTTCGGTGGAAGGAAGGCCCAGAATTTCCGTCCTTCCTCGATGCTCATTCCCGCAGCGGGAGTCGGCGCGGCCTATGATCAACTAGTTCGCTGAAATTGGAATCTTATAAAAGCAGAGCCAACTGCCGCCTATAGAACCTATCTCGACCTTGGGCCTTTTGTACCATTCCACATGGCCGTCCTCGAACAGGAAGTTGCCACCCGTCGGTTCTCCTCTCTTGCCCCGATGGACGGCCGTCGGGATTTTGCCGTCCGTGTACCAGTCGACGGTCCCTTTGTTCAAGCGCACCGACCAACTGCCGATCCCTTGAAGCCTGTCCGTGAGCACCGGCGCTTTGTGGAACTCCCCGCCGAGTTTCTTTCGCGTATGCCATTCGTTGAGTCCATTGACTCCATAGTCCCAACTCCCCAGCAACCGGCCAGGCAGGTAGAAAAAGCCCGTCAGGATGGCCCCGGCTTCGGAGTTCGGATTATCGTTTCGCCAAAGATCGGCCACCCGATGCCATTTATCGGTCGGACAAAAGATCACGTGAAACTTGTCCTTTTCGGTTTTGGTCTTCTGTGACTTGATCAGATAATCCTGCCAGAATCTGGCCATGTTGGTCCCCATCCAACTGATATGAAAGCCATCCGAATTGTCCGGGAACTTATCCTCGTTATCGGTGGCATACAGTTGAATGGCGATGCCCCATTGGCGGTTGTTGCTGGCGCAGAGCGTCCGATCGGCTTTGGCCTTGGCGTTGACCAGAGCCGGCAGGAGCATACCGGCCAGGATCGCGATAATCGCGATCACGACCAATAATTCTATCAAGGTAAAGCCCGGAACGCAGTGGTTCGAGGCGCGACTGAAGTTCGTCCACCCGGGTGGGGTGGGGGAGAGTGTTGCGCTTTTCGTCTTCATAGTTTTTGGGGTGGATTCTCTGCCGGTGAGGGTTTGAGGTTAGGCGAGGAGTTGGTTCATGACGTGTCCATGCACATCGGTCAATCTGCGGTCGATGCCGCCGTGGCGATGGCTCATCTTCGTGTGATCGATTCCAAGCAGGTGCAAGATCGTGGCGTGGATATCGTAAACGTGCGTGGGGTTGTTGCGGTCGAGCGGTTTGTAGCCCCACAGGTCGCTTTCGCCGTGGGTGATGCCGCCTTTGATGCCGCCACCGCAGAGCCAGTTGGTGAAGACGAAGGGATTGTGGTCGCGGCCCAGGCCCGTCTTACCGTCGGTCCCGCCTTGCGAGCTGGGCATCCGGCCAAACTCGGTCGTCCAGAGGAGGATTGTGTCGTCGAGCATGCCGCGCTGCTTGAGGTCCTGGATCAAGGCCGCGCACCCCCGTGCCATGCCCAGCGCGAGCGGACCGTGGTCGCGGTGGATGTCCTCGTGCGAGTCCCAGTTGCGGCGCGGGAAGCCATTGTCATTGCCGCTCCAGACTTGCACGAAGCGCACGCCGCGTTCGAGCAACCGGCGTGCGGCGAGGCATTTCTGGGCGAAGTGAAACGTCTCTTCCTCCGCGTTGATTTCCTTGTCCCAGGTCTGCGGGCCGCGGTCGAGACGGTAGAGCTTTAGCACGTGCTCCGGCTCGGCTTTGAGGTTCAGCGCTTCGGGCGCGGCGAGCTGCATCTTGGCGGCGAGTTCGTAGCTGCGGATACGCCCTTCGAGCCGTTGGTCGCCTTCGCGCGCCGCGGCGTGCTCGCGGTTCAACTCCGCCATGAGCTGTTGCGCGGCCCTCTCGCCCTCGGGAGTGATGAAAGTGCCGGCTTTGTGCGGGAAAAGATCGGCGATCGGCGTCTCGGCGCCGGGGTAGATGATCGTGCCGCTGTGCTGCGCCGGCAGGAAGGCCGCATCCCAGTTTTTCACACCGTTCGAGGCAAAGCCGCGATGATCCGGCAGCACGACAAAGGTTGGCAAATTGTGGTTCATCGACCCCAGGCCGTAGCTTACCCAGCAGCCCGCGCCGGGGAAACCGGGGAGCAGGAAGCCCGTAGCCTGCAGCAGCGTGGCCGCGCTGTGCACGCCGGATTTGCCGACGAGGTTGTGGATGAAAGCGAGATCGTCCGCCACGGCGCCGAGCGGCGCGACGGTATCGCTGAGCATCTTCCCGCACTGCCCGTATGGTTTGAAGTCCCAAACGGGTTTCTTCCACGGGCCGAGACCGTTCTGAAACGCCTCCACAGGCTCGCCGAAATCGCTCGGTTGTCCGTCGCGCTTCACCAACTCCGGTTTGTAGTCGAAGAGATCGAGATGGCTCGCCGCGCCGGCCATAAAGAACTGCACGACGCGCTTCGCTTTTGCGGGATGATGCAGCTTGCCGCCCCCCAAACCAGCATCACCCAGCGCTCGCTCCCTCCCGAGCATTACCGCCAAGGCGAGTCCTCCCAGGCCGCCGCCGGATTGCCAGAGAAATTCGCGGCGGCTGACTCCGGCGCGGGTTTGTGAACGATGGAAGGGCGAGTCGTTGGTCATAGGATCAGTCAACAAAGGCGAAGGCGTTCAGGTTCAGCAGCACGCGGCAGAGGTTGGGCAGGCCTTGGGCTTGCGCGAAAGCGACGAGATTCGGGCGATCCGCAGGCGACGGCGCGCCTCCGAGCGCAAGCCAGTGGGCTCGCTCGACCTGTGCTGTGAGGTCCGGCTTCTCCCGCTGCACACGCTCGGCGAAATGCCGCGACTGCGTGACCATGAATCCGTTGTTGAGCAGGGCGAGGGCTTGCAGCGCGGAGAGGCTTTCGTTGCGTTTATCCACGCGCATCGACGGATCGGCGCAATCCAGCGAGGTCATCCAGGGCTGCGTCTGCGAGCGCACGATGAAGCGGTAGATCGAGCGCCGCCACGTCTTCGCGTCCTCGGGATTCGCGAGGCCGTATTCGTAGTGTGGCGAGTGCTCGGGATGTTCGATCACAAAATCCTGCCAGCCTGGTCCGCCCATGGTGAGGTCGAGCTTTCCGCTGGCGGCGAGCACCGAATCGCGCACGGCTTCGGCTTCGAGCTTGCGGCGGTTCTGCCGCCAGAGGAGCGAGTTGTTGGCGTCGATCTTTTCGGCGTCGGCATTCGTCCCGGAGGTCTGGCGGTAAGTCGCGCTGGTCACGATGAGCCGGTGCAGTTGCTTGAGCGAACCGCCGCGGTCACGAAAGTCTCCGGCGAGCCAGTCGAGCAGTTCCGGGTGTGAAGGCAGGGCGCCATTGCGACCGAAATCGTCCGGCGTCTCCACCAACCCGCGGCCGAAATGGTATTGCCACACGCGATTCACAAGGCTGCGCCAGGTCAGCGGATTCTGCGGGTCGGTGATCCAACGCGCGAGCGCGGCGCGACGCTCGCCTTCCGGCGCATTGGGCGGCAGCGAGAAACGGCTCGGCTGAAAGGTCAGCGCGGCGAGGGCGCCGGGGCTGATTTCACGGCCCGGCTGCGTCACCTGTCCGCGGGCGAGCAGGAAAATCGGGCGCGGCTTGCCGCCGTTCGCGCCGGTCCCCTGGAAGTTGCCGGTCCCGTCATGCACCGTGCCGGCAAATACCACCTCGGGTTTGGGAAAGCCGCGGAGTTCCTGGTTCACGCCGTCCCATTCCGCGGTCACTTCCGTCCGTTCGGTCCGTGCCGTTGGTGGCATTGCCTTTTCAAGGAGCGCAGCCCGCCGCGCCTTGAGTTCGGCCAATTCGCCCGAACGATCCGGCTCCGGCCCGAGGCCATCGACCAGGTTCGTTTTTCGCCAGCGCGGCGGTGCTTCGGTGGAATCCAGCGCCGTCACCGGCGCGTTCGTCGCGAGGTTGCGGCCGGTGGAGTCGATGGCTTGCAACTCCGCGAGCGCGAGTATGTAGTCGTCCTGGCGCGGGGCGAGCTTGAGTGCGGTCACGCGCACGTAGCGGCCGGTGGCGCCGGCGGCCGTGAAAGTCTGCGGCGCGGTGCCGGGATTGGGCGCGTCCTCCGTGGATTTCGCCACGACGCGGATCGGGTTCACTTTGAACTCCGGATCGTCACAGACCTCGATCTTGTAGCGCAGCGGGAAGCCGAAGCCGGCGCCAATGTTGTTGAAGTTATCGAAGCACGGCTGGAGCACGATCTTGTCGAGCAGGATGCTGCCTCCGAGATCCACCTGCACCCATTTCACCGTGTCCTGCGCCTTCGAGATCAAGCTGTGATAGCCGAACTCCGGGCGGGCGTTGCCGCCAGCGTTTTTTGCCACCGACGCGATCTCTGCATCGAGCTTTACGAGTTCTCCGCCCGCGGCTTTCTCCGCCTGCTTCTCGATCGCTGTTTTCCTGTCCGCGAGTTTGCGCTGCCGGGCCTCCAGTTCATTGAAGCGTTGTGTCAGCGCGGGGTCGGCGAAGAATTTCTTGTCCGCCCGGTCGAGCGCGGCGAAGACGGCTTGCAGGCTGTAATAATCCTCCTGCGAGAAGGGGTCGAACTTATGGTTGTGGCATTGCGCGCAGTGGATGGTGGTGCTGGCAAAGGTGCCGATGGTGTTCGCCACCATGTCATCGCGGTCAAGGTGGCGGGCGATCTTCCCGTCGATCTTCGTCTCCGGCACTTCGAAGTGGCCGATGGCATCCCACGGCCCGGCCGCGATAAAGCCGAGCGCCACGATGCCGTCGCGGGTGCCTGGGAAAAGCGCGTCACCAGCGATCTGCTCCTCTACGAAGCGGACGTAGGGTTTGTCGTCGTTGAGTGCGCGGATGACGTAGTCGCGATAAGGCCATGCGTTTGGGCGCTGCTTGTCTTTGTCGTAGCCGTGCGTGTCGCCGTAGTGGACGACATCGAGCCAATGCCGCGCCCAGCGCTCGCCGTAGTGTGGTGAAGCCAGGAGGCGGTCCACGAGGTTCTCGTAAGCTTTGGGGTCCGGATCCGTCAGAAAGGCAGCGATCTCTTCCGGGGTCGGCGGCAGACCGACCAAGTCGAAGTAGAGGCGACGAATCAAGGTCCGTCGATCCGCTTCCGGCGACGGCGCCAGACCTTTCTCGTGGAGCTTGGCCAGGATGAAGGGATCAATCGAAGTTCGAACCCACTTCAAGTCAGCCGAGGGCAGCTTTGGCAGCGCTGGCCTGACGACGGGCTGAAGCGACCACCAATTCGTCGCTGGTGCAACCTGCGATCCACCCGCATCCTCAGGCCAGAGCGCGCCTTGGTCGATCCAGGCGCGCAGCAAGCCGATCTGCTCGCGAGATAACGGCTCGCCCTTCACAGGCATTTTCATGTCCGCCACAACGCCGGCCACAAAATGAATCAGCGGACTTTCCGCGCTCCGGCCCGGGATAATGGCTTGACCGTGTTCGCCGCCCTTCAACGCCAACGATTTGACATCCAACCGGAAATCAGATTTCTGTTTTTCCGGGCCGTGACACTGGTAGCAGGCCGCTTCGAAAATCGGACGGACTTCTTTCGTGAAATCAACTGGACGAGAGGCGGCGGAGGGGAGTTTTGGAACATCGATCGTCCCTTTTTCAGCCGCCCACGAATCCGACGCCAAGGCGCTCGCAAGCAGGGACAGAATAATCAGGGAAATCATCGGTTTCATTCTGGCGCTTGATCTCTTTTCTTTCGCACCGTTCTGAAACAGGACCGGGGGCAGAATCTCCCCCCGGTCCCGTGGCGCGTTCCCAGACGCCCTCTATGCGGAACAGAATTCTGGCGCCATCGCTTTGGATCTAGTTCCGCACCCGGTAGAACTTCTGCGCTCCCGCCAGGGCGGTTGAATGGGGACTCTTGGCGCCAGCCACGGCGGTCCAGGGCCCAGTCACGTTAGCGGCTTCTTCAAGGGTGCCGGGTCCCGGCCAAGTTAACACTACTTTGCGATCGCTCGTGAGAGCCACCGTGATCTTCGACCGCGGTCCGCCACCGCCGCCTATGCCCGTCGCTTCCTCAAAATGCGCTTTCACCCGATCCGCGCTCAGTGGATAGTCGTACAGTGCCACTTCGTCCAAGATTCCCCGGAAGGCCGGTTCACGATCATCCTTTCCGATGTAAATCTTGTTCCCGGTCTTGGTAGCTGTGCCGACCGTCGGGAATGTCCCGGCGTTGGCAACCCATTCAACGGGTGCGCCGTCGATGTAGAGGGCTGCCTCGCCCGTCGCCTGGTCCCACGTGACCACAACATGGTGCGTCTTGCCGTCAGCGTATTTCTCAACGGAATCGAAGGAGTAGTAGCGTGTCTCTGTCTGAAAATGGGGGCGGATGGCCCCATCGCCTCTCATGTAAACCATCATGTTAAAGTTGAGCCCGCCTTCGCCGTCGCCGACCAGATTGCGGAATCCGCCGGGGGGCTCGAATGCCGAGAAGATAAACTCGACGCTATTTCCGCGCTCCCCAATCTTCTCAAAGCCCGGCACGAGAACCCGACCACCAGCCCCTTGGATCGCCGTATCCTCGTTATTGACCAGTAGCGATGGCACACCCCAGGACAGATCCCCGTCCTGTTCTCCATTCCGCCCCTTCCCGGAGATATCGACCGCCGTTGGTCCCTTGTCGCCGAGCCGCCAGTAGGCGATCGGCTTATCTTCGAGGACGAGTTCCTCGTAAGATTTCGCTTGAGACACCGTAATTGCGATCTTCGAATTGGCGGCAATGACATTTCCGAACAAGTCCTTCACGTTGTTCACTGTGAGTGTATAGGTGGCAGTGTCGGCCAACGTGGACGTGGCGAGGGAAACGGAATTTCCACCAGGGAAGGTTGTTCCCGTGATCGTCACACCTTTATCGATAAGATAATTGGCCAGAGCGCTGCCGGTCGCCGGATCAATCGCCTCCGAAAACGTTACTCGAACTTTCGTGGGATCGCTCGGGGAGCGAGATGCGGAAACTAAAGTGGGCGCCGTTTTGTCAGCGATCACGCGAAGGGTCGCTTCATCGCTGGCTACACTCCCACCGGGATTCGATACGATGACCCGGAATTTCGCGCCTTCGTCGGTTAATTCCGCGGTCCGCAGTACGTAGTTTGTACTGTAAGCTCCTCGAATATCCGTCCGGTTCTTTTGCCACTGATAGAAGAGCGTTTGACCTGCGGCCACGACATCAAAAGCGGCTCTCGTCCTCTCGCCAACGGTCACGTCAGCCGGCTGTCGTGTGAGAGTCGGCGGGGCAAAGATGGGCGCCACAGCGCCGATTCCATAACGGCCACCCAAGTAAGCACCGACGGCTTCGCGGTCCTCTTTCGACAAGGCGCGATTATAGACCAGGATTTCGGCGATTTGAATGTTGGCCCGGCGGTTGTCGGCCCCGTCCACTTCGCTGCCAATGTAAATGTCGTTCGCCTGGTCCAATGCGGCTTCGGGCATTGCCGTTCGGAAGATTCTGTCCACACCGCCATTCCCATAGAACGCGGTGTAGCCGGCGGTCCGGTTCTCCTCGACTTGCCAGGCTTGGAAAGTGTCCAGGGACAAGGCGGAGGTCGAGAGCACTCCTGGCACATCGTGTCCCTTGCTGCCATCGGCGTAGTGGCTCGCGACAAGACCGCGCGCATTGAATGAAACCGCCCAACCCTTGTCCGAGCCGGCGTTCCACGGTCGGGAACCAATGACCTGCGGGAAATCACCACGGGAAGTCCCGGCTCTCTTGGCGACGAAGAACACTGTCCAGTCACCCGATTGGGGCTGAAAGGCTGGGCTATTGGGAATGCTCAGGAAATCATCTACTCCGTCGAAATGCACGGCTGGCAGGCCGTTCACCGCGCTGGCACGCAACGTCGGCTCGAAGTCGGGGTTAAATCCCTGCGTCGCTTGCGGCCCGTTGGGACGTTGGTCCGTCCAGGCAGCGACAGTCGTGCCGGATGCGCCTTTGGTGATCCCCGCGTCCGCTCTCAGCCACAATTGGAGGCCGCTGGCCACCGGCTCCGCCGGGGCCGGGCTGGAGCTCGTTCCTTTGATTGTGACGGAAGCCATTGTGCTGTCACCGCGATTGTCCGTCGCAATGGCCGTCAAGTTCACATCACCTGCCGTTCGCAAGCTCACCGTAACGCTCAACGTGTTGCTTGTCCCGGTAGCCAGGACTTGGGTGTCGCGAAGAATTTGCAGTTGTTTGACCGTGCCGTCGGCATCCGCCGCAGTTGCATCGATGGTCAAATCTGCAGGTGCTGCAATGGACGCATTATTCGCAGGCCGAGTGAAACTCACGGTGGGCGGCACGTTTGGCGGCGCCGCTGAAACCCCGACGGGGAGCCCAACGTGGAAGTTATCCATCCATTGCGCGTGGGTGCCGTTGAAGCCGGCTCCACCCGTGCCCACGGCGCCGATGGCAAACCCGCCGTAAATCCCGCCCGCAAACGTCGCGAGGTCCAACTTCACCTTGAGCACGCCGTCCACGTAAATTCCGAGGCCCTTGTTCGGTTGGTCGAATTGAACGGCGAAACGATGCCAATTCGCGTCATTCACGCCGGTTTTCACGGCTATTCCAGCCGCGTTGGTGACGGCCGTTTCCCTCGATCCGTTGTACAATCCGATCCCTGGCAGATTCGACACCGAATCCTTCCGGAAGAAAACCGTGAGGCTGCCCGCGCTTCCGATGGTGTTGCCGGCGCTGGCGTAGCTGCCGATGTCCAGCCGGTCCAGCGGCAGAATGGCGTCCACCTGCACGACGAAGTTCGGCCGCAGGTTATACTTGAAGTTGAAGTCGCCTCCGCCAGACTGCGCGAACCCGGTTGCGGCCCCGGCGTTGCCGGTCGCGGCTTGGGTGATGGCCGGGCCGGTCGAGTTGGCGGGGCTGTTAAAACTGAAGTTCCCCGTCGGGGTCCACGTGGCCTGCGGATTGCCGTGGCTGTTTTCCACATTGTAACCGCCGAACGTGTTATTGTTATACATGCCGTTGGGCCGTGGATTGGCCGCGCTGGGAGTGCCCGCCGCCCCGACCGTGAACGTGTCGCTGTAGTCGAGCACACTAATGATTCCAAGGCTGCCGACCGCGAAATTATCCATCCACTGCGCCTGGGTGCCGTTGAAGCCGGCCCCACCGACTCCCACGGCGCCATTGGCGAACCCGGCGTAAATCCCGCCCGCAAACGTCGCGAGGTCCACGCTCGCCTTGAGCGCGCCGTCCACGTAGAGGCCGAGCCGATTGTTCGGCTGGTCGAAGTGCACGGCGAAACGATGCCAATTCTGGTCATTCACGCCGGTTTTCACGTTGGTTCCAGCCGCGTTGACGACGGCCGTTTCCTTCGACCCGTTGTACAATCCGATGCCGGGCAGACCCGCCACCGAATCCTTGCGGAAGAAAACCGTGAGGCTGCCCGCCGTTCCGATGGTGTTGCCGGCCTTGGGGTAGCTGCCGATATCGAGCCGGTCCAGCGGCAGAATAGCATCCACCTCCACGACATAGTTCGACCGCAGACCGTAGGTGAAGTTGAAATCACCCCCGCCCGACTGTGCGAACCCGTTGGTGGCGCCGTCGTTGCCCGTAGCGGCTCTGGTGATGGCCGGGCCGGTCGAGTTGCCGGGGGTATTAAAGCTGAAGTTCCCCGTCGGGGTCCACGTGGCCTGCGGATTGCCGTAGGTGTTTTCCACGTTGTAACCGCCGAACGTATTCACGTTATACATGCCGTTGGGCCGCGGATTGGTCGCGCTGGGAGTGCCCGCCGCCCCGACCGTGAAGGTGTCGCTGTAGTCGAGCGTGCCGATCGCCGTAGGTTGGGCCTGCGAGACGGCGCCGGCCAAGCCAGACAGCAGCAGCGCAAACGGCGCTGCAAGGCGGAGAATTCGCTGCGGTTGGGGCCCGACCCAAGCGAAGGAAAACGAGGCGCAAACATCGAGGCGGGGTTGAACGAGAACTTCGTTCGGTTGCATAGACTTTTCTGGACTTAGATTGGAACTCTGGGGAATTAGTGCTGAATTAATAACTCACAACAAACCGTTCTGGCAAATCTTGTATGATACCTTTGACCTTTTTTTGAGAGTGTTAAGGAATTCGTTGCAATTCAGTGAATTCATGGACGAATAGGCGGAATAAAAGCGGCTCGGGGAAGGTTGCGGCGGGGTGCGTATTACCGTCGGAAGGCGAATTGGCGCAATCCTTCGGTGTTTCCCGCACGGTCATTCGGGAAGCGATGCGCAGCTTGCGAGCTCAGGGGCTAGTCGAAATGTCACAAGGCCGGGCGCCGCGCGTCCGGCCTCCCGATCCCAAGGCGGCGATCGCGAGCTTGGAACTCCTGCTGCGGCGCAACTGCGCTTCGCTCCTGCACCTGATCGAAGTCGGCCGGCCGCTGGAAACTGCAATCGTGGCCCTCGCGGCCGAGCGGGCCAACGACGAACACCTCCGCCAGATGGAGCGCGCGGTGCATGATTTGGCGGCCGTGCCGACTCTCGATCAGCGGATTGATGCGGACGTGCAATTCCATCGGGTTCTCGCCGAAGCCACCGGCAATCCCGTGTTCGTCTTGCTGATGGAAACCCTGGCCGGATTTCTCCGCGAGTCACGGCAGAAAACCCTGGCGTATTCCGGCGTGGACATCGCCTTGGAGGGGCATCGGGCCATCCTTCAAGCCGTCCGCGCGCGCGACCGCGACAAAGCCCGCGAGGCGATGAAAGAACATTTGCGGCTGGCCACCCGCGATTTGCGTCAGCTTGGTGGGGCCCAGGCCAAAGGAACCGCTGCCCAATAATCAAAGCCTGATCCGGACGACCGCCGGTGAGAGCCGCAAATCGGGGTCACATCTCACAATTAGGTTGGGATGAAAAACCTTCTGCGCGTAATGGAGGAATTGGATCAGCCGGTTCACGATGGATGCGCCAAGCACTCCTCTCGGCGCAGTAATTCGGCGTTGATTTGGGATAGCTCCTCCATTCCGTCATAGAACTCATTGAAGGCCATCGTCCCGGCGCGCGCGGCGTCCTGGTCGGCCGAGGTCTTGAGCAGAAGCTTGTTCACCTTCCCCACGGCCAGGCATTGCGTCAGATAATAAAAAGGGCCGTGCTTTTGCTTTGGCTGCCATGGCAGGGCCTTTGCGAATCGAGAAGACGGGCGGTTGGTATCATGTGACCGCGCGCGGGAATGAGCGAAAACCCATCTTCCGGGACAACCCCGACCTCGACCGCTGCCGCCTTGCTTGGCGGCGCGAGCAACTCGACCACGACGGCGTTGGTCGCGTTGGGGTCCTGACTCACCCAGCACGCCAGCGGATTCAAGCCGTGCCGCTTCTTGAGCCCGGTCATCGGCTCGCGGAACCGCTCGAGGATCGCGTCCGCCTTGCCGGGCAACGCGTGGTAGATCCGCAGCTCGGCGTAGCGCGGCCGGTCAGGCGCGGTGGAGATCGTTTCGTTCAACGGCGCCAGCGCGAGCGTCCGGCCCAGCGCCAGCTCCGGCACTGGATGACCCCGAAAGCCCGGCACGTTGGGCCGCGCATGAAAGACGCCGCTCGGTCCGCCGGTCGAGAAGAAGAGTTCGTCGTGCGCCGCGCCGCCGAAGGCGATGTTCGTCACCAGCCGGGCGTCCGGCTTCACTTCGCCGAGCAGCCGGCCTGCGGGTGAAACCACCACGACGCGACCGCCGCCGGCCCTGCGGGTGAACTCGATGACCCACAGATTTCCCGCCGCGTCGAAGCACAGGCCATCGCCCCCGCTGCTGTCGGTCCCGAACTCAAAGAACACCTCGCCCGCACCAAGTTTTTGTCCGGCGGCCGGCAGCGCGTAACGCAACACCCGCTTCGTTTGCGATTCGATGACGTAGAGGAAGCGGCTGGCAGGATCGACCTCGAGGCCGTTCGGAAACGCCAGGTTGTCGGCGAGCAGTTCGACCTTGCCCGCCGGGGTCACGCGATAGACGCGCCCCGTCGGGTTCTCGATCCCCGAGCCGGTGGGATCGGTCCAATACACGTTGCCCGCTCTGGTAGCTGACGAAACCCAGCCATTTCTCGTCATCGAACTCGCGTTTGCCCAGCCAGCGCGAGCGGCTGTGGACCGTCACCAGGCGCGCCGGCTGTTCGCCGAAGATGGCGCGGCCGCGCTGCCGCCACTGCTCGGCCAAGTCCGGCTCGCGATACCAATCGTCACCAGCAAACATCCACACGACCTGATGCGCGCCGTAGCGGGCGGTGCAGTAACGCCCGAGCGCGACGAGTTGATCGTCCGGCAGCCACGCGCCCGGGTTCAACGAAAGCGCGTTCGTGTCCCATCCCGCGGCCCACGCGAAGGCCGGCACCGCCAGCAGGCCGGCCGCGTTCAGGGCGTCCACCCGTGGATCGAGCCGCTGGAAAAAGACGGGATCGAACGCGTCCACCGATTGCGCCGGGCCGCCAGGAGCGCGGAACTCGACAGCCACACGCGCGTCGAGCACGGCGTTGGTGTAATCCGTCGCGCTGGTGAAGGCGGCCTCGAAACGTCCGTGACGGTGGACCGCCGCGGCGTTCAGTCCGGTGACCAAAACCAGCCCGCACAGCACCGCGAGTAGTCCACCCAACGTTCGTTGCCACGAGTTCATGACCACTTCGATGGTTAGGAGTTCGGCTGCGTCTTGAAGAGGTAAGGGTCGGCCTTCACCGGATTCACGAGCTTCCCGATGCCGGAGATTTCCAGTTCGCACACGTCGCCGGGTTTCAGGAAGCACGGCGGCTGTGCGAACGTGCCCACGCCCTTGCCAGTGCCCGTGGTCATCACGTCGCCGGGTTCGAGCACGAGGCCCATCGACACCCACTCGATCATCCGCCGCGGCGGGAAGCACCAGTCGGAGTTGTCAAAATCCTGCTTGGTCGCGCCCTTGACCTTCAGCGACAGCCGGCACTTCTCCGGATCGGGAATCTCGTCCCGAGTCACGATGCAGGGGCCCCAAGGGCGAGAAGGTCTCGAAGTTTTTACCCATCTGCCCGTTATTGTCCTTGAACTGCACGTAACGCGCCCATGGAAAAAGATTGGGTTGAGTCATGACCCGGAAGAACTCTTCCCGGCTGGCTTTCAAATCCAGAGGTAGTTGTTGTCGAAGACATCGAACGACCAGTCATTGTCATAGACGATCGGGTTGTCCGGAGCGACGCCCGCGAGGTGGATGGCCCCGTTTTCAATCGGGTATCCCGGCAACTCGGCCCGCGAAGGGGACGTCGCCGCTGATAGCAGAAGAACAAGCGGCAGCCGCTTCATCGGGTTCCAGGCGCAGGATACTTCTTCGCAGCGTCATCAAGCACGAGCACCCAGTCGATCATCTCGCCGTAGTCGTGTGGTGTGAACTCTCGCACGCCCCTGTTCTCGAACACGCCGATCTCTTTCGCGCTGCCGTCGCGCGGGTTGAACCACCACGCCTTCACCTGCGGGCCGGTGATCTTGTCCATGTTCACGGAGAACTTCCGGCCCACGGGCGCATAGACCATCGCGTAGCTGCCGCTCTCATCCCGCGTGGCCACGAAACGATAACGGCCCGCGCCGGGGATGGAAGTCGGCACGCGATTGCTCGCGATGATGCTGTTATCAGGAATTCGCGTGAGGAACGGACGCGATTCGATGAGCGCGCGGCCATGCTGCATCTGCGCCGCGCCAGGTTGGTTGATGGCCTCGTGCCACGGCATGAGCGGGGCGTTGATCGGATTCTTGCCCGGCGACCACATTTGCCAGACGGAGTGATGCCCGTAGGTGTGCCCGAACGCGCCGGTGAACAAATCCCAATAGAGCGGCCGCCGCACGTCGCCGCCGATGGAGTGACCAAGTTCGGCCGCCTTGAACGAGACCGGATGGTCCTCGTAAATCGGTTCGCCATCGAGCACGGGCTTGATGGGCGTGCGGTCGTAGTCCTTGCGCGTGTTGTCGTAGCGCCCGGTGAACTCCGCGACGTGTCCGTTCTGCCGCATGTTGAAGTCCAGCCACAGCTCGTCGTGGAACCAGTCGGCGGAGCCGCGCCCGCCCGGAGGATGGAACGTCATCAGGTGCGCGCCGCCATCGCCCCTGCGAATGCCGCGAGCCATCGCACGGGTGATTTCGCGATGCGTGTCGTTCTCGACGGGACGGTCGCCGCCGAGAATCCAAATCAGGCCCGCGTCCTTGTAGCGCTTGCCCAGCCACTCGCCATAAGCCTCGGCATTCTGCGGCGTGAAAATCTCCGGCCCGACGCCCCATTTCTTGTTCCACTTGTCGCCCCAGGTCGGCAGGAAGCCGATATAAAGCCCGCGCGCGTTTGCCTCGCGCACGATGAAGTCCACGTGGTCCCAATAGTCATTGTCCGGCCCGTCCTTCACGGCGGGCTTCGTCACGTCGAGATTCTCGAATGGCAGGTGACCGTAGGGATTCGGGTCGGTGAGGCCTTCGAGTTCCGCAATGGCGACGGCCTGGAGCACGTTGAACTTCCGCGCCGCACGGTTCTCGAACAACTGGATGGCTTCCTCACGATTCAGCCGGTGAAACAACTCCCACGTCGTGTCGCCAAGGTAGAAGAACGGCTTGCCGTCGGCGGTGACGAGAAAGCGTTTGTTGTCCGAAACTTTCAGGCGCGGGAGCGGCGCGGCGTCGGCGGCCGTGAGCGCGCAAAGAGCGAGGGCGAGGAGAATAGGCAATGGCTTCATGGTCTGATTGTTTTTGTGTAACTGGGTCTTGACTTATATGCAATACTTTTTTTATACGTCAGCTCGCCATGCCACGCACAACAGCCACTCCACGACCGCCCGCCACGGCGGAAATCCACGTCGCCCGCCGTCTCGCCGCGCTGCGGGCGGAGAGCGGTCTGACACTGCGCGCGCTGGCGGAGCGCACCGGGCTTTCCGATGCCTACCTCAATCGGGTCGAGCGCCAGAAAACGCCCATCAACATTGCCAACCTGGAGAAGGTCGCTGTCGCGTTCGGCGTGGCGCTGGCGAGCTTCTTCGAGTCCGGCGCGGATCAGGAACCGCTCGTCGTCACGCGGGCGGGCGAGGGAAAGAAAGTGCGTTTCCGCGGGCGTCAGGGCTTTCACACGGAAATGCTGGCGGACGCGAAAAAGGGCAAGCTGATGGAGCCTATCCTCGTGGACTTGGCCTCGGCGAAGACCACCGTGCCGCTTCAGTCGCACCAGGGACAGGAGTTCAACTACGTTGTCGAGGGCCGCTGCGTGTTCCACTTTGACCGGCAGCGCATCGAACTCGCGGCGGGCGATGCGGTGTATTTCGACGCCACCGTGCCGCACGTCTGCCGCGCCATCGGCAAAGGCCCGGCGCGCATCCTCGCGGTCGTCGCATCGGCCAACTATCCGCTGCACGGCGACATCTCGGTGCTGCTCGACGACGCATGAATTCGACCCGCCGTTTCTGCACCGGGCCGCTCGCCTTCCGTCTCGACGCCGACACCGGCTTCGTGCGCGACGTTCGTTTTCACGGGCATGAAGTCGTGCGCGGCATTTACCCGGCGGTGCGCGATGAGGATTGGGGCACGCTGCCGCCGGCGGTCGCGCCGCTCGAAGTGCGCGAGACGGACGGCGGCGTCTTGCTGCGGCTGCACGCGCGCGTCGCTGCGGCGCGGATGGATTTGAGTTGGAATGCGGAAATCGAAGCGAGCGCCGATGGGCGCCTGAGCTATCGCTGGCGGGGAAAAGCGGAGCGCGACAGCGTGACGAATCGCAACGGCCTGTGCGTGCTGCATCCGGCGGAGGCCGCGGGCGCGCCGTGCGTGGTCGAGCACACGGACGGACGACGTGTGGCTGGCTGGCTGCCGCGCGAGATTTCGCCGCACCAGCCGTTCCGCGACGTGCGCGCCATCACGCATGTGCTCGATGGGCGCGCGGAATGTGCGGTGCGAATGGAGGGCGAGGTCTTTGAAATGGAGGACCAGCGCAACTGGACCGACGCTTCATTCAAAACTTACTGCCGTCCGCTCGACTGGCCGCGACCTTACGTGCTGCGCGCGGGTGAAGAGATTCAGCACGTCGTCACCGTCGAAGTGCGCGGCACGCCGGTCGCGACGGAGAACGCGGGCGAAAAGCGGAGCGCGGGCGCGCCGAAACTGCCGCGCGTCGGCTTCACGCTGCCGGGTCCGGTGCCCGCTGCGCTGCGCGCCCGCCTGCACGCGCTGCGTCCGGCGCAACTGCGCGTCGAGGCCGTGCCGGGTGAGCTTGAGGCGACGCTCGATTGGGCGCGCGCCGAGACGGAGCGCTTCGATTGCGCGCTCGTTGTCGTGCTTCGCGGCGCGGGCGAGCCGGCAGGCCGTGAGAAATTTCCCGCACGCTGCGCGCTGCATCTCTTCGACGAGCGGGGCCACGCCGCGCCGGCTGACGTGCTCGCAGGTTGGGCACGCGCCGGTTTCGCCGAAATCGCCACCGGCTCGCTGCATCATTTCACCGAGCTGAACCGCGAACGCCCCCAGGCCGATGCCGCGCACACGCACACCGTCTTCGGCATCGCCGCGCAGGTCCACGCGAGCGACGACGAGTCCATCCTCGAAACGCTCACGCAGCACGGTGCCGTCGCCCGCGCCGCGCATCGCCTTGGCGGCGGCCGACCGGTCGTCGTCGCGCCGGTTTCGCTCGGACGCCACGCGGATTCAGTCGAACCGCGGCTGCGCGGCGAGATGGGCGCGCGCTGGCTGCGCGGAAGCCTCGCGCAACTCGCAGAGGCGGGGTGCGTCGAGAGCGCCACGTTTTTCCACACGCACGGCCCAGCTGGCTTCCTGAGCGAAGACGGCGAGACGCCAGTTGAAAAATTCCTGCGCACGATTGCCGGGCGCGACGCGCTGCCACCCGCATGAAATCACTTCGCTTCGCCATATTCGGAACCGGCTTCTGGTCGCGCTATCAGCTCGCGGCGTGGCGCGAGGTGAAGGGCGCGGAGTGCGTGGCGCTCTACAACCGCACGCGCGCAAAGGCCGGGGCGCTCGGGCGTGAGTTCGGCATTGCGGCCATTTACGACGACGCGGAGGAACTGCTCCGGCGCGAGCGGCCAGACTTCGTGGACATCATCACGGATGTCGCCACGCACGCGCCGCTCACACGGCTCGCGGCCCGGCACGGCGCGGCGGTCATCTGCCAGAAGCCGATGGCCACAAGCCTGCGCGAGGCGGAGGCGATGGTGCGCTTCTGCGCGACGCGGCGCGTGCCGCTGTTCGTCCACGAAAACTTCCGCTGGCAGACTCCCATCCGTGCGCTCGCGGCGGCGCTGGGGCGCGGGACGATTGGCCGGCCGTTCCGCGCGCGCATGGATTTCATCTCGGGGTTTCCGGTGTTCGACAACCAGCCGTTCCTCGCGGAACTGGAGCAGTTCATCCTCACCGACGTGGGCAGCCACGCGCTCGACGTGGCGCGGTTCCTTTTCGGCGAAGTGCGTGCGCTCACCTGCCGCACGCAGCGCATCCACAAAAACATCAAGGGCGAGGATGTCGCGACCGTGCTGCTCGAGATGAAAAGCGGCGCGCATGTCGCGGTGAACCTCGCCTACGCGGGCAATGCGCTCGAACGCGAGGCGTTTCCCGAGACGCTGATTTTCGTGGAAGGTGAAAAGGGCAGCGCCGAGCTCGCGCCCGGCTGCGAGTTGCGCGTCACCACGCGCCAGGGCACGCGCGAGCGCCGCGTGGCGCCGCCGCATTTCGCGTGGGCCGACCCGCGCTACGCGGTGGTGCATTCGAGCATCGTGCCGTGCCACGCGAACCTGCTGCGCGCGTTGCAGGGGCGCGGCCCGGCTGAAACCACCGGCGCGGACAACCTCCGCACGGTGCGGCTCGTCTTCGCCGCCTACCGCTCCGCCGCGAGCGGCAAAACCATCTCCATTCACGACTGATTTTCACTATGAGCAAAACCAACACATCCATCGCCCTCGTCGGCGCCGGCGGCAAAATGGGCTGCCGCCTGACCGACAATTTCCTCAAGCGCGCCGACTACACGGTGCATTACCTCGAAGTCGCGCCGCGCGGCATAGAGAATCTCCGCGCACGCGGTGTCACGGTCTCCGAGCCGGACGCCGCCGTTTCCACTGCCGACGTGGTCATCCTCGCGGTGCCCGACGTGGCCATCGGCGCCATTTCGCGCGACCTCGTGCCCAGGATGAAACCGGGTGCGTTGTTGATGACGCTCGACCCGGCCGCGCCGCTCGACGGCCAGATTGCCTCGCGTCCCGACGTGGGCTGCGTCATCGCGCATCCGTGCCATCCGTCGGTCTTCAACTGGGAACCGACCGAGCAGGGCTTCCGTGATTTTTACGGCGGCATCTCGGCCAAACAGGGCATCGTCTGCGCGCTGATGAGCGGCAGCGAGGCCGACTACACACTCGGCGCGCGCGTGGCCGAGGACATGTATGCGCCCGTGAGCCGCGTGCATCGCATCACGCTCGAGCAGATGGCCATCCTCGAGCCCGCGATGGTCGAGACGCTCGCGCAGACCTGCATGGAAGTGGTGAAGGAAGGCTACGACAACATCGTGGCGAAAGGCGTGCCCGCCGACGCGGCGCGCGATTTCGTGCTCGGCCATCTCCGCATCCAAATCGCCGTGCTGTTCAAGGAGGTGAACGGCACCTTCTCGGACGCCGCCTACAAAATCAGCAAGCGCGCCAAGCCCGTCCTGTTCCGCGAAGGCTGGCAGAAAATTTTCGAGATGGACGACATCCGCGAACAGGTCCGCGACATCACGACGAAGTAGTCCCGCACGAATGAAACTCGGCATCAGCTCCTACGCTTTCGGTTGGGCGGTCAGCGAATCGCGCTTTACGCCTGACGCGCTGCTCGACTTCGCCGTCGCGCACGGCGTGCCGGTCATCCAGTTCGGCGACCATCTGCCGTTGCACACGCTTCCGGCGGCGGAACTCGACGCCTTCGCCGCGCGTGCTCGTGCGGCAAGCGTGGAAATCGAAGTGGGCGCGCGCGGCCTCACGTCCGAGCATCTCGCGACGCAGCTCGCGGTGTGCCGACGGCTCGGCGCGCGCCTGCTGCGCTTCGTCATTGATGCGCGCGGCCATGAGCCGGGCGTGGATGAAGTGGCCGGGGTGATTCGCGAGGCGCTGCCCGCTTTGGAAAAAGCAGGCGTGACGCTGGGCATCGAAAACCATGACCGCTTTCCCTGCGCGACTTTGCGCCGCCTCATGGACGACGTCGCCAGCGAGCACGTCGGCATCTGCCTCGACACCGCCAATTCGCTCGGCGCGGGCGAGGGCATCCACGAAGTTCTGATGCACCTCGCGCCAGTCTGCGTGAACCTTCACGTCAAGGATTTCGCCATCGCGCGGCTGCCGTATCTGATGGGCTTCACCGTCACGGGCCGCTGCCTGGGCGAAGGAATGTTGCCGCTCGGCGAAGTGCTCGAAACCGTCGCGCCCCACGGTCGCTGCGGCACAGTGGTCGTCGAGACATGGCCGCCGCCCGAGGCCGACATGGCGGCCACGTTGGAAAAGGAAACCGACTGGGCTGTCCGCAGTGTCCGCGTCTTGCGCGCGGCGCTGGAAAATCTCACCACATCCACAACCATCGCCTGAATCATGAAGACTAAACTTATTGCCGCGTTCCTTGCCGTTGCCGCGCTCTTTGCCGGCTGCAACAAAAAGTCCGACACCCCGGCGCCGCCGGGCGGCGCGCTCACCATCGGCGTCGCCTTCGAGACGCTCCAGACCGAGTATTGGGTCGCGGGCTTTGAAGCCATCCGCGCCGACCTGAAAAATCGCGGACACACCATGCTCGAAGCCGTGGCCGACCAGGACGCCAACCGCCAAATCGAGCAGGTGAAAAACTTCATCACGCGCAAAGTGGACGGCATCATCATGGTGCCGAAGGACGCGAAGACGTGCCTGCCCGCCATCAAGGCCGCGAACGCCGCGAACATTCCCATCGTGCTCTTCAACCGGCCGGCGGACAAAAGCGACGCGCGTTCCGTCGCCGTGGTCGCCGACAACTTCTCACTCACGCGCGATACCGTCGCCTACCTCGTCAGCGAGGCGCGCAAGGGCGGCAAGAAGCTCAAGGCGGCAGTGCTGCTCGGCGACCTCGGCGACCTCAACGCCATCGGGCGGCGCGATGGATTCGAGGCGGCCATCAAGGGCAACGAGGATATCATCGAGGTCGTCGCCCGCATCCCGACGGAATGGAACCAGGAGAAAGCGCAGGCCGGCGTCGTCAACGCGCTCCAGGCCAACCCGGACATCGGCTTCATCTTCACGAGCTCGGATTTTCTTTTTCCCAGCATCGTCAGCGCGCTCAAGAGCGCCGGGAAATATCACAAGGCCGGTGAGCCGGGGCATGTCATCCTCGGTGGCTTCGACGGCGACGCGACCGCGTGGCAGATGCTCCAGGATGGCTACCTCGATGCCACGGGCGTGCAGGACGTTTATTTCGAGGCTGCGAAATCCATGGAGGCCGTCCTCGATTTGCGCGCAGGCAAGACGGTGCCGGAACTCATCCTCGACCCGGGCTTCGTCATCCACCGCGGCAACATGGCGGAAAAATCCGCGCAGATGTGGGGCGCGCGCATGTCCGCGAAAAAATAGACGCCACTCCGTGCATGACTGCCTTTCTCCGCCGCGCGCTGCTGTCCGACTATTTCGTGCTCGGGCTGTGCGTGGTCTATGCGGCGGCGGTCGCTCCCTTCACGCCGGGTTTTCTCTCGTCGGAAAACCTCACGAACATCCTGACCACGCTGCTGCCGCTGCTCGTCGTCGCCCTCGGGCAGACGGTCGTGCTCATCGCGGGCGGCATTGACCTCTCGGCCACGGCGGTCATCGGCCTCGCGAGCATCACCGGCGCGATGGCGATGAATGATGAAACCGGTTGGCTGGCGCACAGTCCGCTGGCCGCGCCCGCGGGCGTGGCGCTGATGCTGGCCGTCGGTGCGGGCGTGGGCGCGTGTAATGGCTTCGCCGTCGCGCGCTGGCGGATGCCTCCCTTCATGGTCACGCTCGCCGCGATGATGGGCTTCAGCGGCCTGGCCGTATGGCTCACGCACTCGAAGAACATCAACGCGCTGCCCGCCGCGTTCACCATGCTGGGCGGTCGCACGGCGGTCGCGTTCGCCATCACGCTGGCCGTCGCCGTGCTCGCGCAGCTGCTGCTGAGCCGGTCGCTGTTCGGACGCTGGCTCTACGCTGTGGGGCACAATCCGCGTGCTGCGCTGATTTCCGGCGTGCCGGTCGGTGGAGTGGTTTTCTCCGCCTACGTCGTGTCCGGCCTGCTCGCCGCGCTCGCGTCGGTGCTCTACACCGGTCAGGCCGAAACCGGTTCGCCCGTGCTCGGACAGCGCATCCTGCTCGACGTCATCGGGGCGACGGTCATCGGTGGCACCAGCCTGTTCGGTGGAAAAGGCAAAGTGCTTTGGACCGTGTTCGGCGTGCTCTTCCTCAAGCTGGTGGACAACAGCCTCAATCTTCTCAGCCTCTCCGTTTTCACCATCACGATGGCCAAGGGCGCCGTCATCCTCCTCGCAGCCTGCCTTGATTCGGCGCGCGCACGTCTCGGCAATCCATGACGAACGCACTTCAATTCGACGGCATCGAGAAGAGCTTCGGCGGCGTGCCGGTGCTGCGTGGCGTGAGCTTTGCGGTGGGCGCTGGGCGCACGCTCGGACTGGTGGGCGAGAATGGCGCGGGCAAGTCCACGCTGATGAACATCCTCGGCGGCAACCTTACGCCCGATGCGGGCCTGATGCTCCTCGATGGGAAGCCGCACGCGCCCTCACATCCCACCGATGCCGCGCGCGCCGGCGTGGCCTTCATTCATCAGGAACTGAACCTCTTCACGAACCTGACCATCGCGGAGAATCTGTTCCTCACCGCGTTTCCACGGACGGCGGGCGTGCTGGTTGACCGCCGCACAACGCACGAGCGGACTGCCGCACTGCTCGCGCAGGTCGGACTCTCCGCCGCGCCCGACACGCCCGTGGCGCAACTTTCACCGGGCGAACGCCAACTCGTGGAAATCGCGCGCGCATTGAGCATGGACGCGCGCCTCATCATTTTCGACGAGCCGACAACTTCTCTCAGCACTCGCGAGACGGACGCGCTCTTTGCACTCATGGACCAGCTGCGCGCGCGGGGCGTGGCCATGATTTACATCTCCCACATCCTCGAACACGTCCTGCGCCGTTGCGACGACATCGTCGTGCTGCGCGATGGCGCGGTGGCTGGCAGCGGCGCGGCGGAGGAGTTCACCACCGCGCGCCTCGTCTCGCTGATGGTCGGCCGCGAACTGACGCAACTCTATCCGTCGCGAAACGGCGCGCCGACCGGAGAAACGGTGCTCGAAGCCCGGCGCGTGAGTCAGCCCGGCGTCGTGCGCGACATTTCGTTCACCCTCCGCCGTGGCGAGGTGCTCGGCATCTCCGGCCTCATGGGCGCGGGCCGTTCGGAACTGGCGCGAATCCTCTTCGGTCTCGACCCGCACACCGACGGCGCCATTCTGCTGAACGGCGAGCCGTTGCACCGCGCCGCGCCGCGCCGCCGCATCGCGCGCGGCCTCGCCTTCCTCACTGAAGACCGCCGCCACGAAGGCCTCTGCATGGACGCTTCCATCGCCGACAACGTTGCCCTCGTTTCGCTGCGCCAGCACGCGGGCCGCGTTCCGCTGCGACTGCTGAATCTCCGCCGCTGGCGCGAAACGATTGCCAGCATCCGCGAGGCCGTCCGCCTCTCGCCGCAAGCCCGCGACACGCAGGCCGTCTCGACCCTGAGTGGCGGCAACCAGCAAAAAGTCGTGCTGGCCAAGTGGCTGCTCGCCCGGCCCGCCGCGCTCATCCTCGACGAACCGACGCGCGGCGTGGACGTCGGCGCGAAATATGAACTGTATCGCCTCATCCTCGGCCTCGCCGATGACGGCGCCGGCGTGCTGCTCATCTCGTCGGAAATCGAAGAACTCACCGGCCTCTGCGACCGCATCCTCGTGATGAGCCGGGGCGCCGTTCGCGCGGAGTTCAGCCGCGCGGAATTCGACCGTGAAAAACTGCTGGAGGCGGCGCTGCCGCGGGAGGTCGCGTCATGAAAACTGCTGTTTCCCGCTTCGCGCTGCGCCACGCGCCGCTGCTGCTCTTCGCCGCTATCATCGTGACGCTGGGCGTGCTCGCGCCGAAATTCTTCACCATCGCCAACGCGCTCAACATCGCCGTGCAGTCCGCGCCCGTCGGACTCGTTGCCGTGGGCATGACCTTCGTGCTCATCACCGCCGGCGTGGACCTCGCGGTGGGCGCGGTCATGTTCGTCGGTGCGGCCGTCGCGGCGAAGATGATTGCGGCCGGCCAGCCCATCCCGCTCGCGCTGTCCGCCATGCTCGGCTGCGGCCTCACGCTGGGCGCGGTGAATGCGTTCTTCATCACCCGCGTGCGGCTCGCGCCGTTCATCGTCACGCTGTCGCTGCTCTTCATCGGGCGCGGGTTCGCGCTTTGGCTTACCCAAACGCGTGCGATGAACCTGCCCGAGTTTTTTCTCCAGCTCGGCGCCGTGCGATGGCTCGGGGTGCCCGTGCCGCTGCTCGTGCTGGCGCTGGTCGTCGCGCTCGCCCATCTTGTGCTCACCCGCACGCCGTTTGGTCGTCAGCTTTACGCTGTGGGCAACCATCCCGAAAACGCACGACGCGCCGGCCTGCCCGTGCGGCGACTGATTTTCTCGGTGTATCTCATCAGCGGCCTGTGCGCCGCGCTCGGCGGCATCCTTGCGTTGACTCAACTCGGTGCCGTATCGCCCAAGTCTGGCGAGAACTACGAATTCAAAGCCATCGCCGCCGTCGTGCTCGGCGGCACCAGCCTCTTCGGCGGACGCGGAGCCGTCTGGCCCGGCACCCTGCTCGGCGTGCTGATTATCCAGATGGTCGAAAGCGGCCTCGTGATGCTCAACGCCGACCCCTACCTCTACCCCCTCGTCACCGCCGCCGTCATCTTCCTAGCCGTCCTCCTCGACACCGCCCGCCAGCCGTTGCTCTCAAAGTGACAGTGGCTTCCGCCTTGTCATCCCATCTGGAGCGCAGCCAGCGGCGCGATCAGCAGAGCGGTGAGCAGGGTGAGAGTGAGTTTCATGGGGCCAGTCCGTTCATTGCCTTCAAGACTTCGCCGAACGCCTCGCGATAGACGCGGACAATCGTCTCGCGCGGGGTGCCGTCGGCTTGCACCAGGCCCTGCCGCAGGCCGCGGCCAAAGCCGGCCGGGCGATCGATGTATTGGCAGCGCAGGTAGCCGAGCATCCACGGCTTCGCAAAGGCGGCGGCGAGAAAATCCTTGGCGGCTTTTGCCGCGCCCACCTCATCCGGCATTTGCTCGAAGATGGTCTGCGAGTGCGCGGCAGTTGGGAAGCTGATCGCGTGATCGCAGATCAGGACCGGCTTGCCCGTGACGGTGCGTAGCATCTCGATTTCCGCGTTGGGAAACTCGGTGCTGGGCGGATACAGCGGCGAGTAGCGGTCGCCGGGTTGCACCGCCACCGCGTCGCACCAGGGCTTCACCGCTTGCAGGACTTTCTCCGGGTGATCCCCAGCGAGGTAACGATCGCCGAACACGAGATGATTCGGATCCGCCTGCCGTTGGGCCTTGCCGACGACTTCGTAGTAACGCCGCGCGATGACGCCGAGAAAGGCCTCGTCGTCTTCCTGCACCACGTGCCGGCCCACGGCCACGTGGCTGAGATCCGCGTCGCGCAGCGCCGCGAACGAGCCGAGCGACAGGCCGTAGAGAGAATTCAAGTCCGCGCGCCGGTTCGCATAACGCGTTTCGAGGAACGCCGCGTAGGCTTCGCGGCCGGGCCGGCCTGCAGGCAGCGTTCGCAGCACGCTGACCCAGTCGGTGCCGCGCAGCGCCCGCGTCCGCAGCAAGTCCCAGGTCGGTGTATCCGTCCACAGCCAGCCAATCAGCATCGGATCGTCGCGTAAATGCGCGACTTCCCTGGCGAAGGTTTGTTGGATCGCTGCCTCCCACGCCGGATCAAACACATCGGGGAACTCATAGCCCTCGCGGCTGGTGAGTTCTGGTTCCGAGCGATGCTTCTCGATGGGCGACACCGTGATGGTGCCGAACCACGGTGCCTTCGACCGCAAGGCCGATGGCGCGCCGTAGCCGAGTGACGTGAAATTCCAGTCGGCAAAACGCGCCCGCAAGGTCTGCTCCCAATACGCTTTCCAGTCGCCGCCGCCGCGCTTGGTCCCGCTGCCGGATTTGTCCTGCTGGATGGCGCTGCTGAGGTGGTTGACGCCGAGCGCCACGTAGGCACGCCCGTCCGGCGTGACAAGATGATCCCGCCCGTCTGTGGTCGCGAGCCGGAAGAAGCCGGTGGCCTTGAACCGGACCGGAGCCGGGCTGAAAGAGTCCGCCGCGCGCAATTCGTCGAGGCAGAACGAGGCCAGCGGCGCGAGCAGCAGGGCGGTGAGGAGGGTGAGCGGGGATGGCTTCATAATTCAGATGGTGATGAGCGGTTTCGACGCGGCGGATGGGTTTGCCTTCAGGTTGCCACCGACCGTCCTCCGGATCGCGTCCAGCTCCCGCTTCAGGTGTTTTTGAAACAGGCTGATGTCGGCGCTGTGGATGAGCAGGTTCGCGCCGAGTTGGAGGAAGCGGGCCTGCTGCTCGATCTCGCCCCAGAAGTGAATGCCGGCACCGATGCCGGCGGCGCGGGCCTTTCGGAAGATGGTCTCGCAGGCTTTGAGGAAATCCGGGTGCTCGTAGTTCTCCGGCACGCCGAGGCTGCAGGAGAGGTCGTGCGGCCCGATGAGCACGGCGTCGAGTCCGGGCACGGCGAGGATGGAATCGAGGGCTTCGACGCCGGGGACGCTCTCGATGTTGACGATGGGCAGGCGGTTCTCCGCGCCGGCCTCGATGTAGGGGCCGAGTTCGTCACCGGGCGTTTCACCGTCGAGCAGGCGCTGGAGGCGTCGGCCTTTGATGGGACGCAGCTTCACCGCGCCGCGCAGGGCTTGCGCCTGGTCGGCGCTTTCCACGTAGGGCGCGATCACGCCCGCCGCGCCGCCGTCGAGCACCATCGTGGCGGCGAACGGATCGGGCGAGGGAATGCGCACCAGCGGCGGCAGTCCGAGCGCGGCGTAGGTCTGGCACATCCAGCTCAACTCGGCGCGATCCAGCGCGATGTGCTCGGTGTCAATGAACACGAAGTCCAGCCCGCAACCGCGCACCACGTCCGGCCAGCGCGGTGGGGCGCCGGGAGTTCGAGCGGTTGATGGAGGAGCGGCGGGCGCAGGACGACCCGGAGGAGTATGGGCGGATTCGGCGGGGCTGGGGCTGGGGCGAGGAGGCGTTTCGGAAGGAGTTGCTGGCGCAGGTGGAGGAGAAGCGCGGGGCGTCGCACTACGGCGGGGAGTTGCAGGAGAGCGCGACCGAGAAGGCGGAGCGGCTGGTGCGCGAAGGGCTCGCCAAGCTGGGATGGAGGGAGGCGGCCCTGGCCGCGCGGAAGAACGGTGACAAGTCGAAGTTGAAGCTGGCCGTGAAGTTGCGGGCGGAGACGACGACCTGCCTGCCGGCCGGCAGGCAGGTGACCTTGCAGTGGATTGCCATCCGGTTGCAGATGGGGACGTGAGCGAGTCTGTCGAATCTGCTGTCGGCGCGGCGGCGGGGACAAGGATAATGTCACTATGTGGGACTGATAATCATCTAAAGGTTACGCGGTGAAAGCGTGGCCGAAGGTTCGTTACCATCGCGGTGAGCTTGAGAGTTCAAGAACGAAAAACCAAGTAACGAACGATGAAAAGAAAAACGACGACAGCTCGAAAAGGGCGAGTGAAGAAAGATCTCTACGGCGCCGTGGATCTCCACGGAGACAACGGGCTGTATTGCCTGATC
>Ga0194132_10001727_pt1 | contig 43404 bp, 33 predicted proteins | sample TA2KigOf80mmetaG_FD_148612 | JGI IMG/M metagenome (GOLD analysis project Ga0194132, IMG submission 148612) | Freshwater microbial communities from Lake Tanganyika, Tanzania - TA2015054 Kigoma Offshore 80m | ecosystem: Environmental > Aquatic > Freshwater > Lake | place: Tanzania: Lake... | reverse complement strand
TGGCGCGGCCCCGGCGCTCAGCGCCGCCGCACACACCAGAGCGAACCCGATCACGGACTTCATGGGTGGTTCTCCTTGAACAGTGGGGAAAGGAAACGGTCCGGGGGGCGGCGCACCGCCCGCCGGACCCACGGGGGAACTACTCCTTCGTCAGTTGGCGCGCCTTCCACTGCTTGAGCGCGGCGTCGGCGTCGGCCGCGGCCGGGGCCGCCGGCACCGAGGCGCGGTCCGCGGCGTCCATCTTGGTGCGCTCGGAGCGCACCGCGAGTTGCTTGCGCAGCTCGTCCACCTTGCGCTGCGTCTCGGCCACGCGCCCGTCGCCCGCGCGGGCCTTCGTCTCGGCGTGCTCGACCTCGCGCAGCATCTGCTCCAAGCTGGCGATCTCGCCCTCGAGCGCCTTCTTCGCGTCCACGAGCGCGGTCAGTTCGTCGTACGCCTGCTTCGCGTACTTCTTCGCGGCCTCGTGCTTCTTCTCCTTCTCGCCGAGGCGCGCCTCAGCGGTCTGGAACGCCTCATACTTGGCGGCGAAGGCCTGCTTCTTGCGCGCGGTCGCGTCGGCCGCGGCCGGCACCTTGGCCTTGTCGAGGTCACGGGCCAGTACCTTTAGCGCGTCCTCAAGGTCGTCGTACTTCGCGCGGACCGCTTCGTAGGCTTCGCGGGCCTCGTTCTCGGCGACGCGCGCCGCGGCCACCTCGTTCTTCTTCTTGTCGATGTCCTTGTCGAACCCGCGCACCTCCTCCTTGAGTACGTCGATGTGGTGCTGCACCGGGATCATGTCGCCGGTCCTGCCGACGATCTTCTTCGCGAGCACGGTGGCGTGCTTGCCGAGCGGGGTGAAGTACATCACCGCCGCGAGCGCCACGGTCACGACCGCGGCGCGCTTCATCCAGAACATGGAAACCTCCGTTGGTGAGAGTCGTTGCACCGGGCACTCGCGCCCGGCAAATGGGAACGTCCGTCGCGCGGACTTTTATGACGATAAGCGCGATTTTCGGGGCCTCAAGACACGCCGCGGAATCGCGCGGGAATCGCGCGCATTCGGAGCGCGCGCGAAATGTCGCGGAATGTCACGGAGTGCAGAACCGGAGAATTCGTCGAAGAATCGAACGTGGAGTGCGTTAGACATTCATGTGCCAACCCGGTGCCGCCGCGCCCGCGGCTCTCTCACGCCGAGGTGTACTCGTGACCGAACAACTCGACCCCACGCCCGCAACCGCTGCCGCGCGCGGGGACCACCCGAACTACACGCTGACGAACGCGATTCTGAAGTCCATCAACTCGAGCGCCGCGCTCGTCGCGCACGAGATCAAGTCGTTGAACCGGCGGACCTGTTTGGCGTTCTTCGACACGAAGTGCCCGAAGCACTCCGCGCCCGCGACCTACGACAAGGTCGCGGCGTACCTGCTGAAGTGCCTGCTCGCGTCGGGCGTACAAACCGAGTTGAAGGGGGAGATGTTGCGCACGAGCTTCCCCGCGGCGAGCCTGCCGCGGCCCCTGCGCCAGTTGCTCGGCCTCGTCGACGCACACGCGCCCGCGCCGATGGCCGGGTGCCGTGCGTACCCGACGCGCGACTGCGCCGAGGACGCGCTGTTCCGGCACCTCGACCAGTCCGGGCGCACGCTCGCCGGCGCGGACGTGAGCGTGATCGCGTTCAGCCCGCACAAGTTCATCGAGTTCGTGAGCCGCGCGGTCCACCAGAACGCGGCCCGCGTGCGCCTGTGCGTCGGGTCGCCGGCGCTGGCCCTGAAGCTCCAGAGCCGCCGCCAAGCGCACCTGATCGACCGCGAACTGGGGAGCGAGATCGACACCGACTGGGGCGACCGCCTGCGCGACGCGCGTCTGGAAGTGGTGCGGTACAACGTGCCCCCGCCGTTCCACGGCTACCACGTCAAGGGGGTCGCGGTGTGCGTCGGCTTCTACGGCTGGTTCCCCACGTTCCGCGAGCACGCGAACGACGACGAGGTCACGAAGCTCAAAGCGGACTTCAAGGCCGCGAAACTCTCGCTCCCCGAGATCGACGACCCCATCACGCTCAACGGGCACCTGATGCCGCACGTCCAAGCCGTGCCCGGCCCCGACTACGACACGATAGCCGAGAAGTTCGACCTTCAGGTGCGCGCGTTCGAGGAGTACCACAAGCGGAACAAGGGGCACAAGGACTTCGACCGACTGGACGTGCCGAATCCGAAGCTGGAGACCCTGCACGCCTACGAGTGAGCGCCCCTGCCCGGCCCGGCCGCGGCCCGTACTCCAATGGGGACGCCCGCACGAACCCCGCGCGGGCCGCGCGCGTCCGTTCGGGACGCCCCCACCGGAGCCGGAATGCCCGCCGCCATCGAGTTCCCCGTCGCACTCGTGCTCCGCAAGGTCGGCCCGGGCGCGGTCCTCGCGGAACCGCTGCTGTTCCCCGAACTCGCGCGCCTCGGCGCGAACCGCGACGCGAGCGGCACCGCGGCCCGTCGCAACCTCCTCGAACTGATCCCGAAACTCGACCCGGCGGACCTGATCCGCCGCCGCCGGGCCACGGCCCCGCGCGCCCTCACCTTCACCCTCGAACTGCACCCGCCGCGCGCGAGCGAGGCGTGGCGCGACCCGCTCGCACTCACGTTCCACGCCGCGGTGTGGGACCAAGCCCCGCCCGATGCGCTCGCCCCGGACGTGCCCGCGGGCGCGGCCCGCACCCACGGCGCGCACTACGTGCTGGCCCGCGTCGCGGAACTCGGCATCGAGGTGATCGTGCGCCCCGGCGACGACCTTAACGCAGCGCTGCGGCGCGAGGCGCTCGCCGCGCTGCGCCGCGCGAACTTCTCGGTCGGCCTGCGCCCGCTCGCGTTCACTCAGACCACAGTCGGCTTCGCCATCGAACCGCACGCGCTTTCGGTCGAAGTGCCGACGCTGAAGGACCGCGCGCTGCGCGCCGAGGCCGACGCGGACGACGGCAAGAAGTCGCTGCTCAAGCAAGTCGCGGTGATGCTGGGGCGCGACCACGAGAAGACCTACGAGGCCGACGCGACCGTCGCGGAACTGGCCGAGGCGCTGACCGCGAACCCGCCGCAGAGCGTGCTGCTGATCGGGCCGAGTGGCGTCGGCAAGACCGCGGCCGTGCGCGAGCTGGCGCGGCGCTGGCGGTTAGCCGCGCGCGCGCCGATCTACCAGACCAGCGGCGCGCGCATCGTCGCCGGCCAGACCGGGTTCGGCATGTGGCAGCAGCGCTGTCAGGAACTGGTGAAGGACGCGAAGGCGCGCGGCGCGGTGCTACACCTCGGCGCGCTCGTCGAGCTGCTCGAAGTGGGCAAGAGCGAGCACAACAGCAGCGGTATCGCCACGTTCCTGCGCCCGGCGGTCGCCCGCGGCGAACTCCTGTGCGTGGCCGAATGCACGCCGGAACAATTGCCGCTGATCGAGAAGCAAGACCCGCAACTGCTCGACGCCTTCCGGCACGTCACCGTTGAGGAGCCGAATGACGCGAAGGGCCGCGCGATCCTCGCGAGCTTTGCGAAGGACAACGCGCGCCGCGAGACGCAGCGCGCCGCGCTCGCCGCCACCGACCGACTGCACCGCCGCTACGCGACCTACTCGGCGTACCCCGGGCGCCCCTTGCGCTTCCTCGAAAACCTGATACGCGACGGCACGCACGGGGAGCCGATCACCGAGGTCGAAGTGTACGACGCCTTCACGCGCGAGACCGGGCTGCCGCGCGCGATCATCGACCCGGCGGTACCGCTCGACCTCGCGCACACGCACGATTGGTTCGCGCGGCGCGTCATCGGCCAACCGGACGCGGTGAACCTCGTCACGGACCTCCTCGCCACCGTGAAGGCCGGGCTGACGCGCCCGAACCGCCCAATCGCTTCGCTGCTGTTCATCGGGCCGACCGGCGTGGGCAAGACCGAGATGGCGAAGGCCGTCGCCGAGTTCCTGTTCGGCTCGAAGGACCGGCTCACGCGGTTCGACATGAGCGAGTACGCCGACCCGGTCGCGGTGCGCCGGTTGGTCGGCGGCGCGTTCGGCACCGAGGGGCTGCTCACGGCGAAGGTCCGCGAGCAGCCGTTTAGTGTGCTGCTGCTGGACGAAGTGGAGGAGGCGGACGGTTCGTTCTTCGACCTGCTGCTGCAAGCGCTGGGCGAGGCGCGGCTGACCGACGCCGGCGGGCGGCTCGCGGACTTCCGCAACACGGTCGTCATCCTCACGTCGAACCTCGGCGCGGAATCGTACCGGCGCGGCGCGGCCGGGTTCGTGGGCGGCGGCGCGGGCGCGGCGGAATCGCGCGAGCACTTCGCGAAGGCCGTCGAGCAGTTCCTGCGCCCGGAGATGTTTAACCGGCTCGACCGCATCGTGCTGTTCGCGCCGCTCGGCCCGGAGGTGATTCGGAGTATCGCGGACCGCGAGTGGCAGAAGGTGCTGCACCGCGACGGCGTGCGGTTCCGCGAACTCGCGCTGACCACCGACGCCGCGGTTCTGGACCGCGTCGCCGCGGTTGGGTTCGACCCGCGGTACGGGGCGCGCCCGCTCAAGCGCGCGATGGAGCGCGAGTTACTCGCGCCGCTGGCCCGGCAGATGAACCGGCACCCCGGCGACGCGCCGTTGGCGGTCGAGGTCGGAGCGGGCGCGGTGAGCGTGAAGCCGCTGCAAGGCGTGCGCGCGAAGTCGGCGCGCGAGATCGGCGACCCCGCGGGCGCGCTCGCCACCGGCGCGCAGTCGCTCCGCCGCTGGCACCAGAAGCTTGCGACCTCGACCGTGGTGCGCGAGCTCAACAACGAGGTGTTCCAACTGAGCGAGCGCGAGCGCCGCATCTTGAAAAAGCAGGGCGCGCGCAAGCCGCTGACCGCGGACGAGGCACAGGTGCTCGCGGACGTGGGCCGGTTGCGCGAACTCGCCGACGAGGTGACGCGCGCCCGCGATGCGGCCGTCGCGCTCGAAGACGAAACCGTGATCGCGTTCCACGAAGCCCTCAGCGACCCGCCCGCGGAGTTGACCGAGCGCCTGAGCGCGGCGACGCGCGATTGGGACAAGTTGCTCCTTCGCCTGTACGCGCTAGACGCGCCGCGCGGCGACCGCGTCACGCTGGCGCTGTTCGGCGAGCACCGCGGGCACCTCGCGGACTTGGCCCTCGCGTACCGAACGGCCGCGCTCGAAAGCGGGCTGAGCGTGGACATGGTGCGCTACGACCTGCCCGAAGACACCGACCCGCCGGTCGAGCCGCCGCGCCCCACGCCGCCGCCGCGCTCGGTAAACGCGCCGCCCGAACCGCCCAAACCCGAATGGCACCTCGAGCGCTTCTGGGTGTTCCCCGGCGGCGCACCGCGAATGCTACTCAAGCGCGTGCCGCTCGTGCCGGCGCAGGCCCACACCTACGCGGTCGCGGGTACGGTCGGCGTCGCGCTGTCCGTCGGCGGGTCCGGTGCGCACCTGCGGTTCTGGGGCGAGGCCGGGCTGCACGAGATCAAGTCGAGCGACCCCGGCGACGGCGCGAACCCGGACGTGATGGTCCGCGTGAGCGCGGCCCCGCTGTACTCGTACGGCCCGCCGCAGGCCTGCACCCGCCGCGGCTGGTACCGCAACACCGACGTGCGCCGCCAGTACGACTTGGTGAAGGGCGAGATGCACGACGGGAAGTTGGAGCGCGTGTGGACCGGCGCGCCCGCCGGCTTGGGGGGCTGGATCGCCGACGCGCTCGCCGCCAACGCCCGCGCGCGCTTGCTGAAGCTGATTGCTGAATAGGCGAGAGGAGAGAACAGGGGACTTACGCCCCCCGCTCGCCGATGACAACGAACTGGGGCTCACCCCCCGCTCGCCAAGACCCAACCATGAACTTTCGCATCCCGCTGTTCGTGTACCAGCACAAGGCCGGGTACACCGCGCGCCCGCTGTTCTTCAGCGCCCCGGAGCGCGCGCACGGGAGCCTGAACCGGCTCCTCGCGCGGCTCACGCGCGACCTCATCGAGGTGCTCGAAGCGCTCGCCAAGCGGGACCGTCACGACGAGCTGGGCGCGTGGGCCTTCGGCCCCGCGGTCACGACGCACAGGGTCGCGCTCGACATCGAGTTGCGCCGCCGCGTCGCGCGCACCAAGTACCTCGTGGTGGCGTTCGAGCACATGGGGCGGCGGCTCGCGTTCACGCCTTCGCTGCCGGACCTGTGGTTCGAGATTCCGCGCGGCGAACTGCTTGAAGACCGCGCGCACGCGGTGTACTCCGAGCACTGGCGAGCGGTCGAGCGCGACGCCGAACCGGACGAGGAGATCAAGCCCGAAGCGACTTCGCTCGCGGGCAAGGCGTGGGTGCAAACGCTCGACCTGAGCGCGAACGTGCCCGCGCTGGTGGCGAAGAAGCCGGCGGCCAACTTCCTCGCGCTGCTAGGCACCGAAACCACCGACGGCGCGGGCGAACTGCGGCGCGTCGGGCGCTGCCTCGATTGGCAGTACCCGGACGAACTCGACCGCGGCGTGCTGCGCGAGCGCGAAGTCGGTGAGCTGGCGCGCCTTCTGGAACTGCCCGACCGCCGCCCGGTGCTGCTGTGCGGCCCGCGGTTGGCCGGCAAGACCGCCGTGGTTCACGAGTGCGTGTTCCGGCGCGTGGCCGCGCGCAAGGCCGTGCACCGACAGTGGTACAACACGTGGCTCGTATCGCCGCAGCGCCTCATCTCCGGCATGTCCTACGTCGGGCAGTGGGAAGGGCGCCTCCTCGCGATCCTCAAGCACGCGAAGAAGCGCGACCACGTCCTCTACTTCGACGACCTCGTCGGGCTGTTCCTCGCGGGTACGACGAGCCAATCGACGCTGAGCGCCGCCACCGTTCTGAAGCCGTATCTAGAGCGCCGCGACGTGCGCGTGTTGGGCGAGATCACGCCCGAAGCGCTGCGCGTGCTGCAAGAGCGCGACCGCGGGTTCGCGGACCTGTTCCACGTGATCCCGGTGCGCGAGCCGACCGACGCCGACACGCTCCGCGTCCTGATCGATCAGCAGCGCCGGCTGGAGGCGCGGCACGTTGTGGCGTTCGCGCTCGACGCGCTCCCGGCGGCCATCGACCTGCCGCGCCGCTACGACCGTACGGCCGCGTTCCCCGGCAAGGCCGCCGCGGTGCTCGCGCGCCTCGCCGTGCGCGCGACCGCCGCGGCGTCGACCCCCGTCACGCGCGACGACGTGCTCGCCGACTTCGCCGCGCGCAGCGGCCTGTCGCTCGCGTTCCTCGACCCGCGCCAGCGCCTCGACCGCGACGACGTGCGCGACCGGCTGCGCGAACAGGTGATCGGACAGCCGGACGCGGTCGAAGCGCTCGCCGACGTGGTCAGCGTGGCGAAGGCCCGGCTCAACGACCCCGACCGCCCGCTCGCCGCGTTCCTGTTCTTGGGGCCGACGGGCGTGGGCAAGACCGAGTGCGCGAAAGCCATTGCCCGCACGCTCTTCGGGGACGCCGAGCGCCTGCTGCGGTTCGACCTGAACGAGTTCAACCAGCCCGGCGCGGCGGCGCGACTGGTCGGCACGTTCGCGCAACCGGAAGGCCAGCTCACGAGCGCGATCCGCCGCCAGCCGTTCGCGGTGGTGCTGCTCGACGAGATCGAAAAGGCCGATCCCGAAGTGTTCGACCTGCTGCTGCAACTGCTCGGCGAGGGGCGGTTGACGGACGCGCTCGGGCGCACCGCGGACTTCTCCTCGGCGCTCGTCATCATGACCTCGAACCTCGGCGTGCGCGAGGCCGAAGCGAACCTCGGGTTCGTGCCGGAGGGCGACCGCGGGCACGCCTACGTGCGCGCCGCGGAGAAGTTCTTCCGCCCGGAGTTCTACAACCGGCTCGACCGCGTCATCCCGTTTCGCAAGTTGACGCGCGACGAGATGGGCACCATCGCCCGGCGGCTGGTGAACGAGGTGCTGGCGCGCGAGGGCTTCGGGCAGCGCAAGTGCGTTCTTAATGTTGCCCCGGACGCTTTGGAGCGCGTCATCACGGCGGGGTACGACCCGGCGCTGGGTGCGCGTGCGATGAAGCGTGCCGTCGAGCGCGAGCTGACGCAACCGGCCGCGGCGCGGCTCGCGGCGCTCGACGCCAACGAGCTGACCGTGGTGACTGTGCGCGGCGCGGGCGGCGCGCTCGCGGTTCACGTGCAAGCCCCGGAGTGGGCGGCGAAGTTGCCGCTGGAGTCGCGCGCCGCGGTGCCGCTGCGCGCGCGGCTGGACGCGGCGTGGGCCGTACTCGACCGGGCCGACGAGGTGATCGACGCGCTGCGCCCGGCGCGCCCGGTCGCGGCCGGCGCGATCACGCCCGAACACGAGCGCTACTTCGCGCTCAAGGAACTGGCCGACGCCATTGGGGCGACGCTGAACGACTACGAGAACCGGCTCGAAGACCGCAAGGCCGCTTACGCCGAGGGGAGTCAGACGACATCGAGCGCGCGCCGCGCGCGCTACCGCTACGTCACCGCGCCGAAGAACCTCGACCTCGATGGCACGTCCGCGCTGCGGCTGCTCGCGTCGGCCGAGAGCATGGAGCAAGCGGTGCGCGAGCTGTTCGAGCGCAGCGAGCCGCTGCCCGACGACCAAGAACTGTTCGACTTGGAAAACCGCCTCGCGCTCTTGAACCTGATGGCCCGCGCGCCCGCCGACCCGCGCCCGACGTTCCTTCAGGTCCGCGGGTTCCCGGCAGGGGCCGCAAGCTCGCTCGCGGGCGTGCTCGCCTACTACTATGCGCTCGCGTGGCAGTCCGGCCTCGGCCTTGACGTGATCGAAGCGCCGATCCTACGCGACCGGCCCGACGTTCGCGGCGTGGAACTGAAGGGCGTTCACGCCCGCGCGCTAGCCGCGGTGGAGGTGGGCACGCACCTGTTCCTGCCGAAGCACGGCGGGCCGGTGCCGGTGCGCGTGGACGTGGTCGACGCGTGGCCGGGCGCGGTCGCCGACCCGTTCGCGTTCGGCCCCATCGTGCGTGTGTACGCCGAGGGCCAGCCGGTCGCGGACGTGCGCACCGGACTGGTGTCGCCGCTGCCGACGCGGACCGAGTTCGCCGACACGTTCCGCACCTTCGCGCTCGCCGCCCTGCCCCGCGCGTGAGGCGAAAACACGCGCGACGTGGCTTGACAGCTTGTGATATCTAGTATACTATACGATACGGAAGTTCATACACTGGCGCGGCGCGCACCGCAGGCAGCGCTCGTTTTGGTCGGTGCCGCGAGCCGACCGGAACCACGGTGGCACGGGTCGAAACCCTCAGCGCGACTTCAAAGCTGTTCGCGCTCAGCAGCGATACGGTTCGGCTCGCGGCACCTACGAAGGGACATTCTGATATGCGCCCGCTGTACTACGACGTTACGATTTGCACCCACGACGTGAGTCGCAGGTGGGCGTTGTGCAACCGATGTGGAGTTGTGGTACTCGCGCCGGTGTAGGTCGTGCGTGTTGTGCAACCGATTTTGATTTCTGGAACTTCGGCGCGCGCCGCTACCGAGTGTCGAGCCAGAAGAGCCACGCGCCGACGGCGAGGCCGGTGAGCGCCAGCGGCACGCCGGCCCACCACGCGAGGCTCACGGACGCCGCACCTCCGGCCAGCAAACCCCCGGCGGCGGCGGTTGCCGCGGCCACGCGCGGGACGAGCGAGCGCACCACGTTCGCCACGCACCGCACTTCGGCTTCCTCCGCCAGCGGCACGCGCGCCCGCACCAGTTGGTGCGCTTGGCGGGTGTTGACCCGCGCGCGCCCGGCCACCGCGACGCGCTCCCCGGGGCGCACGGTCGCGCGGCGCACCCACACTTCGAGGTCGCCCGCGGCGTGTGACTCGCGCAGCTCCGCGACGATGTCGCCGGCGTTCACCACTTCGACCGTGAACGTCCGCTCCTCGCCGGGCTTCATGTCGCCGAGCATCACGACGCCGGGCACGACCACGAGATCGACTTTGCGCGCGAACGCGCGCACCGCGACCTCGTACCGGGCCGCGCGGCCGTCAATCACGATCGACGCGACGCGCGGCCCGAACACGCCCTCGGGTAGGTCCATCCGGAACGGGAGCGACACCGTTTCGCCGGGGGCGACGGACAGCCGGTCGGTCGCGGGGCGCAGCCACTGGTGCTCGCCTCGCACGCGCAGGTTGATCCGATCCGGCCCGGTGTTCCTGATCTTGAGCGCGTCGCCGGTCGGTCGCCCCGCCGGGCGGTCGCCGAGGTCGATAAGCGCCGGCACGTCGAGTTGCTCGACCGGCAGGCGGAACCGCAGCGCGGCCCGCCCGTCCCCGCCGGTGCCGTTGAACAGGACGCCGACCTCGTGCGCGCCACCGGCCAGCCCGTTCACGGGAACCACCACGTTGAACCGAACCGGCAGGCCGTGCGCAACCTCTGTTTCTTCGGGGGCGACGAATGCGCCCGGCGTGTCGCACTCCGCGCGCACCGTCATCAGCCCGACGCCGGCGTTGCGCACCTGCACGAACGCCGACAGCGGTAGTTCCGGCGTAATGAGACCGAGGTCCGGCGCGGGCAGCACTTCGAGCACCGGGTTCGGGTCGAGAACGTGGACGACGAGCGGTACGGTCGCTGTGCCGCCGTTCGAGGCGATTGTGATGGTCGCGGCGTGCTCGCCCTGCGGGAGCGCGGGCAGGTCGAGGACGTAGCGCAACTTCCGGCGCTTGCCCGGCCCGACCTTCAGTTCCGGGGTGACGATGCGGACCCACGGCTGGTCGGCGGTCGCAGCGCATTCGAGGCGCGCGTCTCCGTCGTTCGCGACGCGGAACTGGCGCTCGACCGGCGGGCCGAGGGCATTCCGCACGCGCTGCCGGCGCACGGCGCGCAGCACCGGGCGCGGCACCTTGCCGGTAGCCGTGACCGGCACGCGCAGCGCGACCCCGCCGGCCGCGGTCAGCAGGAGTTCGGCGCGCTGGGGGCCGTCGTGCGCGTCGGTGAGGACCGCGCGGGCGCGCACGCGCTTGTCGCCGCCGGGCCGCAGGTTCACGCGCGTCGGGCGCACCTGCAACCACAGCTCGGACGCCGACAGCGTACCCGCGACGCGCACGTGCCCGACGTTCCGCACGACAACTTCGGCGAACGCCGGGCGGCCGGGGCGCAGCTCGCCGAACGCGACCGGCGCGGCGGCGAGCTGCGGCGCGGGCAGTGCACACCGCACCGGCACGGCCCACGCCTGCCCCGCGGCGTCGGCGCGCACCTCCGCTTCCAGCGCGCCGGTGTCGGTGCGCCGGCTCTTCGCGCTCAGGCGCAAGACGGTGACTTCGCCCGGCTCCAGTTCGACGCGGCGCGGCTCGACGGTGAGCCACGGCGCGGACCCGGCGAGGCGCGCGGCGAGCGCGACGTTGCCCGTGTTCTTGAGCGAAACCGACGTGCGAATCGTGCTGCCCGGCGCGGGAGTGCTGATGGCGACCGATGCGGGGCCGAACTCCAACCTCGGGGCCGCGGGCGCGACTTCGAGGACGAGGCGCGTTTCGGCGGGAACGGGCGCGTCGATGCAGACGCGGAACGCGCGCGGGCCGGTCGCGCCGAACGGCACCGTGACCGTGCCGCGCACCTCGGCCGCGCCGCCCGCGGGCACCGTCAGGCGCGCACTGGCAATCTGAACGCCGGGGTCGGGCGTGTGAACCGGGCAGGTGATGGCGCGCTTGCCGGGGTTGCGCGCGGTGAAGCGGAACTCGACCGTCGCGCCGGCGACGCACGAGCCGAGGGCCAGTTCCGCGGGCACGCCCAACCCGCCACCGCACGCGGGGCACTCGCGGCCCGCGAGCCACGCGCTACAGGGGACGCACCACCACCGCGACTCGGCCGCGCGCCCGCACACCGGGCAGCCGGGGAACGCCCGCGGCTCCTCGGCCCCGCAGTCCGGGCACCGCGCGACGACACCGCCCATTCGCGCCCGCCCTCCCGTTTGCGGCTCAGTCCTTGTCGAACTCGGTTGCCTCGTCGTCGGGGAAATCGTCGTCGCTCAGGTCGAACAACTCGTCCTCGTCGAACGTCAGCTCGAACTCCTCGTCCGCGTCGTCCACGACAACGAACGGCGGCACTTCCTCAGCGAGCAGGAGGTCGCGGTCGGCGCACGGCGCGCAGGCGGGGCTGAGGCCGAGAGCGCCGCACGCCTCGCACTCGAACATCAGCCGCAGTTGCGAAACGCCGCTGGCGTTGCACGTCGAACAGGTCGCGGTGCCGACCGCGTGGTGCGTGCCGCACATGGCGCACTGGAGCACCAGCCTCACGGCGCGCCCTCGGGGGTCGGCGATTCGCGCGGCGCGCGCCCGAACGCGCGGTCCACTTCGTCCGGGTCGAGGGTCACGGAGTACACGTCGGGCAGGTGCCCGGGGCGGTGCCGCGCGACCACCGGCAGCGGGTGGCGCTTGCCGTCGCGCCGCGCCGGTTCGCCGTCGAGTAGCCGGCCCATCGCGTTCAGCGTCAGCACCGGGACGAAGTTGTCGGCGTACTCCGGGTACTCCATCCAGCGGTCGGGAACGTGGTCGTGCCCGCGCACGAACCGCTTGACCGGCACGTCGAGCTTCTCGCCCGCGAGCTTGGCGAACTGCGCGAACGTGTCCCAGCCGAACTCGTGCCCGCGGCTCCCGCGGTTCGGGCGCTTCACCCGCGCGCTCTCGGCAATGCGCGCCCACAGGAAGTCGTCTTGGCACTTTGGGCGGCACAGGTCGGCCAGTTCCGTAACGTCCTTCTGCGCGTCGGTGTGCGGGAACCCGCCGTGCGCGAACATCGTGCCGTCCGGCAGGAACACGGCCCGCGGCCGGCGCGCGCAGAACCGGACGAACGCCCGCGCCAGTGCGACCTGCGACGCTGCGGCCTCCGGGTTGTCGCGCAGCGCGGCGTTCAGGGTGTCGCAGTACTCGGCCGGTTCGATGGTCACCCGGAACCGCTGTGCGGCCTCGTCGAACGCAAGGTCGGTGTCGTGGTTCCCCGGCACGACGCACACGCGCTCCGGGCGCTCCATCATCAGCGCGAAGAGGAACAGGAGCGTAGTGTGGTCGTGGATGCCGCGGTCCACGAAGTCGCCGAGGAACAGGAAGTGCGCCGGCTCGGTCTGCGTCGATTGCGCGGTGGCGAAGGCGACGAGGTTCGCGAGCGTGAGCAGGTCGGCGTGCAGGTCGCCCACCACCCACAGCGCGCCGGGCACGGCGTTCTCGGTGCGCACAACTGCGACCGCGGCCGACGACTCTTCACGGCAGTCGTCGAACAGCAGGCGCGGGCCGGAATCGATCCACGCGCACACTTCGGCGACGGACACAGCGCGCGCGCGGGCAATGGCGGCGCTCATCGGCACGTGCGCGAAGCCCTCGGCGGTGCGCGCGGTCACGCGCTCGGGGCGCGGCTTCTCCGGCGGCTTCTCAACGGGTTTCTCAGCGACCTTTTCGGGTGGCCTCGGCGCGGGGGCCGGTGGCGGAGGCAGCGCTGAGGGCGGCGCAGGCGGCGCTTCGCGCAGGGCCGCGGGGAGCGCGACGTACTCCGGGTTCAGCGTGCGGGGCGCGGCGACGAGTACCGCGACATCCGGCACGACGGCCGCGGGCCGCAGGGGGCGCACGTAGGCCGCGCGCCCGGCCTTGCGGAACGCCTCCACCCACTCGCGGAACCGCAGCACGAATAGCCGCGCGAACTCGTCCACGTTCGGCCACGTCGGGAACGAGAACTTGAGGGCCTCGTACCACTCGTTGTAGATCGAGCGGTACACGTTGCGGCGGTACTCGAACGGCTCGAACGCCAGCCCGCGCTCGACCGCGCGCCGGGCCGGGTCGGACGCCTTCGCCCACCACTCGCCCACCGGCTCGCCGGCGATGCGGGCCAGCGTCGGCAGCAGGCGCGGCACTTCGAGGTGGTGGGTCGTCGGCCACGGCGGGGGCGACACGACGGGCAGCGCGGCGGCGATGGCGTCGAGGACCGCGGCCGTCGGCGCGGGCAGGTCGGCGCGCGGCGGGTCCGCGTTCGGGATGAACTCCGGGTACGGTAGATAGGCGTCGACGCGCCAGCGGAAACTCGCGACGACGACCTCGTGCGAGCCGCGCGTGTTCCGCCCGCGCGCATGGAGGAAGTCCGCGGTTTGGGCGAGCAGCACCTCGAAGTCGGCGCGGGCGCGGAACGGAAGATCGGTGGCGAGGTGCCACGCGAGCAGGCGCGCCGCGAGTACGGCGTCGGCTTGGCGCGTGCCGTCACCGAGCCGGTCCCAGAAGGAGACCGCCTCGGTGCCGAGGCCCGGTGTGGTGCGGAGCGCGAGCCGGAGCCGCTCGGTAGCGACGAAGTCGTCGCGGTTTCGGCGGTTCGGGGCGCGCACCCCGGCCTGATAGAACAGCGGGGCCGGGGCGAGCGCGGCCCAGTGCCCCTCGGTCAGGCACAGCCGCTGGAACGCTTGTCGCTCGGCCTCGGAGAGCGGGCGCGCGCCGGGCGCGGGTGTGTCTGCCATGCCGACTGTCCCTTCCGCCGCACGGTCCCGGTTACTTCATGGTCACGGTCATGCGCATCCGCGACTTGCCAACGGTGATGACGCCGCCCTCGGACAGTTCGCACCCGCCGGGCGGAACCTCGGTCCCGTTGTAGTACGTGGCGTTCTTCACCCCGGCGACGGGGCGCAGCACCCACGCGCCGAGGTCCGTGTCGCGGACGATCTCGAACTGCTCGTCGGCCGCGAACTGGGCGTCGTCGTCCGCGAACCGCTGCTTGAACACCGACTTGCCCAGTTTCGCGGTCGCGCTCAGGTCGGCCCCGCGCCCGGTCTTCGCCGACACCAGCGACACGCACGCCGGCATGTTTACGTACCCGTCGGCCGGGCACTTGCGGTACGAAACGGCCCAGTCCATCCCGCACTGGGGGCACTTCCAAGTGGTGGTCGCAGACACGAGCGTTCCCCCCTTAACCGGCCTTCACCTTCATGTCCAGCTTCGATTTCTTCGAGACCGCGCTGCCGACCCCGATGACCGCGCCCGGCGCGATCTTCGTGCGGGCCGCGAGCACCTCGCCGTCGAGCAGCGTCGCGTTCTTCGTCCCCGCGATCGGCTCGACGTACCAGCCGTCCGGTTGCTTATCGAGGACGAACTGTTCCGGGGCGGCGAACACGCCGCCCTCGCCAAACTTGCTCTTGAGGACCGCGACGCCCAGCACCAGCCTCGCGCTGAGCGCCAGTTCGGTCCCGTCCGGGCCGATCAGCACGAGCCGCCCGCTCGCGGGTTCCGGAGCGGGCGGCGCGGGCGGCACGAACACCGGCCGCGGCGCGGAGGCCGGGACCGGCGCGGACGCCGGCACCGGGGGCGGCGCGGGGCGCGCGGGCGGCACCGGCACTGCCCCGCTCGGCACGTACTTTTCGCCCAGCAGCGTCTTGTGCAGCTCCGCCGCGACCGGACGCTTGGCCGGGTCCGGGTGCAGGCACCGGTGCAGCACGTCGGCCACGGTGTCGGTGGTCGCGGGCGCGCTCGGCAGCCCCGCGAGCTTCGGCTTCGGAACCGCGTACGCCTTGTAAGCCGCCAGAATCTTGTCGTTGTCGTCGTACGGGTACGGGTGGCCCGGCCCCAGCAGTTGGTACAGGATGATGCTGAGGGTGAACACGTCCGACACCGGCACCGGAACCTTGCTATGTTCGGGGCTCATGTAGCCGGGCGTGCCGAAGTAGCCCTCGTGCCCGTCCCACGGCGCTTTGCGGTCCGTGAAGAACGAGAAGTCCATGTCGATGATCTTCAGCCGGTACTTCATGCCCAGCGACGGGTCCTCGATTAGCATAATGTTGTCGGGCTTCAGGTCGGCGTGAATGATCTTCGCCGCGTGCAGTTGCGCGATGCCCGCGACGAGCACCTTCGCCATTAGCTCGCGCGCGTTCCACGGCACCTCCGCGGGGTGCGACTTCACGCGCTCCAGAATCTTCTCGAGCGAGTGGCTCTTGTCGAGGAACTCGAACACTTGGTGGAACTTGCGGTTGTGCTCGAACCCGCCGAGGAACTGGTAGCAGAACTGCTTACACGGGCTGCCCTCGATCCGGGCCTTCATCTCCTTCTGGTGGTCCATGAACGGCTTGTACCACGGCACCCGCACCGAGGGCGACTGGTACGCCTTGAAGAACACTTTGCGCCCGCCGGAGTCGGCGGCGACGTAGGCCACCGAGTTGTTCCCGATGGTGATGATGTCCTTGATCGTGTAGCCCTGAACCTTGTCGCCCGGGTTGTACACCGTTACCGCCCCCCACGGATGGCGTCGTCGGACGCCACCCAAGTGTCTTGGCCGAACAGGGCGCGCTTCACGCCTACGTCCGGCCGCCCTTGCAATACGGACGCCGACACCGACTTCCCGATCTGCCCGAGTACTTTGTTGAAGTCGAGCGACACGAGACCGTCGTAGGTCTGCGTGGACTTTTGGTACAGGCACTTGTCGGCCTCGGCGAGCGTGTCGAGACCCGCCGACGCCGGGCCGACGAGGTACAGCTTCACGCCGAGCTTCTGAACCTTGTCGATGATCGAGTCGAGCTTCGCACGCTGCGCGTCCCAAATGGCGTTGGCCTCGAGCGGTTCGTCGGTCAGCAGCACCACGACGCGGTGGCACCCGGCCTGCGGTCGCCACGGGTAATCGAGGCACAGGTCGAGCGCGATCAGCATGGCCTCGTCGCCGTACACTTCGACGCCTTTCAGGGCGCTACTCACGGCCGCGCGGTCGGTGGTGAAGAACGCGCTCGGGCGCGGCGACTGGCCGTACAGCGCGCGAACGAGTTCTTCGCCGCTCAGGTTCAGCGACTTCGACCGCACCAGCCCGCCGTCGGCCCCGCAGGAGTGGACGAGGAAGTCGAGGCGGCAGTCGATCTTGCGGTTCGCGTCGCCGGCCAGCGCGTCGAGGAAGGCGTCGAGGTTGCGGCGCACGGCGTCGATACACGGGGCCATCGACCCCGACGCATCGAGGCAGAACACCACGTCAACGACGCCCTTTGTGCTGGTTGCCATTGAAAGCTCTCGTAGAGAACAGGGGGCTTACGCCACCCGCTCGCCTTAGTCCGCCGAGGGCGTGTCGGCGCCGGACTGCTGCGTCATGGTCTTCGCCAGAAGCTGGATGATCTTCTCGAACTTGGTCTGGTCCGCGGTGTAGGCCTCCAGTGCGGATTGCGCCGTCTCGCCGGGGTTGACCGGCACCTTGTACCAGAGCGCCTTGTCCACTTCTTCGAGTGTACCGAACCGCGCGAGCGTGGCCGGGGCGAACATGTGCAGGACGATCTTCGCGGTCATCAGGTTCAGGATGACGTCGTCGATGCGGGCGTCCTTGGGCACGCGGAGCGGTTCCTTGAACGGGGCGTCGGTGAACACGATCACGAACCGACGGCCGGAGTTCACATTGCGCCATGCGTCCGGGCGCAGCGGCTCGTCGGGGCCGGTCGAGGGCATGTTGGCGAGCATGTAAAGGGCTTCGAGGAGCGTTTCCGGTTCGTCGCCGCCGCCGTCGGCCTTGAGCGCGTCGAGCTGCGCTTCCAACTCGACCGACGAGCCGACGAACGGGTTGTCCACGATCGCCGGAACGTCGGTGTAGTCGAGGTCGCGGTAGCCCATGACCTTCGCGCGCCAGTCCTTGACGACGGCCGCGCCGTTGGGCGTGGGCGTGGTCAGGGTCTGCACGAAGGTCTTAATATTCTGTTTGACGGCGTTGATACACGGCCCCATGCTGCCGGTCGCGTCGAGCAGGAACACGATGTCCGCAATGCCTTTTACCTTTGGAAGTTGGCTCACAGGTGCGACCTCTGGTAGGTTGATGGGGACTCGAACCCCGGCGGGCGCGCGGCGCGCCTCGGTGGATGATACGCACAGCCCGGGGGATTTTCTCGGAACGCATTATTTCACACCCGCGCGCGCGACGCAAGGAACCGGCGCGCGGGCCGACCGGAGCGCCCTCGTGACACGCGCCAGCATGTTGGAGAACCTCGAACGCCTCGTAGAGGTCGCGCCCGGCACGCTGCACGGCCCGGAAGAGCTGGGCGCACTCCCCGGTTGGGACTCACTCACGCAGCTCACCTTTGTCGTCCAGACCGAACGGGCGACCGGGACGCGCGTCGCCACCACCGCCGTCGCCGAGTGCACCACGGTGAACGACCTCCTCGCCCTGTTCGCGCTGTGAGCGCCCCCCCCGCGCTGCCGCTCAACGACTTCCAGCGCGTGATGCGCGCGTGGGAAGCGTTCCAGCCGTTCAACGGGGTCGACGTGATCGAGGCCCGCGCGCCGGTGCGCGCCGACGCGCTCCGCGCAGCGGCCGAGACCGAACTGGACGCCCTCGGCGTGTGTTACCCCGTCGCGCGGCCCGACGGCCGGAGCGTCGAGTACCGGCCCGGCCCGGCCCGCGTGCCGGTGGAAGTGAACACGACCGCCGAACTCGCCGGTGCGTGCTCCGCAGAACTCAACTACACGTTCGCGCCCGGCGACGCGCTCGTCCGCCTCTGGGTCGCCGGCGGCGCGCACGTCGGGATGACGTGGCAGCACTGGCCCATCGACGGGGTGTCGGCGTCGCACCTGTTCCGCCGCATCTTGGCGCGGTACGCCGGTGCGCCGGTGAGCGACGAGCCGACCGCGACCGCGGTGATCGACCCCGGGCCGGTGCCGCTCCCGTGGCGCGGGCGGCAGAAGCTCGCCGTGTTCGCCCGCGAGTGGGCCAACGAGCCGCTCGCGTACTCGCGCCTCTACCACGTTCGCCGGCCGCGCCCCGACCGCACGCGCCTGTGCGTGCGCCTGCTCGCGCTGCCGCACCCGCCGCGCCCGGCCGGGGCGACCCTGAACGACGTCGTCTCCGCGGCGCTGCTTTGGGCGCTCGCGGGCGCGTTCCCCGCGCGCGGGCACAGCGCGTGGCGGCAGAACTTGGGCCTGTACCACATCCACGACCTCCGGCCTTACGGCACGCCCGAACACGCGCGGGCGTGGGGCCAGTTCCTCGGCTACACGATGACCCACCTGCACGGCCCGCGCCCGCCCACGATGCGCGCGCTCATCGACCTCGTTCGCGCGCGGACGTTGCGGTTGCGCGAGTTGAACGCCCAGTTCGTGAGCCTGTCGGCCCTGCGCACCCTGCGCACCGGGTTACAGGTGATGCCGCGCGGCTGGCGCTGGCGGCTGCCCTACGCGGCCATTCCGGGCGCGGCGGGCCTGACCGCGACGCGGTTCCGCGCGGAGTGGGGCGCGCCGCCGTTCGCACAGCACTTCGGGCGCTCGTGGCGCGTCGCCCCGCTGGGCGGGCTGGTACCGTTCGGGGCCAACCTGTGCAGCAAGGGCAACGACGTGTCGCTCGCGCTGACCTACGAATCGGGTGGCCCGGTCGCGGAGCGCATCGGGAGCATCGAAGCCGAACTTCGCGCGGCGCTCGGCTGATCCCGAACCGCCGGCGCGTGCGGGTTGTCCTCGTCCCAGAACCCCGCGGCCGGACGGGAGAACGCATCATGCGGAAGCTGGCGAGTATCCAGACGGTGAGCGCGGCCGAACCGATCCCGAACGCGGACGCCATCGAGCGCGTCCGCGTCCTCGGCTGGTGGGTGGTCGTGAAGCGCGGCGAGTTCGCGCCCGGCGACAAGGTCGTGTACTGCGAGATCGACGCGCTGCTCCCCGAGCGCGCCGAGTTCGAGTTCCTGCGCGCGAGTTCGTGGAAGCCGGCGCAGACGGACGGGAGCGGCGCGGTGATGGTCCCGGCCGGGTTCCGCATCAAAACCGTGAAGCTCCGCGGGCAGGTTTCGCAGGGTATCTGCTTCCCGCTGAGCGTGCTACCCGACGGCGCGCCGACCGACGAGGGCGCGGACGTGACCGCGGCACTTGGCGTCGCCAAGTGGGAGCCGCCGCAGACCGTGGGCACCGGCGGGCGCGTGCTCGGCGGGTTCCCGGGGTTCATGCCGAAGACCGACGAGACCCGCGTGCAGGTGCTGGAGGCGGTGCTGGCGCGACACCGGGGGCGCACGTTTGCGCTCACGGAAAAGCTGGACGGCACGTCGTTCACGGCGTTCGTGCGCGCCGGCGAGTTCGGCCTGTGCAGCCGCAACATGCGCCTCGACCCGACCGACGACTCGAGCCTGTTCGTGCGGATCGCCAAGCGGTACGAGTTGGTGCCGCGGCTGCGCGCCCTGTGCGCCGCCCGCGGGTTCGACGTGGCCGTGCAGGGCGAGGTGATCGGCCCCGGCGTGCAGGGGAACAAGTACGCGTTGCGCGAGGTGGCGCTGCGAGCGTTCAACGTGTTTGACGCGAGGGCGTACCGCTACCTGAACCACGCCGACGCGCTCGCGGCGTTCGCCGACTTGGGCCTCGACGCGGTCCCGCAGCTCGGCACGCTCGTGCTGAACCACGGCGTCGATGAGTTGGTGGCGCTGTCGGAGGGGACAAGTGCGCTGAACCCGAAGGCACAGCGCGAGGGCGTCGTGCTGCGCCCGCTCGAAGAGGTGGAGGACGCCGACTTGGGTCGCCTCAGTTTCAAGGCGATCAACCCCAAGTTCCTATTGAAGTACGACGAGTAGGACTTGGTGATTGCAGCGTTGTAATTGACGATTGAAAGGCAACTTCGCGTCCCGGTGTCTTTCAATCGTCAATCACAAATCTGCAATCGGACTTCGCTACACCTGCAACACCCCGGTCTTGAACGGCCGCCCGTCGTCGTGGCGGGTGGCGACCGCGAGCGCGGTCAGCAGCGCGGCGCGCGTCTCCTCGGGGCGAACGATCGCGTCCACCCACAGGCGGGCCGCGGCGTAGCGGATGTCGGTCTGCTCGTCGTAGCTCGCCTTCACGGTGTCGCGGAGCGCGGCCAGTTCCTCCGCGTCCGGTTCCTTGCCGGCGCGCTTCAGCGCCTGCACCTGCACGTCGAGCAGCGTACTCGCGGCCTGCGCGCCGCCCATCACCGCGTACTGCGCGCCGGGCCACGCGAGGATGAACCGCGGGTCGAACGCTTTGCCGCACAGGGCGTAGTTCCCGGCCCCGTAGCTCCCGCCTGTGATAAGCGTCAACTTCGGAACCACGCTGTTCGAGATGGCGTTCACGAGCTTCGCCCCGGCCCGGATGATCCCGTTCTGCTCGGACTCCTTGCCGACCATGAACCCGTTCACGTTCTGCACGAAGAGGATCGGCACGCGGAGTTGGTTGCAGTCCATAACGAACCGCGCGGCCTTGTCCGCGGAGTCCACGTAGATGACGCCGCCGAACTGCATCGGCCCGCTCGCGGCCTTCACGCGCTGTTTCTGGTTGGCGACGACGCCGACGCGCCGCCCGCCGAGTTCGCCCCAGCCGCAGACGAGCGTCTGCCCGTAGTCGGCCTTGTACTCGTCGAACGGCGCGCCGTCGAGCACGAGCTTCATCAGGTCGCGCACGTCGTATTCGGGCTTGGTGAACGAGTCCCAACCCTCACCTGTTGCGACAGGCGGGCTTGTGGCGTTCCTCTCACTATCGGGCTGTAGCGCGCCGACGAGTCGGCGCAGGCGGTCGAGACAGTCATCGTCGTTCGGTTCGCGGAAGTCGATGGTGCCGCTGATCGCGCCGTGCATCTTCGCGCCGCCGAGCGATTCGGACTCGACGACCTGCCCGATGGCGGCCTTCACCAGCGCGGGGCCGGCGAGGTACAGGCCGCTCCCTTCGGTCATGAGGAGCGTGTCGCACAGCACCGGGAGGTAGCCGCCGCCGGCGACGCAGTTGCCCATGATCGCCGCGAACTGCGGGATGCCCGCGGCGCTGATGACGGCGTTGTTGCGGAAGATGCGGCCGAAGTCGTCCTCGTCCGGGAACACTTCGTCCTGAAGCGGCAGGAACACGCCGGCGGAATCGACGAGGTACACCAACGGGAGCCAGTTTTCGGTGGCGATGCGCTGGGCGCGCAACACCTTCTTGCACGTCATGGGGAAGAACGCACCGGCCTTCACGGTCGCGTCGTTGGCGACCACCATGACGCGCCGCCCGCTCACGGTGCCGACGCCGGTGACGACGCCCGCGGAGGGCGCGCCGCCGTGTTCCAAGTACATGCCCCAAGCGGCCCACAGACCCAGTTCGAACCACTCGGAGCCGGGGTCGATGAGCTTGGCGACGCGCTCGCGCGCGGTCAGCCGGCCCTTCTCGTGCTGGCGCGCGACCGCCTTTGGCCCGCCGCCGAGCCGGATAGCGGCCTCGAGTTCGGCGAACGACAGAGTTGGAGAGGTCATGGGGAGATTGTAGGGACGAGCGCGCCGTGTGTTTCACCTCCCCCCTTGAGGGGGAGGTGGAAACGAAGAACGGTCACTCGGCCGCGGCCAGCGACCAGTCCTTGCGCTGCCGGCTGCTGGGGATGTTCAGCATCTTGCGGTACTTGGTGACGGTGCGCCGCGCCACCGGGCACCCCGCGGCCTGTAGCCGGGTGACCAGTTCCTCGTCCGACAGCGGGTTCGCCTTGTCCTCGTTCGAGACCAGTTCGAGGAGTTTCTGCTTCATCACCTCGTAGGCCACGACCTCGCTGTTGGCGTCGTGTTCGTTCTTGGCCTTGCCGCCACCGAAGAACCGCTTCAGCGGGAACACGCCGCGCGGGGTCTGCACCCACTTGTCGTCCACGGCCCGGCTCACGGTGGTGACGTGGACCTTCACTTGGTCCGCGATCTGTTGCATCTTCAGTGGTTGGATGTGCTCCGGGCCGAAGTCGAGGAACGCGCGCTGGTGGTCGATAATGGCGCGGGTCACGCGCAGCAGCGTGTTGCGGCGCTGCTCGACGGCCTTCACCAGCCAGTCGGCCGACTGGAGCTTCTTGCGCAGCTTCTCCTTCACGTCCTCGGCCAAGTCCTGCCGGCGGCACAGCTCCACGATGCGCTTGCTGACGCGGATACGCGGCACCCACTCGTCAGTAAGGCGCGCGGTGTAGGTGTCGTCGTCGGCGCGCTCCACGACCACGTCGGGCATGACGTAGCGGTTGCCGGAGTCGCTGAACTTCAGCCCCGGCTTCGGGTCGAGGTGCTGGATCGCGACGATGGCCTCTTGAATGGTCGCCAGTTCGAGGTGCGTCGCCCGCTGGATGACCGGGAGCCGGTTCGCGCCCACGTCTTCGAGGTGGTCACGGATGATGACGCGCATGGCGTCGGCCTGCGGTGCGTCCGGCGTCACCTGCAGGAGCAAACACTCCTTCAGGTCGCGCGCGCCGACGCCGGGCGGGTCGAGCCGCTGCACGACATGGACGAGCGTGTCTTCGACGTCTTCTGGGGTAACGGGCGCGTCGTGGAGGGCCGCAATTTCGGTCAGCGGCACCGTACGGAACACGTCGCTGTACAGTTCCTCGTCGTTCTCGTCGTCGGGCTTCTTCTTCTTGGGCTTTTCGGGTCCGTCGTCGTCGCGGTCCTTCTCGCGGTGCTTGCGCACCTTGAGGCGCGCGCCGAGGTAGCCGGTGCGGTCGATGAAGCTACAGATGTGCCGCGCGAGGCGGCGTTCCGCGTCGTCGAGTTCGAGTTCGCCGAGTTGGTCGGCGAGGTGGTCTTGGAGCGAGGGCGCGCGGTCCGGCATGTTCGCCATCACCTCGAGCTTGCGATCGCCCTCCTCTTGGAGCGCGCCGCGGCTCATGCGGTGCTCCTCGTTGAAGTGGTCGTCCCAGTCACGGTTCAGCTCCTCGAGGCGGTTGAACTCGAGGTCACCGGTGTCGTCGTGCTTGAGCGGGGCGTCCGGGTTGAAGTCGTCGGCCGCGCCGTCGTCGGCCTCGGCGTGTTTCTCCTTCAGTTCCAAAAACGGGTTCTCTTGGAGCGCCTCTTCGATCCGCGCTTGGAGGTCGGCGATGGGGAGTTGCAGAATCTCCATCGACTGGATCATGCGCGGCGCGAGGATCGTTTTCAGATCCTTCCGCACGGAGATGTTCAAACCCAGATGCGGTCCGCTCATGGTCCCCTTCCCCCAATCCGTTCGCGCGGCACCGGGCGGCGTGCCGATCCGCGGCGCGCGTCCCGCGCGCTCAGAACGTGCGCCGGCCCTCAAGGGCGTCGGCCAGCATTTGCGCGTTCGCCAGTTCGAGCGAGCTTCCACTCGGCAACCCGCGTGCCAACCGCGTGACCGCCACCCCGGTGGGGGCCAGCACGTTGGACGCAAACAGCGCGGTCCCATCGCCTTCGAGCGTCGGACTCGTCGCCAGTATTACCTCGCGCACCCCACCCGTTCTTACGCGCTCGGCCAGCGCCGCGAATGTAAGTCGTTCCGGGCCCATGCCGTCGAGCGGGGCGAGCCGGCCACCTAGGACGTGGTACAGCCCGCGAAAACTGCCGACGCGCTCGAACGAGTTCACGTCGCGCGGGGTCTCGACCACACACAGGAGGGCGGCGTCGCGCTTCGGGTCAGCACAGATCGGGCACAGTTCGCCGTCGGTCAGGTTGAAGCACGTGCGGCACGGGCGGACCTTGCTCGCGACCGCGTGGAGCGCGTCGGCCAGCGCGACGGCGCTCGCGCGGTCCCCGGCGAGCAGGAAGTGCGCGATCCGCTCCGCGCTCTTCGGCCCGATCCCGGGGAGCTTGACCAGTTCGGCCAGAAGTTCGGCAATAACGCCCGCCGGTTCGGACACGGCCGCGGCCTCCTGCACGTCAGAACGGGATCGCGTCGTCGCCGCTGCGGGCGACGTGCGGAATCGGTTCGGGCCGCTCCTCGGAAATGAGGAACTCGCGCGCCACGACCGAGAGTACTTCGTTGCTCGCGAACAGGGCGACGACTTGCTTCGCGGGGGCCGGCGCGCCGTCCGCCGCGGGCGGGGCCGCCAACAATTCGAGGCTCCCGTCGTACCCGTACCGCATCTCCGCGGCGCGCACGGTGTACCGTAACCCGGAGCGCAGTAGGACGATGAACGCGAACATCCGAGGGCCTCCTGTGGTGTAGTCAGCTCCCGAACCCGGGGAACCCACCGCCGAGCATCCCCGGCGGCAGGCCGATGTTCGCGGCCATCTTCCCGCTCTCTTCTGCGAGTTGGGCGCGCACCTTTGTGAGTGCTTGGTTGGTGGCCGCAGCGATCAGGTCTTCGAGCACCTCGCGGTCGTTCAGCTTCAGCGCGTCCTCAGAGATGCGCACGCTCAGCACCTCCATGCGGCCGTTCACCTTCACGGTGACGTAGCCCGCGCCGCTGCTCGCCTCCGCGGTGATGTTGCCCACCGACGCTTGAAACTTTTGCACTTCCTCCTGAATCTTCCCCTGATTCTTCAAGAGACTCATCATCGCGCCGAGTTCCTTAAACATCGCGTCAGCCCTCGTCGGTGGCGGTCGGGGTCTCGTCGTCGGACGGGTCGGCGTCGGCGGGCGCGTCTCTCGGCGCACCCGGTTCGGGCCGGGGCGCGGTCGGGTTGAAGTCGTCGTCCACGTGCCAAATCTGCGCGCCCAGCACGTCGCTGGCTTTCTTGAATAGCGGGAGCGCGGTCAGTACCCGCTTGCGGTCGGTCGGTTGCAAGGCTGCGGGCGCGGCCGGGGCCGTTGGGCGGGCGGCGGCGCTCGTGTCGGTTTCCGTCCGCACCGCGACCGCGTGGCCCGTAATGCGCTTGAGCGCGTCTTGTAGCCGTTGGACGCTCGCCTCGGTTCCGCAGATGTTCTTCGCGTCAGTATACGAGACCGGGAAGCGGATTACCAGTGCATTTGGCCCCGAATTTGCATACGAACTGGAGAAACTGAGAGGTTTTGCTAGAAGCGGGGCCTTTTGCTCGATGTGCTGAACAAACCGCGCCCAAACCTCGTGAACGGTCGAATCTGACAGGGCGAGCGTGGACAACTCGCCGGAAGGGGAAGCGGGAGCGGGCGGCTTACCCGCCGTCGCTGCCGTAGTTGCGTCGTTTTTTTTTGGCGCGTCCGGCACTGCAGCGGGGGGCGCGATGCGCGCAGGCGCGGCAGCAACCGGCACCGCCCCGCCGGACGCGCGTAGCGCCTCGGCCCACTGAATCAAGTCGGCCACGGCGCGAAGTTCGGCCAGCCGACACAACCGGACCACGACCATTTCGAGTAGCACTTGCGTGTGCGTGCTGCCGCGCATGCGGGCTTTCGTCGCGGTCAGCAGTTCCAGCCCCGCAAGTATAGCGTCCAGCGACAGCTCTTGCGCGTGTTTCTTCACCGCGTCGAACTGGTTGGGCGTCACGGGCAGTTCGCGCACGTCCGGCCCGCCACAGTTCACCAGCATCAGCGCGCGCCAGTATTCGACGACTTGCTCGACAAGTTCGCCGACTTGCAGCCCGCGTTCGACCCACAGAGCGATGCGGTCGAGCGCGGCCTTGGCGTCGCCGGCCACAATCGCACTCACCAGTTCGATCACGCGGTCGTCGCCGGCCGTGCCCAGCACCGCGCCGACGTGCTCGGCCGTCAGCTCGCCCACGGCCGACGCGAGCAACTGATCGAGGATAGATTGCGAGTCGCGCATCGAGCCGGCGGCGCGGCGGGCGACGAGGCGCAGCGCGTCGTCGGTGGCCTTGTGCCCTTCCCGCTCGACGATCTTCTTGAGGTGCTCGAAGATTATCGTCGGCCCGACGTGCGCGAAGTCGAACCGCTGGCACCGCGACAGGACCGTGATGGGGATCTTCTGCACTTCGGTGGTGGCGAGGATGAACTTGGCGTGTTCGGGTGGTTCCTCCAGAGTCTTCAGCAGCGCGTTGAACGCCGCGTTGCTCAACATGTGGACTTCGTCGATGATGTAAATCTTGAACCGGCCGCGCGTGGGGCGGAACCCGATCCCTTGGCGCAGGTCGCGGGCCTCGTCCACTTTGTTGTTGCTTGCGCCGTCGATTTCCAGAACGTCTACGTCGTCGCCGGCGGCGACCGCGAGGCAACTGGCGCACTTGTCGCACGGCGTCGGGGTCGTACCGGTTTCGCAGTTGAGGGCTTTGGCGAGGATCCGGGCGGCGCTCGTTTTGCCGACGCCGCGCGCGCCTGTGAAGAGGTACGCGTGGGCGACGCGCCCGCTCTTGAGGGCGTTCACGAGGGCCTCGGCCACGTGCTCTTGGCCGATCAGTTCGGCGAACTGCTGGGGCCGGTAGCGCCGGGCCACGACCGTGTACGCGGGCGGGTCCGCGCTCGCGGCCGGTTGCGGTTTCTGCTTCGCCATGACGGTTCCTGTCGGTCGGCGGTCTGCGGGTGAATCTACCCGGAACCGCGGCGGCGAACAATCGCGGTGGGAACTTGCCAACGCCCGCGGTTTCCGTGTACTGGTTCTACACGCGAACCCGCGCAGGAGTCATCGGATGCCCTCGACCGCGGCGGTCGTCGTTCCCGTCGAACGCACCGGGCCGGACCCGAACTTGACGTACGTGCCGGCGCTGCCACCCAAACCCCCGGTCCCGCACAAGCGCCAGTGGTCGCCGCGCCTCTGGGAAGGTACCGACCTGTTCACGTGGCTGCGGATGCTGCGCGCCAACGGGTTCGCCGTGCACCCCAGTCACTGGTACATCGCCGCTATCGTCTCGGTCAACGCCACAATCAACACGGTCCTCCGCTGGGCACTGAACGCGCGCCACGGTTCGCGCGTGCGCGCCACGGAAATCACGAACCACCCCGTCTTCGTGATCGGCCACTGGCGCACCGGCACCACGCTCTTGCACGAACTCCTGATCCGCGACCCGCGGTTCGGGTTTCCCGACATGCAGGACTGCTTCAACCCGCACCACGCGCTCCTCACCAACGGGTTCTTCAAGCGCTACTGCGGGTGGATGCTCCCCGGCCGCCGGCCGATGGACAACATGCTGTTCGGCTGGGACCGGCCGCAGGAGGACGAGTTCGCGCTCGCGCTGCTCGGCCTCCCCTCGACGTACACGGACTTCGCGTTCCCGAACCGCCCGCACCCCTCGCAAGGCGCGCTCGACCTGTCCGGCCTCAGCGCGCCCGAGCTGGCGAAGTGGAAGCGCACCTTCGTGCGGTTTTTGAAAGAAGTGACGGTGCGCACGGGGAAGCAACTGGTGCTGAAGTCACCGCCGCACACGGCCCGCATCCCGACGCTGCTCGAACTGTTCCCGAACGCCAAGTTCGTCCACATCGTCCGCGACCCCCACGTCGTGTTTCCCTCGACGGTGAACCTGTGGTCGTCGATGGCCCGCAACCACGGGCTACAGGCCCCGAACTGGCCGGGGTTGGAAGAAAAGGTGCTGAGCGAGTTCCGCGTCATCTACGACCGGCTCGAAGACTCGCGCCCGCTGCTGAACGCCGTACCGGGCCGATTCCACGAACTCCGGTATGAAGCGCTCGTGAACAACCCGGTCGCGGAACTGCGGAAGGTGTACGACGGGCTACAGCTCGGCGGCTTCGACGCCGCCCGCCCGCGCGTCGAGGAGTACCTGCGCCAGAACGCCGGCTACGAAACCAACAAGTACGACCTGACCGCCGACCAGCGCGCGACCATCCACGCCCGCTGGGGCGACGTGATCCGCCGCTACGGATACGAGTAGGGCGGAGATGCGCATTTTCTGAGTTTCGCTGTTGCGTCCTTCATATTCGCTCGACAATACTTCATGTTTTGTGGTTCATACTCGCACCGTTCCGAGCCGTGGCACTCGATTCATTCGCTGTCGGTCCGACGCCCCGACTCGTGGGGCGTCCTCTCTCCCGTCGGAGGTGTCCGATGCTTAGTCGCCGTACCGCGCGCGGGTTCACGCTCATCGAGTTGCTCGTCGTCATCGCCATCATCGCCATCCTGATCGGGCTGCTTCTTCCGGCGGTGCAGAAGGTGCGCGAGGCCGCGGCGCGACTCAAGTGCCAGAACAACCTCAAGCAGTTCGGGCTGGCGGCCCACAACTACGAGAGCGCGAACAACACGCTCCCGCCGTCGCAGCACACGGTCGTGATCGCCGGGTCCACTGTCTCGTCCGGTGCCCCGACCCAAGCCCTGTTACTCCCGTACTTTGAGCAGGGGAACAAGTACAACCAATTCAACATGAACTACAACGTGAACAGCGACGCGCCGATCCACTCGTCGATACCGGCACTATCCGGCGCGAACGCCGCGGCACGCACGGGCGACGTGCCCGTCTACCTGTGCCCGTCGGACTCTTCGAGCGAGACTTACTTCGGCGCGGGGCGGCAGAACTACTTCGGCTCGCTCGGCGCGTACGCCCACTTCCGCGGCGGGAACGCCAGCCTCGAAGGAATCTTCTCACTGCCGTACCCGGCGAACGGGCAGATCATGGCCGGCGTGACGGTCGTATCCATCGGCGACGGGTCCAGCAACACGGTGATGTTTGCCGAGGTCATGCGGTCGGGCATCCAGTACAACGCCGCCTCCGGGGTTCGCGATCACGCCACGATCATCATCCACAGCTCGAACACCGGGTACAACGAGACCGACGGGACGACCATCAGCATGTGCGCGACGGGCGCGAACTGGAGCAGTTCGATCAAGTACACCGGCCAACAGTACTACCGGAACCTGCCCTCGAACTTCCTGTTCACCCACACGCTGCCGGTGAACTGGAACCGCAAGGTCGCCACCGGGACCCAGCGCTACAGTTGCGGGAACTCGGCGTTCACCTCGATGCACATCGCAGCGAGCAGTTACCACAGCAACGGCGTGAACGTGTGCATGGCCGACGGGAGCGTCCGGTTCGTGACCGACTCGCTCTCGTACGCCACGTGGCGCATGATGGGCACGCGCAACGGCGGCGAGGTCGTTCAGAACAACTGACGCGCGCGGCGCGCGGCCGGGCGCGCGCCGCAACGTCGCAACCACAACTCTCCGCCATGCGCTACCGTTCGGTGGTCATACTCGCCGTACTCGTAGGGTGCTCTTCGCCCGCGCCGAAGGGGCAACCCCAGACACCGGGGAAAGAGGCCGTGCTGCTCGAGGTGGGCGGGCTGATCCGGTCGTACAGCGGCGAAACCGGGACCGGCCCGAAGCGGGTCGCCGACTTGGCGAAGTACGAGCACGGGTACCCGCTCGGTCTCGCCGCGGTCCGCTCCGGTGAGGTCACGGTTATTTGGGGCGCGACAGTTGCGGGCGAGGGCGCGGCCGACACCGCGCCCTCACACGTCGTCGCGTACGAATCCTCAACCCCCACGTCCGGCGGGTGGGTGCTGCTCCAGAACGGGCGCGCCAAGGAAATGACCGCGGACGAGTTTCGTGCCGCGCCACGGGCCAAGTAGCCGCGCGGGGGGCGCGGTTGTGACGGCTACACAGCCGGTACGGGCGCGCGCCGTTGGTCCTTCTCCCTTCGGCACTTGTGTCCGTGCGCCGGGCGTTTACAATCACAAGTAACGCACCGCGCGCCCGCGGCCGCGCCGTCCCGGTCCCCACATCCATCGTGACGAGTCACCCATGGCGCAGCAGATGATTACCCTTGAGGAAGCTGCCGAGAAACTCGGCATCTCGCCCGAGGAGATGAAGAAGCGCCTCAAAACGGACCCCGCGTTCAAGCGCCTCAGCCCGATCCGCGACGGCACTACCGTTCGGTTCAAGGCCGCGGCCATTGAGGAACTGGCCCGCGAACTCGGTCTCGCCAGTGACGACGGCCTGCCGCTCGCGCCGGTGGTCGACGACGAACCGCCCGGCTCGGACGACTTCAAAGTTCCGAAGGGGGTGGACAAGAAGAAGCCCAAGAAAAAGGACGACGACGAGCCGCTCGTGTTCGCCGAGTCCGACACCGACGACGACGCGCTCGTTCTCGCCGACGATTCCAAGTCGTCCGCACCCAAGTCGAGCGGCAAACTCCTGCCCAACAAGAAGCCGAAGGACGGCTCCGACAGCGACGTGCGGCTCGACGGCGGCAAGGGCAAGGCCGGGAAGCCCGCACCGAAGAAGCCCAGGGGCGACGAGGACAGCGGCATCCCAACGGAAGAAATCTCCATCGACCTCGCCGGCCCCGGCAGCGCGATCATCAAGGGCGGCAGTTCGGCCAAACTCTCGGCCCCCAAGACCGGCGGTTCGCCGGGTCGCCTAGCTTCCGATGGCAAGAAACCCGGCTCGCGCCCCACGGCCCCGGACAGCAGCGAATTCGAACTGAGCCTCGACGCCGACAGCGACGACTTCGAGCTTCAGATGAACGCCGACGGCTCCAGCGGCGGCGATGAAGTCGATCTCGGTTCGATGCCCAAGGACAAGGGTGGCAGCGGGAAAGCGAGCCAGAGCGGGATCAACCTCAGCACGCCCGCGGACAGCGGCATTCCCCTCGGCGGGAAAAAGGACGCCAAGAAGAAGGAGGAGAAGAAAAAAGACGACTCGGACGAGAGCGACGTGGACTTCGAGTTGTCGCTCGATTCGTCCTCGGTGCCGTCCAGCACCAAGCTCGGCGCGCCGAAGTCTGGTAAGCCCGTGCTCGACGCCGATTCGAGCAGCGAGTTCGAGCTGACGCTTGACGACTCCAGTAACTCCAGCCTCGAACAGGCCGCGCTCGGCTCGGACGAACTCGACGACGGTGGCGACAAGGGCGACATCTTCGAGACCGACTTCGAGATCCCGCCGATGCCGGACGAGTCTGCGTCCGAAGCGGTGGCGCTCGAATCCGACACCGACTTGGAGAAGTCGGACTTCGAACTGGCGATGGACGACAGCGACGTCGTCTCCGAGGAGCCGTCCGGTAGCGAGGTCGTGCTGCTGGAAGACGAGGCCGAATCCGACGCGCCGAAGTCGAAATCCAAGATCAAGAAGAAGGCCGCGGCGGTCGATGCCGACGTGGACGTGGACCTCGCCGACGAGCCGGCCGAGGACGACGGCTCCGCGGCGGCGGCACTGAAGGGTGTGAAGGGCAAGCCGCGCGACGACGACGATGACGAGGTCGTGCCCGCCGGCGCGGTGATCGAGCGACCGACGAAGCCGTGGGGCATCGTCCCGCTGCTGTTCCTCGCGCCCGCCGTTCTCGTCGTGCTGGTCGGCGCGCTGATGTCTTACGAAGCCCTACAAACGCAGTGGGGCTATCAGCAACCGCGCAAGCCGACGGCCCCTCTGATTCACGCCATCGCAAGCCAGTTGAAGATGGAACTGCGCGATCAGTAGAACAGTTCGGGGCGCAGCGCGACGGGCCGCGGGCGTGTCCCCGCGGCCCGCGCCGTTATGGTCGTCCGTCTCCGGAGCCGCTATGGACCGACCCGTCGCACCGGCGCTGCGGGCGCTACTTGAGGGCTTGATCGACTACGCGGGCACGTTCCCGCCGGCGGCGCTGCCGTGCGGGGCCGCGGCCGAGAACTTCGCCACCTACCGCGCCGGCCCGCGGGCGTGGGCGCTACGATATCTCGTCGTCAGCGCTGTGGACCTCGACCGCGTATCGCCCGCCTTCAACGGTGCGCTCTCGGTACTCGCCGAAACCGACGTGCCGCGCGCCGCGGCGCTGGAATCGAAGCGCGTTGTCACCGCGCCGCGCCCGGTCTACTGCGAAGTGCCGCTCGCGGACCTCGACGCGGTGAGGGCCGCCGGGTGTTTCGCGAAGGTCCGCACCGGCGGGCTGAAGCCGGAAGCGATTCCGAGCGTGGCAGCGGTCGCGGACTTTATTCGCGCCTGCGCCGACCGCGGGTTGCCGTTCAAGGCCACCGCGGGCCTTCACCACCCGGTGCGCGCCGAGTACGCCCTGACCTACGAGCCGAACGCGCCGCGGGCCGTGATGCACGGGTTCCTGAACGTGTTCGTGGCCGCGGCGCGGGCGTGGCACGGCGACTGCAACCTCGAGCCGATCTTGGCCGAAACGGACCCGACCGCGTTCCGCTTCGACGACCGCGCCCACTGGCGCGACCGCGCGCTTTCGACCGAACAGGTGCGCGCGGCGCGCGCGGACTTCGCCCACGCCTTCGGTTCGTGCTCGTTCGACGAGCCGATTGCCGATCTGGAACAACTGGGGCTGCTATGAGCGCGATCGACGACACGCACGACGCGGGCCGGCGGAGTTGGGTCGAGTCCGCGAAGCACCCCGGCTGCGACTTCCCGATCCAGAACTTGCCGCTCGGCGTCTTCGTTCCCCCGGGCGAAACCCGCGCGCGCGTCGGCGTCGCCATCGGCGATTCGATCCTCGACGCGAGCGCGTGGGTTCCCGGCGAAACGCTCAACGGGTACTGCGCGCTCCCGCCCGTGCAGCGCCGCGACCTGCGCCGCGTGCTCGTGAAGGTGCTGGAAGCGGGCGCGCCGGCGCGTCCGCTGTTCGCGCAATCCGAGTGCGCCATGCGCCTGCCCGCAGCGGTCGGCGACTACACCGACTTCTACGCCTCGATCCACCACGCCACCAACGTCGGCAAGCTGTTCCGCCCCGACAACCCACTGCTGCCGAACTACAAGCACGTACCCATCGCGTACCACGGCCGCGCGTCGTCGCTGGTGGTGAGCGGAACGCCGGTCGCGCGCCCGAGCGGGCAACTCGCGGAGGGCAAGTTCGGGCCGACGCGCGAACTCGATTACGAGATGGAAGTGGGCCTGTTCGTCGGCCCCGGGAACGCGCTCGGCGACCCGATCCCGGTGGCGCGGGCGCGTGACCACATCGCCGGGTTGTGCCTCGTCAACGACTGGTCGGCGCGCGACATCCAACGCTGGGAGTACCAACCGCTCGGCCCGTTCTTGGCGAAGAACTTCGCGACGTCGGTGTCGCCGTGGCTCGTGACTGGGGAGGCGCTGGCCCCGTTCTGGACCGCCGCGCCCGCGCACGACGTACCAACCCTGCCCTACCTGCAAGAGCCGGAACCGGGCGCGCCCGACATCACGGTTGAAGTGTGGCTACGTTCCCCCGTCATGAGCGCGCCGGTGCGCGTGAGCCGCGCGCCGTTCCGCGAGATGTACTGGACGCCGGGGCAGATGGTGGCGCACCACACGTCGAACGGCTGTCCGCTCGCGCCGGGCGACCTGATCGCCAGCGGCACGGTCTCCGGCCCCGACAAGGAAAACCGCGGCTGCCTGCTCGAACTGACCGCAAAGGGCGCGGACCCGGTGCGCCTGCCGAGCGGCGAAGCGCGCACGTTCCTCGAAGACGGCGACGAGGTGACGTTGACGGGGTACTGCGAGCGCCCCGGCTTCGCGCGCATCGGGTTCGGGTCGTGCGCCGGCGCGATTCGCCCCTCGCGTTGAGCGGAGGCCCGCAGGGTCAAAAGTCCCTCGTGTAACCCGCGGTCCACCCGCCGTCCACGGTGAGAACGTGGCCGTTCATGTAGCTGTTCTCCGGGTCCGCGAGGAACTGGGCCGCAACCGCGATCTCGTCCACGGTGCCGGGCCGACCGAGTGGCACGTGGTCGAGCATCCGCTGCACGGACTCCTTGAACAGGCCGTCGTCGCCGTAGAACAGTTTGCGCGTCCCCTCGGTCAGAGTCGAGCCGGGGGCGATGCCGTTCGTCAGGATGCCGTGCGGCCCCAACTCCAGCGCGATCGCCTTCGTCAGATTCACGACGCCGGCCTTCGCCGCGACGAACGCGCACTGGAGGCGCAGCGGGACCAACCCGGCGATGCTGGCGATGTTGATGATCCGGCCGCGCTTTTGGCCCCGCATGACCGCCGAAGCCGCCTTGCTCATCTCGTATAAGCCGGTCAGGTCGACTGCGAGAATGCGGTCCCACTCGTCGCGCGGGAACTGGTCGATCGGGACGCGGTGCGCCATTGTGTTCACGCCCGCGTTGTTTACGAGCACGTCGAACCGGCCGCACTCGGCGACCACTTGCTTCACCGCGTCCGCGATCTGAGCCGGCTTTGTGACATCAAGCTCTAGCGCGCGCCCGTTGGGCGTGGCCGACGCAGCGGCCTGCGCGTCCGCGAGTACGAGGTCGGTGTAGTAGACGGTGCCGCCGTTGCGCGCGAACCGGTCCGCAATGGCTTGGCCGATGCCGCGCGCCGCGCCCGTCACGAGGTTGACGGTGCCGCGAAGGTCGGATGTCATGGTGTCGTCCTCAACTCGAAACCCACGCCGCCGGGTTCGCTACGCACGCCGCGAGCGCTTGTAGGAACCGCGCGGCCGGTGCGCCGTCCACGATGCGGTGGTCGAAGGTCAGGCTCAGCGTGAGCTGATCGCGCCCGACGACGCGGTCGCCGTCCATCACCGGGCGGCGTTCGATCCGGCCGATGCCGAGGATCGCGCACTCTGGCGGGTTGATGATCGGCGTGAAGGCGTCGATCCCGAACGCGCCGAGGTTGGTGATCGTGAAGCACCCACCCATGTCACGCGCGGACAGCGTGCCGCCACGCGCGCGGTCAATCAGCTCCTTCGTACGCGCCGCGACCGCGCGTAGGCCGAGCGCGGGAACGTCGCGCACGACCGGCACCAGCAACCCGGCGTCGGTGTCCACCGCGAAGCCGATGTCGATGCTCGCGGCCGGGACGATGCCGGCGTCCGTCCAGCGCGCCGCCAGCGCCGGGTGCTTCTGGAGCGCGACTGCGACCAGCTTGAACAGGATGTCCGTGTACGACGGCACGTCGCCACCGGCGGCCTTGAACTGTGCCCGCAGATTGACAAGGTTCGTCGCGTCGACGAGCGAGGTAAGCGTAACGGGGGCCGTGGTCGCGCGGCTCTCCATCATGCGCGCGGCGATAACCGCTCGCGCCGCATGCGGCTTCGCAGAAGTCTTGGAAGAAGTCACATCGCAAGCACGCACGCGGCCGTTGCGCCCGGTACCGATCAGGGCCGAAGGGTCGACGCCGAGGCGCGCGGCGGCACGCCGCGCGCGCGGGGTGACGGCGGTATCGCTCGAAGAACCTACCCCCCCGGCCCCCCTCCCAGAAGGGAGGGGGGAGACCGAACCCCCGCGCGCCGGCGCGCTTTCCGATGCGCCTGTGTCTTCCTCCCCCCTCCCTGTAGGGCGGGGGGCCGGGGGGGTAGGTCTGCCTTCCCCCGCGTGCAACAGGTAGCCGATGGTCGCGCCCACCGCGAGCCGGTCGCCGGTCTTCGGGCCGTTCGCGGGAACGTGCAGCGTGCCGGCGTCGAGGCTCTCGATGTCCTCGGTCGCCTTTTCGCCTTCGAGCCGGAACACCGCGTCACCGGGCTTTACCGGGTCGCCGTCGGCCTTCAGCCACTCGACGAAGACGCCCTCTTCCATGTTCCAGCCGAGTCGCGGGATCGTAACGGGAATCGGCATCGGTCACTCTTCAATGTAGTAGGCACACTCCGTGTGCCGTGAACCAGCGACGGCACACGGAGTGTGCCTACTACTCTGCAATCAGTTCGCGAATCGCCGCCGTCAGAGCGACCCCGTCCGGCACGACGGCGGCTTCGAGCGGCGGGCTGTACGGCGTCGGCGTGTGCAGGCCGTTGAGCCGCTTGATGGGCGCGTCGAGTTCGTCGAAGTAGCGGTCGGCGACCTGCGCCGCGATTTCCGCGCCGATGCCGTACAGTGCGAACCCCTCGTCCGCGATCAGCAGCCGCCCGGTCTTCGCCACGGACGCGCCGATGGTGTCGGTGTCGAGCGGGGCGACCGTGCGCGGGTCGATCACTTCAACGGAAACACCGTCGCGCGCGAGCGCGTCGGCCGCGTCGCGGGCCTTCGGTACCATCGTACCAATCGCCACGATGGTCGCGACGGTCCCCTCGCGCACGACGGCCGCTTGACCGAATGGAATCTCGTAAGCGGCTTCCGGCACCGCGCCCTTGTGCGTCAGCAGCTCGCGCGGTTCAAGGAACAGTACCGGGTCGTCGCACCGCAGCGCGTGGTGGAGCAGTCCCTTTGCGTCATACGGCGTGGACGGCACGACGACGCGCAGGCCGGGGAAGTGGGCGTACAGCGGGGCGTAGTTGCCGCTGTGGTGCGTCGCGGCCGAGTGGCCGATGCCGATGCAGCCGCGCAGGAGGATCGGCATCTTCAGCCGCCCGCTGCTCATGTACTGCATCTTGGCGATCTGGTTCACGATCTCGCCGACGCCGTCGAGGACGAAGTCGGCGAACATGAAGTCGATGACCGGGCGCGTGCCGGTCATGGCCGCGCCGCACCCCAACCCGACGAAGCCGCGCTCGGCGATGGGCGTGTCGCGCAGCCGCTGCGCGCCGAACTTGTCGTACAACCCGGCGGTCGTCTTGAAGTTGCCGCCGCGGACGCCGATCCCTTCGCCCAGCACGAAGATGCTGGGGTTCGCAGCCATCTCCGCGCCGAGCGCTTCGAGTGTCGCCTGCGAGTAGGTGACGACGCGCTCGCCGGGCGCGGGCGGGTCCGGCACCCGCCGCGGCGCGGCGTAGATGTGGTTCGCCGCAGTCGAAGCATCGGGCCACGCGCTCGCTTCGGCTTCCGCGTGCGCGGCTTCCACTTCATGCTGCACCTCAGAATCAATCTCTTCTGTTGCGAAGCCGCCAGCGACTTTGAGGCGCTCGATGGGGCACTTCGTCTTCCATCGCTCGACGTCTTCGCGCGTGCGATACGTGTAATCGCCCATGCCCTCGGCGTGCGGCCGGGTGCGGTAGGTCTTGCACTCGAACAGCGTCGGCCCGTCGCCGCGGCGCGCGCGGGCCACGGCTTCGCCGGCGACGCTGTGAATCGCCAGCACGTCGTTGCCGTCCAGTTCGATGCCGGGGATGCCGTAGGCCGCGCCGCGCGAGGCGACCGACGGGTTGCCGGCAGCGTAGGCGAACGGCACTTCGGTCGCGAACTGGTTGTTCTCGCACACGAACAGGACCGGCAGTTTCCAAATCGCCGCGAGGTTCAGCCCCTCGTGGAACGCGGCGTTGTTCACCGCGCCGTCGCCGAAGAACGCCACCGCGACGCTGTCCGATTTCATCAGCGCGAAGCTGTACCCCGCGCCGGCGGCTTGCAGGATGCACGGCCCGACGATGCCGCTGGTGCCCATCATCCCGACTTCGGGCGAGAACAGGTGCATGGAGCCGCCGCGCCCGTGCGAGCATCCGCGGGCGCGGCCGTACAGTTCCGCGATCAGTTGCACCGGGGGCACGCCCTTCGCCAGCGCGTGCCCGTGCCCGCGGTGCGTGCTGAACACCACGTCGGCGCGGCGCAGGTGCGCGCACACGCCCACGGCGATGGCCTCTTGGCCCACGTAGGTGTGGCACGCGCCGTGAACGAGGCCGCGCTGGTGCGACTTCGCCAGTTGTTCCTCGCAACGGCGGATCAGCAGCATCGCGCGGTAGAGGGCGAGTTGTTCGACAGTCGTCATGCGTTCCTCTTCGGCACCTTCACCAGTCCCACGAACACGGCACCGACCACGAAGCACACCGCGACCAACGTCATCGAGGCGCGGTCGGCGTGGCCGGCGTCCTTCAGCGCACCGACGATGGGCGAGCCCAGCGCGCCGGCGATGTTCCCGCACATATTAATCACGGCAATCGAGACCGCCGCGGCCGACGAGGTGAGTGTCATCGTCGGCAGCACCCAGAACGGCGTGAACCAGAACATCGCGAAGAACCCGGTCAGGCACAGCCACGCGAACACCACCTCCCACCGCTGGCCGGGCACCATCGCCAGCGTGAGGAACACCGCCGCGCCAACTTGCCCTGCGATGCAGTGCCAGCGCCGCTCGCCGGTGCGGTCGGACGACCAACCCGACACCCACACGCCCACGAACCCGCACAGGTACACGAGGCCGGTCCAGTTCAGCACCTCGGTCGCGCCCGCGCCGCGGCCGGCGGCGAGCAACAGCCCTTTGACCACCGTCGCCAGCCAGAACACGAAGATGTAGCCTGCGATGTTGGTGGCGAACAGGGCCAGCGCCAGCAGCCACACGTTGCGCGTGCGTAGCGCCTCGCGCAGTGACACGGTGCCGACCGCGGCGGTCGCCTTCCGCTCCGCTTCCAACTCGCCTTCGAGCCACGCGCGCTCGTCGTCGGTGAGCCATTTGGCGTCGCGCGGCCGGTCGGTGAGGAGCCACGGCAGCGCGACGCCGAGCAGTACGGCCGGCGCGCCCTCGATCAGGAACAGCCACTGCCAGCCCTTCAGATCGAACCACGTTTGGTCGAGCAGCACCGCGGAGACGCGCGCCCCGAGGGCGAGGCTGACGGGGATGCCGAACAGCATCACCGCCATCGCGCGGGCTCGGTCCGGGCGCGGGAACCAGTGCGTGAAGTAGACGATTACGCCGGGGAAGAACCCCGCTTCGGCGAGGCCGAGCAGGAACCGCACCGCGTAGAACTGGGCCGGCGTCTCGACCAGCGCCATCGCCATCGAGCACAGCCCCCACGACACGAGGATGCGCGCGAACCACTTCCGCGCGCTCCAGTGTTCGACCAGCAGCGCACCGGGCACCTCGAAGAACATGTACCCGACGAAGAACAGCGCCACCCCGACCCCGAACACGGTTTCGGAAAACCAGTCGCTCAGATCTTCTTGCATCCGCAGCTTGGCGAAGCTGATATTGGCGCGGTCGAGGTAGGCGACGACGTACAAGAGGAACAACAGCGGGAGGACGCGCCACGCGACCTTCCGCCGGGCGCTCCGAGCGGTCCGTTCGCGCGCGTCGGACGTGTGAACTAGATCTGGCATCGAGTTCTTGCAGTGCAGAGTCGCTGTGAGGTGCCGAAGACTACCACAACTCCCGACGCCAAACACGCACAAACCACTGATCCGATGAACTGGGTTGCCGGTACGAAGCGGACCTGATCGCGACGCCCCTACTTACCCGAACGCACGGTTCCCCGCCCCACAGATCACGCTTGACCCGGTGCGCGGGCTGCGCACGTTGGGGATACCCGAACGTGGGATGCAGGTTTGTTCGGGTTCGGGGTCTTGCCGGGTGTACCGCGGTTGTTAGAATCTGCACTAGGCACGGCGACACCTTCGAACAGGTGCCACCGGGCTGAGGTCTGGCTGTATCAGTTAGCCCAACAGACCGGATACGTCAGGCAACCGGAACGAAATGGGGACGTAGCTCAATTGGTTAGAGTACCGGACTGTCGATCCGGTGGTTGCGGGTTCGAGTCCCGTCGTCCTCGCTAGTGCTGACTGATGCGGGCCGGTGCTGAGAAGCGCCGGCCCTGTCATTTCAAGGGGTTGCATCAACTCACTACCCTCCCCGCCGACAATCCGAAGGTTGCCAGACGATGCCGATTGATGCGGTTCGGCGTACCCGGTGGGTACGCCCGGCGGTACGCCCAAACGGATAGAGTTGTCCGCTTTCGCCCCGTCCGTCCCGGTCAGGCGAAGGGGGATTTCCGCCGCGCTGGTGTCCGGCCCGGCGGTCGGCACGAGGTTCGGGAGCTTGTCCACGGCCCCGGCTAGGTCGTACAGCCGGCGGTGCGAGTAGCGGGCGGTGAGTTCCGGTTTCGAGTGCCCGGCGAGTTCCTGGAGCGTCCGGAGGTCGATCCCCGACCGGCCGCCGAGCGTCAGGTAGGAATGCCGCAGGGAATGGAAGTCGGCGTATTCCGGCCCGTCCGGTCCTTCGACCGCGTAGGCGATGCCGGCGGCGTCGAGGTCGATGCGGAGCATTTCCGCGCCCCGGTGGTCCCGCGCCCACGTCCCGCCCCAGATCGGCGCGCCGGCCGGCTTCCCGTCGAGGTACGGGCGGAGCGCGGCGGCCACGTCGGACGGGAGGGGTTGCACCTTCAGCCGGCGCGACTTGTTGAACCGGGCGGCGAGCGTCACGGTTCCGGCGTCCAGGTCGAAGTCGGCCGGCGTCAGGTTCGACAGCGCGGAGGCGCGGAACCCGGTCCCGGCGGCCACGAGGTACAGGAAGTACCGATCCGCACCCGCAAGCCCCCGGTAGGTGCGGGCGCTCGCACGGGCGGCGTCGAACAGCCGGCGGAGTTCGTCGGCGGTCAGTTCGCGGCGGGCGCGCCGCACGTCCACGGCCGCGTTCACGAGGGAGAGGGATTCGAGCGGGTTCGCGCCGATCCGCTTCGCCTTCACCAGCCAGCGGAAGAACCCCCGCACGGCGCGGATGTAGTGGTTGACCGTTTCCGGCGCGCACCCCTTCGCTTTGTTCGTCACGAGGGCTTCGACGGTCGAGCGCGGGAACGTGCGGGCCTTGCCGTTGCCGGTCGCGGGGAGGTTCAGCCGCTTCACGGTAGCGCGGACGGCGGCCCCGCTGACGCCGAGCAGCTTCGCCACGTCGGAGGGCGCGAACGAGTCCCCGGCGGGGAGTTCGACCGGCGCGCCGTCGCGGCGGAGCGTGTTCAACCACTCCGCCGCTTTCCCCGCGTCGGCGTCGAGAGGGAAGACGAACCCGCACCCGGACAGGAGCGCGGTAACGCGGCCGGTGGTGAGGTCGGTGTGATCGGAGGTGTTGCCCTTCGCTTCCAGGTGGGCGGCGTAGTCCTTCAGGTGGTCGGCGAGCGGCCGGCGGGCGTGTTCTTCGGCGGGGTCGGTGTACCCGCTCCGAACCCGCGAAGTCTTCCGTTCGGTTTCGGCGGCGAGTTGTTCCGTCGCCTTCAGGTCGGCGAACCCCTTCATGCGGCGGACGGTGCCGTTGCCGTCGCGGTACTTGAAGTACCAGCACTTCGACGGGCGGAGGTAGTTCCGGCCGTCCTTCGTCAGCGGGCAGAGAATCGACCGGCCGCGTTCCTTCAGGCGGACGTGCGGCTTGCCCTCGTGTTCGAGGATGTCGGCGTCGGGCGGAAGGGGGCGGGTGCTGTGGAGCTTGAATGGCTTCGGCATGGCGGCCTCGGTGAGAAGATCGAACCCGACCGCCGCGCTTCTCACGACGCGACGGCCGGGCCGATCAAGGGCGAGTGAAGGATACCCGGCGGCCACGCGGCGCGCCAAGTCGGTGCGGTCGAATTCTGATTCCGATTCCGATTCGGTGTCCGCGACGCCGGAGCGCACAGCGGCGGCGGCGCACTGGTCCCATTCTGGGATAGGGGTAACTGAGTACCCCGGTAGCGTGCAGGAATTTGCCCCATGCAAGGGGCACATAGTTACCCCATGTGGCGGGTCGGGTGGACCCGGTAGACCGACGGCCCCGTTGTCAGTTGACCGCGCCGGACAACCTGAACCATCCCCTTCGCTCTCAGGTTTCGGAGGGCGAGCTTGACGCCACGAACCGATAGCCCGGCGCGGCGTGCGATGTCGGCTTGTGCGGTGCGGGCGGTGCCGGTGCCCTTCGTGTCCCGGAACAGCACGAACCACACGAGCGCTTCAGCCGGCGTCAGGTCCGCGTCGGCAATGCCGAAGTCCACGAAGGCGTTCAGCGCGGCGAACCGTTCCGACCGCGGGCGGCGCTTCGACTTCGCGGCCGGCGCGGGTCGGGCCGGTTCCTCGTCGTCCGGGCGGAACACGGCGTCCGGCGGGAGCGCCCCGCCGTGGCGCTCGTTCACTTCCTTCAACGTCAGGCGGCGCACGTCAGCCCCCCTTCGGCTTGCTGGTTCGCGGGCGGGCCGGCGGCGCGGCGTCGAACCCGGCCAGCCCGGACGGCGCGGGCGCGAACGTCTGGGCGGTCGGGTCGAACGCGGTCACGATGTCGGCCGCGGCCCCGTAACGGTTCTTCTCGCAGGTGAGCGTGATCGTTCCGCCCTCGCCCGGCGCGAACAGGTACGCGCTATCGCACCCGTATTCCAGTTCGGAGCTTCCGCGGAAGCTCGCCAAGTTCAAGCCGGCGTAGGTCGAGCCGGCTTTGCCCTTCTGCCGCGCGACCGCGGACGCCACCAGCACGGCCGCGCCCGCGTCGCAGAACCGGCGGAGGACGGTCGCGGCGGTTTCGAGCTGTTCGCGCTTGTCCCCTTTGGCGTCGCCCACGGTGAACCGCTGGATGTAGTCGAGCGCCAGCACGTTCGCCCCGAACGCGGTCCCGGCGGCGGCGACGTGTTCCAGCGCGTAGGGCGCGGAGAGGAACGCCAGCCGGCCGGCGACGGGTGCGAGCGCGACCACGGCGGCGCGCACCCGGTCCAACTGGTCGGCCGTCAGCGTGCGGTCGGCAATCGTGGTCAGTGGCACGGACGCCATCCGCGACGCGACGCGCTCCACGAGCAGCGCCGGAACCATCTCCACGTTCGCCACGAGCAGCCGGGCGGCCGGGTTCATCCGCAGCATGTCGATACCGACTTGGAGAATTGCGGCCGTTTTTCCCCCGCCGGGCGCGCCCCCGAACAAGATCAGCCGGCCGGGTCGCACGTCGAGGGCGGCGAAGGGTTCGGGCAGCGCGTAGCGGACGGGCGGTTCCCCGCGCTCCACGTCCGCGAACCACGAGCCGAACAGGTCCGCGCCGGTGGTGAACGTCGGCGTCACGGCGCGCCCCCTTCGCCTTGCCCGGCGTGCTGGCGGCGGGCGTGTTCGATGCCGCACGCGATTTGCCGGTCCACGTCCTTCGGCGTCAGCCCCGCGTCGCGCCCCGGTTCGGTGAGCAGGGCGGCCACGAGCGAAGGGGGCGCGCCCTGTTCGGTCAGCCACGCGGCGCAGCGGAACAACGTCTGATGCCGTTCCCCCTCGTCCACGCCGAACCGGAGCAGGTCGAGGAAGTAGCGCGGGGCGCGCTGGTCGGGAGTGCCGGCGCACGCACCCCGCCGTTCGGCGCGGGCTTCGGTGGCGCGGGCGGTCGCGGCTTCGGCTTCGCGCCAGTCGTCCGCCAGTTTCGCGGGCGGTGTGCGAACGGCGGGTATGCCGTCCCCGGCCGGGTACTTCGCGTGTTCGAGGATGGCGGCCGGGTTCATCTGGAACAACGATTCCGACGCGACGAAACGCTTGAACAGCCCCGTGCGCGGGTGCCGGGTGTTGGGCAATCGGATGATGTGGGCGATGTCGTAGATGCTGGTGTCGATGCTCACGCCCGCGTCGGCGGCGCGCGCT